>Ga0209023_10000777_pt1 | contig 45645 bp, 33 predicted proteins | sample LakOneMetagenome_FD_187468 | JGI IMG/M metagenome (GOLD analysis project Ga0209023, IMG submission 187468) | Freshwater and sediment microbial communities from Lake Erie, Canada (SPAdes) (version 2) | ecosystem: Environmental > Aquatic > Freshwater > Lentic | place: Lake Erie, Canada...
TGTTCGTCCGCATGGTGGAAACCGGTGGCCGCGCGGTCGAGCGCAAGCTGACAATTCCCGTTGCGCCGGGCGACGAGATGATCGGCGTGAAGCCGCTGTTTTCGGACAAAAACGTCGCGGAAGGCGATCCCGCGAACTTCGACGTGGTCTATGTCGCGCCGGACGGCAAGGCGATGGCCCGCAGCGGGCTGCGTTATGAGCTGCTGAAGATGGAGTCGCGCTATCAGTGGTATCGGCAGGGCTCGTCCTGGGATTATGAGCCGGTGAAATCCACCAAGCGCGTGGCGGATGGCGATGTTGTCATCGCCGCCGACAAGCCCGCGCGCATTACTTTCTCGCCGCAGCCGGGCCGTTACCGGCTGGATGTGAAGTCCACCGACGTCGATGGTCCGATTACATCGGTGCAGTTCGATGTCGGCTGGTATTCCGACGGCAGCGCCGACACCCCGGACCTTCTGGAAACCTCCATCGACAAGCCGGAATACAAGTCCGGCGACACCATGGTCGTGTCCGTGAATGCGCGCACCGCGGGCAAGCTCACCATCAATGTGCTGGGCGACCGCCTGCTGACCACGCAATCCGCCGACGTCAAGGAAGGCCAGAACAAGATCAACATCGCGGTCGGCAAGGACTGGGGCACGGGCGCCTATGTGGTCGCCACGCTGCGCCGTCCGCTCGATGCCGCTGCCGAGCGGATGCCGGGCCGCGCCATTGGTCTGAAATGGTTCGGCATCGACAAGTCGGAGCGCACCCTCAAAGTCTCGCTCACGCCGCCCGCGCTGGTGCGTCCGGGCACGGCGCTCAAGCTGCCGGTGAAGATCGAGGGCCTCAGCCGCGGCGAGGATGCCAAGATCGTGGTGGCCGCTGTCGATGTCGGCATTTTGAACCTCACCAACTACAAGCCGCCCGCGCCGGATGACTACTATCTCGGCCAGCGCCGCATGACCTCCGAAATCCGCGACCTCTATGGGCAACTGATCGACGGCATGCAGGGCACGCGCGGCCAGATCCGCACCGGCGGCGACGGTGCTGCGGCAGAACTGTCGGGCAGCCCTCCGACCCAGAAGCCGCTCGCGCTCTATTCGGGCATCGTCACGGTCGGTGCCGATGGCACCGCGACCGTCTCGTTCGACATTCCGGAGTTCGCCGGCACCGCGCGCGTCATGGCGGTGGCATGGACGGCCACGAAAGTTGGCCGCGCCAACACCGATGTCACCGTGCGCGATCCTGTGGTGCTAACGGCGACGCTGCCGCGTTTCCTGCTCAGCGGCGATCGCGGCACCATGAACCTCGATCTCGACAACGTGGAAGGCGCGGCGGGCGATTACGTCATCAGCGTCAAGCCGTCCGGTCCGCTGAAGATCACCGGCAACCCGGCGACGACGATGCGGCTGGCCGCGAAACAGCGCAGCACGGTGGCGCTTGCCATCGATGCGGCGGTCGGCGCAGGGGCTGCGGCACTCGATGTGGATATCAAGGGGCCGAACGGGCTGACGCTCGCGCGGCACTACGATCTCAATGTCAAACCGGCGACGCAGATTCTCGCGCGGCGTTCGGTGCGCACATTGGCCAAGGGCGAGAGCCTGACGCTGACGTCGGATATGTTCTCCGATCTGGTGCAGGGCACCGGCGGCGTGCAACTGTCCGTCGGCCTGTCGACCGCACTCGACGCTGCGACGATCCTCAAGGCACTGGATCGTTATCCGTTCGGCTGCTCCGAGCAGATCACCAGCCGCGCGATGCCGCTGCTCTATGTCAACGATCTGGCGGCGGAGAACCATCTGGCGCTCGATGCCGGTGTCGATCAGCGCATCAAGGATGCCATCGACCGGCTGCTTGCGCGGCAGGGTTCGAACGGCTCGTTCGGCCTCTGGTCGGCGGGCGGCGACGATGCCTGGCTCGATGCCTATGTCACCGACTTCCTGACGCGGGCCCGTGAGAAGGGCTTCGCCGTGCCGGACGTGTTGTTCAAGACGGCGCTGGACCGCATCCGCAATTCGGTCGTCAACGCTGACGAGCCGGAGAAGGACGGCGGACGCGATCTCGCCTATGGTCTCTATGTGCTGGCGAAGAACGGCACCGCGCCGATTGGCGACCTGCGCTATCTCGCCGACACCAAGCTGAACAACATCGCAACGCCCATCGCCAAGGCACAGCTCGCCGCGGCGCTGGCGCTGGTCGGTGACCGGGCGCGCGCCGAGCGTGTCTATTCGGCGGCGGTGAACAGCCTTGCGCCAAAGCCCGCGCTGGAGTTCGGCCGCATGGACTATGGCTCGTCGCTGCGCGATGCGGCGGCGCTGGTTTCGTTGTCGAGCGAAGGCAACGCGCCGAAGGCCACGATCAGCCTTGCGGTCGAACGGGTCGAAGCCGCACGCGGTCTGACGCCCTATACCTCGACGCAGGAAAACGCGTGGCTGGTTCTGGCCTCGCGGGCACTGGCGAAGGAGGCGAACAGCCTTGCCATCACCGTCAATGGCGACGCTGCGAAGAACGCGGTCTACCGCAATTATCGCAGTGCCGACATTGCGGCGAAGCCGGTGACCATCACCAACACCGGCGATGCGCCGGTGCAGGCTGTGGTCTCCGTGACCGGCGCGCCGGTCACGCCGGAGCCTGCGGCGTCGAACGGCTTCAAGATCGAGCGCAATTTCTTCACGCTCGACGGCAAGCCCGCCGATGTCAGCAAGGCAAAGCAGAACGACCGCTTCGCCGTCGTGCTCAAGGTCACCGAAGCCAAGCCGGAGTTCGGCCGCATCATGGTGGTCGATTATCTGCCGGCGGGCCTCGAGATTGATAACCCGAAGCTGGTGTCGTCCGGCGATAGCGGAACACTCGACTGGATCGAGGACGGCGAGGAGCCGCAGAACACCGAGTTCCGCGATGACCGCTTCAGTGCGGCCATCGAGCGTGAAGCCAAGGACGAAGCGGTGTTCACGGTCGCCTACATCGTGCGCGCGGTTTCACCCGGCAAATACGTGCTGCCGCAAGCTTATGTCGAGGACATGTACAATCCCTCGCGCTACGGCCGCACCGGCACCGGAACCGTCGAGGTGACGAAGGCGAAATGAGCGAGCCTGCGACCATAGCGCCAGCCACGCCGCAATCGCGGCGCTGGCGGCGGGTCAAAGCCGCCGCACTGGCCATCGGTGCGCTCGGCGTTGTGGCCGTGACGGCGGGTGCGTTCTGGATCGCATCACTCCCGCCGCTGCCGTTCGCCGACGCGAAGAAGGTTTCTACCACCATCCTCGACCGCAACGGCAAGCTGCTGCGCGCGTTCGCCATGGCGGACGGTCGCTGGCGGTTGCCGGCGCATGCCAGAGATGTCGATCCCGGTTATCTCAATCTGCTGCTGAACTACGAGGACCGGCGTTTCCGCTCGCATATCGGTGTCGATCCGCTGGCCATCGGACGCGCAGCGTTTCAACTCGTCACGCGCGGGCACATCGTGTCTGGCGGCTCGACCATCACCATGCAAGTGGCGCGGCTGATGGAGCCGCGGCAGGAGCGCTCGGTTTTGGCCAAGCTGCGCCAGATGGTGCGCGCGGTTCAGCTTGAGCGCAAACTCAGCAAGGATGAGATCCTCGATCTCTATCTGACGCTGGCGCCGTTCGGCGGAAACCTCGAAGGCGTGCGCGCCGCGTCGTTCGCTTACTTCGGAAAGGAGCCCAAGCGGCTGTCGCTTGCGGAGTCCGCGTTGCTGGTCGCGCTGCCACAGTCGCCGGAAATGCGGCGGCTTGACCGTCATCCGGAGGTCGCGCGTGCGGCGCGAGATCGCGTGCTGTCGCTGATGGTCGCGGACGGGCGCGTCTCGGTCGACGATGCAGCACAGGCGAAGCGCGAAAGCGTGCCGCGCCTGCGCAAGCCGATGCCATTGCTCGCGCCGCATTCGACCGATCAGTCGCTCGCCATCATGAAGGACACGCCGATCATCCAGCTCACGCTGGATTCCACCATTCAGGCGGCGCTGGAGCATCTGGCGCGGGATCGTGCGCTCGCGCAGGGACCGGATGTCTCGATCGGCATTCTCGCGGTCGATAACGAGACCGGCGATGTGCTCGCCCATGTCGGCTCATCGGATTATTTCGATGTGAAACGTGCGGGGCAGGTGGATATGACCCGCGCCGTGCGCTCGCCCGGCTCGACGCTCAAGCCTTTCATTTACGGCCTCGCGTTCGAGGATGGTTTCGTTCATCCCGAAAGCCTGATCGAGGACCGGCCGATCCGTTACGGCGCCTATGCGCCGGAAAACTTCGACATGACCTTTCAGGGCACAGTGACCGTGCGCAAGGCGCTGCAGATGTCGCTGAACGTGCCGGCCATCGCGTTGCTCGACCGCATCGGCTCGAACCGGCTCACCGCGCGGATCAAGCAGGCGGGCGCGAACCTGATCCTGCCCAAGGACGAAACGCCCGGACTTGCCATGGGCCTCGGCGGTGTCGGCATCACGCTCAACGATCTCGTTGGGCTCTATGCGGGACTGGCGCGGTCCGGCGATACGGTCGCCTTGCGCGAAATCGTCCGCCCGGACGACAAGGAGGAGCCGGACACCCGGCGGCTGCTCGATCCCTCCGCCGCATGGCTCGTCGGCAACGTCCTGATGGGAACGCCGCCGCCGGACAATGCGCCGCGCAACCGTCTCGCATTCAAGACCGGCACCAGCTACGGCTACCGCGACGCCTGGTCCATCGGCTTCGATGGCCGCATGACCATCGGCGTCTGGATCGGTCGCCCGGATGGCGCGCCGGTTTCGGGCCTGACAGGCCGGACGGCGGCAGCGCCGATCCTGTTCGACGCCTTCGCGCGCACCGGCAAGCTGCCGCAGGGCCTCGCCAAGGCTCCGAAGGGAACGCTGATGGCCAGCAATGCCAAGCTGCCGCTACCTTTGCGCCGGTTCAGGGCGTCGGGCGAGTTCGTTCGGGCCGGGGGCGAGCAGGCCCTGCGCATCCAGTTTCCGCTGAATGGTTCGCGGATCGACGCCTACGGCGGCGGTCAGGCGAACATTTCGCCCATGCCCGTGAAGGTGGCGGGCGGGGTGCTGCCCCTGACCATGATGGTTAACGGTGTCGCCATCGGCAATATCGACAGCCGCCGCCAGAAACTGGTCGATCCGCCGGGTCCGGGCTTCGCCCGCCTGACCGTGATGGACGCGACTGGCGCGGCGGACACAGTTGTCGTGAGAATTCAGTAGAGCCGGTCCAAGCTGTTGTCCGGCGGGTGGTTTCCGCGTATGCGGAACCGATGGCTGAGAGCTACCCGAGACCCCGATTTGGCGCGCCGCGCGAACCCGTGGAACAGAAAAATCCCGGCAGCGGACTCGTGCGCGTCATCGATTTCGCGGTCGGCAGCCACACCCGCGCGGTCCTGCTGCTGATCGTGGCCGGTCTGCTGTTCTTCTTGCCCGGTTTCTTCAACATTCCGCCGGTCGACCGCGACGAAGCCCGCTTCGCGCAGGCCACCAAGCAGATGGTGGAGAGCGGCGACTTCGTCGACATCCGCTTCCAGGAAGAGGTTCGCTACAAGAAGCCGGTCGGCATCTATTGGGCGCAGGCGGCTGTCGTGGAGACGGTGTCCAAGCTCGGCGTGCCGCGCGCGCAGGTGCGCATCTGGCTCTATCGCGTGCCGTCGCTGCTCGGCGCCATCGGCGCGGTGCTTCTCACATACTGGACGGCGCTCGCCTTCGTGACACGGCGCGGCGCATTGCTCGCCGCTCTGCTGATGTGCAGCTCAGTCCTGCTCGGGGTCGAGGCGCGTCTCGCCAAGACCGACGCCATGCTGCTGCTGACCACAACGGCAGTGATGGGCGCGATGGCGCGCGCGTACCTGTCGTGGCAGCGCGGCGACGACAATCCCAATCCGTCGTGGAAGCTCGCGTTCATCTTCTGGACGGGCATCGCGGGCGGAATTCTGCTCAAGGGTCCGCTGATCCTGATGTTCGTCGCGCTGACAGTGATCACGCTGGCGATCCTCGATCGCTCGGCGGCGTGGCTCTGGCGTCTGCGTCCGGTCTGGGGCCTGATGTGGACACTGGTGCTGGTGCTGCCCTGGTTCATCCTGATCTTCCTGAAAGCGGGCGACACGTTCTTCTCCGACTCTCTCGGCCGCGACATGCTGAGCAAGGTCGCCAGCCCACAGGAGTCGCATGGCGCGCCGCCGGGACTGTATCTCCTGCTGTTCTGGGTGACCTTCTGGCCGGGCGCGACGCTCGCGGGCCTCGCCGTGCCTGCGATCTGGCGCGCACGCCGCGAGCCGGGCGCGCAGTTCCTGCTCGCATGGCTGCTTCCGGCGTGGATCATTTTCGAACTCGTCATGACCAAGCTGCCGCATTATGTGCTGCCGCTTTATCCGGCCATCGGCATCCTGATCATCGGGACGCTCGAGCGCAGGGTTCTGGCGCAGGGCGCATGGATCGTGCGCGGCACGGCGTGGTGGTTCGTCCTGCCGCTGATCATGAGCGTGGCGTCGATCATCGGCGCGATCATGCTGCTGAAGCAGCCGGAATTCCTTGCATGGCCGTTCGCGGCCGGTGCGCTGATCTTCGGCCTGTTCGCATGGTTGATGTACGACGACTATCGCGCCGAACGCTCGCTGCTGAATGGCATCGGCGCGTCATGGTTTCTCGCTGTCTGCATTTATGGTGTGGTGATCCCGTCGCTCGCGCCGCTGTTCCCGAGCGTGCAGGTCGCGCGCGCCCTGCGTAACGTCCAGTGCGTCGGTCCGGCGGCGGCGGCTGCAGGCTTCCACGAGCCAAGCCTGGTGTTCATGGTCGGCACCTCGACCCAGTTGTCCAACGGGTCGGGCGCGGCCGACTTCCTGTTGCAGGGAAGTTGCCGGTTCGCGCTGGTGGAATGGCGCGAAGAGCGCGCTTTCGCGCAGCGCGCCGAGACCATCGGCCTGCGCTACAACGTGGCGTCGCGCATCGACGGCTACAACATCTCGACCGGCCGCGCGATCTCGATTGCGATCTTCCGTTCCGAAGGGACCGAATAGAATGGCAGCCGGGATCAGCGGCGGCCATTCGCAGGGGTATATGGCGGGCATTGGTTCCGTCGCATGGCAATCGCTGGCGCGGCTTGTGCGCTCGCCATCGCATTCACGGCGTGCCGAAGCCCGCCGCGCGCTGGCCCGGCGATGGCTCGGCCTCTCGGTTCTGACGGCGCTCGCCATCGGGCTTTTGATGTTTGCGGTCGATGTTGCAGCGATCAAGCTGATGCCGCCGCGCGGGACAGCCAGCCTGTGGCCGCTGCGGATTTTCACCGACTTCGGCAAATCGACCTACGTGCTGTGGGCGCTGGCCGGGCTGCTTCTTGTCATTCTCCTGCTGATGCCACGGCTGACCGGACTCTCACGGCAGGTGTGGATCGCATTCGGTGTTCGCGTTCAGTACATCTTCCTGTCGGTCGCCGTCGCTGTGATCGGCAGCGAATTTCTCAAGTACATCATCGGGCGGAGCAGGCCGTTTGTCGGCGGCGAAGCCAATGCTTTCAACTTCCAGCATTTCGCAGGCAATCCGGCCTTTGAAAGCCTGCCGTCCGGCCACGCGACCACGGCCTTCGCGCTGGCCTTTGCGGTGTCTGCTGTCTGGCGCAAGGCCACGCCGGTCATGTTGCTCTATGCGGTGCTGATCTGTGTCAGCCGCGTGATCCTGCTCGCGCATCACCCAAGCGATGTGGTCGGAGGGGCGATTACCGGGGTGATCGGTGCGATGTTCGTCCGTTACTGGTTCGCGGCCCGCCGTCTCGGGTTCAGCATTGGTCGGGACGGGACCATTGCGCCCCTCGCAGGGCCGTCCGGAGCCTCCCTGAAAAGGGTTGCCCGAGAGGCCCTGGCACCATAAGAAGCGGTCGCCCCGGCAGGGTTCGACTGCTTTTGCGGGCGTTTTGGACCCCAATCGGCGCATGAGCGATCAACCAGCAAAATCCGGCCTGCCGGCCCCCGACGTATCGATCGTGGTTCCCGTCCGGAACGAGCAGGACAACGTCGCGCCGCTGATCGCCGAAATCGCGGCGGCGCTCGATGGCCGCTGGCCCTATGAAATCATCTACGTCAACGACGGCTCCACCGATGCCACCGGCGAGCGGCTCGCCGTGGAGATGAAGGCGCGGCACAATGTGCGCCAGATCCGCCATGCAGCTTCATCGGGACAATCCGCTGCCGTGCGGACCGGCGTGCGCGCCGCGCGTGGCAAGATCGTCGCGACCCTCGATGGCGACGGACAGAACAACCCGGCTTTTCTGGTGAACCTGATCGAGGCCATCGAAAAGGGCGGCGACAAGGTCGGCCTCGCAGCCGGTCAGCGCGTCGGCCGCAAGGACACCGGCTTTAAGCGGTTTCAGTCGCGAGCCGCCAATGGTGTGCGCAATGCAATCCTGCACGATGGCACGCGCGACACCGGCTGCGGGTTGAAAGCATTTCGCCGCGATGTCTTCCTTGCGTTGCCATATTTCGATGGTCTGCATCGCTTCCTGCCGGCGCTGGTGCGGCGCGAAGGTTATGACATCGCCTATGTCGATGTGATCGACCGCCCGCGTCATTCCGGTGTGTCGAATTACGGTTTCTTCGACCGGCTGTGGATCGGGATCATGGATCTTGCGGGCGTGTGGTGGCTGATCCGCCGCAAGAAATCCACACCGGTTGCGACGGAGGTGACCTGATGCTGATTCAGTTCGGTCAGGATCTTGGCAATTATCTCTATGACGTGTTCGTCGCGAAGTTCGATTTCTGGCTCGCGTTCGGCCTGATCGCGCAGCTGCTGTTCACGGCGCGTTTTCTCGTGCAGTGGATTTCCAGCGAGCGCGCGGGCCAGAGCGTGGTGCCGATGGCGTTCTGGTTCTTCTCCATGGGCGGCGGCTTCATGACCCTGATCTACGGCATCGCCAAGCGCGAGCCGGTGATCATTCTCGGGCAGGGACTGGCGACTCTGATCTACGTCCGCAACATCATGCTGATCGTGAAGAACCGCTCCAAGGGTTCGAAGGTCGAGAAGAACTGAGGTCGTTGCGGCTACGCCGTCACCCTTAGGAATTTCTCGGGCGTCATGGCCGGGCTTCGTCCCGGCCATCCACGTCTTCCTTGTCTCTTGCTTCTTTCAAAAGACGTGGATGCCCGGCACAAGGCCGGGCATGACGAACTTCGAGTGCCCGATTTCGTGTGCCTACTTCGCCGCCGCCTTCAACGCGGCAAAACCGCGATCGAGATCGGCTTTCAAGTCATCCAGATTTTCCAGACCGATATGGAATCGCAGCGTCGGCCCGCCCGGATTCCATGTGGTCGCCGTCCGGTATGACGCGCAGTCGAACGGAATGACGAGGCTTTCGAAGCCGCCCCACGAATAGCCCATACCGAACAGCGTCACGGTGTCGAGGAACGCATCGACGGACTTCTGCGGCACCGGCTTCAGCACAATGCTGAACAACCCGGTCGCGCCGGTGAAATCGCGCTTCCAGATCTCGTGTCCGGGATCGCTCTCCAGCGCGGGATGAATCACGCGCAGCACCTCGGGACGCGATGCGAACCAGCGCGCCATTTCAAGACCGGCCTGCTGATGATGCGCGAGCCGCACCGCCAGCGTGCGCAGGCCGCGCAGCGCGAGGAACACATCATCCGGCCCGGCGCAGACACCGAGCAGGCGGATGGCTTCTGTAATAAGCGGCCAGGCTTTCGCATTGGCGGCGATGGTCCCGAACATGATGTCCGAGTGGCCGCCGATATATTTCGTTCCGGCCTGAATGCTGATGTCGACGCCCTGATCGAGCGAGCGATGGAAAAACGGCGTCGCCCAGGTGTTGTCATCAAGCACAATCGCGCCCTTGGCGTGCGCGACGGCGGCGATGGCCGGAATGTCCGGCATCTCGAACGATTGCGATCCCGGAGCTTCCACCAGTACCGCGCGGGTGTTCGGCTTGAACAGCTTTTCGATTCCCGCGCCGATCAGCGGATCGAAATAGGTGGTCTCGATGCCGTAACGCTTGAGCAGCGAGTCGCAGAAATTCCGCGTGGGGCGGTACACGCTGTCGATGACAAGAAGGTGATCGCCCGCCTTGAGAATCGCCAGCAACGCTGTGGATATCGCCGCGACGCCGGAGGGGGCGAGGCCCACACCGGCACAATTTGGTCCTTCCAGCGCCATGAGGGCTTGCTGCAGCGCCTTGGTGGTCGGCGTGCCGTGGCGGCCATACTGGAATTCGCCGCGATGCGCATGGAGGTCTTCGGCCGTCGGATACAGCACGGTCGAGCCGCGCACGATGGGCGGATTGATAAAGCCCTTTTGCGCGACGGTATCGCGGCCGGAGGTCACCAGTTCTGTCTGTGGAGCGAGCGGTGCGGAGGGCCGATTGTCGTTTCGGGACATGTGACGTTCACTTTGGAAGACATCTTGCCGCAGCGTTGCCCGGAGCGAGCCATGCGTGGCGTGTGAATGGTATGCTCAGTAAGCTGACCGCGATGGCACACGTCAACCCCTTGACCCGTCGCGCGCGGCGTTCTGTTATGCGAGTCAAATATTTAGCTCGGTTTTGCATCTTCAGCAGGATCGTTTGGCCCGGCGCGACGTTGTTCATTGCTGATGCCGAACTTCGGGAAAGGTCTTTCTATGAAACGGGTCTCCCTCGCTCTCATTTCAATTCTTGCAGCCGTCGCCGCCGGACCGGCGTTCGGTCAGGACAAGCCCAAGGATCGCGGGACGCTGCAAGGCATCAAGGACCGGGGCAGCCTGTCATGCGGCGTCAGTCAGGGGCTGCCCGGGTTCTCGGCACCCGACGACAAGGGCAACTGGGTTGGCCTTGACGTCGATGTGTGCCGCGCTCTTGCGGCGGCAATCTTCAACGATCCGTCCAAGGTGAAATTCGTGCCGCTGTCGGCGAAGGATCGCTTTACTGCCTTGCAGTCCGGCGAGATTGACGTGCTGTCACGCAACTCCACTTGGACCCTGTCGCGCGATACCTCGCTCGGCCTGAACTATACCGGTATCAGCTATTACGACGGGCAGGGGTTCATGATCCGCAAGTCGCTCAAGGTGAATTCCGCCCTTGAGCTGAACAGCGCGTCGATCTGCGTGCAGACCGGCACCACCAACGAACAGAACGTCTCGGACTACTTCAAGGGCAACAACATGAAGTATGAGCTGATCGCGTTCGGCACCGCGGACGAAACCGTCAAGGCCTACGAGTCCGGGCGCTGCGACGTGTTCACCTCGGACGTTTCGCAGCTTTACGCGGAGCGCCTCAAGCTCGCCGCGCCCAACGATCATGCGGTTCTGCCGGAAGTGATTTCCAAGGAGCCGCTCGGCCCGGTCGTGCGCCATGGCGACGACCAGTGGTTCGACATCGTGAAGTGGACGCTGTTCGCGATGATCAATGCCGAAGAGTATGCCGTCACGCAGAAGAACGTCGATGAAATGGCGAAGTCGCCCAAGCCCGAACTGAAGCGCATCTTCGGCACCGATGGCAATCTCGGCGAACAGCTCGGCCTCACCAAGGACTGGGTGACGCGGATCATCAAGGCGACCGGCAACTATGGCGAGTCCTTCGACCGCAATGTCGGCGCAGGCTCCAAACTCGGTATTGCCCGCGGGCTGAACAAGCTCTGGAATCAGGGCGGGCTGCAATACGCGCCGCCCATCCGCTGACGGCGTTGCCGGCTCCGGCAATGGCAGACGAACCCCGCAAACCTCCGCTCCAGCTCGCCGCACGGCTGCGCCGCGCGCTCGGCGGACAGGCCGGGTGGGGCGGCGTGATCGTGCAGGTCGTGTTCGTCGCGGTCGTTCTCTGGATCGGCTACGAGATTGTGGAGAATGCCCGCGCCAACCTGCAGGCGCAGCGCATCGCGTCGGGTTTCGGATTCCTCTCCAACACGTCGGGCTTCGCCGTCAGTCAGGCGCTGATCCCGTATTCGGAAACCGACACCTACGCGCGCGTTTTTCTGGTCGGGCTGCTGAATACGCTGCTGGTGTCCATCGTCGGCATCGTCATCGCCACCGTCATCGGCGTGATGGTCGCATTGGGCCGCCTGTCGCCGAACTGGCTGCTGGCACGCATCTCCGGCGGCTATGTCGAACTGATCCGCAATCTGCCGCTGCTGTTCCAGATCCTGTTCTGGTATCTCGCGGTGCTGGCGACGCTGCCGAGTCCGCGCCAGAGCATCTCGCTGTTCGGCACGGTGTTTCTCAGCAATCGCGGGCTTATCGTTCCCGATCTCATTCCGCAGCCGCCATTCGGCGTGTTCGTCATATCCATCGTGATCGGCATTGTCGCGGCGCTGCTGATGCGCGCCTATGCCCGCAAGCAACTGTTCGCGGCCGGCGAGAAGCTTGCGATCTGGCCGTTCGTGCTCGCCATGCTGGTCGGCCTGCCCCTGCTGGCGATCCTATTTTTCGGCGCACCGTTCAAGCTCGATATGCCGCAGTTGAAGGGCTTCAACTTCGCCGGCGGCGCGAAAGTGTTGCCCGAGTTTGCGGCGCTGACGATTGCGCTCTCGACCTATACCGCCGCCTTCATCGCTGAAATCGTCCGCGCCGGATTGCAGTCGGTTCCGAAGGGCCAGATGGAGGCGGGCGCGTCGCTCGGTCTTTCGCGCGGCGAGACACTGCGGCTGGTGATCATCCCGCAGGCGATGCGCGTGATCCTGCCGCCGCTCACGAACCAATATCTCAACCTCACCAAGAACTCGTCGCTCGCGGTCGCCATCGGTTATCCCGACTTGTTTTCGGTCTTCGCCGGAACGGCGCTGAGCCAGACCGGGCAGGCGGTTGAAATCATCGCACTGACCATGGGCGTCTATCTGCTGATTTCGCTGGTGACGAGCGCGGTCATGAGCTTCTACGGTTGGCGTCTGAACCGGAGTCTGGCCGCATGACGGATCAGGCAGCCTCATTCGTCCGCCAGAACATTGTCGAGCCGCGCCGCGCCCCGGTCCGGACAACGGGGATTGTCGGCTTCGCGCGCGAGCGGCTGTTCAATTCGCCGCTCAACATCATGATCACCCTGATTGGCGCGGCGCTGTTGTGGCTGATCCTCGTTCCCCTCGTCAAATTCCTGTTCGTCGATGCGGTGTGGCAGGGCAACGACCGCAATGCCTGTCTTGAGGCCAATGTCGGGCGCGTGGTCGGGGCGTGCTGGCCCTTCGTTCAGGCGAAGTTCGATCAGTTCATCTACGGCTTCTATCCTGAGGACCAGCGCTGGCGGGTCAACCTGACATTCGCGCTCGGCGCGTTGCTGCTGCTGCCGCTGCTGATCCCGCGCGCCCCCGCGAAGACACTCAACTCCGGTCTGTTCTTCTTCGCCTATCCGGTGATCGGGTTCTTTCTGCTCCGCGGCGGCGGACTGAAAGGCTTTGCCATTCACTGGATCGCCGATTTCGGATCGGGCTTTGCGTCGAGCCTGATGGATGCAGGAAAGCAACTCGCGACATCCGGCACCACCATCGGCCACGGCTGGTTGAGCCAGCCCGCGGCATGGATCGGTGAGGGGCTGGTGTGGCTGGGCTTTGCGCTTGTTTGGCTGATCTTTCCGCTGGAATGGCTGCGCGACTACACCGAGACGTTTCGCGCAACGCTGTGGGCCGATGTGCTCGCCACAGCCGTTATCGTTTCGCTGATCGCGTTCTTTCTCACCGGCGGTTTCCGCAACGGCTGGCGCGCGCTGTTCACCAGCATCGCGGTCTTTGTGGGCATTGCCGTCGTGATCGCGGTGATGGGTCTCGATGGCGGCGGCCTGCCGATTGTCGACACCCGCTCATGGGGCGGCCTTCTTGTGACGCTGGTGGTGTCGGTCACCGGCATTGTCGCGTCGATGCCGGTCGGCATGATCCTCGCGCTCGGGCGGCGCTCGACCATTCCGCTGATCCGCCTGTTCTCGATTGCCTTCATCGAGTTCTGGCGCGGCGTGCCGCTGATCACGGTGCTGTTCTTCGCGACCTACATGCTGCCGCTGTTTCTGCCGGGCAATTTCACCGTCGATGGCCTTGTGCGCGTACTGATCGGAATTGCGCTGTTCGCAGGCGCCTACAACGCTGAAGTGATCCGTGGCGGATTGCAGGCCGTTCCGCGCGGGCAGGCGGAAGCCGCCAGCGCGCTCGGCCTCTCATACTGGAAGACCACCGGCCTGATCGTGATGCCGCAGGCGCTGCGCAATGTCATTCCGGCGTTGGTCAACAGCTTCATCGCGTTGTTCAAGGACACCACGCTGGTGCTGATCGTGGCGATCTTCGATCTGCTCGGGCAACTGCGTGCGTCGTTCGCCGATCCGAACTGGGCGACGCCGACCACGCTGTTCACCGGCTTTGCCTTCACGGGCATCATCTATTTCGTGTTTTGCTTTGGAATGTCGCGCTACTCGCTGTTCGTGGAACGGCGGTTGAATGCCCACAAGAATGTCTGAGATGAAACCATGACTGCAGAACCCATTGTTGGCATCTCGGGCCTCAACAAGTGGTACGGCGATTTTCATGTGCTGCGCGACATCGATCTCACGGTCGGCCGTGGAGAACGCATCGTGATCTGCGGCCCATCGGGCTCGGGAAAATCGACACTGATCCGCTGCGTCAATGCGCTGGAGGAATTCCAGGAAGGCCGCATCGTGGTCGATGGCATCGAGCTTGGCCCGAACCTGCGCCGTATCGATGACGTGCGCCGCGAAGTCGGCATGGTGTTCCAGAGCTTCAATCTGTTCCCGCATCTGACGGTGCTGGAAAACTGCACGCTGGCGCCGATCTGGGTTCGCAACATCCCGAAGAAGGACGCAGAAGCCGCGGCGATGAAGTATCTCGAGCGCGTGCGGATTCCCGACAAGGCCAACAAGTATCCCGGCCAGATTTCGGGCGGTCAGCAGCAGCGCGTCGCTATTGCCCGCGCACTGACGATGAATCCGAAGGTCATGCTGTTCGACGAGCCGACCTCAGCGCTCGATCCCGAGATGGTCAAGGAAGTGCTCGACACCATGGTGGACCTCGCCAGGGAGGGCATGACCATGCTGGTTGTGACCCATGAAATGGGTTTTGCCCGCGAGGTGGCCGACCGCGTGGTGTTCATGGATGCGGGACAGATCGTGGAAGCGAACACGCCGGATCGCTTCTTCTCGAATCCGCAGCACGCGCGGACCAAGCTGTTCCTCAGCCAGATTTTGCGCTGAATCTTACGCGAACGGCGGCTTGATCGTGCTGTTGCGCTCCAGCCATGCCGGAACCGGCAGGTTCTTCGAGCGCAGGAATTCCGGATTGAACAGCTTCGACTGATAGCGTGTGCCGTAATCCGCGAGGATAGTCACGATGGTGTGGCCGGGACCGAGATCCTTCGCGAGGCGAATAGCGCCCGCGATGTTCACGCCCGACGAACCACCGATGCAGATACCTTCGTTCTCAAGCAGATCGAACACAATCGGCACGGCCTCGGAATCCTCGATCAGATAGGCCTTGTCGACGTGAACGCCCTCGATGATCGGGGTGAGGCGGCCGAGACCGATGCCTTCGGTCACGGAACCGCCTTCGGTCGATTTCATCTCGCCGTGGTCGAAGTAGTTGTACATCGCTGCGCCGCGCGGATCGGCAACACCGATCTTCACGTTTTTGCTCTTCTCGCGAAGATAGATCGACGTACCCGCCAGTGTGCCGCCGCTGCCGATGGAGCAGATGAAGCCGTCGACCTTGCCGTTGGTCTGGTCCCAGATTTCGGGGCCGGTCGAGACGTAATGCGCCTTGCGGTTGTCGAGATTGTTCCACTGGTCGGCGAACAGCACGCCGTTCTTCTCAGTCTTCCGCAGTTCGTCCGCGAGTCGGCGGCCGACATGCTGGTAGTTGTTCGGATTGCTGTAGGGCAGTGCAGGCACTTCGACGAGTTCAGCGCCGAGAAGGCGCAGCACGTCCTTCTTTTCCTGGCTCTGCGTTTCCGGGATAACAATGATCGTCCGGTAGCCGCGCGCAGCAGCAACCAGTGCAAGGCCGATACCGGTATTGCCCGCGGTGCTTTCCACCACAAGGCCGCCGGGCTTGAGGTCGCCGCGCTTTTCCGCCTCGAGGATCATCTGCTTGCCGGCGCGGTCCTTCACCGACTGGCCCGGATTCATGAACTCGGCCTTGCCGAGAATGGTGCAGCCGGTGAGTTCAGATGCGCGCTTCAGCTTGATGAGAGGCGTGTTGCCAATGGCTTCGATGACGTCATTGCGAATAGGCATGATATGGAGGGACCCGGAACGGCTGTGTCAGAAGACGTAAAATTGAGCCGTCAACCTAAAGGCCGCCTGCCATCCCGGCAAGGGTAGCGCCTGCAGGCTTGATCTGCGGTGTTTTCGCCGTGGTTAACCCGATTTGGCGAACACCACCTGACGAACGTCGATGTTGCCGGAGAGGAATCCGGCCTCGCAATAGGCGAGGTAGTATTCCCACAGCCGCCGGAAGCGCTCGTCAAATCCGAGCGGCATCAGGTTCGGCCATGCCGCGCGGAAGTTGTCTCTCCATGTCGCGAGCGTCTTGGCATAATCTTCTCCAAAAATGCGCTCGCGGATAACAGGGACACCGAACTTGTCGCCGAGCGATTTCAGCACCTGCGGCGAGGGCAGCATCCCGCCGGGAAAAACGTACCGCTGGATGAAATCGACTTCGCGCCGGTAGGCGTTGAAGAACTTGTCCTGAATGGTGATGGCCTGAATGCCCGCAAAGCCGCCGGGCACGAGACGGTCGCGAAGCTGCGAGAAATACTGCGGCCAGAACTGTTCGCCGACGGCCTCGATCATCTCGATGGATGCGATGCGGTCATATTGCCCGCGCTCGTCGCGATAATCCTGAAACCGGATTTCGACCTTCTCGTTCAATCCCGCGGCCTGCATCCGCTTCAACGCGAAATCGCGCTGCTCGGAACTGATCGTCAGGCCGACAACCTTGGCGTCGTAGTGCTTCGCGGCATATTCGGCAAAGCCGCCCCAGCCGCAGCCGATCTCCAGCACTTTCTGTCCCGGCTGCAGGTTGATCGCTTCCGCAAGCCGCTTGTACTTGTTGTTCTGCGCGGCAGTCAGATCCTTCGTATCGTCTTCGAATATTGCGGACGAATAGGTCATGCTCGGATCGAGCCAGGCCGAGTAAAACGAATTGCCGATGTCGTAGTGTGCATAGATGTTACGCCGCGCCTGCTTCCGGGTATTGCGGTTGAACCAGTGCCGCACCGACTGCACAAAGCGCGCGATCGGCTTGTCGCCAAGCATGCTCTGGATCAGGTCGTGATTGACGCAGAAGACATAGAGAAACTGCGTCAGGTTCGGCGTGTCCCACTCGCGGCGCAGATAGGCTTCTGCGATGCCGATGTCGCCGCCATGCACCAGCCGCCACGCGAAGTTGTAGCTGTAAACCGTCATCTGGGCGGCGGGGCCGGGCTCCAGTCCGCCGCAGCGCACCACGCGGCCATCCGGCAGCGTCATGTCGAGCGTGCCGCGCCTGAGATTGGAGGCGAACTTGATAGCCAGTCGGGCCACTTTGGGCACATCCGGCAAGACCGCGTCGACACTGTCGGGGGTCAGGGAGATCACGTCAGACATCGCGCAAATCCATCAGTATGATGAAGCCCTGCGTCTAAATCTTCTGCTTGCCATAATTCTTGCGCCTTTGCCCCGAGGACGCAAGGGCCGGGAACCCGCTCCGTGCCCGGTGCGCTGCACACTGGTTCGAGCGAATCTCACATGAAATCTTGGTAAGACTTGATGCACCGCAACCCCTAGAAGTGCGAGAAGTCCCCGTTTTATGGGGATAATCGCGATTCCCGGCGTGACACCGCAATGACACAGGCGCCCCTTGTCTTGGGGACCGCCATCGAACATCCCTGTGCGCCGCGATAACGGCCCGCTACAATGGGATTCTGTTCATTCGGAGAATGGTTTACACCGGTGCTTGAGCTGCCTTTCAGGTTGAGACGTGGCGCGTATCCACGGCCCTCGCTCGCGCTGTGCGCGGCGCTGGCCATGGCAGCCATGTCCGGCGGCTGCATCCTCACCGCCGACCTGCCGGACCCGGCGCTGGACGTTCCCGCAAACTACAAGGCCGCATCCGGTGCAGCCGAAAGCGCGCCGCCGTCGCTGGACTGGTGGCGGGGTTTCCGTTCGCAGGAACTGACCGTCCTCATGGAAGAGGCCCAGACCGTCAACCTCGACATTGCCGCCGCCGTCGCACGCATCCGGCAGGCCGACGCACAGGCGCAGACCGCAGGCGCCGCATTGCTGCCGAATGTCACCGGCACCTTCTCCGGCTCGCGGTCGCGGTCGTCGAGCAACACGGGTGTTGTGACATCTGGCAGTGCGATCGGCCGTGGTGAAGTCACCAACCATGTCGCGTCGATGAGCGCGAGTTACGAGATCGATTTCTGGGGCAAGAATCGCGACGCGCTGCTGGCTGCGGAAGAGACCGCCAATGCCAACCGTTTCGACCGCGATGTTGTCGCGCTGACCACGCTGGCGAGCGTGGCGAATGCTTATTTCAACGTGGTCGCTTCGCAGGAACGGATCAACATCGCGACCCGCAACATCGCCAGCGCACAGCGCATCTACGACGCGATCAAGGCACGCGTCGATGCAGGCACTGGCTCCGAACTCGACCTCGCGCAGCAGGAAAGCCTGCTCGCGAACCAGAAGGCCGCGATCCCGCCGCTGCGGCAGGCGCTGGCGCAGAACGCCAATGTCCTTGCAACACTCGTTGCGCGTCCGCCGGAGCGGATACGGCTGACGGGCGGATCGCTTGGCAGCATCGCGATTCCGCGCGTGACGCCGGGCATTCCATCCGATCTGCTGACGCAGCGGCCCGACATCCGCCGCCAGGAAAACCAGTTGGCGTCTGCAACAGCAAATGTCGGCAGCGCCCGCGCGCAGTTCTTTCCGAGCATCCAGTTGACCGCTTCGGGCGGCTACCAGAGCGCGGCGCTGGCGGCATTGTTCACGCCGCAGTCGGCCTTCTTCAACATGGCGGCGGGACTGACCCAGCCGATTTTCGATGCCGGCCGGATTCAGGCTAACTTCGACCTGATGCAGGCGCGGCAGGATGAAATGCTGCAAACCTATCGCAAGACCGTGGTTTCGGCCTTCGCGGACGTGAACACGGCGCTCACGACCCTCAAGGAGGCCAACGAGCGGCTGCGGCTGCAGCGCATCGTGGTGACATCGTCCCGCCGGGCGTTCGAATTGTCGGAACGCCAGCTTCGGGCCGGCACGGCTGACATCGTGACTGTGCTAAACACGCAATTGACGCTATTTCAGGCTGAAGATTCGCTGGCTCAATACCAGCTCGCCCGTCTGCTGGCGGTCGTCAGTCTCTATCAGGCATTGGGCGGCGGATGGTCGCCAAAGACGACGGAAGGTCCGGCGAATGCTCTTTAAGCCCGATCTCAATGAGAAGGCCAAAGCGGCGGGAGAAAGCGTGTCGCGTGTCGCTTCGGGCGCGCGGCGTCGCACCGTATCGATCATTGTGTGGCTGCTGATCCTCGGTGGCCTTGGTTATCTCGGCTGGGGTTATTTCAAGAAGACCGAGACCGCGACAAGGACGCGGCCTGATTTCGCCATTCCCGTTCTCGCCACCACGCCGCGCGTCGAGGACGTGCCGGTCTATCTCGATGGCGTGGGCACGGTGCGCGCGCTCAACAACGTGACCGTGCGCGCGCAGGTGAACGGCAAGCTGCTGTCGGTCAATTTCAAGGAAGGTCAGGACGTCAAGGCGGGCGATGTGCTCGCCGAGATCGATCCGGTGATCTATCAGGCGCAATACGATCAGGCTGTCGCCAAGAAGGCGCAGGACGAAGCGACGCTCGCCAACGCGCGCACCGATCTTGTCCGCTATCAGCAACTGGCGACGGCAAAGGCAGGCTCCGCGCAGCAGGCCGACACGCAGAAGGCGCTGGTCGCGCAACTCGAGGCGCAGGTCAAATCCGATCAGGCCGCCATCGATAATGCACAGGCGACCCTCGGCTACACCAAGATCGTTGCGCCGCTGGCCGGGCGCGCCGGATTGCGTCAGGTCGATGCGGGCAACATCGTGCAGACCTCGGACGCAACAGGCGTTGTGGTCATCACGCAACTGCAGCCCATCGCCGTTCAGTTCAGCTTGCCGCAGCAGCAGATTTTCCGCGTCAACACCGCGCTGGCCAAGGGACCGCTTGCGGTGGATGTGTTCGCAAATGACGGCAAGACGGTCGCCGATACCGGCAAGGTGATGGGCATCGACAATCAGGTCGACCAGACCACGGGCACCGTGAAGGTGAAGGCGGAATTCCCCAACGGCAACTTCCAGCTCTGGCCCGGACAGTTCGTCAACGTGCGCCTCAAGGTGAACACGCTCGACAAGGCCATCGTCGTGCCGACGGCTGCGGTGCAGCGCGGGCCTGCTGGTACATTCGTCTATGTCATCGGTCAGGACAATGCCGTCACCGCGCGTCCCGTCACTGTGACTTTGCAGAACGAAACCATCGCTGTGATCGCATCGGGTGTCACGGTCGAGGATCGCGTGGTGACGACCGGATTCGCCAATCTGTCCGAAGGCGCGAAGGTGGCCATCAGCGCCGACTATCAGGCGCCGACGCCGGATCTTGCGCCGCGCAGACAGAAGGGGCAGGGCGGCGGTGAAAGAGGCCAGCGCGGCGAGAAGGGCGAGCGGCGCGGCCAAAAGGAGCAGGGGGCTGCTCCGCAAGGCGGACAACAGGGCGGCGGCACGAAAGCGCCGCAGTGAGCCGTGTTGATTTTGATAACCCTGCGAGCGCGCATCAATGAGCGTCTCTGAGCCATTCATCCGCAGGCCCATCGCGACGTCGCTGCTCGGCGTCGCGCTGATGATCGGCGGCGCGCTCGGATACTGGGCGCTGCCGGTGTCGGCGTTGCCGCAGGTCGATTTCCCCACGGTGCAGGTCACCACCCAGTTGCCGGGCGCAAGCCCGGACGTCGCCGCATCGCTGATTACAGCACCGCTGGAACGCCAGCTCGGACAGATCCCGTCGCTGGTCTCGATGAATTCGACCAGTTCCTATGGCGTCAGCCAGATTTCGCTGCAGTTCGATCTCAACCGTGACATCGACGGCGCGACGCAGGACGTGCAGGCGGCGATCAATGCGGCCGCCGGCGTGCTGCCGAAGAACCTGCCGTATCCGCCGACCTACGCGAAGGTGAATCCGGCGGATGCGCCGGTGCTGACGCTGGCGATGACCTCCGAAACATCGCCGCTGCGCGCGATGAGCGATATCGCCGACACCATGATGGCGCAGCGCCTCGCGCAGATTTCCGGCGTCGGCCGCGTCTCGATCCTCGGCGGACTGAAACCCGCGGTTCGCGTGCAGGCCGATTTGGCCCGGCTCGCGGCCTATGGCATTTCGATGGAGGATTTGCGTACAGCCATTGCCGGCGCGAATGTCTCCGGTCCCAAAGGTTCGCTCGACGGCGCGCAGCAGGCCTATACCATTGCGGCCAACGACCAGATCGCCACTGCCGACGCGTACAAACCGATCATCATCGCCTACCGCAACGGATCGCCGGTCACCATCGGCGATGTGGCGAGGATTGTCGACGGGTTGGAGAACGAGAAAACCGGCGCCTGGTATCAGGGCAAGCCCGCGGTCGTGATCGAAATCCAGCGCCAACCCGGCGCGAACGTCATCGAGGTGGTGCGGCAGATCCGTGCGGAAATCCCGAAACTGCAGAAGGCGGTTCCCGCCGGTGTCGATCTGCAGGTGGTCAGTGACCGCACTGTCACCATCCGCGCCTCGGTCCATGACGTCCAGTTCACGCTGGTTCTCAGTGTCGTGCTGGTGACGCTTGTGGTGCTGATCTTCCTGCGCTCGCTGCGCGCGACCCTGATCGCAGGCGTGGCGCTGCCGCTGTCGCTGATTACCAGTTTCGGCGTGATGTATTTCGCAGGATTCAGTCTCGACAATCTCTCCCTGATGGCGCTGACCATCGGCACCGGTTTCGTGGTCGACGATGCCATCGTCATGATCGAGAACATCGTGCGGCATATGGAGGACGGCGAGGGCGTGATGGAAGCCGCGCTGAAAGGCGCCAGCGAAATCGGCTTTACCGTGATCTCGCTGACCGTCTCGCTGATCGCGGTGTTCATCCCGCTGCTGTTCATGTCCGGCCTTGTCGGCCGCATGTTCCGCGAGTTTGCACTGACGCTGACCATCGCGGTTGTCACATCCGCCGTGGTGTCGCTGACCCTGACGCCGATGATGTGCTCGCGGCTGCTCAAGCTGCACCATGAGGAAATGCAGGTGCCGGGCCTCGCCACGCTCAGTGGCTGGATCGATCGCATGGTGGCGTTTTACGAGCGCACGCTGCTGGTGATCCTGCGGCATCAGCGCGCGACGTTGGTTGTCACGTTCCTGACCATCATTGCGACGCTGGCGCTTTATGTGGTCGCGCCGAAGGGCTTTCTGCCGCTGCAGGATACTGCATCGATTACAGCGGTGACCGAAGCCGGACCCGAAGTGTCCTTCGCGGACATGAGACTGCGGCAGACACAGGTGGCCGACGCCATCAGGGCCGATCCCGGTATTGTCGGCGTCGTTTCGGTGATCGGAGCAGGTTCGGTGAACCCGACCACCAATGTCGGGCGTCTCGTGATGACGCTGAAGCCGCGCGGCGAGCGCAAGACCGACATTGCTCTGGTCGTGGATCGGCTCAAGCAGCGCGTCGCCGGCGTTCCGGGGATGACGGTCTATTTCCAGGCCGTGCAGGACGTTCAGATCAGCACGCGGGCGAGCCGCTCACAGTATCAGTACACATTGACCGCGACCGACGCGCCGTCGGTCATCGAGTGGGCGAACAAGCTGGTTCAGGAAATGCGGCGCGATCCGCTGTTCCGCGATGTGTCCTCGGACGGGCAGGAAGGCGGTCTGCGTGCGCTGGTCACCGTCGATCGCCAGCGCGCCGGTCAGCTTGGCGTGTCGGTGCAGGCGGTCAACGACACGCTCAACGACGCCTTCGCTCAGCGTCAAATCTCGACCATCTTCGGGCAGGCCAACCAGTATCGCGTGGTGCTTGAAGCGTTGCCGGAATATCAGCGCGATCCGTCGGTCCTTTCCAAGCTCTATATACCCGGCGCAGCGGGCGCGTCGGGCGGCCCGGCGGCACAGGTGCCGATCGATGCTGTCGCGAGCGTGACGCGCACCACGGCGCCGCTGTCGATCTCGCATCAGTCGCAATTCCCGGCGGTGTCGCTGTCGTTCAATCTCGCGCCGGGCGAGGCGCTCGGCAACGCCGTCGAGCGCGTCGCGGAAATCGAAAAGCGCATCGGCATGCCCGGCAACATTGTCGGCGTCTATTCGGGCGATGCGGCGGAATTCTCCAAGTCGCTGTCGGGCCAGCCATGGCTGATCCTTGCGGCGCTGGTGACGATCTACATCGTGCTTGGCGTGCTGTATGAGAGCTACATCCATCCGATCACCATTCTGTCGACACTGCCGTCGGCGGGTGTCGGCGCGATCCTCGCGCTGATCCTGTGCGGTCAGGACCTGTCGGTGATCGGCCTGATCGGCATCATTCTTCTGATGGGCATCGTGAAGAAGAACGCGATCATGATGATCGACTTCGCGCTGGAAGCGGAGCGGCATCAGGGTCTCTCGTCGTATGATGCCATCGTGAAGGCTTGTTTGCTGCGCTTCCGCCCGATCATGATGACCACGCTGGCCGCGCTGTTCGGCGCGCTGCCGCTGGCGCTGGAAAGCGGCACAGGATCGGAGCTGCGCTTTCCGCTCGGCGTGTCGATCATCGGCGGCTTGCTGGTGTCGCAGGTGCTCACGCTCTACACCACACCCGTCATCTATCTCGCGCTCGACCGCATTAATCGCAAGATCGAAGCGGCGGTGCCGCCCGATGAATCCGGTAAGTCGTCGCCGCCGGCAGCGGGAGCCACGGAGGGCATACAATAGTGTCCTCGCTCTCCGAACCATTCATCCGGAGGCCGGTCGGCACCACGCTGCTGGCCATCGGGCTGTTTCTGGTCGGCGCGGTCGCCTACAACTTCCTGCCGGTTGCCAGCATTCCCTCGGTCGATTTCCCCTCGATCCGTGTCAGCGCTTCGCGTCCCGGCGCCGATCCGACCATCATGTCATCCACGGTCGCCGCGCCACTGGAGCGGCGGCTGGGTGAAATCGCCGGCATCGACCAGATCACATCGACCAGTTCACTGGGCAGCACCAGTATTTCGCTGCAGTTCGCCATCGGCCGCAACATCGACCGGGCGGCGCGCGATGTGCAGGCCGCGATCAATGCCTCGCTGGCGGACCTTCCGACCGACCTGCCGACGCTGCCGAATTTTCGCAAGGCCAATCCCGCCGCCGCGCCAGTCCTGATCGTCGCGCTGACGTCGAAAACCATGCTGCCCGGCGCGATCTATGACGTCGCCGACACGGTGATCGCCCAGCGCATCTCGCAGGTGCCGGGTGTGGGTGAGGCGACAGTAAGCGGCGCGGATCAGCCCGCGGTTCGCATTCAGCTCAATCCCGGCGCGCTGGCAACCGCGGGAATTGCCAGCGACGATGTGCGCAATGCCATCGTCAATGCCAACGGGATCGGCCCGGTTGGAACCTTTGACGGTTCGGTTCTCGGCGAAACGATTGCGGCCAATCCGCAGATGCGCACGGCGGCACAGTTCCGCGAGATCGTGATCAAGGCGGCGAACGGCAATTTCGTGAAACTGTCCGATGTCGCCACTGTTCTTGATGCGACCCGCAACAGCCGCTCCATTGCCTGGTTCAACAAGCAGCCCGCGGTGCTGATCCTGATCACCAAACAGCAGGACGCCAACGTCATCGAGACGGTGGACCGCGTGAAGGCGCTGCTTCCGGAACTGAAACAATGGATTCCGGGCGGCGTGGAGATTTCCATCCTCTCGGATCGCACCGGCACCATCCGCGCCAATGTCGAGGACATGGAATGGACGCTGGGCGCGACCGCCGTTCTTGTCATGCTGGTGGTGTTCGTCTTCGTGCGGCGGCTGACGCCGACCATCGCGGCGGGCGTTTCGGTGCCGCTGGCGCTGGCGGGCACCTGCGCGATGATGTGGGTCGCCGGATTCTCGATCAACAACCTGTCGCTGATGGCGCTGGCGGTGTCCGTCGGCTTCGTGGTGGACGACGCCATTGTCATGATCGAGAACATGTACCGCAATCTCGAAGAGGGCATGAAGCCGTATCAGGCCGCATTGCTGGGTGCGAAGCAGATCGGCTTCACCGTGCTCTCGATCAGCATTTCGCTGGTGGCCGCGTTCACACCGCTGATCTTCATGGAAGGCATCATCGGGCGGCTGTTCCGCGAGTTCTCGCTGACGCTCACCTTTGCCATTCTGGTGTCGATGGTGGTGTCGCTCACCGTGACGCCGATGATCTGCGCGCACTATATCAAGACCGCGGTGTCGCCCAATGCGACATGGTTCGACCGGATGGTCGAAGGCAGCCTGTCGGGCATCGTGCGGGTCTATGAGCGCACGCTGCATGTGGTGCTGCGCCTGCCTGTCCTGACCATGCTGGTGTTCGTTGCGACCATCGCGCTGACGGTGACGCTCTACATCAAGACGCCGAAGGGTTATTTCCCGACCGACGACAGCGGCCTTGTGATCGGCTCCACCCGCGCATCGCCCGATGTCTCGTTTCAGGCCATGCTCGGTCTGCAACAACGCATTGCAGACATTGTGATGGCTGATCCTGCGGTCGCGGGCGTGGGCTCGAGCCTTGGCGGCAGCGGCGGGCCGGGCGGCGGCGGCTCCAATCGCGGCACGATGTTCATCAGCCTGAAGGACCTCGACCAGCGCGGCGGATTGAGCACCACGCAGGTCATCGACCGCCTTCGCCGCAATCTCGGTCAGGTGCCGGGCATCCGGCTGTTCATGTTCGCGGCGCAGGATTTGCGCGCGGGTGGACGCCAGAGCGACTCCAACTATCAGTACACGCTCATCAGTTCGGATCTCGATCTGCTGGCGAAGTGGGCGCCCATTGTCGCCAAGCGGTTTGAAACCGTCGAGGGCATCACCGACATTTCGAGCGACCGTGACGCATCCGGTCTGGCGCTCAACCTGTCGATCGACCGCAAGACCGCCGCCAGCCTCGGGGTACAGGTTCAGGACATCGACAATGCGCTGAACAACGCGTTCTCGCAGCGTCAGATATCGACCATCTACACCCAGCGGAACCAGTACAAGGTCGTGCTGGAGGTCGATCCGCGTTTGCAGGGCGATCCGTCAGCGCTCGAAAAGATTTATGTGGCGGGCGCGGGCGACGCGCAGGTGCCGTTATCCGCAGTGGTGAAGATGGAGCGCGGCCTGTCGCCGCTATCTGTCTATCATCAGGCGTCGTTCCCCTCGAACACCATTTCGTTTAATGTTCCCGACGGCGTTCCGCTGCAGACGGCGACCGACAATATTCTTCGCGCGGTTGAGGAACTGCATATGCCGGAAGGTATCCGTGGCGAGTTCGCGGGCAATGCCGCCGACAGCCAGAAGACGGCGAGCAAGCAGCCGCTGCTCATTCTCGGCGCGCTGATCGCGGTCTATATCGTGCTCGGCGTTCTCTATGAAAGCCTCGCGCATCCACTCACGATCATTTCGACATTGCCGTCGGCGGGCCTTGGCGCGCTGCTGGCGCTTCAGATCACGAACACGCCACTGACGGTCATCGCATTCATCGGCATCATTCTTCTGATCGGCATTGTGAAGAAAAACGGCATCATGATTGTCGACTTCGCGCTCGAAGGAGAGCGGCATCGCGGGCTGAATTCGGAAGAGGCGATCTTCGAGGCGTGCATCGCGCGCTTCCGTCCGATCCTGATGACCACCATGGCGGCGTTGCTGGCGGCTGTGCCGCTGGTGCTGGCGACGGGACCGGGCACCGAACTGCGCCGGCCGCTCGGCATTACGATCATCGGCGGCTTGATCGTCTCCCAGATTCTCACCCTCTACACGACGCCGGTGATCTATCTCCTGATCGACCGGCTGCGCGGCGCCGACAGGCCGAATGCAACACCTCAGACGGCCCCCGCCGAATAAATTGCGGCAGTGCACGCGAACCAGGGAACTTTGGGATTCCACTGGCGTTAGGCCGGTATGAATAAACCGCCAATTCAAGACGTTGTCGCCGAAACCGGAAAAACAGTGGAACCACCTCCACCCGAAATGGTGGAGCCCGAGCCGGGGCTGTCCCCCGAGGAAATCGAAGACCTCAAACGCGATTATCTGTTCACACGCTTCTGGATCAGCGCGCGGGGTTTTTGGTCTGCCGGCGGGGGCCGTCTCGCATGGGTGTTGAGCGTCGGCCTGCTCGGGCTCATCGTTCTGCAGATCACCTTTCAATACGGCATCAATGTCTGGAACAGGTCGATCTTCGACGCCATCGAGAAGAAGGATGCCGCGAAGGTCTTCACGCTGACCGGGATATTCTTTCCGCTCGCGATCGGCGCCGTCGCCATCGGCGTCGTACAGGTCTTTGCCCGCATGAGCATCCAGCGGCGCTGGCGCGCGTGGCTGACGAATTCTGTCGTTTCGCGCTGGCTGGCGAACGGGCGTTACTATCAGCTCAATCTGGTGGACGGCGATCATAAAAATCCGGAATACCGGATCGCGGAGGATCTGCGTGTCGCGACCGACGCGCCTGTCGATTTCGCCGCGGGTGTCACACAGGCGTTTCTCTCCGCTACCACCTTCATTGTCGTGCTGTGGACCATCGGAGGCGCGCTGACCCTGTCGGTCGGCGGTAGCACGATCACCATTCCGGGCTTCCTTGTGATTGCGGCGGTCGTGTATGCAGCCATCGCCAGCGGCTCGATGATGGTCATCGGCCGGAACTTCGTTTCCGTTTCCGAAGCCAAGAACCAGGCCGAAGCCGAATATCGCTATACATTGACCCGCGTGCGCGAGAACGGCGAAAGCATCGCGTTGCTGGGCGGCGAAGAGGAAGAACGATCGGGAATCGATAAATCGTTCGGCAATGTCCTCAAGCAATGGGCGCGGATTTGCGGGCAGCACATGCGCACCACCATCGTGTCGCAGGGATCGAGCCTGATCGCGCCCGTGATCCCGATCCTGCTCTGCGCGCCGAAATTTCTCGAGGGCAGCATGACGCTCGGGCAGGTGATGCAGGCGGCCTCCGCTTTCACCATCGTGCAGGCGGCCTTCGGCTGGCTGGTCGACAACTATCCGCGCCTTGCGGAATGGAACGCGGGTGCGCGGCGCATCGCTTCGCTGATGATGTCACTCGACGGCCTTGAACGGGCCGAGCAGGGCAACGGAATCAACCGCATTCAACGCGGCGAAACCGAAGGCGACGCCATGCTGCGGCTGAACGATCTGTCCGTGACGCTGAACGACGGCACCGCGGTCGTCGGCCAGTCTGAAGTCGTGATCGCGCCCGGCGAACGGGTTCTCGTTGCCGGCGAGTCCGGCACCGGCAAGAGCACGCTGGTGCGCGCCATCGCCGGTCTTTGGCCATGGGGCGGCGGCAGCGTCGATTTCCATCCCGACCGCCGCATCTTCATGCTGCCGCAGAAGCCCTATGTGCCATCCGGAACGCTGCGGCGTGCTGTGGCCTATCCCGGCGCGGCGGAAGACTGGACCGCCGAGCAAATCAGTAATGTGCTGGACAAGGTCGGCCTTGCGCATCTCAAGGAGAAGATCGAGGAGGATTCGCCGTGGGATCAGACGCTGTCAGGCGGCGAAAAACAGCGGCTGGCCTTCGCGCGGCTGCTTCTGCATCGTCCCGACATCATCGTTCTCGATGAGGCGACATCCGCGCTCGATGCGCGGGGACAGGGCCGCATGATGGAGTTGCTCAACGAGGAACTGAAGGACGCGACCATCATCAGCGTCGCCCATCGCGCGGAACTGGAAGAGTTTCACTCGCGGAAGATTACGCTGGAGCGCCGCAAGGGTGGGGCCAAGCTGGTGAGCGATGTCGAACTGATCCCTCGCGACGGCCGCCGGCTGTTGCTGGGCCGCTGGTTGCGGGGACGCACCGTCCATCCGCCAACGCGGGCCGCCTGATGCAATCGTTCCGGAAATGGCGTCTGACCGGTTGCCGTCTATTCGCCTGCAGCGTATAGCCGGGCCATGTCGAAATCTCCCAAAGCCGCCGCCGTCGATGAGATCGAGGAATGCCCGCGTTGCGGCAAGCCGCTGCCGCTGTGCATCTGCGACAGCGTCACACCGATCGACAACCGGGTCGAGCTTCTGATCCTGCAGCATCCGCAGGAGCAGGACAGGCTGCTCGGCACCGCGCGGCTGACCGCACAGCATTTCACGAAGGTCACGCACAAGATCGGGCTATCCTGGCCGAGCCTGTCCAAGGCGCTGGGCCGCACCGTCGATCCGCAGGACTGGGCCATTCTTTATCTCGGCTCGGCGAAAGTAGCCGACCTTGCGACCGAGAAGGACCTTGTGGCGATCAATCGCCAGGGCGAGATCGAGGATCATCAACGCCAGATTCTGAAAGACCTCGAAGGCATTGTCCTTCTCGATGGCACATGGAGCCAGGCCAAGGCGCTGTGGTGGCGGAATGCATGGATGCTGCGGTGTCGGCGGATCATTCTCGGACCATCGCAGCCGTCGCTTTACGGCAAGCTGCGCAAGGAGCCGCGGCGCGATGGACTCTCGACCATCGAGGCGGCGGGCATGGTTCTCAGCCGGCTCGAAGGCCGGCCCGAGATCGAAACCGAACTCAACGCCACCTTCCAGCGAATGCTGTCGCAGTATCGCGAGGTTCAGTCATCCATGCCTGAACTCGCGCCCAAGCCGAAGAAGCGCGACTATCGCCGCCCGGAGAACCGGCGCGGAAAGGGCGCGAAGGTCTAGGATCGCGATTCCGCCAGCGAGGGACCTCGATGACTATCGTCATTACAGCCTTCGAACGCTCACCCGATGGCGGCAAGGGACTGGCGCGCGATACGCGCGTGCGCTGGGCGCTTGAAGAAGCAGGATTGCCTTACGACGTTCGCCTCGTGTCCTTCCCGGCGCTGAAAGAACCGGCGCATCTGGCGCTTCATCCGTTCGGGCAAATCCCGACCTATGAGGAAGATGGTCTCGTCCTGTTCGAGACGGGATCGATCGTCTTCCACATCGCCGAGCGCCATGCGGGCCTGCTGCCGGTTGATCCCAACGCGCGGGCGCGGGCGATCACATGGATGTTCGCCGCGCTCAATACGGTGGAGCCGCCGATCCTGGATCTCGTCACCGCCAAAATCATCGAAAGCGACAAGTTCTGGAGCAAGGATCGCCTGCCTCTGGTGATGGACCGCATCCGTGAGCGGCTGAATCAGTTGGCCGCGCGCCTCGGCGATGCTGAGTGGCTCGACGGCGGATTCAGCGCGGGCGACCTGATGATGATCTCGGTACTACTCAGGCTGAGACCATCAGGTCTTCTCACCGAGTATCCGAACCTCGCGGCCTATGTCGCGCGCGGCGAAGCGCGTCCCGCCTACAAGCGCGCCTTCGATGCGCAGCTTGCGGTCAACACCGGCAAGGCAGTCGTGTAATTTTCAGAACGTACGGCGCACGCCGACCAGGCCGGACCAGACACCCTGATCTTTGAAGTCATACACCGCAGTTGGCTTGAAAGTGCCGGCGGGGGTCGCCAGCGTTTGCGAGCCGGTATGTGACTGATCGAGGTAAGTGTAGAGCACCTCAGCCGCGAAGGTCAGGTTCTTGACCGGAGTCCATGCGGTGCGCTGACCAACCTGCCAGATGCTGAAGTTCGGATTGCAGCTATATCCATTCGACTTCGGCGACAGCGCGGTGAAAGTGCTGCAGAAAGCTGCCGCACCGTTCGCGTTATATTCGATACGGGAATAGCTGCCGAAAATGCCGGTTTCCCAGTTCGGCGACCAGTTGTGAAGGAAGCCGCCACGGAAACCCCAGCCGGAGGTTTTCTCGATTCTGCCGCCTGTTGTGTAAACGCCATCAAGCAGCGAGAGTACCGCCATGGTCTGATAGCTGCCCGCGAAATTTGGCGTGCCGCCGCCAAATGAATCGAACGCCGTACCGGTGACGCCGCCGATCAGATACTTCGAGGCGCCATTCACATACGACACATCGAGCGACAGCTTGTCGCCCGGGCCGGTCGGCAGGTTCTTCAACTGAAGACCGCCCATCACCGCAAAGCCCCAGGTGTCGTCAGGATGACCATTGGTCTCGACCGGCGCGGCACCGCCGGGACTGGCGTAATAGTTGGCGTGAATGTTGTGCGCCGCGCCGGAAAGTTGAGCGATAAAGGCCGTCTGCTCGACGCGGATATTGCCGACAAAGTCAGGTGTGACGTTGCCGCCATAGGAGTTGGTGAAGATGCCGGTGAAAACACCGGTCGCAGGCTGTGTCAGGCTGGCGTTGAGCAGTTGCGCGCGGTTGATCACGCGGTTGTCTTCGATCGCAACTGACGCCGAAACGCCGTTGCCAAACTGTGCTGTGTAGGCAATTTGCGAGATACCGTTGATGTTGTCGTACCCGCCGAGAAAATATGACGTACTGCTGTTCGCGCCCGTGGATCCCCACGGGGTCTGGAAGGAGGAAACCGCCTTGCCCAGTGTGAATCCCGCGAACTGAATGAAGCCGTAGTCTAGGGTCAGCACGCCGGTGTCCGGAGCCGCGCCGGTGTCAAACTGGAAGCGCGGATTCATGTAGGTGCGGACCACGCCGTATTCCGTCTGGGTGCGGGTATCGATCTGCAGCTCGGTGCGCACGCGGCTTGTGAAGTAGTCGCGGTCGCGGGACTTGGTGCCTTCCGCGTTGCCCTGGTCCCAGCCGGGCTTGTCGTAGTTGCCGCCAAGGAAATTCGCGTCGGCGCGCACATAGCCGCTGAGCTTGATGCAGGTGTCGGTGCCGGGGATGTAGTAATAGCCTGCGCCATACAGCGAGCAGATCTTCACATACTGGACAGCCTTCGCCTTGGCCGGGAGGTCTGCGGCGTTCGCGCTCGCGACCACGATGACGCTCGCCGCCGCCCCAAGCGCAAGATATCGGAGTGCGCGTGCCGGCTTGTCGCCCTTCGAACAGATCGCCATCGACTCAATCCCCAAAGGTATCATTTGAGGAGTTTTGCCGAGAGAGGTTCGACCGGCAAGCGCGCGCGAGCGGAGCGGTTCGAGTCGCGCAGCGGTTGCGACATTTTTGCACTAAGCGCTTACGGAGTGTGCGTCAGCCATCCGGCATTCTGGATCAGCAGAACGCCCGCGATCACCGCAAGCGTGACTGCGGTGGCGATCAGCATGGCGCGGATGCCCATGCCGCGGCCGATCCACCAGAGCAGGGCAGCGCCCATCAGAACAGGCACGATGATGTCGAGAGGCGAGTTCATTTCCCGGCTTCGCCGGGCGGATTTCGCCGCCGGTTTTGCCAGTCCATCCATTTCCGTTCGCCCCAGCCGAGCGCATTGGCCAGCGGCCGCTGCAGGAACGGCAGGTCCTGCGCGATCAGCAGCAGGCCCAGCGGCAACATCCACAGGCCGAGAACGGGAAGGAAACTGAAAATGCCGCCGAGAACGAGCAGAAGGGCGAGGGGGATTCGCACCCAGCGCGATGTCGGCTGCCGCACCCAGCGGACGAAACGCGCGCCTTTTTCCGGGAGCCGATCCGCAATCCAGTCGAAGTGGCGGTCGAGTTCAGCCTTGGCTTCTGCGCTCACGTCAAAACCGCCTGTTCCATTCTGGAATCACCCCGAAAGCACCTTCGGAGGCTATCTGATTGGCAGACCTATGCACGCGCCGGATCGCCCGCAAGACGGAACTGGAGGATTGCCTGTTAAGTGATTGAATTTGCTGGCTCCCCGGGCTGGATTCGAACCAGCGACCATTCGATTAACAGTCGAATGCTCTACCGCTGAGCTACCGAGGAATACTGCTGAAGCAGCAATGGGCCGCCTATAGCAAAGGCCCCGAGTCTTGCAAAGACTTAATCGCCCTAAAATGAAAATGGGGTGAATGGCCGGAGGTTTCCCGAGCCAATTTCTCTCAGATCACGAAACCTGAGTGGGGACGATTGCATAAGGTCTTATGCCCTTGTAACTAGTCCGGCCTGTGAGGCCACGTGGCGGAGTGGTTACGCAACGGTCTGCAAAACCGTGTACACCGGTTCAATTCCGGTCGTGGCCTCCAATCAGCTCGCGTAGCAGCTCCCCCGAAGTCGTCAGCTGCCGCTCTTCTCATTGCTCACAGCGATGACTTTCATCATGTCCGCGACAGGGAAGCCGCCGCGATTCATGGCGCAAAGAACGTCGATCATCTGGTCGCTCGGCTCATTGGCTGACATCAACGCCGACCGCACCTCAGGTGGCAAGTCATCGAATTCGTCCATCTGCCTGCGCATCCGCGACAAACCATGGGCCGAAAGCGAACCGTTCTCGGAGTCCGGCTCGGACGTGCGCAGCGGCGCGCTGTCAGGTTTTCGCGGAGGTTTGCTCATCGGGGTCTGTTTGCCGGTCGGCAATCTACTCATGGAAACGGAAGTATTGCCATTTCCAATCCGACATATGCCGTCCCGGGCCAAAAGCCCAGCGCTGGACAGGCTTGCAACCCGTTCAGCCTTGCAGCAAATATGCCCGCACCAAGGATGAGAATCCGGCGGTCAGGCTTTGCTCTCAAGAGGTTATCCCAATGTCAGATTTCACGGCGCTGCGGCGGACTATGGTCGACTGTCAGGTGCGTCCGAGCGATGTGACGGACCTGCGCATCATCGACGCCATGCTCGCGGTGCCGCGCGAAAAGTTCGTGCCGGAGAGCAAGCGGGCGATCGCCTATCTCGATATGGATATCGACGTAGCTGCTGACGGGCAGGTGAAGCGCTGCCTCATTCAGGCGGCATTGCTCGCCAGAATGCTGCAGGCCGCCGATATCTCCGAGACTGATCGGGTGCTGGTGGTCGGATGCGCAAGCGGATACTCCGCTGCCGTTGTCGCGCGCCTCGCGGGCGAGGTGTTCGCGACGGAACCCGACTCGGCGCTGGCGGCTGCAGCGAAAGCAAATCTGGCGGCTGTCGGCCTCGCCAATGTTACCGTGACCACCGCTCCCCCGGCGGACGGTGACCGTGCGCACGGCCCATACGATGTGATCGTCATGGACGGCGCCACGGAACTCGAGCCCGAGACCCTGTATGCTCAGCTCAAGATGGGCGGGCGTCTTGTGGGCGTGTTCGCGACCAGCCGGCCGCCACGGGCGACCCTGATTACACGCTCCCCGGCAGACTTTGGCAGCCGAGTGCTTTTCGACGCCTCGGCTCCGGTCCTGACCGGCCTGGAGCGTCGCCCGGCGTTCGTTTTTTAGGACTGAGTTCCTTTAAGTTGGTCAAGTGTGGCTACAATGTCCCAGCCACACTGTTTCCGCAGCAGCGGGCCTGAAAGGGTTTCACCCCGGCCTGGCAATACATAGACTTACGCGGAACGGGCACAGGCGACTCAGGTACCCGGTTTTCGCGCGCCTTGACGGCGAGCGGCAGCCGGTTTGGGGACAACGTATGCAAGCTAACTATCGGAAGAAACTCAGTGCGGGTGTCGCGCTAGCGGCCCTCTTGATGAGTCAGGTTGTGACCACCCCGGTCATGGCCGACACCATCGAGGCCGCTCTGGTGCGTGCCTATCAAAATAACCCTCAATTGAATTCCCAGCGCGCTTCGGTGCGCGCCACCGACGAAAGTGTCCCGCAGGCGTTGTCCGGTTATCGGCCGCGCGTTGCGGTCACAGCCAGCGCCGGAACCCAGTTCACGGACAGCGCGCAGAACACCTCGACTCCCGGACGCGTCAGCACGACAGCGCTCGCGGGCGTCAACGCTCCGCGCTCGGTCGGCGCGACGATCAGCCAGACGCTGTACAATGGCGGGCAGACCGGCAACCGCACCCGTGCAGCGGAGAGCCAGGTTTCGGCGGCGCGCGAAGGTTTGCGCGTGCTGGAACAGACGGTGCTGTTCTCGGCCGCCACTGTCTACATGGATTACCTGCGCGACTCGGCAATCGTCGAAGTGCAGAAGAGCAACGTCCGTGTGCTCGAACAGACGCTGAAGCAGACTCAGGACCGCTTCAATGTCGGCGAAGTGACCCGCACCGACGTGGCGCAGTCGCAAGCCCAGCTCGCCGCAGGCAAGACACAGCTTCTGACCGCCGAATCCAACCTGACCACAACGCGTGCGAACTTCCGCCGCATCATCGGCAATGAACCGAGCAATCTCGCGCCGGGCGCGCCGGTTGACCGCTATCTGCCGGGATCGCTGGTTGCGGCGGTCGATCAGAGCCTGTTGGAAAACCCCAACGTCACCGCCGCCATGTACGGCATCGACGTCAGCTTCCTCCAGGTCAAGGTGGCCGAGGGCGCACTGTTCCCGACCGTGACCCTGCAGGGCAGTGTGCAGCAATCCTATGAAAGCACGCTGGCCACATACCGGGCCTTCGGCGCATCCGCTGTCGCGCAGTTGACGGTGCCGGTCTATCAGGGCGGCGCGGAGTACTCGCTAATCCGCCAGTCCAAGGAAACGCTCGCCCAGCAGCGTCTGAACCTCGAACAGGTTCGCGACCAGACCCGCGCCACCGTTGCACAGGCCTGGGGCCAACTCGTCGCCGGCAAGGCACAGGTGCAGTCGGCGCAGTCTCAGGTCACAGCGTCCGAAATCGCGCTCAACGGCGTCCGCGAAGAGGCGAGGGTCGGTCAGCGCACCACGCTCGACGTCCTCAACGCACAGCAGGCGCTGGTCAACGCACGCGTCGCGCTCGTCACCGCGCAGCATGACCGCGTTGTCGCATCCTACAGCGTGCTGAACTCCATCGGACGTCTATCGCCGAGCACGCTCAAGCTCGCGACCAACGTCTACGACCCGAGTGTCCACTATCATCAGGTTCGCGATAGCTGGTTCGGCGTTCGCACGCCCGACGGACGCTAACTGACATTCCGCATTCGCGCCTCGTCTTGTGGCGGGCGCGAATGCCGGAGTGATGAGGCCGGCAGCTTGCCGGTTAACCGTCTCACATCAGTGCTGTGATCAACGCGCCGCGTCCTGCGGCCGTTGCTTGCAATCAAATGTTGCCATGACATACCGTCAGAGGAATCGCCAAAGCGATTCGTTGACGATGGTGTGCGGCTTTCTGATGATCTCTTGAACGGATCCGGGCCGATGATGTGGAGTCCGAGATGACGCAACCGGCAAAGGCGCAGGAGCCCTCGATGGAGGAGATTCTGGCGTCGATCAGGCGCATCATTTCCGATGACGAAGCCAAGCCTGCTGCGGGCGCTGCTGCTGCGGCAGCCCCGGCGCCTGCACCTCAGAAAACCGAAGTTCCAAAAGCGGAAATGTCCCGTCCGGCGGCAGCACCCGCTCGCCCGGTGATGACAGGGATTCCGCCGTCCAAGATCGCACCGGCGCGTCCTGCACCTGCGCCAGCACCAACTCCTGCTGCGAAGAACAGCCAGGCCGAAATCGACGCCATGATGGCAAGCTTCGATGCGCCGGCGGCTCCCGCCAAGGCTCCCGAGCCTGAGCCCGAAGAGGATGTGTTCGAACTGACGGAACAGATGGCCGTCCCTGAACCGGCACCGCAGCCAGTGTTCAACAAGATCGAACCCGACGACGACCTCGAATTTGCCGAAACGCCAGTGGCCGAAATTCCTGCACCGCGTCCCGCACCACAGCGCGCCTTTGTCGAACGCGAACCCGCGCGCGAGGCGCCGGTTCAGCAGATCATGTCGGGTTCGACGGTGTCCGCGGTCGAGTCCGCGTTCAACGCGCTGCAGAACACCGTTCTGAGCAACAACGCCCGCACGCTGGAAGACCTGGTCAAAGAGATGCTCCGGCCGATGCTCAAATCATGGCTGGACGACAATCTGCCCAATCTGGTGGAGCGGATCGTCAAGGCCGAGATCGAGCGGGTTTCGCGGGGCCGCTGACCGCTCGCGTGGGGGCACCTCAACCGGAATCTCGGCTTTCCGCCTTCAAGCTCCTGCAATAGTGCAGGTTTTGCTTTCAGGGCCGACACCCCATATAGTCCCGCACGCGTTTCCCGACGCATTCCGGATTTCACGACGCCTGAAAACACGCTAGAGCGCGCACACGAGCGCGCCGGACGCGTTCCAGCGCGATAAACTGACGATTGCACGCAAGATGATCGAGAAAAACTACCAGCCCGCCGAAATCGAAAACCGTATCGCGAAGGCGTGGGAAGACGCCGGCGCGTTCAAGGCCGGACGGCCCGAGCGGAAGAGCGCCGAACCCTTCACGATCGTCATTCCGCCGCCGAACGTCACCGGCTCGCTGCACATGGGCCACGCGCTCAACAACACGCTGCAGGATATCCTGTGCCGGTTCGAGCGTATGCGGGGGCGCGATGTGCTCTGGCAGCCAGGCACCGACCATGCGGGCATCGCCACGCAGATGGTGGTCGAGCGGCAGTTGATGGAACGGCAGGAGCCGGGCCGCCGCGATATGGGCCGCGCGAAGTTTCTGGAGCGCGTGTGGCAGTGGAAGGCCGAATCCGGCGGCACTATCGTCAATCAGTTGAAGCGCCTCGGCGCATCGTGCGACTGGTCGCGCGAACGCTTCACCATGGACGAGGGCCTGTCGCGCGCCGTTGCAAAGGTGTTCGTCGAACTCTACGCGCAGGGCCTGATCTACAAGGACAAGCGTCTGGTCAACTGGGACCCGAAGCTGCTCACCGCGATCTCCGATCTCGAGGTGCAGCAGATCGAGGTCAAGGGCAACCTCTGGCATCTGCGCTATCCGCTGGAAGGCAAAGAGTTCAATCCGGAAGACCCGTCCACCTTCATCGTGGTCGCCACCACGCGCCCCGAAACCATGCTCGGCGATACCGCCGTGGCGGTGAACCCCGAAGACGACCGCTACACGAGTGTCGTCGGCAAGAACGTGGTGCTGCCGCTGGTCGGCCGCCTGATTCCGATTGTCGCTGACGATTATTCCGATCCGGAGAAGGGCTCCGGCGCGGTGAAGATCACGCCTGCCCACGACTTCAACGACTTCGAGGTCGGCCGCCGTCACAACCTGCGCTCCATCAGCGTGCTCGATCAGGAAGCGCGCATCTCGCTCTCCGCCAACGAGGACTATCTGCGCGGACTGCCGGAAGCCGCATTGATCTTCGCCGAAGAACTGCACGGCAAGGATCGCTTTGCCGCGCGCAAGCTGATCGTCGCCAAGCTTGAGGAAACCGGCTTCCTCGAAAAGATCGAGCCGAACACCCACATGGTCCCGCATGGCGACCGCTCAAACGTGGTCATCGAGCCGTATCTGACCGACCAGTGGTATGTCGACGCCAAGACGCTGGCCGCGCCTGCGATTGCAGCGGTGCGCAACGGCGAGACCGCATTCGTGCCAAAGAACTGGGAGAAGACTTACTTCGAGTGGATGGAGAACATCCAGCCGTGGTGCATCTCGCGCCAGCTCTGGTGGGGTCATCAGATCCCGGCCTGGTACGGCCCGGACGGCAAGGTGTTCGTCGCCGAAACCGAAGACGAGGCCGTCGGCAAGGCGCTCGGCTATTACGTCGAGCAGGACGTCATCACGGCGGAGCAGGGCCATGACATGGCGCTCGATCCGGCCAAGCGCGAGGGCTTCATCACCCGCGACGAGGACGTGCTCGACACATGGTTCTCGTCGGCGCTGTGGCCGTTCTCGACTCTTGGCTGGCCCGACACCGACGTGGACGTGAAGCGCTACTATCCGACCAACGTGCTGGTCACCGGCTTCGACATCATCTTCTTCTGGGTCGCCCGCATGATGATGATGGGCATCCACTTCATGAAGGACGTGCCGTTCCCGACCGTCTACATCCACGCCCTCGTCCGTGACGAGAAGGGTGCGAAGATGTCGAAGTCGAAAGGCAATGTCATCGATCCGCTGCACCTGATCGACGATTACGGCGCCGACGCATTGCGCTTTACGCTTTCGGCGATGGCTGCGCAGGGCCGCGACATCAAGCTCTCGACCCAGCGCGTCGAAGGCTATCGTAACTTCGCGACCAAGCTGTGGAACGCGTCGCGCTTCGCCGAAATGAACGGCTGCGCACTGGCCGACGGATTCGATCCGGCCAATGCCAAGGAAACGCTCAACCGCTGGATCGCGCACGAAACCGCGCGCGCCACGCAAGACGTCACCGAAGCCATCCAGGCCTATCGCTTCAACGATGCTGCAAACAGCATGTACCGTTTCGTCTGGAACATCTTCTGCGACTGGTATCTCGAACTCGCCAAGCCCGTGCTGATGGGACCGGACTCTCCTGCCAAGGCCGAAACGCAGGCCAGCATCGCCTGGGCGCGCGATGAAATCCTGAAACTGCTGCATCCGTTCATGCCGTTCCTCACCGAAGAACTCTGGGCGGTGACAGCCGAGCGTAACGGACTGCTGGCGCTGGCCGAATGGCCGCTCAAGGCCCCCGGCGACCCGATCATCGAGCCTGCGATCTCCGGCGATCCGCTGGCGATGCCGGTGGTTGTCGTACCTGCGCCGGAAGCCGCACAGTTCAGCGATCCTGCCGCTGAATCCGAAATCGGCTGGCTGACGGAACTAATCTCGGCGATCCGCTCGGTTCGCGCGGAAATGAACATTCCGCCTGCCACGCTGTTCCCGCTGGTGTTGGTCGGCGCATCCGCCGACATCAAGGCGCGTGCCGAGCGCTGGAGCGACGTCATGAAGCGCCTCGCGCGCCTCGGCGACATTTCGTTCGCGGATCGCGCGCCGGACGGTTCTGTGCAACTGCTGGTGCGCGGCGAAGTCGCTGCGATCCCGCTCAAAGGCGTGATCGATCTCGGTGCAGAGAAGGTGCGTCTCGACAAGGAGCTTGCAAAGGCCAACGCCGATATTCAGCGCGTCGACGCCAAGCTTGGCAACGAGAAATTCGTCGCCAACGCGCCGGAAGACGTCATCGAAGAACAGCGCGAGAAGCGCGAGGAAGCCGAAAGCCGCAAGGCAAAGATCCTCGAGGCTTTGGAGCGGCTCAAGGGCGCGGAATGACCTCCGAAAGGTCATCCTCGTTTAAAGCACTGCTTTTGCTCTGGCTTGCCGGAAACGGCTTGCGGCTGACCATCCTTGCGATCCCGCCGGTGCTGGCGCTGATCATTGTCGACCTCAAGCTGTCGGGCACCGAGGTCGGCATTCTCAACGCCATTCCGGTGTTTCTGTTCGCTCTTGTCGCCGTGCCGGGATCGCTCCTGATTGCGCGCGTGGGCGCCGTGCCTGCACTGATCATCGGCCTTCTGATCGCAGCCGCCGGTTCTGCGCTGCGCGGTTTCGCATCCGATCCATGGTTGCTTTACATCACGACAATCATCATGGCGGCGGGCATCGCGGTGATGCAGCCATCGCTACCGCCGACCGTGCGCCAGTGGGTGCCGAACCGCATCGGCTTTGCCACGGCGGTCTATACCAATGGCCTTCTGTGCGGCGAAATTTTCCCCGTTGCCTTCGCAGGCCTGATCCTGTCGCTGCTGGCCGGAAGCTGGCGCGCCAGCCTTGTGTTCTGGTCGATCCCGCTTGTTGTGATTGCGCTTGTTATCTTCTGGTTTCAGCCGGGCGGAAAGGGTGCGCCGGTCTCGCGTCCGCGCGAGTGGATGCCGGACTGGCGCGATCCGCTGCTCTGGAAGGTCGGCATCATCATGAGCGCGGCCAACCAGCTCTATTTCTGCACCAATGCTTTTCTTCCCGGATATCTGCTGCAGACCGGCCGCACCGACCTGATCGGTCCAGCGCTGACGGCGCTCAATGTCGGCCAGTTGCCTGCGTCGTTTATTCTTCTGGCTATGGCGAGCCGATGGGAGCGGAAGAAGTGGCCGCTGCTGGCGGCTGTCGCAATCGGTCTGACCGGAATCGCCGGGACGCTTGCCTTCACCGGCGCGTGGAGCGTTGTTGCATCGGCAGCCTTGATCGGCTTTTCCTGCGCGATCACGCTGACGCTGGTGCTTGCATTGCCCGCGCTGCTCATCGCGCCCGATGATGTGCCGCGCATGTCGGCGGGCGTCTTCACGCTCGGCTACGGCTTTGCGATGATCATGTCGATCCTCGGCGGCATCGCCTGGGACATCAGCGGGAAGGCGATCTTCGCGTTTCTCCCGGTCACCCTTTGGCTGCTCCCGGCCATCGTGCTGATTCTGATCACCAGCTTTTCCCGGCGCCGCGCCTGAACGGCGGCTTGTGTCGCAGCGCCGCTCCGGGTTTGATCGTGATGGATTCCGGGAGTGACCGATGCTCGATCATGTTTCGATTACCGTGTCCGATATGGCTGCCGCCGAAAAGTTCTACGACGCGATCATGCACGCGCTCGGCGTTGTGAAAGTCGGCCGCCGCGATGACTGGCTCGGCTATGGCGAACGGTCCCGTGCATCGTATCCGGATCGGGTTTACATCTCGATCCGCAAGGGCACGAAGCCGGAGGATGCGCCGGGCCGTCACTGGTGCTTCAAGGCGAAGTGGCAGACGCAGGTCGATGCGTTTTGGGACGCGGGCATTGCCGCTGGGGGTAGCGACGAAGGCGCGCCGGGCCTGCGGAGCTATCATGCGTCATACTATGCCGCGTTCCTGCGCGACCCTGACGGCAACCGGATCGAAGCGGTGTGTCACGCGGCTGTGTGACCGTACATGAACGTTCTGCCTTCGCCTTGATGGATGCTCATCCTTGCGGCAAGCAGGGCGTCAGTGTCATGCGATTGGCGCATGGCGCTCGCTTCGCGGGGTCTTCGAAGGTTCATTCGTCGAAAGATCGCTCCATCGCGATTTCGTCACCGCTTGGCCTTTTGCAGCGAAGTTCGCCGCGGTTTGGCCTTATGCCGGAAATGGCTTGCTGAGGAATTTCGAGCCCTTCAATCCATAACGCCACGGCAGCTCCGCCGCCTTGGTGATGCCGATCCGGATGCCGCTGACGATCTCCGGCTTCGACTTGCGCGCATAGACCGCAATCGGCGAGGCATCGAGCGGCAGGGTATTGTGCTTGATGCTGACACCCATTGCCTCGCAGAGCTTCCCGGGTCCCGAACACAGCGATCGCTCGTCGTGCAATCCTCGCCGCCGCCGCATCGCCGGGATGCCATGGGTCGGCTCAATCGCGCGGATCAACACCGCGCTGGCCGAGCCTTCCTTCTCGCAGACGAAATTCATGCACCAGTGAATACCATAGGAGCGGTAGACGTAGAGAAAGCCGGGCGGGCCGAACATCACCATGTTGCGCGGGGTCGGTCCGTTGAACGAGTGCGCTGCCGGTTCGGTGTGGTGATACGCCTCGACCTCGATGATGATTCCGCCGACGCCATCCACCAGCAGCGTCGCCCCGATCAGGTCGGGGGCAACCTCATGGACGCTGCGCGCGAAGAATTTCTTTGTCAGCGGGCGGCCGAGGGAAGGCGAAGGCGTGAGGTCAGGCATTTATGGGCAGGGGATGGGCGCACAAGGCCATGCGGGACGGGATGGAAACGTGATATTCATTCCAGAGTAGGCATGATCCCGAAAAGTGGAAACCGGTTTTCGGATTAGATCATGCCCAATATGTGTCGGCGGCTTGCACCAAGGGATCAGCAGGCTTAGGTAAGTCATAGGAAATCTCGGACTTTTCATGGTCACTCTGATCGATACGGTGTCGCCCAATCAGGTGCGCCCGCGCCATCCGGAGAAGGTCAACCGGCCCGACGCCAAGTCGCCGGCCAAGCCCGACTGGATTCGCGTCCGTGCACCGACCTCGCGCGGCTATGCCAACACCCGCAATATCGTGAAAGAGAACGGCCTCGTCACCGTGTGCGAGGAGGCGGGCTGCCCGAACATCGGCGAGTGCTGGGACAAGAAGCACGCGACCTTCATGATCATGGGGGACACCTGCACCCGTGCCTGTGCCTTCTGCAACGTCAAGACTGGCCTGCCGAATGCGCTCGACGTCTCCGAGCCGGAGCATGTCGCGCTCGCCGTGCAGAAGCTCGGCCTGCATCACGTTGTCATCACATCCGTTGATCGCGACGATCTTGCCGACGGCGGCGCGGATCATTTTGCGAAAACCATCCGCGCCATCCGCACAAGCTGCCCGACCACGACCATCGAAATCCTCACTCCGGATTTTCTGCGGAAAGAGGGCGCACTGGAGCAGGTCGTTGCGGCCAAGCCCGACGTGTTCAACCACAACCTTGAAACTGTGCCGTCGCGCTATCTGACGGTGCGGCCCGGCGCGCGCTACTTCCATTCGATCCGGCTGCTGCAGCGGGTCAAGGAAATGGACCCGACCATCTTCACCAAGTCCGGCATTATGGTTGGCCTCGGCGAGGAACGCCACGAAGTGCTGCAGGTGATGGATGATCTTCGCTCTGCGGATGTCGATTTCCTCACTATCGGCCAGTATCTGCAGCCGAGCCTCAAGCATCACGCGGTGATGCGCTACGTGACGCCGGATGAGTTCGGCGGCTACGAACGGGTGGCCTACACCAAGGGCTTCCTGATGGTGTCGGCGAGCCCGCTGACGCGCTCGTCGCATCACGCCGGCGAGGATTTTGCCAAGCTGCAGGCGGCGCGCGCTGCGGCCAACCGCTAACTTCTTATGCCGCAGTTCTCCAACAAGCGCCGTGTCCGTCACAGCGCGGAAAAGATGTTCGACCTTGTCGCCGACGTCGAGCGCTATCCCGAATTCGTACCGATGTGCCAGTCGCTGAAAGTCCGTCAGCGCACGCAAAAACCTGACGGAAGTGAAGTCGTCGTCGCGGATATGACGGTGTCGTTTCAAGTGGTGCGCGAAAGCTTCACCAGCCGCGTTACGCTGGACAAACCGAACCTGAAAATCCTTGTCGAATATCTGCAGGGGCCGTTCAGTAAGCTCGAAAACCGCTGGACGTTCGAAGCGAAGTCCGAGAACGCCTGCGATGTCGGCTTCTTCATCGCCTACGAGTTCAAGAGTCGGATGCTCGCGGTGCTGATGGGCGCGATGTTCGACGCCGCTTTCCAGCGCTTCGCCGCGGCGTTCGAGAAACGCGCGGATGCGGTCTATGGGCCGCCGCGCGTGGGCGCTTCTTGAGCGGCGGCTGCGGTCCGCGCGCCATCTCCGTCAGCATCTTCAGCGCTTCGATCACCGATTGCTCACGCACATTGTTGCGCCCGACCGCACCGAAACGGCATTCCTTGTGGGTGATGCGGCCGTCGCGTGCGGCGACTGCCAGATGCACCAGCCCGACTGGCTTGCCGCGTGTCGCTCCGCCGGGCCCCGCAATGCCGGTAATCGAGACTGCGAGATCGACATCGGCATGTTCCAGCGTGCCGAATGCCATCGCGGTTGCGGTTTCCTTGCTCACCGCGCCGAAGGTTTCGAGCGTCGACGTTTCGACGCCCAGCATCTCGTGCTTGGCCTCGTTGGAATAGGTGACGAAGCCGCGATCGACTACGTCGGACGAGCCGGGAATTTCAGTCAGCGCAGCGGCAACAAGGCCGCCGGTGCAGGACTCCGCCGTCGCGATCGTCAGCTTGCGCATCCGGCACAAATCCAGCAACGAGCGGGAGAGGGCACGGATGGTGCTGGCGGTCATGCGGAAGGTCCGGGGTTGAGAGTTTCGTCCCAGGGCAGGCGGATGGTTGCCGCTGCCGTCGCCGCGATACCTTCCTGGCGTCCGGTGAAGCCGAGCCGCTCGCTGGTGGTGGCCTTCACGGCAATTCTCGATTGGGGAAGGCCGGTGATCTCGGCGATCCTGGCGCGCATCGCGTCGCGCAACGGACCAATTTTGGGCGCTTCGCAGATCATCGTGACTTCGAGATTGGCGATACGTCCGCCGCGCTGATGGACGAGACCGACCGCATGTTTCAGGAACTGATCGGACGCAGCACCCTTCCATTTCGGATCGCTCGGCGGGAAGTGCGAGCCGATGTCGCCGTCCGCGAGTGCGCCAAGGATCGCATCGACGATCGCATGAAGTCCCACATCGCCATCGGAATGCGCAAGGAAGCCGCGATTGAACGGCACGCGCACGCCGCACAGCATCAGATGATCGCCGTCGGTCAGCGCATGCACGTCATAGCCGGTGCCGGTGCGGATATCGCCCAGCATCGCGCCGAGGCGCGCCTCTTCGCGTGCAAAGTCTTCCGGGGTGGTCAGCTTCATGTTCGCAACATCGCCTTCAAAGGTCGTCACCGTCAATCCTGCCCATTCTGCAATCGCGGCATCATCGGTGAAATCGTCGCGGCCTTCGCGCGCGGCGCGGCGATGGGCTTCGAGGATGGTGTCGAACCGGAAAGCCTGCGGCGTCTGCGCGATCCGCAGGCCCGCACGATCCGGCGTCGCCGTGATCGCGCCCGATCCATCCACCACCTTGATGGTGTCGGTTACCGGCACAACTGGAATTGCCGCTCCGGTGATCAGCGCCGAGTCGATGGCCCGGGAGATCACCTTGTCCGTGACGAAGGCGCGCGCCGCGTCATGAATCAGAACGATGTCCGGGGCATGACTTGCCAACGCCTCAAGGCCCGCGCGAACGGATGCCTGCCGCGTGGCTCCGCCATTGACCGGCGTTTGATAGGTGAGGTGGCTCACGGCCTGATCGAAAATATCGGCGTCGTCAGGGTTGCGGACCGGCTGGACCGCGAACACGTCAGGATGGGTGCAGAACGGCTCCATCGCTCTGGCGAGAACCGTTTTCCCCCCAATGGACCGGTATTGCTTGGGACCTCCGGCCCCGGCGCGAAGCCCGCGGCCGGCGGCAACGATAATGGCGGCAGTCCGTTTTGGTGTTGGCATAGGCAGTAA
>Ga0209023_10000778_pt1 | contig 45551 bp, 31 predicted proteins | sample LakOneMetagenome_FD_187468 | JGI IMG/M metagenome (GOLD analysis project Ga0209023, IMG submission 187468) | Freshwater and sediment microbial communities from Lake Erie, Canada (SPAdes) (version 2) | ecosystem: Environmental > Aquatic > Freshwater > Lentic | place: Lake Erie, Canada...
TCGGCTTGTTGATAATTTTCGATGATCGCGATCCATGTTCGGCCGACTGCGAGGCCGCTGCCATTCAATGTGTGGGGAAACTCTGGCTTCGCACCACCGGAGCGTCGAAAACGCAAATTCATTCGGCGCGATTGAAAATCGCCGCAGTTCGAACAGCTTGATATCTCGCGATATGTTTTTTGCGACGGCAGCCAGACCTCGATGTCGTATGTTTTCTTAGCACCAAAGCCCATGTCGCCGGTCGACAGCACGACGGTGCGGTATGGCAGGCCGAGAAGCTGCAAGATGCGCTCGGCATTGGCAGTCAGCTTTTCGTGTTCGTCGTCGCTATTTTCAGGCAAGCTGAGTTTTACAAGCTCGACCTTTTCAAACTGATGCTGGCGGATGAGCCCGCGGGTGTCGCGGCCGTAACTTCCGGCCTCGCTGCGAAAGCACGGCGTGTATGCGACGTAACATTTTGGCAGTTCGGTTACATCGAGGATCTCTTCGGAATGATAATTCGTCACCGGAACCTCGGCGGTCGGAATGAGTGCAAAGCCGCGTTCGTCTTTGATGTGAAACAGATCGTCCTCAAATTTTGGCAACTGATTTGTCCCGAAAAGAGCGGTGCGATTCACAAGAAACGGCGGCAAGGTCTCAGTGTAACCATGCTCGCCCGTGTGAACATCGATCATAAAATTGACAAGAGCACGGCTCAAACGCGCACCCGCACCATTGAGGATCGCAAATCGCGAACCGGCGATCTTGGTCGCGCGTTCAAAATCGAGAATGCCGTGGGCCTCGCCGAGATCTACGTGATCCTTTGGTTCAAAATCAAATTCGCGCGGTGTTCCCCAACGACGGACCTCGACATTTGCCGCTTCGTCCGCGCCGACCGGGACGCCATCGGCCGGCAGATTCGGTAGACCGGCGAGTAGGCCATGCATCGCGGCCTCCGCATTTTCACGGCGAACGTCAAGCTCGGCCTGTTGGTCTTTGAGTCCCGCAACCTCGGCTTTTTTTGCTTCTGCCTCGTCACGCTTTCCTGTCTGCATCAGCGAGCCGATCTCTTTGCTTGCGGCGTTACGAAGAGCATTCAGTCTGTCCGATTCACCGATCACATGACGGCGTTCGGCGTCGAGTTCGACAAATGTATCGAGTGCTTCAGCCGGAAAATTACGGTTGCCAAGTGCCGTGCGAACGGCGTCCAAATTATCTCTGACAAAATTAAGGTCTAACATCGCTTACTTTCTACTTCCTTTTGGCCGCGATCATCTCGACGGCCTTGTGGATCCTTCTTGCTCTGGTTTCGGGTGCCTTTGCCTCTTCGATAGCACGGACATGTTCTTTTCGGTGTGAGTAGCTCATTGCGGCAAAACTTTCGCTCAGACCGCCCGCTGCAAGTGCTTCGGCAAGGTCCGGCGGAATGGCGACGGTCCGCTCTTCATTGTCCCGTTCTATTGTAACTACAATGTGCTCACCTGCACTAATGCCGGCCGCTTCGCGAAATGTTTTTGGCACACCGAGCATATACTTTCCGCCCATCCGGACTATAGAACCGCGATATTCAGCACCGTTTATCAGGGCTTTTACCGGCACGCGTTTTGCACCAAAAATAGCCTCGACGTCGAACGGTATCTCGATGCCGGTCGCCTCGAGTTTACCGTGCTTTATCAGTACAGTCTCAAATGTTTGTTTCCCACTCATTTTTAACCTAAAATCTAGAATTTGCGTATTGCATAAGATTTAACGAATTTAACACCCGTTGCTATGACTAACAAAATTCGCAAGGCTGTATTCCCGGCCGCCGGCTTAGGAACCAGATTTTTGCCGGCGACCAAGGCGTCGCCGAAGGAAATGCTGCCGCTGGTCGACAAACCGCTCATCCAGTACGCCATCGAAGAGGCGGTCGCAAGCGGTATCGAGTCGATCCTGATCATCACCGGCCGCGACAAAAGTGCGATCGAAAATCACTTTGATATATCGTTTGAGCTTGAGCATCTGCTCAAGGAAAAGGGAAAGGATGCGATGTTCGAGCAGATCAGAGCGATCTCGGACATCGCACAGATCAGCTACACGCGTCAAAAACAAGCACTAGGCCTCGGCCACGCGATCTATCAGGCGAAGGATTTTGCCGGCAATGACCCGTTCGCCGCGCTGCTGGCGGACGATGTCGTCGATGCCGATGTACCGGCACTAAGGCAGATGATCGACGTATTTGAAAAATATGAGGCACCGGTGATCGCCACGATGCAGGTCGAGGGCGAGGCGATCTCGCGGTTTGGCGTTATAGACGCCGACGAGATCGAGCCGAATGTTTTCCGCATCAAAGATATGGTCGAAAAGCCCGCATATGCCGATGCACCGTCCGATCTTGCTATCATCGGGCGCTACATTTTTACGCCGGATATTTTCCAAGCGATCGAACAGACAACGCCGGGTGCGGGCGGCGAGATACAGATCACCGACGCGATGCGCATCTTGCTCAAAGAGCGCCCTTTCTATGCGGTAAAACTTAACGGCCGCCGCCACGATGCCGGTGATAAACTCGGATTTTTGATCGCCACTGTCGAATATGCGCTAAAACGCTCTGACCTCGGCTCCGATTTTCGAGAATATCTAAAGGGACTCGATCTTTGCGATCAGATCAAATGAAGAAAGCCCCCAACCTCACTCAGCAAAAATTTGATGATCTTCTCGCCTGGCTGTCCCCGGATAGAGACGCGGCGGGCGAGGCATATGTTTCGCTGTGTGCCGGTTTGACCAGGTTTTTTCGTATTCGTGGATGCGACGACACACCAGATCTTGTTGACGAGACAATTAATCGAGTGGCCCGGAGATTAGAAACCCTTGACAATCGGCTGAATTATAAACTGATCCCATTTTTCTACGGTTTTGCAAAAAACGTCTATTTCGAGTATGTCGACGAGCTTTCACGATCGCCGCTCCAATTAAACCCGAAGTTTCATAGCCGCGGTCCGCAAATGACTGAGCATCTCGATTCTGATCCGCGTTTTTCGTGCCTCGATGATTGCGTCGTCGGCCTCGGAACTGACGATTCGTCGCTTGTGATCGAATATTTCGAAAATGACCGGATCGAACGCATAAATGCTCGACGCGATATGGCCAAAAGGCTGCAGGTAAGCATCGGCGCGTTGCATGTTCGAATCTATCGTTTGAAAGTAAATTTACGCCAATGTATAGAAAATTGTCTAAAAAACGCAAAAAGTCTGTAAGATTTCGGCCTCAAAACTCATTAAACTATAGAGGCGGTAAAAAACGCATTGATTGACGAAGAAAAAAACATCAGAGAATATTTTTTAGGCACGCTGCCGGAGGCGGATGTCGAGGAGATAGAGCTGCGTTTGATCACTGACGCTGAGTTTGAAGCGAACGTGATAGCTGCCGAAAACGATCTCGTCGAAGACCGTCTGGACGGAGCCTTGACCGAAGACGAAATACGCAATTTTGATGCAAACTATCTGATCACGCCCGAGCGTCTCAGAAATCTCGAAACCGTTGCTCTGCTTCGTCAATACGCGAAAGCTAAATCTCAAAATAGGGCAAGTGTAATCAGGGAAGAAGCTCCCAGTCTATCGCTCGCCGATAAAATACGGAACATATTTTCGGGAATTCCGGCAATTGCGTATGCCGCTTGTCTTATTTTGGTGATCGGCGCGGCGGCATACATCTGGCTCGGACGCGGGTCGACAAATTTGCAGACAGAATATGCTTCGCTTAATAAGCAGGACCTTAGCGATCTCGATAAATTTAAGGCTCTGCCGCTGATAACGGCAACAGCGGGAAGCCTTCGTGGTTCGGGTTCGGGTTCGGGGATCAAGATTGCGACGATGGACGGCAGTGTGTTTGTCAGACTGGCTCTCATCGAACTAAAAGATCAGCCCACATTTAACGTATCACTGATGCGCGGGGCGACCGTGCTGCTTCAGTTGGACGCGCTTCGCTCGTACGACGCAGGCAGCGGCAAGGAGATCCGTTTGCTTTTGCCGGCAAAGATCTTGGAGAAAGGTACGTATCAGATCAAGGCAACCGCCCCTGACCATCCCGAATCGCCGCTGACGTACAGCTTTACGATCGATTGATCTTCTTTCGCCTGTAATATATAACGAGCAGCACGAACAAAGTGCAGATCGCCGCAAGGCCAAAACCGGTAGAAAGGCCGGTACGGTTTCCCGTTGTGAAATTTAGAGCGGAGCCGCTGTCACCGTGAATCGTAAATGCGGCCCAGTAGAAAGGCGACCGGTATCTAACGTCTTTTGATAGCTCCAATTGTGCAGCCCGAAGGGCTTGCGCTGGGCTGTGGCCGCCATCTGCCATCGTTTGATAAAAATTTCGCATTAGGATCTCGGTCGCATTGTCATCGACCTTCCACAGGCTCGACACGACGGATCTTGCTCCGGCCTGTAGAAACGCACTGTTTAGGCTCATTATCCCTTCACCGCGAACTTCTTTGCCGACGCCCGAATTGCACGCGCTTAGCACGACCAGATCGGCATTCAGATCGAGCCCATAGATGTCCTGTTCACGAATGAACCCTTCGCTGGCGTTTCCATTTTCATCAAAAAGCGACAGCAAAATCCCCGAAAGCTCCGGATGCTTTTCGTTGAGGATTCCATGCGTTGCGAAATGGATGACGCGATAATTTGCAAGGTCTGTATTCAGCACGCTCTCTCGGTTCGCCGAAAATCCGGAGGCGATCGTCGAATTTCTAAGTATTTCTGCGATCGAACGGGCTTCGGTCTGCGATTCGGGCAAACGATCGAGATCTTTGATCGAATCTCCTGAGCGCAGCATGGCAAAGTTCGTCTGCAAAATTCCGGTGCCGCGTTCTTTTCCTGTCAGACGCTCATCACCGGATGCGAAGACCGGGTCGGCAAAGACCATCAGATCTTTTGTCGGAGGCGGCCTTTTGGTTTTGGCCGTGGTCTGGAGAAAGCTCAGCATTGACGCTGATGGTGTGTAGACGATCTCATTTGTTGTGATCAGCGACTCACCTGCGGCGGAATTCGGTAGTGGCAACGCGGCAAACGGCAGATATCCGAGCCTTCCGTCCGGCGAAATGATCAGCCTCTTGCCAGCTATCTTATCAGCGACCTGCCCGAGAAGGTCATTGCTTAAGTCCTGAGCGATGGCAGAGTATTCGCTGTCGGCGGAGTCGACGCGAGTATTATAACTATCGATCGTTTCGTCGCTGAGCCGCTCGCGCGAACGCAGTAACTCAAGCAGTTTTGATACCTTAGGTTCGATCTGATCACGCCGCAGCAGCACATAATGAGCGATCTCATACTTTCCGATCAACCATAAATAACTGTTTTCGCTCCCAAGCGAAAATTCTAAGAAAACAGAATCATCATCCAGCACTTCGCGTTGAAATCGCTTTGCGTCAAATGGGTCCGGATCTCTAATGGACGAATAGATCAGGCTTGAATTCTTGAGGCGTGCGGTGGTCTCTCCAAGCTGATTTCTGAGTTCAGTGATCTCTTCGCTCAGCTTTTGCACATCAGCAGTGTCACCTTTGTCGGCGAGCATATTGGTCAGTTTGTCCGCCTTAGAATTCAAAAGCCGGCGAATCGCATTTTCTTGTTGGATTGATTCGGGATCAGCACCTTTAATGGCATCTGCCTCAGAAAAGGACATGTTTTCAAGCAGTACCCGAGCCTTTGTTCGCTCGGCAGCAATGAGAGCCTTTTCGGCCGAACCACTTCCAGGGCTCTCGGCTTCCTGTTTTACCAGCATGCCAATATAGATTTCATACCTATCAAAATAGCTGGAGAAATACTCACGCTTCAATTGTGCGTCATAAACCTTCGATGAAAGCGATTCGGTTACCGATATGGAACGTTGGATAAGATCAAGCGATTGAGCTGAGTTGCCTTTTACAGAAGCGAGTTTTGCCATCTCGCACAAGGTTCCGGATTCTCCAAAACCGTCGCGGATCGCCCGGCTGATCTCCAGTGACTCATTTAAGTAATCTGTTGCGGAGGTGTAGTTGCCGCGGCGCATTGCAATACTTCCGAGTTTGCTCAGAGTATTCGCGATACCTTTCTTGAAGCCCGCTTTCCGCATGAGGGCAAGCGATCGCCCATAAAAGATCGCGGCGTTTGGATCGTCTTTTTTCTCAAAATAGTGATTCCCCACATATTCATAAGCTGTCGCGATGTAAAAGTCATCCTTTAGTTGACGCGAAAGCTCAGCCACCCGTCCGAGATATTCGAACGCCGATTTTGGGTCATTGTTTAGGAAACTGAGGTTGATAAGCGAATTGGTGGTTGCAAGCTCACCCTTATCGTAATTTTCCTTTCGGAACAATTCGAGTGCTCGCTTTGTGTAGATTAGCGATGATTCCCAGTCGCCATAAATGCTGTAAATGGCGGCGATACCGTTTGAAAGGCGAGCCCTTTCTATAAAGTCCATGTCGTCCGGAAAAATGGCTTCGGCTCGCCGACATGTTTCGAGAGCCTTTTGCGGTTCATTGAGTAAAAGGTAAATAAATCCCAACTGAAATCTAGATATTGCCTGTGAACGAACGGAGCCAATAGCGATCGAGTTCGATAATGCCTGTTCAACGTATTTCAGGGCGGTTTGGGTTTCATCCATCCCTGCGTAGGCATAGCCGAGAGAGGTCAGCGTCTCGATCTCTTTTGTTCCGTCACCGCACAACTGCCAATTTTTTAGTGCCTCGAGCGACTGGCCGATCGAGTCTTTTAGTTTGTATTTGGAATAGCTGAGATCGGCAGCCGCAGTCTGAGCCGCAGCGACGGCACAGGGTTGGCCTGCACCGCTGCTCAGAGAAACAGCCTCCTTCAAGAATCTGTCGGCGGAATCGACCTCTGAGTTTTTTAGTGCTACCTGAGAAAGTAGGCCAAGAACGCGAACCCTTTCTACCGTGTCGCCGGACCTTGTAGCGATCTGCAGAGCCAACCTCAGACGTGCGTCGGCCGACTTTGGGTCACCCATTATAAGCTCTATTTCCGCCGATTCGCGTAGGTCGGCTGCTGCTCTGACTAGTTCTCCGCCAATTTCCCGGTTTTTTGATGCCGCAGCGTACAATTCGACCGCTTGCTGAAGCGATGTCCGATTCCATTGACCGCGAAGCTGCTGGGCCCGCGTTTCGTCAGGATCGGGCAGCCGGCCATCACCGACAGCACACACCGGTATCCTGACCGACGCAGCGATCAATATCACAAATATCGAAACGAACGCCGTTCTAACGGCTCCCACTCGAAAGATCTTTTATTTCCTCCACTAATTTCATTCACCGCCGGCCGGCGGTGTGTCATCGGCAAATTCGCCTTTCGAACCGACGCTACATCCTTCGTCATCCCAGTATCCGAATGCCTCCCAATTCAGCTGGAAATTCTTGATACCGTCAAACGCCTCGATACTGTCGGACAGTTGTTCCTTGGTCTTGACTTTCCAATTCTCCTTGGTCTTAAGACGCCAATCCTCTTTGGTTTTGACCCTCCAATCCTCTTTCGTTTTGAGACGCCAATCTTCTTTTGTCTTAACGCGCCAATCTTCTTTTGTCTTAACGCGCCAATCCTCGCGGATGCCGATCAGCCAATTTTCGCGTGTTCGCACAATCCAATTTTCGCGCGTCCATCGGTCAAATCGTTCGCGGTGCGGCCGGTCATCGGAAGCTGAGCCCTCGGCCGGAAACATCGTCTCGTCCAAATGCAGGTTTTCACGGGTGTTGATACCGGCGAGTCCCTCGAGAGCACACTCTTTCAGCTTTTCCATCTTTTTGATAAAATCCTCGGGCCTGACACGGCTGCGACGGAGCGTGACGTTAAAGAGATAGAATGCCAAAAGGTCATTCCAACCGCTTCCGGGCCCGCGGCGGCGGCTGGTCGGCGGTTTGCCGTACGGCGTATATCGTTCGCCGTGAACAAACCTCAATTCCGGGTATATTTGGCTCGCCATTCGATAGGTCATCGCTGTCCAGGGCAGGAATAGTGAGATGCCATTTGAAAATTGATACGCGTCGCCCACAAAACCACCGGCGAGAATTGTATTGTTGATCTCGGTGATGATTTGACCGCAAACCTCGACGATATTATCGAGTTTTTTTGGGTTGTGCCCCCCTTTCTCTAACTCGATACTTGATGTATAGCATTCGGCCATCAGGAACTGGCAGAAATCCTTGAGATCGACGGCCTGTTCGTGCATATAGGTCTGGCAATTGACGCGGCTCTGCAGGATCGCCGATTTGACGTGATTAAAAACGATCGCGTCGTTTTGGGGCAGCGGTTCGTTGGCGGTCAAAAGTGGTTCGGCAAAGCCATTCAAAAGAGCATCACCCAGATCACCGACTTTGTCCGCAAGATCGTAGATCACATCAAGATCCCACGCGGCCATATCGACCGATCTGCCGCCGATCGCATACTCGGCCTGTTGATCGACGAAAGCACGGACAAACCATTTTGCAAGAGTTTTTACTGCGTCCGGCGTCAAGATCCCGAGCGAACGAATACCTGAATCGAGTTTTTTGTCTTCGAGTTCAAGCTTCGATGATTCCTCGGATCGGCCGATTAATTTATCGAATGCGGCCCCATCCGACTTGTCAACAAAACTCTTCGGGTCTTCGAAAAATCCTTTTAAGAGCGGTGCATAGCTCCAGCCGGAGCCGGGCAAATTTCCTTCGGACGCGACAAGTGTGTGAACGGCTGTATTGAGTTCGTAACCGACTTCGAGCATGCCCATTTCGCAACTGTCAAAGCCGACGATCGCGATCTTTTCGGGCCCCAAATATCTCACCATCGACTGTTCGAGAACCCAGCGGAGCTTTCGTAGCGTCATATAGCTGCCTGAGCTCTGATCGCCAAGAAAGCTCTTGCCGTAAAATCCGAAGCTATGCCCGGAAAATATGATCGCGTAATTCGAGGCTTTCCGCTTTTGGGTCTCAATACACCAGTGGACGAAATTCAAGATCGAATACGCGGTTCCCGACGATTCCGGATCACGGTGTCCGTGATTGCCATCGCGGTCTTTTTCCTTGTGGGGATGGTAAAGATCATCAGGCGTGACGACATGACTCTCCGATTTATCACCGGAAAAATCGATATAGTGTGTCGGCACAGTGTATGAATTGCTGTCGAAAAATGCGAGTAGGTTGACCTTGGCTTTCGGTTCCGTTGTCGCATCGCCCGAACTGTCGCCGGGACTGACGGTCCTTGCACGGGGATTCATCTCCGATAGCGAAAAAGCCATGTCCTCGCTAAGGTTGTTATCGCCGGCCATATAAACCATGATCGTCCAGTCGGCGATCTCGTTATCGTCTTTACCTTGATCAATTCCGTCAGTTTTGTCTTGGTCCGCCATAAATTAATGATTCTCCTATATTTTGTTTCTGAGTACCGTCTCGCTAATTTTGCAGAAAACATTTCCTCGTACCTGAGTGACTGCGAAATGCAAGCATTTTGCCCACTAAAACGGCACAATGAATGACGGTTCAAATTGTCGAGTCAGCGGGCAGGATACACCTTTTATTACATCTTGCCAAGCTGGTTGGGGCAGGGGCATACAAGACGTAGCATTTTCATCGCTGCCGTGCCGCCCGAGTACCCAGACACACTTGCAAAACAAGCAGAATGACAACGCTCACGACGAGGACGTACATTCCGGAACGCAGATCGCCGGTTTGATTTGAGACGAAGCCGATCAGCCATGTAGATGACGCGGCACCGAGTGTGCCGGCGATGAATAGCGGTGTTGCCCTGCGGCTGGCGGACGCGCCGAAGGTGTGCGAAAACCGTGAGACGTTGGTCGGGAAGATCCACGACGTCCCAAACCCGGCAACCGCCGCTCCAACTCCGAGTATCACCACCGAAGCCGCTGTAACCGTGATCAGCATCCCGGCGAGGATAGTAAACAGCCCGAAAAAGAGCATTTTGTTCTCGTTCAAAAACCGGAACAGTCCGGGAGCGACTCCTCGCCCAACGACAAAGAACACAAAATAAAGAAGTGTCGGCGACAGCCAGTGAACGGCTTGGGTCGCATCGAGCCGCCCGGTGTACGTCGTCAGCCAGCCGCCCATTCCGCTCTCAAAACCAACGTGGATGAAATTAAAAAACGCGATCGCCCACGCCAGCGGCAGTGTCCAGATCGGTATCCCGGCATCGTCATTGACGGGATCGGACGAGCCATCTGATGCGATGATCCGCGTGGGCTGAAGGTAAAGCATCGCCGCCGCGATCAGCAGCGGAGCGGCGAGAACTGTCGTAGTCACGACAATATCCGACCCTCGACTGGAAATATCGACGAATGGCTTGCAGATGATCGCGCCTACGCCCCAAAAGAAATTGAGAAAACTGAGCGACGAAGCCGTATTTTCAGGGCTCAGTTCGAGGACTGTCATATTGATGGCCGGCAGCGTCAGCCCGATGCCGATGCCGTTTATGAAAAATGCTATGAGCGATACCGGAAACGAATCGACATTCATCAGCAGTACACCCGCCGCCATTAGCACCGCTCCGATGAATGACGCCGCGATAAATTGATTCTTACGGGCAAAGCGGCTGGTGAGAAACGTGCCGATCAGCGAACCGGTAAATTGCGAGGGGAAATAAAAGCTGAGTTGAAGATCGTTCAGAGCGTATTGCCTGGCAAGTATCGGCAGGAGCTGGCCGATCAGAACCGTGACGCTTCCTGAGACCAGAAAGAGCCCCGAAAGGATCACTTTGATCCGTTTGGCATTGGCAGGAAGCGAAGTCGGCATAAACAATCATTTTGGCAACATCGGGCGTAAACAACAAAAGCTGCGAACACGATACTTGGCGAGGCAAATATTCGCTAAAACACGCGTATTTCGTTAAGATTTAGTTAAGAAAACAGGACTTCGTCCGCGCCATCGGCGGATATTTCGCAAAAAAGATGTCTCTTGACTCGATAGAAGCCGCCATCGCCGATATTCGCGACGGCAAAATGATAATTATTGTCGACGACGAAGATCGCGAAAATGAAGGCGATCTCGTCTGCGCCGCCGAAAAAGTAACGCCCGGGATCGTCAATTTCATGGCCGTCCACGGCCGCGGCCTGATCTGTTTGCCGATGACCGAGGAGCGGTGCGATGAACTCCAGCTTTTCCCGCAAACCACTGAAAACACATCGAGTTTTGGTACAGCATTCACGGTTTCTATCGAAGCCCGCGAAGGCGTAACGACCGGAATTTCTGCCGCCGACCGTGCGAAAACCATCCTGACTGCCGTCGATCCAAAATCAACTGCCGCCGACCTTGTGCGTCCCGGCCACGTTTTTCCGCTGCGGGCGAAACGGGGCGGCGTGCTCGTTCGTGTCGGTCAGACCGAGGCGAGCGTCGATATCGCTCGGTGCGCTGGATTACATCCGGCGGCCGTTATCTGCGAGATAATGAATGACGACGGTACTATGGCCCGAATGCCGGAGTTGCGTGTTTTCGCCGATAAGCACGATCTAAAGATCATTTCGGTGGCCGATCTCGTCAAATACCGAGTTGCGAAGGAAACGCTGGTTCGTCGCGTTGTAGAGACCGATCTGCCGACCGATTTCGGCACATGGCGGACGATATTGTATGAAAACATCATTAACGGCGAGACGCACGCAGCATTCGTGATGGGCGACGTTTCGGATACAACGGGAGCGACGCTTGTACGCGTCCAAACAGAGAATGTGACGTTCGCGATGTTTGGTTCGATCCTCGGCGAAGCATCGGCGGCGATGCAGGCAACGCTTCGCGAGATCGCAAATGCAGGTCGCGGCGTCGTGTTATATCTACGACAGCGGGAAAACAATCTCGACCTCGTCAATCAGCTCAAAACCTACGCCGTGATGCACGAAAAGGGAGTCGATTTTCGGACCGCCAGGGCAGAGACGGGCTACGGCAAATTTCACGATTACGGCATCGGTGCACAGATCCTAAAGGACCTCGGCGTGTCGCGGATCCGGCTGTTGACCAATCATCCGCCGCGGATCAACGCGATCGAGGCGTTTGGCCTCGAGATCGTCGAGACCGTCGGCGTTAGCTAGACAAATTTTAATGGCGAAAGACAAGCAGGAAATATCAGAGGCCGAAGAGCCGAAAACAAAGCCCAAAAAGCGTTTGTTTTCCGGCCGGAATCTGCTCGTTTTCCTCGGCCTTTCGGCTGGTTCGCTTCTTTTAATTTCGATAATTTTCTACGGGCTTTACCGCTTTGGTGTTTTCGACCGCTATATCAAGGACCAATTTGTCGCCAAAATGGCTGAGATCGGCGTTGAATTTAAGGCTGAGACCTTTCGCGTTGCGGCCTCGCCGCTCGAACTGGTCCTGCACAACGCGACTTTTGATGACAAATTGACCGGCGAAAAGCTCTTCTACATCCGCGACGCCAGGCTCGGCCTGACAGTGCTCGACTTGCTCGCGTGGCGTACGAGCCGCGATATCAGCATCGATTCTACCGATGTCAACGGCGCCGAGGTTTGGGTGAAATTTGACGCGAACGGCAAGTCCAATTTTTCGAACCTTAAATTTATCGAAGACGAAAAGGGCAGTGCGGTCAATTTCAAATACGATTCGGTAAACGTCGCGATCCGCGACAGCGTCATCCATTTCGGTGACCTTTCACGCAGCATTTCCGGCGACGCCAAAAATCTCGCCGTCTTTCTCTCGCCGACCGACACCAAGACCGCCGAAGGCGAGACGCGATACAAATTTGATCTCACATCGACCGATTCTAATTTTGTTTACGACACCAAAACTGTCGAAAAGATCGATATAAACGCTCAGGGAATCGCCGATAACAAAGGTGCGGAGATCCAAAAACTGGACATCCGCACACCGCTCGGCGATACGTCGATGAACGGAACGCTGACCGATTGGGCCGCACCAAAATACGAACTCGACATCACGTCGATGATCGATCTGACGCAGACATCGATGACGTTCTCGACCGGAACGGCGCTTCGCGGCGTAGGTAATTTTAAGGGTCACGTCAGCGGTCAGGGCGAAAATTACCGTGTCGAGGGAACGGCGGATTCGGAATCGCTCCGTGCGGACGGTGTCTATCTTAAGGCCGTAAACGTCGCCGCAACCGTCGAAGGTACAAATTCCAATTACACAGCCAACGGCACCGCAGTCGCCGAAATGCTGACATTTGATGTGTTTCGCGTAGATTTTCTCAAGCTGAACGGCAACGTTCGCGGCACCGGGACAGATTTTCGCTGGGTCGGAGAACTACAGGCCGTCGCGGCCAAAACGCCCGGACTAACGCTTGGCGGATTATTTCTTTCCGATGCGGTCGCGGAATATAAGGATAAACAACTAACCGCCTCGGTCGGCAACGGCAGGACGCAGAAATTCGCGATAGGCGACACCGAATTCGAAGATCTGCGGGCCCGCAATCTCAAGTTCTCAATGCCCGGCGGCAACGTCAACGTTTCGGCGTCAAGTGCGACGACCGGGGCGTTTGTCACGAAAGATTACCGGCTCGATGCGGTTACCGGGCAAAACCTACGTGTCCGCCATTCGCAAGGACAGACCGATGTCGATGCGACAAACCTGCGTTCGAACAAGGCGAAGCTCGCCGGTGCGAATATCGACAACGTGACCGCCGGAAAATTCGAATTTCGTGACCGACCAAAAACGACTTCGGTTGATATCAAAGATCTACGTGCCGGGCGTGTCGAATCGGACGGGACGATCGTAGCTGGTGTCGAAACGCCCGACCTTTCGATCGACAATGAAAACGGGACGACTGTCATTTATGCAGACAGATCGCGTGTAGCCAAGATCGACACAGGCTCGGCCGTTCTCGGCAATCTCAATATCGCAGGTGTTCGTCTGACGATCCGCAACGGTACGATCGAAGGGAGATCCAACGACATAGACGCTGGAAACATCGCTCTTACCAAAAACAAACAAAATCCCTCAGGCGGTAGTCTCGAAGCCGTAAAGATAATTCATCCGGTATTCGTCGTCGAACGCTCCGGCAGATATCGCGCCACCGCGGATATGAGCATCGGCGGCGGCACGCTGGGGAGTATTGCTCTCGGCTCGGCAACGGCAAAGGTCAATATCAACAATGAGCGTGCAGAACTGACCGATCTCGCCGCGAGCGTTATGGATGGCCGCCTCGACGGCTCGGTGACCGTTGCTTTTGACAACCGTACGCAGTCGAAGATCGACGCGACGTTTTCTGAGCTCGACCTTTCAAAGCTCGCCGCTCTGCAAAGCGGACGGATCATTCCGATCGAGGGGAAAACGACCGGTGACGCTCATCTGACATTTCAGGGAACCGATTATCGCACTGCATCGGGAACCCTAAATGCCGCGATCGCCGCAAATGCTGGTAAAGACGACTCCGCACGTGTTCCGATCAACGGCGTGATAAACGTGACCGCCGACAGGGGCCTGTTCGAAATTGCGAAAGCCGGACTGACTACCGGCGTAAGCACGCTGACGGCTAGCGGCCAGTTTGACCTGCGGGACAACGGTTCGAAATTGCATGTTCTGCTCGATTCGGAAAACGCGACCGAGGTGCAGCGGCTCGCTGAGGTGACCGAGATCTCGCCCGAACTCGATCGGCAGCTCAAATCGATGCAGATGGAATTTGCGGGCAAGCTCAGCTTTGACGGCACAGTGACCGGCAATTTGTTCGATCCATTCGTTTCGGGTAACGCGTCGGTTGCGTCATTGATAATGCGAAGTCGCGAACTCGGGAGTGTCGCGACAAACATCAAGGTCGATCCCAACGGAATTGAGCTACGCGATGGCAAGCTCAATGAGAAGCTTGGTGGGACTGCCGATTTCACTATCTTGATCCCTCGTGGAATGGATAATGCGGTGGAGATCAATGCCGACCTTCGTGGAATCGACGCCGGAAATTTGCTTGCGGCCTTGCCCATTGACCTGCCCACCCGCGTCAATGATTTTAGCGGTAAAACGAGCGGTAAGGTCGATATCAAGGGCCTTCCCGACAATGCCAACGGCTCGATCGACCTCTCTGCCCTCAAGGGAGTGGTCGCAGGGCAGAGTTTTGACGATCTGAAGGTAAAAGCTCTGTTTCAGGGAACCGGTATCATCATCGACACGGCGGAAATGCACGTCGGCGAAGGCCTTGTGACCGCAAAAGGCACGTACGACCGCAAGAGCACCGCATTCGACCTTGATCTCACAGGGAAACAGGTTCCCTTGCCTCTACTGATTGCCTTTACACCGCCGAATGATAATATTCCGGTCATCAGCGGCACGGTCGATGTCACAGCCAAAGCCATCGGGCGATCTGCCGACAGTGCTACATTCGACGTTACCTTCGATGGTGTCGCAAAGACGGTCACCGTCGGAGCAAATGCGGTCGGCGATGTAACATTCAATGGTAAGACCGTTGATCAGGTGCTGACTGCAAATCTGATGGCAAATCTCGAGGGAAGCAAGCAGGTCATAAATGGCACGCTGCGATTTAGCGATGAGAAGTTGCCGTATTCCGTCACGACGGTTTTTGACCAGAGTCCGCTAGCACCGTATATTGCATTTGCTCCGCAGCTCAAAGGCTATCCGATCACTGGCACCGGCACCGGAAAGATCGAGCTGAGCGGTACACTTCGTTCCCGCGACAGCAAGGGCGAATTAGTCATAGACACATCGAACGTCAACGGTTCCGCCCAGTTTTCGCAGCTCGCATTGATGGTGCAGGAAACGCCGCTTGCTGCGGCCGAGCCGATCTCGATCCGCTTTAACCGTAACGAGGTCGTATTTGAGAACGCAAAATTTGCCGGCGGAGGGTCGAACATGACGATCGCCGGAACCCTCGCGTTGACCAACGCCGCCGAGAATAATCTGTCCGTTGACGGACGCATCAGTCTTAATCTGTTGAATCTGGTTACGAAAGACACTTTCTTTGCGGGCAGTGCCGATGTGGCTGTCAGGTATATTGGTTCCCACAATGGTGCTCGATTGTCCGGGACTGCGTTTACTGAAAATGCATCGGTCGCGGCATTTATCGGAACGGACCGGCTCACGCTCGAACGCATAAAGACCCGCGTCATTTTCACCGCAGATCAGGCCGAGATCGAGGATGCGACCGGATATCTCGGCGGCGGCAAATTTACCGCGACAGGCGGTGCATTGCTCAATGGCCTGAGCGTTTCGACCTTTCGTTTGTCGTTAAATGGTGACAATGTAACTGTCCCGTTGCCTCAGGATTTCCTGACGACCGGCGATGCAAGGCTGGAGATCACCGGTATCCGCGAGGCATCGGCTGATAATTTACAGATCGTTATTGGCGGACGCGTGTATGCTAAACGCAGCCTCTATTCTAAAGACATCGATCTCGCCAATCTCGTCGGAGCTCGCCGCGAAAGGCCGCTCTCGGGTTCCGCGAGTTCTATTAGCCCGCCGAGATTTGACCTGATAATCGAAGGTCATGACGCTCTCATTGTCCGCAACAATATCGCCGATCTGACGGCGTCGGTCGCACTGGTTCTAACCGGAGATGCCAACGAACCGCATCTCTCGGGCCGCATAACGGCGAATAGCGGCACGCTTTTCTATCGCAAAGATCGGTACGATGTGCAACGCGGCACGCTTGAGTTTCCGCCCGATTCTGAGATCGACCCGATCATCAATCTACAGGCCGAGACCGAGATCGGCGGTTATCAGATCTTTATTAACCTCGCCGGCCCGCTCAAGGACACGGAGGGCCTGACGGCCACCGTCCGTTCGAGCCCTGCACTGCCGAGCGATGACGTAGTCTCGCTGATCACGACCGGCAGCCTGTCGAATACGGCCGGCGGCATTCCGACGCTCGCTCAAACCGGCATTAACACGGCGGCTGAGATCCTGACCGATTCGATCATCAATAATCCGGCCAGAAAAGCGACAGATAAGCTGTTTGGCCTGAACGTTTTTGAGATCGACCCGATCATTTCGGGCCGGCAGCTCAATCCATCGGCACGCCTGACGGTCGGCCGCCAGATCAACAACAATCTACGCGTCACCTACTCGACCAATTTGTCGCAGGACCAGAATCAGGTCCTCGCACTCGAATATCGAGTTTCTAACAAACTTTCGTTCGTCGCCCAATACGAGCAGCGAAGCCTGTCCAACGTCACGCGCAATCGCGACAATTTTAGTTTTGAGATCCGTTTCCGGAGGAGGTTTTAGTCGCCGCAGATGGATCTATCGATCAAAAACCAAGGCATAGTGCGTGTCGCCGGTAAACGGCGGCACAGCTTTGCGCTTTCCGCTCTCTTGGCATTGACCGCTATTGTATTTTTCGCATGGACCGCCGCAGCTCAGAATAAATATGAGCATCACAAGATCGACACGGTCGATATCAGTTTTGGTGCCGCGGATCTAAATCCGCCGGCGTCTGAGCCGTTTCGAGTGATAATCCGCGAGAGCATCGGCACGACGTATTCGACCACCAAGATCCACGATTCGATCGTCGCTCTTTACAATACAAAACTGCTCGCCCTCGTCACTGTCGCGGCGACACTCAATGGCAACGACGGCGTTGACCTTCGCTATGAGATCAAGCGAAGGACGCGGGTCGAAAAGGTGTCGATCGTCGTCGGCAAAACGGAGGGGGACAAGATCACCGAACAGGATCTGTTGTTCAAACTTAACATCCTCACCGCTGGCACAACGATCACCGATCAGACGCTTCGCTCAAACGCCGATGTGATACTCGACTATCTCCGCGACCGCGGATTTTACCAATCTGATGTAAAGTTCGCCCAAAATCCGCTCACGGTCGATAATCAGGTCGGCGTTGTATTCAATGTCGATCCTAACGCTCAGGCAAAGATCGAAAGTTTCAAGATAAATATCGAGGGCCTCGACACTCCGATCCCGGAAAAGAACCTTCAGCTCAAAACGGGCGCATTGTTTTCTCGAGACCGTTTGACGAAGGATGTCGAAGCGATTCGAGCGTTTCTGCGGAAAAAGGATTTTGTCGCACCCGAACTCGATGAGCCTCGCGTCACATTTGACCGGGACAAAAACAGCATCGCCATTGAACTCAATGGAAAGGTCGGCCCAACCGTTCGCGTCACGCTCGACACCGAAAAAGAAAAGATCGGTGAATCTACGCTCACGAAACTGCTGCCGATCAAACGTGACGGAACGCTCGATTACGCCGCGATCGTCGAGGGCGAACGCCGCCTCGAAACGTATTATCAGGAGCAAGGCTACTTTTTCGCCAACGTCACGCCCGTTTGCTCGGTCGATCCGCCGATCACCGACGGCGAGACCGTACCGATACCAAACGATACTGAATTTCTATGTTCGACGCTTGGTAGTGCCGAACTATTGAATCGGACGGTCGATGTTAAATACAAAGTTTCGCTAAACCGCAAGCTGCGTCTCGTCAGTATTCGTCTGAAAGGTACGGAAGATCTGGACGTGGATTATCTGCGAAGTATTAAGATCGAGGACATCGCTCCTGCCCTAGAAACGCAGAAAGCAAACCTGCTCGGCGTGATACCGCTTTTTGGTTACGGGCGGGGATACACTAGCTTAAATACCCTTGAGGCCGATGCCGCGACGGTAGCGGCTCTGCTCGCGGAACTTGGCTATCGTGATGCTCAGGTCCGAGTCAATCAGGGTGTTTCGCCGAATGGCGAGGACCTGATCATTACATTTGACGTCGAAAAGGGCCGCCAAACGGTCGTCAGTGACATTACTATCACGGGAAATAAGGCCTTTACACGTGACCAATTGCTCGCCGAATTACCTGAGCTTGATGGCAAGCCGTATTCTAGAGCGAAGTTTCGTAACGCGGTCAGAAAGCTTGCCGAATTCTATTCGAAAGAGGGCTATTACAACGCTCACGTCACATACTCGACCGTGGAATTAGAAGATCCGGTGGCAACCACAACCGTGCCTGACAAAACGAGCGAACCGGAAAAACCAAAGCCGCTAAAACTCGAATTTAAGATCGAAAACGAAGACAAAAAGGTCATCGTCAATCGCGTCCTCGTCACCGGCAATATCAAAACAAAGCCAGGTGCTATATTAAAGGCCGCGACACTTCGCAAGGGCGAATTCCTGCGGGCCGGAGATGTCTATTCGACGGAGCAAAATTTGTACTCTACCGACGCCTTCGACAAGGTCGAGATCAAACCGCTTCCGGCGGGCGACACCGCGAGCGGCGAACACCTGAGCGACGTCATCATAAACGTCAATGAACAGAAGCCTCGTCTGATCACCTACGGCGGTGGCTTTTCCACCGATCTAGGCGTCAACGGATTTTTCGACATCCGGCATGTCAATCTGCTAGGAAACCTGTGGCAGGGCGGTGCACGAGTTCGGGTCAGTCAACGGCAGCAATTGATCCAGTTCGACTTTGTTAATCCGCGCTTTATTCCCGACGGCGAGAAAAAATTTGCTCCACTCACGCTTTCTGCGCAGTATCAACGCGATTCGACCGTCACACGGTTTTTCAGGTCGACATTTGATAAGGGTACTTTCGGCATCGTTCAACGGATCGATGCGAATGGAAACCCGATCGACCAGTTTGGCGCTAATGCCGGTAGCCCGACGATCAACCGCCTAACGCTCTCGGCGGAAACCAGTCGAACTCTAAGCCGCAAAAATCGCAGCATTATTTTTGCACGCTACCGTTTTGAGGACGTTCGACTCGTAAATATCGAGAGCCTTTTGATCAAAGATCTGATACGGCCCGACGCCCGTGTGAGGATTTCGGGATTTGGTGTAACGTACGTTCGCGACACGCGTGAGAATTGCTCGGTCCGCAACACTGTTCTTGAGTTGATCGCGAAAGGCGAGCCCGGCGATCCCTGTCGTTACAATGCCAGCGATCCGACAAGGGGTTCCTACTTGACGGCCGAATATAATGTGTCGCTGCCTCAGCTCGGTGCCAACGTAGGATTTAATAAATTTCAGGCAAGCTACAATACGTATTTCACATTCAAACGATTGAGAAACACGACTCTCGCCGCTCGTGCTATCCTCGGCCTGGCAAATGTATTTTCGTCCGCCAACCGGTTTACCGACCCAAATCTCGCCGGCCTCAACGGCATTTTACCGATCAGCGAGCGGTTCTTTGGCGGAGGTTCGAATACGATACGTGGATTTGATTTTGAAGAAGCCGGCCCGCGTGTTGCGGTCGTGCCGCAGGGGACTTTTCGAAACAGCGCCGGAGATCAAGTTTATCTCGACCCATTCACGATCCCGTTTGGTGGAAATGCGCTCGCGGTCGTCAATCTTGAGGCCCGCATCCCGCTGACCAAATCGATCCGAGCGGTGCCGTTTTATGATGGCGGAAATGTCTTTCGCCGTGTCGGTGATATTTTCAATCCGCCGGACGTTCCGCCAACTGATGTTTTGCGTCAGAATTTGCGTGCCCTTTGGACACATACGGTCGGACTTGGGCTTCGGCTCAAAACGCCGGTCGGTGGTGAATTTGGCGTCGATTACGGATATCTGCTAAATCCGCCGCGTTTCCTTATACCGCAAACAATTGGCCCTAACGCGATCTACCAATTGCGCAAGGACCAGATCCATTTTCGTTTTTCGCAGGCATTCTAGTTGATCGCGGCCGATCGGACGACGTGCGATTCGTCGAGCTCAACGATAAATCCTTCGCTCGAAACTGTTTCCGGAATGACAGTAATATTCATATCGACCAGATCTTCTTTCGTTACAAATTCGGACAGCGGAGCCGAAACGGACGGCGCCGTTGCTGCCTTCAACAGCTTACGGCGTGTTTTCCGCTCATACATCGCCTTGTCTGCCGCGACTATCATTTGATCAAATGTGATTCCGTCGCCGAGATATCCGGCGGCACCGAGACTGACGCCGACCTTGGCAACCATTCCATCACCGACCGGCAATTCGAACTCGCCGACGGCTTTTTCAATTCGACCGCAGAGATCGACAACGTCCTCTGAACTGGCGTCCGAGATCAGGGCGACAAATTCATCACCGCCGTAACGTGCGAGAAAGTCATATTCGCGGAGCTGTTCGAGTATCACCTGGCCGATCTCGTTCAGCATCTTGTCGCCCGCCTTGTGGCCGTATGAATCATTTACGGCCTTAAAACCGTCAAGGTCCAGCATCAGGACCTGAAATCCGTTATTGCCGCGACCGGCACGGGCAACCTCGCGCTCGAACTGCATCTGTAAACTGCGTGCATTTGGCAATCCGGTCATCGGATCGGTCAGAGCATGTACCTTCGCTTCGTCGTGCTGTTTCGATTTACCGATGGCTTCGGCAGCGATACGCGAGACAGTTTCAAGCAGGCGAATATGTTCGTCCGCATAGTGTGCTAATTCGCGGGAATATATCGAAACCGCTCCGATCAATTCGCCGGCCGCGACCAGTGGAAGCGAAGCCATCGTTGCGTATTCCTGCGCGAGTTCGATCTGAGACAGCGAAAAATCAAGATCAGGATTAATGTTTAGGATCGTTTCCTGCCTTTTTAGTACAAAACCAGTCGCACCTTCGCCCACATGAATGCGCTTGGCGAGCAACAGTTCACTGTTTTCGCCTTCCGCATGCAGAACGTCCGCATAATGTCCCGATTCATCGAGTAGAAAGATCGCGCACGTCTCAAATGGGACAAATTCTCGTATTTTTTTGGTAAAAAGAGCCAACGTGTCTTCGATCCGAACGGACGAGCCAAATTCGCGGGCGAGTTCATACAGCGTGAAGACCTCTTTGTTTGCGAGCTTGATTTGCTGCACATAGCCCTTTGGTTTCCCATTATCCGTATCATGGATAAGTTCGTGGCTACTCTTGTATGACAATCCAAGTTGATCGATCATTGTTTCAAAGTTAGTCAGGTGCTTGAGGAACACGTGCACGACGGTCGGGTCAAACTGCTTACCGGCCCCGGCAAGCAAATGCTTGCGAGCCTCGTCGCGAGAGTTTGCGACACGGTACGGACGATCGCACCTAAGCGTATCGTAGGCGTCGGCGATCGTTAGTATTCTGGCCGTAAACGGGATGTCGTCGCCAACGAGCCGTTCGGGATAGCCGCTGCCGTCCCAAAATTCGTGATGATATTTGATCGTGTCAACGACCGGATATTTGAAATCGATATTTTCGAGTATCGCCGCGCCTATGGTCGAGTGAATTTTTGTTTTTTCGAGTTCAGCGGGAGTCAGGGTTCCGGTCTTGCTCAATATATGATCGGGTATTGCAAGTTTGCCGATATCGTGAAGCAATGCCCCAGTGCGAAGTGCGTTCAGCTCATCGTCTGACAATTTGAACAACTCGCCGAGGCCGACCGCGAATATCTGAGTCCTGCGGACATGTCCCGCACCGATCTGATCGCGAGCGTCGATGGCCGTTGCCAACGCCTCAACCGTCGCCAGATGAATACGGCTCGCCTCCATTATCTGAGCCGTTTTTATCTGAAGCCGGTGAAGGTGAATGCGATACGCAGCAAATCCGACCACGACCGTTGGTATGAATACCATCGCGATCGCGAGGCCGAAATACAAAAATCCAACCGCCGCAACAACAAGGGCGACAATCGATCCCGCGATGATCTTCGTTTTGCTTTCGTAATTTGATAGTTGGAAATACTTCATTGCGTGTACGTCTGAGAGACGCTTTTTGGCGGCGCGCAAGTGGACCCACACTTCATATACAAGTCGCGTGCCACGAGAGTTCCGGCGACGGATCACGAATTTTATTAGGTTTATCGGGAAACTGATCGCCGGGAGCGATCAGACAGTGAAGGTCATCGGTCAGATTGCCAATTCACTTTGAATGAATTCGGTCAATTTGACGTGTCGGAATCTTGAAGCAAGTATAGAGACTAATAACTATCATCGTACCCGTAGGCATCGAAATCGTCCTTATCACGGCTTTCGACCTCGTCTTCGCCGCGCAGATCGAGTTCGATCGGGTCGAGGCCGACAACGACAAGCGTCGAGCCGCACTCTTCACATGCGATGGTGTCGCCCTGTTCGGACTCGGCATCAACAAAAACATCCTCGGTACATTCTGGGCAGATGGTCGTCGGCATTTCTACAATTCTCCGAAAATCATGAGACTTTATTTGCGTAACACCAATTAACAAAGTGAAAATGGGTACGTGTATTCAATCTATCGTGTAACGCGACAATTTGGCAAGATTTGAATCCACGTTTTTTTACCGTCACGATTTATGCAATTTCCATTTCAGTTAGATCCGGCCAAAGAGTTCGACTGCGTCGGATTTGGCACCAATGCCGTCGATTATTTGATACGCGTTCCTCAATATCCTGAGTTTAACTCAAAGATCGAGCTTTCCGGCTATACGCTTGCTCCGGGCGGTGAGATCGCAACGACTATGGTCGGCTTAACCCGTCTCGGGCTGCAAACCGCGTATATTGGCCGCTTCGGCGACGACCATTTGGGCGAGATCGGCCGGACCTCGCTGGTTGATGAAGGCGTTAATATATCTTACGCCGAGACGGTTCCGGATACTCGTACGCAGATCGCCTTTATCATTGTCGATCAACAAAACGGTGAACGCACCGTCATCTGGGAACGCGAAGCAAACCTCGCTTACAGCCAGTCAGATGCTCCCACCGAAATCGTAAAACGCGGCAAAGTGCTGCATTTCACGCCGCACGATACTGCAGCTTGCCTCGAAATGGCTATCGCCGCCAAGGCTGGTGGTGCTATCGTCTCGGCTGATATTGACAATCTTTTTGACGGTATCGAAGGCCTGTTGCCGTTCATCGATATTCTAGTTGCGTCTTCCGAATTTCCTGAAAGACTTACCGGGATCACCGATAAACGCGAAGCTTTGAGCGCGATCCACGAAAAATACGGCTGCGCGGTCACCGGGCTAACGCTTGGTGAGCAAGGGTCGCTGCTCTATTGCGCCGGTGAATTTATTGAAACATACGGTTTCGAGGTTCCCGGCGGCTGCAAGGACACGACAGGTGCGGGCGATTCGTTTCGCGTCGGATTGCTCTATGGCCTATTAACAGGGCAGTCAGTAGAGGACAGTGCCCGGACGGCGAATGCCGTAGCGGCCCTTAAATGCCGAGCGGTCGGGGCCCGCACATCTCTGCCGAATGCCATCGAGCTAGATTCGTTTCTAAAATAAGTATAGACAGATCTGCGGTGTGTATACTACTATTTAGATGAGGGCTCCCTCTCTCTTCCTCGCTCCATCCCCCAATACGCAAATAGTACGCGCTCCTCATATTTTCACCATCGAGTTATGGATTCGAAGATAGGTCTAATTATTCAGTTGGCGGGAGTTTCACTGATAACTCTGTTAACTCTGTTTCTGCGCCGCTCGTTGAATGTGGTCGCGCTCAAACACTGGACGAATGCCTGGTTGTTTTTGTCGTTTTCGCTTTTTTGCCTGAGGCTCGCGTTCAGCTACGAGACCTATTCCGTCCAACTGTTCAGTTTCTATTTTCTGACCGAATATTTTTTCGGCTTTCTGCTGGTGGCGGGTTGCCGGAGTCTGGATGGAAACAAGGAAATGAAGATGCGCGGCGAGGTTTTGGTTCTGCCTTTTATCGTTATCGCCTTCGGTCTGCCGTTCCTTGCGGATGATTTTAATCTCGTCTTCAACGCCCACTCATTGATCGTGTCGGGCTTTTTCTCGATCGCGTTTATAGAATTGTGGAAGACGAGGATACGCAGCTTTGGCAGCAAGGTGATGCTGATCGCGCTAGGACTTTTGACACTCAATTTCTTTAGCTATTTTGTCATTTTTACTGCCCGCCAGTACGTGGACATAGAAACATCGTATCTCGCATTTAATTCGGTTGTTGATCTTGTCTTGCAGATCTTACTTGGATTTGGAATGGTAATTGTGTTGCTTGAGCAGGTTCTGACCGACGCCAATATCGCCCACGAAAAACTGCAAAAGGCCCACGAAAAGCTTGAGGAACTAGCCCATATCGACCCGCTGACAACTGCGCTTAACCGACACGCGTTTCATGGCTATTTGAACCGGCATGGCAATGACGGTAAGGCAGCGAACGGATGTGTCGGTTTCTTTGATATTGATGACCTAAAAGATATAAACGACGTTTACGGCCATGCCGTCGGTGACACGGCGATACGGGCGGTAGTCAGGGCGATCCGCGAAATGATCCGTGCCGAAGACCTGATATTTCGCTGGGGCGGAGACGAATTTTTTGTGATCATGGTCGGCCTCGATTCGGAAATTGCCCTCGACAGAATGGCGAGGATGGAAGACATGCTTAGTAACGTCCGCATCGAGGGCGTCACACAGCCGCTGACCGTTCGCGTTTCGCATGCGTTCGAGGATTTTAGCGACATCGCCGATCTCGAAATAACGATCGAAAAAGCCGACGCCAAGATGTACATTGAAAAACAAAGAAGAAAAGCGGCCCTCGCGAGCCGGCAAAGTTCCAACCGCACCGCCTCGAATCGCGGACAAGATCTCGTTGCCCGCTCCTACTAGGTTTCATTCACAGGCCGATCGGACATTGCGAACGCTATAGCTTGTCCTTAAAAAATCCTATAACCAATGCCCACGCATCCTTTGCCGCATCCGCGTCGTACACTTCGGGGCGCGTGTTGTTGAAGAACGCATGGTCGGCTTCGTATTTGACGGAGTGGATCGGTAATTCAAATCGTTCTGCGGCATCTTCGAGGGCGGCGACTTTTTCGGGGTTTATCCAGGCGTCTCGCGTGCCGGAGATGAAGACGGTCGGGACGGTGAGTTTTTGGAGTATCTCTTCTGGCGGTGTGTCGCCGTAGAATGCGGCGGCAGCGCTGATGCCCTCGACCTCGCAGGCGGAGCGGAGAGCGTATGTTCCGCCCATGCAATAACCGGTGATTCCGAAATGGGTGATTCCGTGGGCAAGCGACGCAGATTCGATCGCACAGCGAATCGTGTCTAGGCCGTCTTCGATGGCGAGGGACTGCATGAATTTACCAGCTTCCTCAGGATTTGTCGCCAGGCGCCCGCGATAAAGGTCGGGGGCGATCGCGACAAAGCCCTCGGCGGCGTAGCGGTTTGCTATGTCCTTGATGTGGTCGTTGAGACCCCACCATTCCTGTATGACGAGCACGGCCTTGCCGTCGTTGTTGTCGGGAAGGGATACAAATGCCGTAGTTGGCCCGTTTGCGGTTTCGAATTGAAGCGTTTCGTTTGTCATGGTTGTTTAATTAGAGCATACGGCACACTTCTTTGCCCCATGGTTTCGAAGTTGCCCTCGTTATCGCGTCTTTGTGATCGTCGTATTTCCAATCGCGGCGGTTGAGCACCGAATCATCGGCAAACTCGATGCGGTTGATTATTAACCTTTCATCAAACAGCTTGTCGGTCGTTTTTTCGAGGCTTTCGACGGCGATCGTATCGCTCGGCCCGAGCGAACTCGCCGCCGTTAGCTCGCGTTTGTCGCTCGGTTTTATCTTAACACCGCAGATGAAATGACGGCTCGTCACGCGGGTCGGTGTCGCGATCTCGGTAAAACGATATTCAAAAAAGATGGTCACGACAGTCTTTCCACTGTCGTTTTTGACGTTCGCCGAGTACGCATACCCGATCTTCGCGTCGTAATTTGGTGCCCGTGATTCCTGTGTCATCCTTTCCATCTGTGCGCTGCGACCGTCGACGGTCTGTTCGTTGGGATCGATCGAGCTTCGCTGCATCATCTGATTTTCACGAGCGGTTCGCTGAAAATTTTTATTCTGATCGATCATCGCCGGAGCCGGGACCGAGCCAACCGATTCGCCCTTTTTGGCTGGTTCTCTGACAATTTTCCAGTTGCTGTCAACGACCGTGACGGTCCCGTTCTGTGCCATACAGACCGGAACCGCCACGAACGTCACGAACATTGCGAGAAAGATAAATCTCATATCACGCCTCCAAAACCGTGGTATTTATATGGAGCCATGTTACAACAAGATCCGGCCATTAACTAGAAAAATCTTACCGTATAGCTAAACCTCACATTGCGTCCGATCTCGGGCGAGATGTCCTTGATGAACGAAATATGGTTGTAATACAGGCGGTCGGTCAGGTTGTTGGCGTTGACCGAGAATATGTGAGCCGCGTGCTTGCTCGGTATCACGTACGATCCGTTGACGTTTAAAACGCCATGTCCCGCTGTCGGCGTTTCGTTGACGAACACGCGATCCTGATCGGCCACGACCTGAAATTCGGGCCGGACACTGAAATTCTTGTAATGAGCATCAAGCCCGACCCTTCCGCGCATCGGAGCGATCCGCGGGAGCGGCGTGCCATCCGCAAGTTGGGCGTTGACATAATCAAACCCCGCGAGCACATTGAGAAAGGTCGCGGCTGTGTAGTCGAGATTCAGTTCCGTTCCGGTAAATCGCGTGTGGCCTTGCAGATATTTGGCGATAGGAAAACCGCTGCCAACATCCGTTAGCCCGGTCGGTGCGAGGAAAACGTAATCCTGGAGATCGTAGTAATAAAAATTCGCTTCTGCTTTAACACGCTTGCTTTGCTGCCGCAGCGAAATGTCGATGCCGTCGTTGGTCTCGGGCTTGAGGACCGGGTTGCCGATCTCAAATGTCAGTGTGCCATCGTGCGGGCCATGATTATAAAGCTCCTCGATCGCTGGTGCTCGATATGAGTGAGAATAATTCGCGACGAACGCCCCGCCTTTCCACAGATCAAATCTCGCACCGACCGCCCCCGAAAATCCGATAAAATCACGAGCGACGAGGTTGGTGTTCGTCGGTTTGTAGCTGTTGTTTTCGACCCGTGCACCGAATTGCAGACTGACGCGTTCCCATTTCACTTCTTCGAGAGCGAAAACTGAAAACGCTTTCTGCGAGACGGGGCCGTCGATCAGCGTTTCGAGGCCGACCGTCGAATAGTCGCGGCCATAGCCGTCAAAACCAAATCGACCCGTCAGTTTGCCGTACTTTCTCTGGTCGAAGACGCCGCGATACGAATTTACATCGTTCCGAAACGTCGTCCCGACCGCACCGTCGGCGATCTCCTGATGCATGTAGCGGCTTATGTCGAACGTAAATTTGGCACTCGAAACGAACGCGTCGAGGTCGTTAAACCCGATGTTAAATTTTACGTCCTTGCGGTGCGTACTGATCGAGCGGTCTTCGGGGTCAGTTTCGCGAAAGTCGAGCGGGATGCCGAAACGGTTTTGATATTGCGTATAGTTGGCGTTGGCGAACCAGTGTTTTGCAAAATAACCGCCGCCGGCATCGCCGGTCGCGTTTCGTGTGAAGGTGTTTTGCACGGTGCCAAAATTGCCGCCCGCACGATAATCGCTCGTCCGCTGGCCGCCGCCGCTGCCCCAGAACAACCAGTTTTTGATCCCGTATTCTACACCCGCACTGACCGCCGCCTGATCGCTGTTCGTGCCGCCGATCGCCGAAAAATACCCGCGAACGCCGGGATGGGAGCCTTCGTCGTGGCCGCTGATCGCGTTGACCACACCGCCGATGGCGTTGCTGCCGTAAAGCAATGTTGCCGGGCCTTTTACAACCTCGATCCGCTCAACCGAGAGCGTATCGACCGGCTCCGAATGATCCCCCGATTGCGACGCAAGCGAGCCAACCGACACGCCATCCGTCGAGACCATCACGCGGTCGCCGTCAAATCCGCGGATCACGGGACGCGAATTACCCGGCCCCGATGAGCGTTTTGAAACGCCCGACTGGTTATCCAGCACATCGCCCAGCCCGACTGCCGCACGGCTTAAGATCTGCGTCGAATCAAGCGTATTGACGGTCGCGATCGACTCAAATGTCGATTGCTCGGTTCCAGTTGCGGTCACCGTCACGTTCTCTTTCAGCCCCGCGAGCTGTAGACGAAAATCCGATGTCACCGCCGCTCCGGCCGTCACTGTGATCTTTTGCGAGGCGTCGCCAAAACCTTCCTGATGTGCCGTGACCGTATATTGTCCCGGCGGCACGTTTGCAAACTCAAAATGCCCGACACTATCGGTCGAAACTTTTAGTTTTAATTCCACGATCTGCACGGACACATCGTGCAGGACCGTATTGTCGTCGCCGTAATTGACCGTCCCGCTAACCTTTCCGGTGTTCTGCGCATAACTGGCAACACTTGCCGAAATTAACAAAAGTAAAAAAATAACCGTTCGTTTCATGATATCAACCCCCAGATCTCTCGAGCATTTTCCGCTCGAAAATATAAAAAGAGCGCACGGATGTGCGAATGGAAATATCGATCTCGACGTCAAAATTTGACGCCGCAGACGATGACCGTAAGTGCTCAGTTATGAGAGTTCTGGGGGATGAAAAGGTGGACTAGGCGGCCGGAAAAGGGCGTGAGCCGTCGAATACGGTATTCGAGCTTCCTGTTCGATTCCGGTCTGATTGAGAAGTTCCCACGGCCGATCGAACATCGCATTGTGCTGCATCGAATCGTGGCTAAAGCCCGGTAATTGCTGGTCCTTTTGTTTGTTGTCGCTACACAGAACGAGTGATTGGCAAGGGTCGTCGTGCCCGCTTTCGCTGGCATTGATCGATTGGCCTTCGGACGAAATTTGGCCGGAACATATGAAGCCGTGCGATCCCGCCTCGGCGAGAAAGACGACCAAAAACAACGTCGCCAGAATGCGCCGTCGTTTGTCTTTCTTAGCCAATGTCCGGATCGAGAACCGCATAATATTTTTCAAGTGTAATCGTTTTTCGAGTTATGCTCAAGGAATTAGTACGGAGGGTCTGCGTAAAAGGTTTGCACGAATCTGATTAGGAAATTTTATTCGTGCGCCGTAAAATCGCGAGCAAGGATGAAAACGCTTTACCTCTTACGCCATGCAAAATCGAGTTGGGACGACCATTCGCTCTCAGATTTCGAACGACCGCTCAATGCTCGCGGGCTCAAAGCGGCACCGTTTATCGGTTTGCTGATGAAAGAGAATGGTCTTACGCCTGAGGCGATCGTCAGTTCGCCCGCCGAGCGTGCAAAGCAGACCGCCGAATTGGTTCGCGAGGCGGCGGGGTTTGAGCCGGAGATCTCATTCAACGAACGCATCTACGAGGCAACTGTCGGGACACTCGTCTCGATAATCGTCGGAATCGACAATTCGAACGATTCGGTTCTCATCGTCGGCCACAATCCCGGTGCCGAAGGCCTCGTTTATTACCTCACCGGCGAGATCGCACCGATGCCGACCGCCGCTCTTGCGGTGATCAAACTCGATATAGACAATTGGGCCGAAATTAGTGACGGAAGGGGTAGGCTGCAGAGAGTATTCAGGCCACGCGATGAGATGAGCTAAAAAACACCGAAAACCCTTATTCCGCTTGATGTTACCTCGCAATTGTGTGATTCTGTTCCGGCTTCTACAAGGAGTTTTGGTCAGTCGTAAAAATCATGAAAAGATATCGAGTAAAGGCCGCATCGAATACAACAAACGCGTCAACCAGCGAAAGGCGTTGCCAGAGTTGACAGGCTGCACTCTGTTTGTCTAATTAGCCACTCTCAATTCAGGTCGTCAGAACGGTTCGTTCTTTGCTTTTATTTTCATTATCCCGGTCCGTTCGCTTCATATTCGAGTTCGCCCGTCACCGCCATATACCGTAGGTCGGGACCCTCAAAACCCTGGCTGAATACGTCTACAAAAACCGCGAGCCGGTTCTTGTAAAAGTAAACCTGCTCGATCTTGTATCCGAACGGGCAATGCCTCGACTCAGGGATAGTCGCAGCGTCCTTTTGCAGCATCTGAATCGGCAGGTCGCGGTGGTGCGTCTTGTCCTTGAGCGCCATCTCAAACCGTAGTCCTTCGCTACACCCGATCGCCTCCGACGAGGTAAGCGTCAGCTCGTAAAAATCCATGGTGTTCTGGGTGTATGACCACAATTGCGGGTTGAATATAACCTTTTCCGTGCGCGCTCCGCGACTGATCATCCCGCCCTCATAATTCGTCATAAATGGATCGGTTTCTTTGCCGTCAGCGTCGGTGAAATAGCTTTTGGTCTGCACCGGCTCGACAAAACTCCAGTCGTTTAGCAAATGTGCAACGACCTGCCGCCCCGTATTGCCGCGAACGATCCTTAATTTGTTGAGCCCGGTCGAAACCTTGGCGTTGTACGCCGCGAGCATCGGACGTTTTCGCGATTCCGGCATGGAACTCATATCCCAATCATAGACGGATGGGGAAAGAGCATATTTATTCGCGGCAACATCGACGTAATATGTGGTCGAATACTCGCCGCCCGAACCATCATATTCGCCCGATTCCTCAAACGCCATATACTTGCCATCGGCCGAAAAGCCGATGAACTTAAAATCGGCATAGTCGCCCGCAAACGCGAACGAAGCAAACGCCGTCAACACGAACATTGTCGACAAAACACGGATCAATTTCATCATTTCCCCCAAACTATTTTTGCTACGAAGAGCATCATTCAAATTCTCTGAACGGATGACGTTTGGCAGAGGAGGCTTTTGCCTAACGGTTTGCACGGGTAAGTGATGCGGTGCTGTTTACGAAATCGAACTACCATAAGGCAACCGCAGAATTAACATCTTCGTAACACTAATTTAATATCCAATTCACTCGCGTTACATAGACTTGTCGCAAATCGTCGTTTAATCGAATAGAATTTAGTGACAAGCTATGCAGCAAAACATTCTCATCATCGAAGATGATGCAGACATCGCCGAGAGTTTGCAGTACAATCTGCGCCGCGAAGGCTATCGTCCGACTATCGCCGAATCCGGCGAAAAGGGCCTGCGTCTCGCGCTTGACGAAAAGAACGCGCCTTCAATGATCATTCTCGATCTTATGCTGCCGGGGATGACCGGCATGGAACTGTGCCGGCGGCTCCGACGTGAATCTCAGACCAAGCTTACGCCGATCATCATGCTCACTGCCAAGGCAGCCGAGGGTGACAAGATCGCGGGCCTCGAGGTCGGTGCAGACGACTACATCGTCAAACCTTTCTCGATCAAAGAGGTCATCGCCCGAGTTCGTGCTGTGCTTCGACGGGCAGAAAAAGAGACTGAGCCGAAATACACAGACGACAAGCTGGCCGTCGATTTTGCAGATATGCGTGTCGTTTGCGAAGGCAACGACGTTCGACTGACTCGCAAAGAATTTGCCCTGCTCACGCATCTAATTCAAAACACCGGCCGCGTCGCCGCACGTCAGCAGTTGCTCGACAACGTCTGGGGCTACAGCTATTTTGGCGACACACGCACGCTCGATGTTCACATCCGCCGTCTGCGGCAAAAGCTCGGCAACTGCGGCACCTGCGTTGAAACCGTCGTCGGCATCGGCTATCGTTTTATTGGATGTAAGTAAGAAAGCTCAGAGAATTTGCCCGCGAATAAGGCTAATGAACGCGAATAAGAAAAATATCAAATTACTCTATTCGCGATAATTTGCATAATTCGCGGGCAAAAATATTCTTTTGGATACTAAATGAATTCCACTGCCGTCGAGTTGCATACCCCGCAAAACTCGAATCAGATACTGCAAAAGATCCTCGACACGACGCGTGAGAGCGTGCTCGTCATCGATGCCGATATGCGGATCGTCGGGTCGAATTCTCCGGCGAGCGAGACTTTTGGCCGCGGAACGGCTCTTGAAGGCAAACGTCTGAGCGAGGCCGTTCGCGATCTTGATCTGCACGAAGCATTTCGTCAGGCGATCTTTTCGCGGGCGTCGAGCGAGGTCCGACTCGAACTCAACTCCGCAGACCGCCGTTTCGACGTTCACGTCGCTCCACTCGAACTCGACGGCGACACACAGGCGATCGGCTTTTTCTATGAAACGACCAAGATCGAACGCCTCGAGTCGATCCGCCAGGAATTTCTCTCGAACATCTCGCACGAACTCCGCACGCCGCTGACATCGATCCTCGCGTTTGTTGAGACGCTCGAGGACGGAGCACTCGACGACAGCGAGAATAACCGCCGCTTCCTTGGCGTCATTCGCCGCAACGCCGAGCGGATGCACAGCCTGATCGCCGACATTCTCGAATTGTCATTGATCGAATCGGGCAAAGTCTCGGTCGAAGCACGGCGCGTTCACGTCGGCGTTTTGACCGATGAAATATTCGCTAGCCTCACGGCCAAAGCAAACGAGCGCGAAATAAAACTTTTCAATGACATAGACAAAAGCGTTACCATCCTCGCCGACAACGTCCGTCTCGAACAGATGCTTGTCAATCTGATCGACAACGCGATCAAATTCAACCGCATCGGCGGCAGCGTCACGGTCACGCATCGGCGGCACGAAGAAATGGACGTGATTTCCGTTATCGACGCCGGCGAAGGCATCATGCCCGAGCACTTGGGGCGCATATTCGAACGCTTTTATCGCGTTGACCGTGCCCGCTCGCGCGAGATCGGCGGCACGGGCCTCGGCCTCGCCATCGTCAAACACCTCGCCCGCCTCCACGGCGGCGAAGTCAGCGTCCGATCCGCCCTCAGCGAAGGCACCACTTTCCAAATAGAACTGCCTACTAATTAAAGCTTAATAACACTCGTTTTAGGGACAAAATAGCGTAATCAGACTCTCAAACAGAAAGGCAGGCATTACGAGGAAGTGCATTTTGTTTACGGCTTCTTGCGTTTGAAATTTTTGACGTAATAAGCCGCGAGGTCTTTACCGGGTTCAGCAATTTCGTAGGTCTCGGTGAATTCGTTGTCGCCTATGATCTTATAGGTTAGGCGAGTTCGCATCGATTTGGGGATGTTTTCGACGGCTTCGCTGTCGAGGATGATCGTTTTGCCGTCGTCGGAGATGCTGGTGATGAGCCATTGGACGATAAAATCCTCGGAGTTGAACTGGCGAAGGACGAACTGTTTGCGGCCTTTGTCGTAGCTGAAAAGGCCGAGGTCTTCGTGCACATTGCCTTTTGGATTTTTAAGTCCTTGGGTCGTAGATCGAACGATGGACGGCCTGCAAATATTTTTCGCCGAGCGTGAATTTATACTCACGCTCGACCTTTGCCTCTCCCGCTTCGCCCTTGCCCGTGCCTTCCCAGGTGCCAACAAAGAATTTTAGCGGCTTCCACGTATCGGGTTTTGCGTCCGGCGTTTGGGCGGAGGCCAGAGCGGACAACAACAAGATGAAAAGTAAGATGATCTTCATGTATTAAATTCTGTTCCTTGTAGGTCGCGTCGACCCTGTTTCGGCGTTTATCGTTCGCTTACGGTAACAAAGGTGCCTGACGACTGAAAGCGTGTGTCGAGGCGGCGGTTTGAGCCGAAGATAACGGCTTTGCCGGTTCTCGACATCGCGGGTTGACCGACCGTGGAATCGATGTCGGACGAGACCTTGATGGTCTGACCGGTCTGGATGTTTTTGATCAGGATATTCCCGCCCAGGTTTTTGGCTTTTGTGCTGAAGGCGACCAGACCGCCGTCGTATGAGATACCGATCTTTTCGCCTTGTCCGAACGGCGTATCGCCGTCGGGCTGGACGCTGCCGTCTTTAACGCTTGCCCTGGTGACGCGGCCCGAACCGACCTCGACAACAAAAACGTCCTGCAACTTGTTGGTGTCACCGCCAACCATATTGGTCGCGGTTGTCGCAAAAGCGACGTATTTGCCATTGCCGGAGATCGACGGAGCGACCACGCGGCTCGAGCTTTCGTCCCCTTGATCTTTGTCGCCGCCGGCTGAGGTTTTGCTGACCCGCTTGAGCTTTGGCGAACCGCTTTCCCAAACGTAGATGTCCCACAGGTCATTTTTGTCTTCTTTTGTCAGCGGGAAGTAATTGTGAAAAGCAATGCGCGAGCCGTCCTCTGAGATAGACGGACGCGAACCGCCGCCGCCTTTGCCGGTTTTTTCATCCTTGCTGATCAGCGTAACGGCACCGCTTCGCATATCACGCAGATATACATTTACAGTCGAGGTTCCTGTAACGCCGGAGGCCAGGGTGTCGGCGCTCGATGAAAAAGCGATCAGACTGCCGTCTGCGGAGATCGTCGGTTCAAACGATTCGGAATTAGTCTCGACGCCATTATTTTCGCTGACGGCGGAGATGCGGTTGCCATCGGCGTTCCACACGAAAATATCGCGGACGCCGTTCGAGTCAATGGGGACGAGGTTGGTCGCGTATGATTCGAAGGCGACGGAACGCCCGTCCGCCGAGATCGCCGGTGCGTGGCTGTTCTGGTTACCTTCGACGCCATTCATCCCTTGGCTGACCAGCCGCGTCTCGCCGGTTTTTCGGTCCCGCCAAACGACCTGCCGATACTTTCCGCTGCCGCCGCCGAGGCCTTTCGTATAGGTTACATAGGCGACATAGCGGCCCTCGTCCGCTCCGCTGCCACCGATGACCGGAGTGAATGTTTCAAAGAAAGTTCCAATGATCTTGTCGTCAGCACTGCGGCTGACCAGATCGAATTTAGTGAACGAATCGGGCGATGTCGTCGGCGGTTCGCTCGGATTTCTGCCGCAATCGGCTTTCACAGTAACGGGCAAAGCCGGAACTGTACCATGATCAAGCGACATGCGGCACTGACGCGGCCCGCCGGTCTGCGTGATGCTGTAATCGTCACCCTGCGGATAGCCGCCGAGATTTGCCGTGGTTGAAAAAGAATATTGATATGACCTGCCGTAATTATCAGCAAATTTGAAGATCTCGCCCGACTCGATGCCTGTGATCTGCAATTTGAATATCGAGAGCGGTGGATAACCGCAATTTGCAAGCAGTAGTTTATCTTCCCCACCAAAAGTTCCTTCGTTCTCACCGCCAAAACTGCAGGTGCGGGGGCCCGAGGTCTGCGTTACGCTAAAGCTCTCACCGGCCGCGAATCGCTTATTAAAGTGGATCAACGGGTGGGCAGAATCCAGTGTGACCCTTTCGCCTCCGACTGCAAACTCAAACTTTTCTTTGTTTGAATACAAGCTGCTCGCGTATCCGATGCTCAATTTATATTGAGAGCTCGTTTGCGCATTACTGTCAAAAGAACAAAACTACAACCGAAAGGAAGCTCAGAACTTTTAACGAGTTTTTCATACTAAGATAGACATACGTCGCAGTAGGTTTTTGCCGAATCGATGACGTAATAACGATTATGACCCAAACCACCGGATTTTTGGAATATCCATTTTTGGGGAGAGTGTTTTGCGGAACGACGGATCAACCTTTCGAAGCAAGAAGTCCCGAGATAGCATTGGCGATGCTGGCTTCCCGGTCGTAGGTGTTGAATATCGGGGTCTCTTCGCGGAGTGTTTGTTCCGTAACGCCGGTGAGGAACATTCCTTCCTGTTGGAGGACGACGAAATACGATTTGCTGGTGCCATTAGAATCGCTGTTGTAATTTGTTTCCGTCTTTACATAGGCACCGGTGAACTGGCTCAGGCTGCCTTCGATCACGTCGCGGCGATAGATGAACTGGCGGACGAGGGCGTAGCTGTCTTTCGTCTTGTCAAAATAATATGCCTCGCGGATCGTGCCTCTGAACGTGAGAACAAACCACACGAGAGCGGGAATCCCGGTTGCCCACAAGCCAATCGTTTCGGCCGTTCCGAATCTGTAGAAGTAAAACCCAAACAACACCGCGAAAAGGATAAACCCTGTGGTCGTCGCAAACATAAACATCGTCGGCCTGTAGTCGAGGATCGTCAAAGACTCAGGCCGCCGAGCTATCCATAGCGGAACGAGAAAGCCAAATTTATCCCCGATCAATTGAGCCCAAAGGCGATCAAATACTGATTCTTCGTCGTCTCCATTCATAAGGTTGATCTCCCACGCTGTCATTGCATCGTTTCATAAATGTTTATTCCGGCAGGCCGACCTTTCGCAGCAGTTCCTTGAAGCGTAGTTCCGTACGCAGCGGATCCCAAATGGGTTCTGCTTTGAGCCGCACGGTGTCCTGTTGGCCTTTGCCGGCGGCTACCGCTTTCTCCAGGGCATCAAGTGCGGCGTCTTTGTTGCCCATACCGAGTTGAAACCTGGCGAGGTTATACGGGTCTACCTCACGATTCTTTTCTCGGGATGCTTTCTGCACCATCTCGAGTACGAATTGCCAAAAGCCTCGTTCACCGCCCCGGCGGTAAGCGTCTCGTGCGGCTGCCGCTTCTGTTTCAACTTGCTCCGCCGGATCACCCTGTGAAAGTCTTGCCTGGCGATCAAACTCAATTGCCTGTTCGTACATTCCTGCGACAAAATAAGTGTCCGTCAGATGAAATTGGGCAAGTGCAAAAGTTGGCACGATCTCAAGCGTTTTTTTGTATTGGGCGATAGCGTCATCGTAACGGTGGGCCGCTCTGTAGGCTCTGCCGAGGTTTGCGTTAATGACGGGTGAAAGCGGGTCCAGCTCGATCGCCCGTTCCATTTCCGCGATACCCTCCTGAAATCGCCCCATATTCAGCAGGAAATTGCCGTACCATTGGTGAGCGGAGGGGTATTTCGGGTCGAGCTCGATCGCCCGCTTATATTCTTTTTCAGCTTCCGCATGATTCCATTCGTATTCGTGAAGAACAACGGCTAACGCGGCATGCGGTTCGGCCATATTTGCATCGATATCAAGGGCCTTTTGCGCGGCGGCACGCGCTTTCGGATAAGCAACCTCAGCCGGCGGGTCGGATACATAACCGGGCAGGACCTGATATACATCCGCAAGCCCGGAATAAGCCAGCGCGTAACCCGGATCCATAGCGATCGCCTGATCGAAATACTCTACGCTCTTCTTGAGGTCCGGCCCAGTGCGCTTGTTCCAATAGAATCGGCCCTGCAGATACAACCTGTAAGCCTCGGGACTGGCGGTGTAACCTTTTTCGACTTTCGCAACATCTGCACCCGAGAGTTTGGTCTTGAGCTTATTTGAGACATCATGGGCGATCTCGCTTTGTAAGCTGACAACATCCGCTTGTTTACGGTCATATTTACCGCTCCAGATAACGTTTTCCGTCACTGCATCGAGCAGCTCGAGGCTCAGCGTAAGCTGTTCGCCACGCTGGATCACCCGACCATACAAAACCGCCTGAACACCCAGCTCCTTGCCAAGGGTTTTAGTGTCCACATCCTTGCCCTTATATCGAAACACCGACGACCGGCCCTTTACATTCAAATTCGCAATCTGCGACAAACTGCTGATCAGCGTCTCGGTCATACCGTCCGAGAGATATTCGACATCCGCATTGCCGCTTTCGTTGACGAACGGCATCACGGCTATGGAATTGATTTGTTTGGCTGAACCGAGTCCGTAATACAGATAACTGCCGACTCCGAGAGCCGTAATAAGCATGATCCCGAGAACACCCGCGATCGAAGAGTTTTTTCGCGAAGCGGCTTTAGCGGGCGACCCGTAACTAACATCGGGAAGCATCTCCGTCTCGTTAGTCGTATTGATCTGCGCACGGGTCGCCGACTCAGACGAAGAGCTGCCGAAAGGCGGGACTTCGAGCCCCGACAATATCGCCGTCGCCGGTTCGTCACGACCGCCGGCCGTTGCCGGCCCCTCGAGCAGAGCATTGCCATCATCGAGGCAAAACAGCAGCGTGTCGTCGTAATAATCCCGTCTACATTCAGGGCATCGTTTCATACAAAGCTATGGGTAAGAGTTGTGGGATTATAGCACGACTAATTACGAATTTTGCCAACGTACGGGGCATATCGTTCATCGAGCCTTGGCGGAGATCGCATTTGCCGGATCGTTTGTGATCAGGGCTCCTATTCCGAGTTTTTGGCAGCGTTTTATCCATTTCGGATCGTCGGCGGTCCAGATCGTGACCGGCATTTGGGATTCGGTGGCGAGCGAGACTAGCTTTCGGGTGATGAGTGAGTGATGGAGCGAGATCTGGTGGGCGCCGAATTCGCGGGCGATGGCGAGGATGTGTTTGCGACGGCGGAGAAAATCGAGGATCGTGGGTTCAAAGAGAGCGGCGGTTTGAACCCTTGGGAGGTGAAAGCGGACAACCGGTATCGCGGCGAGCTTGAAGCTTTTGACGATGATCTGCGGCAGCAGGTGCGAATCGCGGATAACATCACAGACTGCTTTTGCGAGCGGTTCGTAGTCGTTGTTACCGCATTTTAGTTCGATGTAAATCAAGCCTTTTATGTCTTTTAGCAGGTCGAGAACTTGAGTGAGCGTCGGAACTGTCTCGTTTGCAAATTCGGGTCTAGCTTTCTTTGGGAATTTCTTGTTGAACCAAGAACCGATATCGATCTTGCCGAGTTGTTCGGAGGTTAGATCAGCAACGCGTTCGGCTCTCGATCCGGTTCGTTCAAGCGTCGTGTCGTGGATGACGACCGGAACGCCGTCCTTGGCGAGTTGGACGTCGAATTCTACGCCGTCGGCACCAACATCAAGAGCCAACTGAAATGCGGCGAGAGTGTTTTCCGGCGCGTGAGTGCTCGCTCCACGGTGGCCGATTATGAGTGGATTTTTGTTTGTCTCTTTCACTCTTCTTATTCTTACTTGGCGATCTTTGCGTAGAATGATTTTTCTCACGCAAAGAAGCTAAGGTCGCAAAGAAAAACCGCAAAAGTAATTCAGCTATTTCTTTTCTAACAAAAAGATCGTTTTTGACCACGAGATCGGCTCTGTTACCGGGAATTTGTGATTGCCGACGACGTTGAAATATTTGGCGGCGGCTTCGCGGACCGAGGCGAGCGGGTGGATCTTGAAATCGTAAAGGACCTCCAGCACCGAACCGACGAGCGATGGTTTGACCGGCAGCAGGACGAGCGGCGAACCTTTTTTCAGCACCCTCGCGGCTTCGCACAAGCCGTCGTCGAGCGGTGTGTATTCGAGCACGCCGCACATTAACAAAAGGTCGAACGAATTGTCGGCAAACGGCAGTTGAAGAATATTTCCCTGCACCGGATCGACCAGGACGGTCTGTTTTTTGCGGTTTTGTAGCTCTTCGCGGGCGATCGCGAGCGATTTAAATGAAAGGTCGAGTGCGACGCTCCGTTTCGCAGCCAGAGCCGCGTCCTGAAAAGCCATCGAGACGAGTCCCGTTCCGCAACCGGCATCGAGCACCATCGAATCGATATCGAGACGCAGATCGAGGGAACGCAGATATTTGGCGACTGAGGCGCGATAGCCGTTGAGCTTCATCGCGATGTTGTGGACATCGGCGATACGGTCGTAGAGACGCTGAGTTGTAGGTTTGGCCTTTCGGCCGTTTTTGGGCATTGGTGAGGTTATTTTTCACCTAAAAGTTTGATAATTATCGCCCGGATCTCTTCGAGCCGTGTCGGGTTCGTTCCGGTAGCGATATAACGTACCACGCCTTTGCGATCTATCAAAACGGCGGTTGGCAGCGATGTCGCCCCGTACAATAATTGATTGGCCTGGCCGTTCGCCACTACAAAATCGTACGGCAGATTTTTGGAAACGCGATAGCGTTTTAGATATTCGAGTTCAGCCGGCATATCCTTGGGCAGGCCGCTCGATTCGCCGTAATAACGCGTGATGCCGAGAATTTCGAGACCTTGATCTTTGAAATCCTGGTTCCATTCTTTTAATGCCGGAAACGCCTCCAGACAAGGCCCGCACCATGTCGCCCAAAAATCGAGCAGCACGACCTTGCCCCTGAGATCGACGAATTTTCGAGGTTTGCCTGGAAACCACTGATCGACCGCGGGAAGCTCGGGAGCCAGATCGCCGAGAACGCCATAATGGCGGTCACGATCTTTAAAGCGTCGTGCCGCGTCGTCACGAAGTGGCTTCGTCGCGAAATCGGTCTCGATTCGACCGAGAGTTGTTTGATAAAACGCAATGGCCTGTGGTTTGCGACCGAGGTCGATCATGTATGTGATCTTGGCGTCGGCCGCGTAAAAATACAGGCTCGGTGCCGGAGCCGAAATGCCAGCGGAGATCAGTTCGTCGAGAGCGCTCAGGGCCTTTTCGCTACTGCCAACCCCGCGATATGCCTCGAAAACGAGCATTCCGTTGTCGAATATCTCGTCGAGCCCGCGTATTCGCGATGCTGCATCGGCAAGCAGCATCTTGGCGGCTTTGAAGGCTTCTTCGGCGTGCGGTGCCATTTTGGCAAAATCCTTTTGGACCTGATATGCCTTGGCGATCTCGCTTTCCATGCGGCTGCGTTCGGTTAATTTCGTTGGTTCGTGCTTTAGGTATTCGGCGAGCGTGTTTTCAGCTAGTTCGAGCTTGTTTCGTTTAGCCGAGGCAACGGTCACGATCGAGCGGGCGGTCTGAGAACGGTCGGCGGCGGCACCATCGGACGAGATGAATTTCTGCAAACTCTCCGATGCTCCGTCAAGATTTTCCGCGATCCAATGAAGCATTCCAAGATAGTAAAAATCCTCACCGATGAGGTCTTTTCGCAGACTGGTGGTTGCGGCGTATCTGGCGGCAAGTTGCTTTTGCTCGATCTTTAACAGTGCGAGTTTGTTTTCGGTGAACGTGATCTTTTTCGCTTCATACTCGGCGGCCTTTGTTTTTAGATACGAATTTGCCTCGTCAAACATCTGCTTGGCGCTCTGCGTGTTTGCCGTCGCGGCAACGCCAGTGTCATTTGGCGGAGTGACCCGCCCAGACTGGGCGGCGGCCGGGATGGTCGCGAGCAGAATTAAGAATAGAGAGAATTTACGCATACTTCGCAAAACTATTTGACCGCGAAACCGGTCGCTGCCGAGTGAAAACGGTTTGGGCTAAACATATCCGAATGCCGTTTTGAGCTATCGCCAGCTATCTCATCAGCAATTATCTTCGCGGTCAGCGGAGCAAGCAAAATGCCATTTCGGTAATGGGCGGTAGCGATAACGAGGTCTTCGATCCCGTCGAGCGAGCCCAATATCGGCATTCCATCCGCCGCGTATGGACGCAGACCCGACCAGCTATCGACGACCGGTAAACGGTCAAGGCTCGGTGCGATCTCAAAAGCCATATTGCTGAGGTCGGCAACGGCCGTGCCAGTTACGGCTTTTGTAAATCCGGAGAATTCCGTGGTTGATCCTGCCAATATGCGGCCGTCGGCACGCGGAACGATGTAACCGCGTCGGCTGTAGATCACGCGTTCGAACAGACGCTTTGCCGTTCGCATACAAATTATCTGTCCGCGAACCGGTGTGACGGCAAATGGCACAGGGGCGTCGCCGATTTTGATGAGCGACGACCACGCACCGGTTGCAAGGACAGTTTTCGAGGCAAGAAACGTCGCGTCTGCGGTTTTCGCACCGGTAACTTTGCCGCCTTCTTTCATTAACGACTCGACCGCAGTATTTTCGTGAATCCTTATGCCGTTGATCTTTGAATAACGCTTTAATGCCGCGAGCAATTTTCGGTTCTCGACCTGCCAGTCGTTCGGGAAAAACAAACTGAGGCGAACGTCAGGCGAGACAAACGGCTCGGCCCGCCGCGTTTCTTCGGCGGTCAAACACTCGACCGCTAGCCCCGCTTTTTTTTGCCATTCGTATCTGTCATTTAAGTGTTTGGCATCGTCGTCCGTGAATGCGACGTACAGCGTTCCTTGGCGATCGATCTCGATATCTAGGCCCGTTTCCGCAAGCAGATCATCAGCAAGAGCAGGATAAAGATCACGTGATTCACTGCAAAGATCGTAGAACGCTCCCGTTTCATCAGCCTCGGCCTGCGGCCCCAGCATTCCCGCTGCCGCCCACGAAGATTCTTCGCCGCAGACGCTTTTATCGAGCACAGTAATTCTGCGAACCCCGCGTAAATGCATCTCGCGGGCGATGCTCAGCCCGATCACACCGCCGCCGATTATTAGTACTCCTGTATCCATCTCTAAACGCAATTTGGCCTTTATTCGAGGCGCGTTGTAAATTTAATTATAGGACACACGCTTATGAAACACACTATTACACTTATTCCCGGCGATGGTATCGGGCCGGAGATCGTGGCGGCGACGGTCAGGATTATCGAGGCGACGGGCGTCGAATTTGATTGGGAAACGCAGATATTAGGTGCACAGGCACTTGAAAAATATGGCGAAACGCTGCCGCCGGCGGCGATCGATTCGATGCGGCGAACAAAAGTTGCGCTCAAAGGCCCGATCATGACGCCGATCGGAAAGGGCTTTACGTCGGTCAATGTTGGCCTGCGGCGAGCTCTCGACCTGTATGCAAATGTTCGCCCGGTGAAAGCTCTGCCAAATGTTCCATGCCGTTATCCCGAGCTCGATCTCGTCATCGTTCGTGAAAATACCGAGGGACTCTATTCCGGCCTAGAACACACGGTCGTTCCCGGCGTCGTCGAAAGCCTCAAGGTGATCACCGAAAAAGCTTCGATGCGTATTTCGCGATATGCGTTTCAGTACGCCCGCGATTTTGGGCGCAAAAAAGTGACGGCTGTTCATAAGGCGAACATCATGAAGCTCTCGGACGGCCTTTTCCTAGAGTGTTTTTACAATGTCGCGAAGGAATTCCCCGATATCGAAGCCGACGACAAGATCATCGACAACTGTTGTATGCAGCTCGTCATGCGGCCGGAGCAATTTGACGTGATGGTGATGGAAAACCTGTATGGCGACATTCTCTCGGATCTGTGCGCCGGATTGATCGGCGGTCTCGGATTGGCACCGGGGGCGAATATAGGGGAGCAAGGTGCGGTGTTTGAGGCGGTCCACGGCTCGGCACCGGACATCGCGGGGCAGGGAATTGCCAATCCGACGGCGATATTGATGTCGGCGATCGTCATGCTCCGTTACATAGGCGAACAGGCGGCGGCGAAATCGGTCGAAGATGCGATGATGGCTGTCTTTGCCGAAGGCACGGTGCGAACAAAAGATCTCGGCGGAACTGCAAAGACTGCGGAGTTCGCCAATGCGATCATCGAAAAGATCCACGCTGACGGCAAGACTGCGGCTGCTTAGAAGAGCGGCTCTTTAAGCGACACATTTTTTTGAACGCTGATCGAGCGGATTCGGCGGATAAGGACGGATCTGATTATTGATCCGTTTTATCCGCTCGATCCGCGTTCAGAATAAACCGGCTTTTTTTATGCTCTCGCTTTCTAGGGACGCCCAGACCCAGCTACCAAACTTTAACTCGGTCCGCGGGTGCCAGATAAAGCTTGTTGCCGGGTTTTACGTCAAATGCCGTGTACCAGGCATCGAGATTGCGGACCGTGTCGGCGCGATATTCGTCGGGGGAATGGCCGTCGGTCATTACGATGACGCGCATCGTCTCATCTCGCATCTTTCCGCGCCAGCTCTGGCCAAACGCCGTAAAAAATCGCTGATCGCCGGTCAAACCGTTTGCCGACGGAGCTTGTTTGCCGCCATACGAAGCCCGATATGCGTCGAAAGCGGCCGACAGTCCAGCGACGTCGGCGATGTTCTCGCCGAGCGTCAATTTGCCGTTGACGTGCAGGCCGGGCAGCGGTTCGTAGGTGTCGTATTGTGCGGCGAGTTTGTCGGACGCGGCTTTGAAATGTTCGAGATCGGTCGGAGTCCACCAATTCAGCAAACGGCCCTCGGCGTCGAACTGGCTGCCGGTATCGTCAAAGCTATGGCTGATCTCATGACCGATGATCCCGCCCATGCTGCCGTAGTTTTCGACCGGATCTGCGTTCATATCGAAGAACGGCGGATTGAGAATCGCGGCAGGAAAATTGAGCGAATTCTGCAGCGGCAGATTGAGCGCGTTGACCTCTTGAGCGTTCAGCCACCATTCCGTTTTATCGACGGGTTTGCTTAACTTAGCGAGATTTTGAAGGTAAAGGAATTTCGACAGTCGTTGGTTGTTGCCGATCGGATCGTTCGGCAATATTCTGAGCCCGGCGTAGCTGCGCCAATGGTCGGGATATCCGACGCCGACGTAAAGTGTTGTTAGCTTGGCTTTCGCTTTTGCTTTGGTCTCAGGCGACATCCATGCGAGGGCATCGATTCGTTTGCCGAATGCAGCAACGATATTTTTCACTAACGTTTGGATCTCGGTTTTCGCCTTTGGTGGGAAATATTTTTCGACGTACAGTTTTCCGACTACGTCGCCGAGAGCACCGCTCGTTATGTTTATACCGCGAAGATCGCGAGCCCGCTGCTGCGGAACGCCGTAGAGAGTTTTTCTGTAAAAGCTAAAGCTTTCATCGGCAAAAGCCTTGGGCAGTAAACTCGCGGCTCCGTCGATCGAGCGAAACGTCAAATATTCTTTCCAAACGTCAACCGGTTGGCTTGCCACGAGCGCCGAAAGGCCAGTGATCGCCCCGGGATGCCACGCCATGATCATCGGCTGAGTCGATAGTCCCGATGCCTTAAAGTAGCTCGTCCAATCGATTCCCGGAGCCTTTGTCGAGAAGTCCGAGAGCTTCCAAGGATTGTTTGCCTTGTGAACATCGCCGGCTTCCTCACGCGTTACGTGCTGCGATGCGATCATTTTTTCGAGATTATAGATTCTCTCAGCCTTTGCTTCGGCGTCGACGATCTTCGCGAGTTTCAGAAGAGTGACGATGTGGGCCTTGTATTTTGTCTGTATCTCAATACCGTGCTCGTCAGTCGCGAGATAATTGTCACGGTCCGGCATTCCGAGGCCGCCTTGGAGCATGTACGGAACGTTATTCTTCGGCGCGTTAAAATCGGCCGAGATAAAAATCCCGAACAGATTATCCGTGTAAAAATTGGTGTAATTCAGAGGATCGACATCTGCACGCAGTTGCGAACCCAAAAAGCTCGAAAGCTGCGTTTTCGTTTTAATAGCGTTGATCGCCGCCATGTCGGCTTTTAGCGGCGCGAGCCCGGCATTTTCGATCGCGGCTTCGTTCATGAACGCCGCGTAGTAAT
>Ga0209023_10000779_pt1 | contig 45534 bp, 42 predicted proteins | sample LakOneMetagenome_FD_187468 | JGI IMG/M metagenome (GOLD analysis project Ga0209023, IMG submission 187468) | Freshwater and sediment microbial communities from Lake Erie, Canada (SPAdes) (version 2) | ecosystem: Environmental > Aquatic > Freshwater > Lentic | place: Lake Erie, Canada...
TGCAGGTGCGTACCCGAGCCGACATCGTCAGCATCGCTCTGGAGAAGCAACAGTCAGCCCTGCTGGCCGAGAAGATCGACGAGATCCTCGACCAGCTGATGGGCCACGAGGGTAATCCGCTGAGCATCCCCGCCCTGACCCCGATTGAGCTCGTGGACAATGATCCGCTCGAACAGCCCATCGACGAGCAGTTTCGCACCGGCGCCATGAGCCTGGGCTGGGACCCGTCGACCGCGCAGGTGGTGATCGAGGCCTACCCCCTCGTGGACACAGACGACGACGACCCCGATTTCGTAGCGGAAGAACCCTTCGAAATGCTTCTGGTGCGTCTCCCCGTGGGCACCGCTCGCGCATTCGCCAAGAGAACCCGCGAGGTTGTCGGTGCCGGACGGCCCATCTGCTCGCTCTGCGGTAACCCCATCGACGCGGACGGACACACCTGCACCCTGCCCGGCGAACTCTGATGGCATCGGCGGCCGACCTCGACCTCGACGAGCTGCAGCTCACGGGTCGGCTCATGACGGCCTCGAACGCCAGTTTTCTGGGCCGCATCGGCGAAACCGTCGTGGTCTACAAGCCCGTGGCCGGCGAGCGGCCGCTGTGGGATTTCCCGGACGGCAACCTCGCGAACCGCGAAGCGGCGGCGTACCTCGTCTCGGAGGCCTTCGGGTGGAGGGTCGTGCCCCGTACCTGGCTGCGCGAGGGACCACATGGTTTCGGCATGGTGCAGCTGTGGCAGGAATTTGATCCCGAGCAGGATGCCGTGGATCTGGTGGCCGCCGAGGACGAACCGGAACAGGGGTGGCGCCACGTACTGGACGGTGTCGACGAGCACGACAAAGCCGTCGCTCTCATCCACGAGGACTCCCCTGCTCTGCGCCGGATGGCCGTTTTTGACATCGTCGTGAACAATGCCGATCGCAAGGGCGCCCATATCCTCGCGATGCCGGATGGACACCGCCATGGCGTCGACCACGGCCTCACCTTCCACAAGGAACACAAGCTGCGCACGGTGTTGTGGGGATGGCTCGGTGAGGAACTCACGAAAGAGGAGCGCGACGGCATCGACCGGGTGCGTTCGGAACTCTCCGGCGAACTCGGCACCGTCCTTACCGCGTTGCTGACACCGCTCGAGATCGACGCGCTGGCCGACCGATGCGACCGACTGCGATCCGAAGGCATGTTCCCCGCTCCCCGCGGCGACATGTCAGCAGTGCCCTGGCCGCTCTTCTAGTCACGATCGCAGACGCGGGAGGCCGGCGTTATGAATGGCCACGTGACCGGATCCTCTGCTTCACTGAAGCATGACAAAGCACACATTCGTTGATGTCCCGAAGGCCACCGCCGGCGATCGAGTCGCGATCCTGTCCCCGGCGTTCGCGGCTCCCGCAGTCTCCGCGGCCGTGCACGAGCAGGCGATGGAACGTCTTACGGAAGCCACTGGGCTTGTTCCGGTTGAATATCCCACGACACGGCAACTCGGTGCGAGCGCCGAGGCCCGAGCTGCCGATATTGAGGCGGCCTTCGCCGATCCGAGTATTCGTGCGGTTCTGGCGACCATCGGCGGTGACGATCAGGTCACCGTCATCCCCCACATTGACACAGACCTCCTCGCCGCGAACCCGAAACCCTTCCTCGGCTACAGCGACAACACGAACCTGCACACCCTTCTCTGGAACCTTGGAGTGCCGAGCTATTACGGCGGCTCGACGCAGGTCCACCTCGGACCGGGTCCGCACCTCGATGACGTGCACCGAACGTCCTTGCGGGCGGCGCTGCTGGATGGAGGCGTTCTCACTCTCACGGATCCGGGTGAGTCCGAGGACTTCGGCATTGAGTGGACTGATCATCGCGCCCTGCGTGAGTTCGGCATTCGCGAACCGACCGAACCCTGGGCATGGGCCGGTGCCCGCACGGTGGTCGAAGGCCGGACGTGGGGTGGATGCATCGAGGTCATCGACCAGATCGCCGGTGCCAACCGGATGCCCGACGTCGCGGACTTGGAAGGGGCGATTCTGCTGCTCGAAACGAGTGAGGAACTTCCGAGCGCGGACTCCGTGAAGCGGTGGGTGCGCGCTTTGGGCGAGCGAGGAGTGCTCGATGCTGTCGCCGGCGTCCTGGTGGCCCGGCCACCGGTCAGCGCCTTGGATGCTCCCCGACCGGTCGCCCACGAGCGTGCCCGGCTGCGCGCGGCTCAGCGCGACACGATCATCGAGCAAATCGCACGCTACAACCCCGACGCCGTCATCTGTATCGGGGTGCCATTCGGCCACACCAGACCGCAGTGGATCGTCCCGCACGGCAACCCGATCCGCCTCGACGGTGTGACCCGCACCGTCAGCGCCGACTACAGCTGAGGGCGCCGCCGCGCGGCGAGTCAGGCCGACTATGCGAGCCAGTCAATACTGCGACCGTGCGGCTGCGTGAACGCCAGGGGTATTCCGTCCAGCGCCAGCACGAAATCTGAGCTCGAACGAGGTGGCTCTGTCAGGCGTTCCAGCACCCCGGGCACCAGGCCCTGCGCCTCATTCGACAGCCACCGTGCGGGCAGACCGGCCATGGTCTCCGCGAAACGGCCACGTTCGTCCTCGTCGAGGTAGAGAAGAACGGCGGTGTGAAAGACCACAACGGTCGCGCCGGCCGGAGCCTGGGCCACCAACTCGGTCACCTGCTCGTTCAGGTCGCCGCGAACAATCCGCACCGGCTCCTTCCGCGCCACGTCGACGGCGGCAAGCAAGCGCTCTCGCCGGTCGGCGTGTTCCGGCCAGATCAGGGCGGTCAGCCAGTCCACGTCCTGCTGCCGCGTCACGTCGAGCGGGTTCAGGTCGATGCCGGCTCGCCAGATCACCTCGGGGAGTTCGTCGGGCAGTGGCACCGGGCCCGAGGCCACACAGTGCAGAAGCACCGGGCTCGGCCCGGCGACCGGGTGCAGTATCTTTGTGACGGCACCCGAGGGCTCGGCGTACTGGTAGGAGTAGCCGTCGGGGTGCAGGCACAGACCGGCGGAGGCGCCCACCTCGATGAGTGCGAGCGGTCCCGGTAGGAGCGCCAGCGCCGGAAGCAACGTGGCGCAGCGCGCCGCCTCATTGGTCTGCGTGGCATGGGTGAGGCAGGTTTGCTTGACCCGGGTCCAGTTCTCGGCGAGCCAGGCCGCGAAGACGGGATATTCCCCGGTTTCTGCGCCGCAAAACCGGGCAGAGCTGAACACGAGGTTCGGCTGTCTCTTGGGTGCGGGAAGCGTATCGAGCAGGGCCACGCTCGCGGGATCGTCGGCGACTCCTCGTGCCCAGGCCTCATAACAGGGACTCATTCCCACGGCTTCCACCTCGGCGAACTGGCGGTACCGTTCTGCAGTTTTCGCTCGTGGATCTGTACTGCGTCTCATGGCACCAGCGTAATCACGGATAGTCTGGTTGTTTGTGCAAGGGCGCCATAAGCGCCTCCCACTCGTGAAACCGAAATGGAGAACCTGTTGCCAGGAGAAAACCTCACCCGCGTCGAAGCCCAGGAGCGCGCAGCGCTCGTCAGCGTGCACAGCTATGACGTGACGCTTGATCTCACCACCGGCCCGGAACTCTTCGCGAGCACCACCACCGTGAAGTTCGCCGCGACGGCCGGCGCCAGCACCTTCATCGATGCGATCACCCGCACCGTGCACAGTGTGACCCTCAACGGCGTCTCGCTCGACCCGGCCGTCGTGAGCGACGGCATCCGTATTCAGCTGGCCAATCTCAACGCCGAGAACGAGCTCACTGTCATCGCGGACGCGATGTACACGAACACCGGCGAAGGCCTGCACCGCTTTGTCGACCCGGTCGACAACGAGGTGTACCTCTACAGCCAGTTCGAGGTCCCCGACTCCCGCCGCGTGTTCACGGTGTTCGAACAGCCCAACCTCAAGGCCACCTTTAAGTTCACGGTCACCGGGCCGGCCGCCTGGCAGGTCATCTCCAACTCCACCACGCCCGAGCCCACGGATGCCGGCAACGGCAACAGCACCTGGGCATTCGAGCCCACGCACACGATCTCGAGCTACATCACGGCCTTGGTTGCCGGACCGTACGCCGTGACGCGCAGCGAGCTCACCTCCAGCGACGGTCGCGTCATTCCCCTGGGCTTGTTCAGCCGGAAGAGCCTCTTCGAGTACCTCGACGCCGACTACATCTTCGAGAAGACCGTGCAGGGCTTCGCGTACTACGAAGAGAAGTTCGGCTACCCGTATCCGTTCGACAAGTACGACCAGATGTTCGTTCCGGAGTTCAACGCGGGCGCGATGGAAAATGCGGGCGCGGTCACCTTCACCGAAACCTACATTTTCCGCTCCAAGGTGACCGACGCCATCAAGGAACGTCGCGTCGTCACCATCCTGCACGAGCTGGCCCACATGTGGTTCGGCGACCTCGTCACCATGACGTGGTGGAATGACCTGTGGCTCAACGAAAGCTTCGCCGAGTGGGCGTCGACCATCGCCACCGCCGAGGCCACCGAGTGGACCGAAGCCTGGACCACCTTCGCCGTTATGGAGAAGAGCTGGGCGTACAAGCAGGACCAGCTGCCCTCCACACACCCCGTTGTCGCCACCATCCGCGATCTTGACGACGTGCTGGTGAACTTCGACGGCATCACCTATGCCAAGGGCGGGTCCGTGCTCAAGCAGCTCGCCGCCTGGGTGGGCATCGACGCCTTCTTCACCGGTGTGGCCTCCTACTTCCGCAAGCACGAGTGGGGCAATACCGAGCTGCGCGATCTGCTCGTGGAATTGGAGACGGCGAGCGGTCGCGACCTCGGCGGCTGGGCCGCACTCTGGCTGGAGACCGCGGGCGTGAACACCCTTCGCCCCGAAATCACCGTTGACGCCGCGGGCACGATCACCGGCTTCGCCGTGCTGCAGACCGCGGCCGCCGATTACCCCACCATTCGCCCGCACCGCCTCGCCATCGGGTTCTACAACCTCGACGCCACAGCCAAGCTGGTGCGCACCCACCGCGTCGAGCTCGACGTCGACGGCCTGCGAACGGATGTCGCCGAGCTCGTCGGCCACGCACGTCCCGACCTCGTGCTGCTCAACGACGACGACCTCACCTACGCGAAGGTCCGCCTCGATCCCGCCTCGCAGGCGGTGGCCCTTGAGCACCTGGCCGCGATCCAGAGTCCGCTCGCCCGTGCCATCGTGTGGGGCTCGGTCTGGGATGCCACCCGCGACGCCGAGACCAGCGCCCGCGATTTTGTGCGCCTGGTGCTGAACAACGTGGCCACCGAAACCGAGTCGACCACTCTGCGCACCGTGCTCGGCCAGGTGGTGCTCACCGCGTCGTACTACGTGGCGCAGCCACACCGTGCCGCCGTGGTCACCGAGGTCGCCGATGCGCTGTGGGCCCTCGCCCAGGGCGCGGCGGCCGGCAGTGACGCCCAGTTCCAGTTCGTGAAGTTCTTTGCATCCGTTGCCGAGACGCCGGCTCAGCTCGATGCCGTGGCCGGATTGCGGTCCGGCACGATCGTGCTCGACGAACTCACCGTGGACACCGACCTGGCCTGGGAGCTGCTCACCGCCCTCGTGGCCGGCGACCGCGCCGGAGTGCCTGAGATCGACGAGGCCCTCGCCAACGACAACACGGCGACGGGTGCCCAATCGGCGGCCCTCGCCCGTGCCGCCGTGCCCTCGGCCGAAGCCAAGCAGGCCGCCTGGTCGTCCTTGATCGACGTGGACACGGCCGCGACCACGATCGTGCGCACCACGGCTGCTGGTTTCCTGCGGGTGAACGACCCGGCACTGCTTGAGTCGTTCCAGGCGAAGTACTTCGACATGCTGCAGTCGGTCTGGGAGGCGCGCAGCTTCTCGATCGGTGAGAAGCTCGCCATCGGACTGTACCCGGCACCGCTGAACAATCAGGCCCTCGCGGATGCCACCCGCGCCTGGCTCGACGCGAACGCCGAGCCGGCGGCGCTGCGCCGCCTAGTGGTCGAGAACCTTGCCGGGGTGGAGCGCTCGCTCGCCGTGCAGGCGCGCGACGCCGACTAGTACCGCTGAACAGGCCTGAGGCCCCCGTGATCGCTCCCCCGGAGCGGCCACGGGGGCCTCAGGCTTTGCGGAGCATCGGTCTGCGTAGACTGGACAAACTATGAATTGGGAAACTTTCTGGGCCGCCGTGGCCGCCTTCTTCGCCGACAACAAAGTCTGGACCGAGGTCTGGACAAAGTCGGTTCAAGTTGTGGGCATCATCCTGCTGGCTCTCCTCGCGCGCTGGGTCCTGACCCGGGTGATCGATCGGGTGGTGCAGCAGATCGTCTCCGGGGTGAAGAAAACCCAGAAGGTCGACGACACCCAGGCGCTCAACGTGTCACCGCTCGCCGCCGTTCGAGTCGTTCAACGGTCACGCACCCTCGGATCGGTTTTGACCAACATCGTCAATGCCTTTCTGCTCATCACCGCCATGTTGTTGATCGTGACCACGATCAACAGCGAAATCCTGGGTTCCTTCGCCCTGCTGACGGCGGCGATCGGTGCCGGCCTCGGTTTCGGCGCCCAGAACATCGTCAAGGACATCCTGAACGGACTGTTCATGGTGGTGGAAGACCAGATCGGCGTTGGCGATATTGTCGACGTGGGTTTCGCATCCGGTGTCGTGGAAACCGTGGGCATCCGGATCACCCAGGTACGCGACATCGACGGCACGCTCTGGTTTGTGCGTAACGGTGAAATCCTGCGCGTGGGTAACATGTCGCAGGGCTGGGCGCGCGTCATCATCGACCTCGCCATCCCGTACTCTTCCGATGTCGAAGCTGTTCAGGCCGAGCTGCTCCGAGTGGCGAATGCCCTGGCCTCCAGCCGCAAATGGCGCGCCGTCGTTTTGGAAAAGCCGGAGATCTGGGGACTCGAGTCCATTTCGGCCGAAGCCCTTGTCACCCGTCTCGCGGTGAAGACCCGGGTGTCGGCCAAGTGGGACTTCGCCCGCGATCTGCGCCTGCACATGAAGAAGGCCCTGGACGGCGTGGGCGTCTCGCTGACCCCACTCAACAGCGTGATCATGACGGGATCGGACGGAGCCATCGATTCGTCGATCGACTCGGAGACAAGCACGGTCGACGCGGCCGAGGCCGCCGCGGCTGCGGTTCCGGATGCGGTCGCCGACGTGCGCACCGCGCCCGTTGCCGTGAAACGAGCACCGCGGGCACCCCGCAAATCCCGCAACGTACCCGCACCAGCGACCGCCGAGAAACCGGTGACCCAGCCCGTGCCCAAGCCGCCGGCGAAGGCGCCGGCAAAGCCCATTCCCACGGCCCACACGGCGCCGGATCCCCAGACCCGAGGCGAGGATTCCCACGATGACTAATGACGCAGCAGGGGTTCACCTCCGCGATGGCGAGAACGGTCCGGCGGCCATCCGAACGTTTTACGACGAGGTCGGCGGCAAGCCCTTCTTCGAACGACTCGTGCACGACTTCTACCGGGGCGTGGCCGCCGATCCGGTGCTCAAGCCCATGTATCCGGAGGAAGACCTCGGTCCGGCCGAGCACCGCCTAGTGATGTTCCTCGAACAGTTTTGGGGCGGCCCCGGCACGTACAGCGAGCAGCGCGGGCACCCGCGCCTGCGCCAGCGCCACCAGCCGTTCAAGGTGAACCCCGATGCCCGGGACCGCTGGCTCTCGCACATGCGCGTGGCTGTCGACCTCGCCGACCTTCCCCCGCTGCAGCGCGAGACGCTCTGGGACTACCTCGAGCGTGCCGCATTCGCGATGGTCAACACCTTCGACGAGTAGCGCACCTCCCGCATTCGATTCTGACCCACCTTTATCGGGCGGACGTCGTTGACAACGTCGATTCGCCGCGGGGAGCGGCGTGGACGCGACCCGGCGTGCCCGCGTAGAGGACCTCGATCTCGCTCGCGAAGTCGTCGAGGATCACGGAGCGTTTCAGGGAGAGCTTCGGCGTGAGATGCCCGCTCGCTTCGGTGAACTCCGTTGGCAGAATCACGAAACTGCGAATGGACTCTGCTCGCGACACGTGCGAATTGCCGTAATCGATCGCCCGCTGCACCTCGGCTCGAACGACCGGGTGCGCTGCAGCCACGTCTCGCCCCATTGCCGGGTCAAGTCCATTGTGCCGAAGCCATGCCGGCAGCATCTCGGCGTCGAGCGTCACGAGCGCCGCGATAAACGGACGGCGATCCCCGACGACCACCGCCTGCGCGACGATCGAGTTGCCCCTTATCGGGTCCTCGAGAGCCGCCGGCGCCACGTTCTTGCCGCCCGCGGTGACGAGGATCTCCTTCTTGCGGCCGGTGATGGTGAGGTTGCCCTTCTCGTCGATTCTGCCCAGATCTCCGGTCCGGAGCCATCCGTCGTCGAGTGCGGCGGCAGTGGCGTCGGGGTCGCGCCAGTACCCTGCGAATACGTTCACACCGGCGATCTCGACTTCGCCATCGTCAGCGATGCGCACAGACACCCCGGGCAGCGGTGGCCCGACCGTGCCGATCGTGACCAATCCGGGCCGACACACGGTTGCCGGCGCTGTCGTCTCCGTCAACCCGTACCCTTCGAGGATGCTGACGCCGAGACTGCGGTAAAAATGCCCGAGCCGCTCCCCAAGAGGGCCGCCTCCGGACACGGCGAACTGCATGTTCCCACCGAGCGCGGTCCGCAGCTTGGATAGCACCAGTCGGTCGAGCACCGCGAAACGCAGACGAAGCCCGAGAGGGACGTGGCCCTGGTCACGGGCCTTCGAATGTGCGATCGCCGCTTCAGCAGCCTGCCGGAACAGTTTTCCGCGCCCTCCGGTTTCGGCACGTTGTTCGCTTGAGTTGTAGAGCTTTTCGAACACGCGTGGGACGGCGAGGAGGAATGTGGGTTTGAATTCCCCGAGCGTCTCGATCAGCTTGTTCGTGTCTCCCTGATGGGCGATCCTCACCCCGCTATACACGCTCACGACCGCGATGAACCGTGCGAACACGTGGGCCATGGGAAGGAAGAGCAGTGTGGATGCGCCGAGCGCCAATACCTCCGGGATAGCGTCGGACGTGTTGCGGCACAACTCGACGAAGTTGCCGTGGGTCAGGACGCAGCCCTTGGGGGTGCCTGTTGTGCCCGAGGTATAGATGATCGTGGCGATATCGCCCTCGTTCGCAAGACGTCGTCGACGTTCGAGTTCGCCATCGTCGATGGCCTTCCCCTGCGCGGTGAGCAGCTCAAGATCGCCGTCATCGATCGTCCAGACCTGTTCAACGTGCGGAAGGTCCGGCAACACGTCCCCGACTCGCGCGCGCAACGCGGCGTCTTCAACGATCACTGCGACCGCCCCAGAGTCCCCCAAGTTCCACCGGATCTGGAACGGTGATGACGTTTCATAGATCGGGACGAGGACGATTCCGGCGAACCATGCCGCAAAATCGATCAGGCTCCACTCGTAGCGGGTACCGGCGAGCAATCCGACGCGCTGCCCGGGCTGAAGGCCAGCCGCGATGAATCCCTTCGCCAGACCCTTCACCTGCACCAGAAAATCCGCGGCCGTGATATCCGATCTCCCGGACTCCACGGCGCGGGAGAACAGCGCCAGGCCTGGCGTCGCGGCGACGCGCTCCATTAGCAGGTCGCTTGCGTTTGCGGTTGGCGTCACCGTCGTGACGGCGAGATTGTCGATCTGATGCACATGAACTCCGTTGTTCGACATTGCGGCCCAGTTGGGGCAGGGGTATTGGGGGCAGAGGCGGTCTTATGCCGCAGCCACGACCGGGGTGGTTCTCACCATCGGAGACGTCATACGGCCAAGCAACGTGGGAAGCGTACGTGTGATGTATGAGGAGGTGTGGAAGTCACGTTCGTCACCGTTGCCAAAAACCCACGCCTCGAACGAGCGCTCATAGGTCTCGATGATGATCCGTGCCGCGAGCGAAGTCGGCCAGGACGCGTCCCGGCCCAATTGACCGATCAGCTCGGCCACAACCGCGCTGAGGGCGTCGAGTTGACGGTGCTCGGCGGCCAAAAGAGCATCCGCTTCATTCGGGGAACGCAACGCTCGCAGACGGCGCTCCGCCCGAATGATCACGGCTCCACGGTCGATCGGACGTGACCGGGCGAGAACGACCGCGGCGGCCTGCAACATCTGTGCGTCGTCGAGTCCCCGGATCTCACCGAAGCTCGAACGAAGCCGCTCCGCGCACTCGAGCGCCAGGCGCTCCTGCACGGCATCGAGAAATGCGTCGTCGGTGGGGTACAGCAGCCGAAACGATCTCGGGTGAATTCCCACCTGTTCACAGACGTCGGCGATCAGCTGCGGGGTCACACCCGCGCCATCGGCCAGTGCAATCCGTCCGGCAAACGTGAGGCGACGACGCACCCCATCACGTTGCGGTTTGGTCTTACTCTCCATCGACTGAGACCTTTCTCGTTTAAAGAAACATTAGTTGCTTTTATCGAAAGAGGTCAAATAGCATCATCGTATGAGCGAGCGTATCGACCCGACACAGGTAGGCATTACCGACGGCGTCTTCTTCACCATGCCGCCCGTACTCAGCCGCGGCCGGCACGAGCTGAGCCGCGAGAAGGTATTGGCCATCCACCGGGAACGGCTCATGATTGCCGCGACAGAATTGCTCGCCGCGGATGGCTACGGAGGTGTGGGCGTTCGTGAAATCACCGCCCGCGCACGCGTCTCCCGGGCCGCGTTCTACGCGGCATTCGACGACAAGAACGCCTGCGTGTTCGCGGCGTACGAGCGCTTCATCGAGGTTCTTCTTTCTCGTCTCACCGCCGCCGTTGTTCCCTCGGCCACCGAAACGGCGACCGTGAACAGTTTCCTCATGGCCTACCTCAGCACCCTGCAGCTCGACCTCGTCGCGGCCCGCGCATTCCACGTCGAATTCGAATCTCTCGGTGCCGCTGCCCGCAAATGCCGACGCGAGGGCACCATCCGCCTCGCCACCCTCATCCGCGACGCGCAGGCTGCGATCAGCGCCACTCCGCCCGCCCCACTCGGCGATCACATCGGGGGCCTCTACGCCGTCCGCGACCTGGTCTCGGATGCCCTTGACCAATCTGCCTCACCCGACCTGCTCGGACTACTTCCCGTGATGTCGGTGTGGACCGCCCGACTCCTCAACCTCACGCGCTAAGACACAACCCGGCCCGTCGCACCGTCGTTTCGCCCCGGTGCCCCGTCATGCCATCCACTGCCGTGTGCGGCCGAGTCGTCCGTTGGTCGACGGCTCGACCGCACGCTGTTTCCCCGGCCGTTTTCCGCGGCGAGGCGCTCGGTCAGCTAGTCCCGCGACACGGTCTGTGCCACAAGCGCGGCGGCAGTCTCGCGGCCGACGCGGATGGCGCCGTCCACGTGCTGGTATCCCTTGCCGGCCATGTCGCTGCAGGAGAACGAGATGGGCCCGACCGGGGTGCGCAACTCGGCCCCGTATCGGGCGAGTCCGCCCAGGTCGAAGCTCGCGGCGTAGGCGCCGCGGGTCCATTCCTCGGTTCCCCAGTCGCTTTCGTAGTAGACGACCGGGTTCAGGGCCTGCTCACCGTAGTAGTGGGACAGGGATTCGAGAATTCGTGCCTTGCGGTCCTCCGGTGAGAGGGCGAAAACGGCGTCGGCATGCTCGTCGGAAATGAAACCGACCAGGGTTCCCCGAGGGTCTTCGAAGTTCGTGTTGTCATAGGCCTCGTGAACGAGTTCGTAGGGGCTGAACGCGGTCCCCGAGAGGTCGTCCGCGCGCCAGAACGGCGTCTCGTACACGGCGTGCACCTTGATCACGAAGCCCATCGAGAGGTGCTGGTGCAGTTGGTGCTGGTGGCGGGGCAGCGGCGGGTCGAAGCTGATGCGGCTGATCAACACGGGAGGAACGGCCACGATCACCCGTCGGGCGTGAACCTCGAGCGTGTCCGTCACGGCGACAACGCCGTCGTCGTTCCACCGCACGCTGCGCACGGGCTGGGACAGGTGCACGTCGGCACCGAGGCGTTCCGCAAGCAGCTCGGGCACCTGCTGCAGGCCGCCCACCACGCGCTCGTCGAGGATGAAGTCAGCGTCGACGAGGTTGCTGAATGATCCGGCGCTGGCGGCCATGTGCAGGGCCTGCAGGGTGGAGAAGGCGTGGGCGGGTTTGGTGAGCATGGCGCCGGCGATGAACATGGAGATGTTGTCGCGAGCTTCCTGATCCTCGGTCTGGCCTTCGAGCCACAGGCTGAAGGAGATGGCGTCGAGCTCCTTGGCGCGCGGGTGCTCCCAGGGCCGGTCGGGATCCATCTCGGCCACCAGCGCATCAAGGGTATCGATCAGGGTGACCATGGCGATTTCGGTCTCGGCCGGAACGGGGAAGATCTCACCCTCGAACCGGGTGACGGTGCCGGCCGCGTTGATATAGACGTTCTTGCCGGCACGGTAGCGCGCGTACGTCGCAAGTCCCAGCTCCTTGAGCGTGGACTTCAGGGCAGTCTGGTCGGGGGAAACCCACTGTCCGCCGATCTCGAGCATGGCGCCCTCGATCGTGTCGGTCCAGAGCCGACCTCCCACCCGGTCCCGCGCCTCCAGCACGGCCACTGTGAGTCCTGCCTTCACGAGTTCACTGGCGGCGGTGAGGCCGGATGCGCCCGCACCGATGATGACGACGTCGCGTTCGATCTTGGTCATGATTTCTCCTGTGCTGGGTGGTTCGTGCAGGGTGAACGAGCAGGGTGAACAACGTGCAGAAAAACGTGACGCGCCGGGAACGAAACGCGCCGGAAACCTGGACGGCTCGGCACTCTGTGGCAGGTAAAAGATCTTACCCCGCGCTGTGCCGACCCCAGATTGAGCGCAGCCGGTTACGCCCCGGCGAGTACCTCGGCTACGACCTGAAGTCCTTCGCGAAGCAGATCGTCGGTGATGCTCAGGGGCGGCAGAAAACGGATGACGTTTCCGTACGTTCCACAGGTCAGTACGATCACACCCTGGGCATGAGCACCGGCAGCGACCCGAGCGGTGAGAGCTGCATCGGGCTCCCCCGTGGCCGGGTCGACGAGTTCGATGGCCATCATGGCTCCGCGACCGCGCACATCGCCGATGCGTGCGTCGGCGTTCTGCAGGGCCCCGAGGCGTTCGCTGAGAATGACACCGACGTCACGGGCACGCTGCACCAGATTGTCGCTTTCATACGATTCGATGGTGGCGAGCGCCGCGGCGCAGGCGAGCGGATTGCCACCATAGGTACCACCGATGCCACCAGGCTGCGGCGCATCCATAATGTCGGCTCGGCCGGTGACGGCCGAGAGCGGGAACCCGCCGGCGATGCCCTTGGCGAGCACCATCAGGTCGGGAACTATGCCCTCGCTCTCACTGGCGAACATATCTCCGGTTCGGGCGAATCCGGTCTGCACCTCGTCGGCGATGAAAACCACGTTGTTCTCCCTGCACCAGGCCACCAGGGCCGGCAGGAATCCGCGGGCGGGAACGATGAATCCGCCCTCACCCTGAATGGGCTCGATGATCACAGCCGCGAGGTTGTTGGCACCGATCTGCTTCTCGATCTGCAGAATCGTTCGGCGCGCTGCTTCTTCGCCACTGAGACCGCCGTCTCGGTAGGGATATGACAGGGGTGCCCGATAGACCTCGGGTGCAAAGGGCCCGAAACCGTTCTTGTACGGCTGGTTTTTCGCCGTCAGCGCCATGGTGAGTGTGGTGCGACCGTGGTACGCGTGGTCGAAGGCAACAATGGCTTGCTTTCCGGTGAAGAAACGGGCGAACTTCACCGCGTTTTCCACGGCTTCGGCGCCCGAGTTGAACAGGGCCGTGCGCTTGGGGTGGTCACCCGGCGTCAAGCGATTCAGCGCTTCGGCCACGTCGATGTAGGAGTCATAGGGAGACACGGTGAAGCAGGTGTGCGTGAACTGCGCCAGTTGGGCGGCCACAGCCGCGACGATGCGCGGCGCGCTGTTGCCCACACCGGTGACGGCGATCCCCGAGCCCAGGTCGATCAGAGAGTTTCCGTCCACGTCCACGACCACGCCGCCGCCGGCGGCCACCACGTACGCGGGCAGGGTCACTCCGACACCGGCGGACACGGCAGCCGTCTTGCGGGCGCTCAGGGCCACCGACTGGGGGCCCGGGATGGCGGTGACCAAGCGACGTTCCTGGGGCAGTGACGGGCCTCCGAGCGGCTTGGCGTCGTTCAGTACGGTGGTGACCTCGGTTGCTGACATGGCTGCTCCTTCGCTGCTAACTCTGATTCCTGAGGCTAAGCAGTCCGGCGTCGAAAGTGGCCTGCCGCCGCGTATAAAATGATCATGAATATTCACCACGCCGTATAGTTTGTCCGCCCCGAGACCGAAAGCCGTCTGCATGCTTCCTACCCTGCGTCGATTGCTTCACCGGCCCGAGCTGAGCCTGCGGCTGGTGACACCCCAGATCGAGTTGCCCAGCGTGGCCCTCGACACCCCCATCGAATGGGCGCACAGCTCAGACCTGCTCGATCCCACCCCGTTTTTGTCCCCTGGGCAGATGCTGCTGACCACGGGCACCCAGTTCTCGTCACCGGGGATCACAGATGCCGACTACGCCGCCTATGTAGGTCGGCTGAAACACCACGGACTCTCCGGACTAGGGTTCGGTACCGAAGTCATCCGCGACGGCACGCCCGCCCCGCTGAAAGCCGCCTGCCTCCAACACGGCTTGCCGTTGGTCGAGGTTCCCTATCGGGTTCCCTTCATCGCCGTCGCCCGCACGATCGGCGACATGGTGGCCGAGGAACGCTATGCGCGCAGCACGTGGGCACTCCGGGCCCAACGTGCGATCTCGCTGGCAGCGCTGCGCCCGGACGGCCTGAGTGCTATTCTCGGCGAGCTCTCGCGACAGTTACAGCACTGGGTTGCGCTCTTCGACGCGCGGGGAACTCTCACCCGGGTCTTCCCCACGGATGCCTTCGATGCCGCAGCAACCACGAGTGTCCGCAGGTCCTTCGACATGGTTGAACGAGAGGCCGGTGCGCTCTTGCGCCGCGGCCAACGCGCGAGCTCCCTGGTCGCCATCGACGGCGAAACCCTCACCCTGCAGACTCTCGGCAGCCGCGATCACCTTCGAGGCGTGCTGGCCTTGGGCGGCTCGGCGCAGCTCGACCGGGCCAGCCAGGAGGTTGTCACGAGCGTGGTCGCCCTGGCCGGTCTCGCCCTCGAGCAGAACAATGCCCTCGACACCGCGCGCGGACACCTGCGTTCGGGTTTGTGGCGCACCCTGCTCGGCGGCGACACCGACCTGGTCGCGAGCATCTGTGAAGAGATGTGGGGAGCGCTTCCCACTCCGCCGGTGCGAATCGGTGTCACTGTCCCATCGGACACGCGCATCAGCAGGATCACGGAATACCTGGAACTGCAGGTAGCCGATCACCCGGGCCAGTTGTTCTTCGCTCGAGACGACACCGAGCTGATCCTCTGCCTGCGGGCCGGTGGAGAGCGGCTGTTCAGCGACCTGTGTGTCAGGTTCGACCTGCACGGCGGTCTCTCCGACTCCACCGACTACCGTTCGCTTCACCGCGCCATCAGCGAGGCCCGGCGTGCCCGCGATCGATCCGTTGAGGGCACGGTCGGGGTTGTCGAGTTCGACACGGTTTCACGCCAGGGTGTGCTCGCGTTCCTTGCCCGAACGGATGCCCGCGACATCGCTCGGGCCACCCTCGCTCCGGTCCAGGGATACGACCAGGTGCACGGCTCGGATCTTCTCCTCACCCTGTCGGCCTGGCTGGAGAACAACGCCGAGTTCGCCGCAACCGCAACCCTGCTGGGCGTGCACCGCCACACCGTTCGCAGCCGAATCCGGCAGGCCGAGGCCGTGCTGGGCCGTGATCTCTCCACGTTCCCGGCCCGAGCCGACATCTGGGCCGCCCTGCTCGCCGCCGGGCCGGCGAGCCCCTGACGGGCCTCGTCCCGCAACGGACCTCGTTCAACATCCGGTAACCCTCAGCAGTAGGGCTCGTTCAGCGTGGGCCGCGTTCAGCATGGGCCGCGACGCGAGGCGCGTCAGCGTGGAATCGAGCTCATCTGACGTCGCACCAGCACGTGCCCACGGCTCGTGCTCAGGCGCGCCCACGGGCCGACCTCGAACAGGCGCACCGGCTCGTCACCCGCAAGAAACCCGAGACTGAAAGCCGCGAAAGCAGCCCCCGCCGGCACGTTGTCCAGTCCGGGGATGTCCCGCCCCCACACCCCGCTCCGCACACGTTCCACGATCTGCTCACCGGTTCCGACCGGAATCACGGCCGCGACCTCGTCGATTCCGGAACGAGCCGCGGCCTCAAGCCGAGCGGCATCCGTCTCGCCCAGCGTCGACCAGCCGCGCAGGGGTGGGGATATCCCCGCCCAGCTGGCGGTCCCGGCTTCGAGCGGAACCGGCACCGATACGGCCCTGTGCGGTGCGAGGTCCTCGGACTGCAGCCGTGCGATGCGCTCGAGAACGCCCCGCAAGGGAACGACGACATCCAGGGTGAGCTGCTCGACCAACGCGAAGGTGCGCAGGCCCAGCACGGTGGGACTGCGATCGAGCAGGCCCCGGGGATAGAGCACGCCGGTATAGACAGCGAGCACCCCGCCAGAGGCGATCAAACGCACGGACCCGTCGAGCACCCGTGCCGCGCGCGAAAGATAGACCTGAAGGTCGCCGAGGGACAGGGGATCCGCAAGAGAAAATGACTGGCTCATCTCCTTCTAAACTAGCAAGACACGCAGACGTTCACGACCGCCTCACGGCGTACGCCCGGAGGAGTCACTCATGCAGAAGCCCATGGACAGCCTGATGGCCGTGCTCGACCTCACGGATACCGGCGCCCGCACCTCCGAAGACATCTTCACCGGTCCGTCGGAGTGGATGCCGCTCGGTCGTGTGTTCGGCGGCCAGGTTCTTGCACAGTCCCTCGTGGCGGCAATGCGCACCGTGCCCGACGAACGACACGTCCACTCGATGCACGGTTACTTCCTGCGGCCCGGTGACGTGAATCACCCCATCACATTCTCGGTCGAACGCATTCACGACGGCCGGTCGTTCTCCACCCGCCGAACGCAGTGCTATCAGAACGGCCTGCCCATCCTGTCGATGATCGCTTCCTTCCAGGACGACGACGAAGGCCTGGAACACCACATCCAGATGCCGGACGGGATTCCCGACCCCGAATCACTGCCGACAGCAGCAGACACCCTCGCGCACGTGGACCACACCGTGGCCCGACACTGGGCGAGCGAACGCCCCTTCGACATGCGACATGTACCCTCACCGATCTATCTCAAGGTCGACGGCGAACACACGGCTCGACAAGCTGTCTGGATGAAGACCTTCGGCAAACTTCCCGACGACCCTGACCTGCACCGCGCCGCTCTGGCCTACGCCAGTGATTACTCGATCATGGAGCCGGTCCTTCGACGACATGGCACGCCCTGGTCCACTCCCGGCCTCAAGGTGGCGAGCCTCGATCACGCCATGTGGTGGCATCGTTTCGGCCGCGTCGACGAATGGTTACTTTACGTGCAGGACTCTCCCTCTGCCCAGAGCGGTCGCGGACTCGCTACCGGCAGCATCTTCAGCCGCGACGGAGCTCTTCTCGCCACAGTGGCCCAAGAGGGCATGCTCCGAGTTCCCAGCAACCAGGAGTAAGAATTTAGCCATGACTCCCGCGAAGAACCTGAGCCACACCACCCCGAGCAGCACCGTCCTCAGCCGTCGCTCCGTGATCGCCTGGGGCGGCGCCGGCGCTGCCGCGGCTGCCACCCTCGCGCTCGTCGGCTGCAGCACCGGTGCCGCCTCGAATGACGTGGTGACGAACGGCAAACCCACCGAGATCGCAAAACTCGCCGACATTCCCGTAGGCGGATCGGTCATAGTGATGCTCGATGGCAAGCAGGTCGTAATCTCCCAGCCTGAAGCCGGAACCGTAAAGGCTTTCAGCGCCGTGTGTCCGCACCAAGGCTGCATCGTGGCCTCGGACGCGAACAAGGACCTGAACTGCCCCTGCCATGGCTCCCGGTTCGACGCCGCAACCGGGGCCGTTCTCCAGGGGCCGGCGACGCGGCCCCTGGACAGCGTCGCCGTGACCGTTTCCGGCAATGCGGTTGTCTCCGCGTAACAGCGGTTGCGCACCGTCCGGAGTTCAACGGCGGTTGGAGTTCAACGCTTGGTAAAGCTCAACGCCGGCTGAAAACAATCGGGGCGTCGAGGTACGGCGTCCAGGCGGCTCGTTCCACATCGTTGATGCGTCGGGGACGTCCGCTCGCGGAATCGACCAGCACGATCGTCGTGTTCGCCCGCGCATAGAGCGTTGCGTCATCCGTTCCCGCCGGACTCCATACTTCGTAGCACACGTCCAGGCTCGCCCCGCCGAGTTTTCCGATCCAGAGCCGCACATCGATCGGGTCGCGCAGATATGGGATCGGGGCCAAATACTCGATCTCCTGGCGCCCGATCAGGGTGAGTGTTGCGGCACCGGGACGACCGTCGAGCACCGCGGTGCTCGCTCCGACCTGAGTGGAACCGGAATCATCGTTGACCCAAAACGCAATGATGCGCGCCTCTTCGAGCAGGCGCAGCATCTCGGCATTGTTGACGTGCCCGTAGGCGTCCAGGTCCGACCACCGCAACCGGATCGGCACATGCAACTTCACCCCCGCACTCGCCCTAGTCGCGAGTCAGCTTGCGGTACGCGGAACGGTGCGGCTTCGCAGCATCGGGGCCGAGGCGTTCGATCTTGTTCTGCTCGTAGGACTCGAAGTTTCCCTCGAACCAGTACCAGTTGGACGGGTCCTCGTCCGTTCCCTCGTAGGAGAGAATGTGCGTCGCAACACGGTCAAGGAACCACCGGTCGTGGGTGATGACCACAGCGCAACCGGGGAATTCAAGCAGGGCGTTCTCCAACGATCCGAGCGTTTCCACGTCCAGGTCGTTAGTGGGCTCGTCGAGAAGCAATAGGTTGCCGCCCTGCTTCAACGTGAGGGCAAGATTCAGGCGGTTACGCTCACCACCGGAGAGCACACCGGCCTTCTTCTGCTGATCAGGGCCCTTGAACCCGAAGGTCGATACATACGCTCGGGACGGAATTTCGGTCTTTCCGACCTGGATGTAGTCCTGGCCGTCGGAAACGACCTCCCAGAGTGTCTTATTGGGATCGATTCCGCCGCGGTCCTGGTCCACGTAGGAGATGTTGACCGTTTCGCCGATCTTGAGCTCGCCGTTGTCCAGAGGCTCCAGCCCGACGATGGTCTTGAAGAGGGTGGTCTTACCCACACCGTTCGGACCGATGATTCCGACGATTCCGTTTCGGGGCAAGGTGAAGCTCAGGTTGTCGATGAGCACCCGGCCGTCGAAGCCCTTCTTGAGCGTCTTCGCATCGATGACCTGTGCGCCGAGGCGGGGACCGACGGGAATCTGGATTTCTTCAAAGTCCAGCTTGCGCGTGCTCTCAGCCGCCGCAGCCATCTCCTCGTAGCGGGCGAGGCGCGCCTTCGACTTGACCTGACGGCCCTTGGCGTTGGAGCGCACCCACTCGAGCTCATCGGCGAGGCGACGGGACAGTTTGGCGTCCTTCTTGCCCTGAACCAGAAGCCGTTCCTGCTTCTTCTCGAGGTAGGTCGAGTAGTTGCCCTCATACGGATACAGGTGACCGCGGTCGATTTCGGCGATCCACTCGGCAACGTGGTCGAGGAAATACCGGTCGTGAGTGACGGCGAGCACAGCGCCCGGGTACTTGGCGAGGTGTTGCTCCAGCCACAGCACGCTTTCGGCGTCGAGGTGGTTAGTGGGCTCATCAAGCAGCAGCAGATCGGGCTTCTGCAGCAGAAGCTTGCAGAGGGCGACGCGACGCTTCTCTCCACCGGACAGGTTAGCTACAGATGCCTCTCCCGGCGGTGTTCGCAGGGCGTCCATCGCCTGTTCGAGCTGGGAATCAAGGTCCCACGCGTCGGCCGCGTCGATGGCCTCCTGCAGGTGACCCATCTCTTCAAGAAGACTGTCAAAATCCGCGTCGGGCTCGCCGAGGGCGAGGCTGATCTCGTTGAATCGGTCGACCTTTGCCTTGATCGGTCCAACACCCTCCTGAACGTTCTCGAGGACCGTCTTGGTCTCGTCCAACTGGGGCTCCTGCATCAGGATCCCAACGCTGTAACCGGGAGAAAGCCGAGCTTCTCCGTTGCTGGGGGTATCGAGGCCCGCCATGATCTTGAGGATGGTGGATTTTCCGGCACCGTTGGGACCCACGACGCCAATTTTGGCACCTGGGAAGAACGACATGGTGACGTCATCGAGAATGAGCTTCTCTCCGATCGCCTTTCGAGCGCGGACCATTGAGTAAATAAATTCGGCCATAGTGTTTACCAGTCTATTTGGCGCGTGGCACCCAGAAGACACGTTCCGGTGCCCAGCAGCGGCGCCACCATACTGTGATAGCCACCAGACGCCGGCCCGTACTGTCCGATCAGGCATTCGTCGTTGAATCGAACCGAGACCTGCACGGAATCTGCGGCGAGGTCCACGTGCGTTCGATCAAAGGTCAGCTGCATGGCCGTCTTATCGAAACCACCCGCGACGAGGGCGTCAACCCAGGCTCGCCCATCCTCCGGGGCGGATGCTGCGACCGGCCCCACCAGAAAGTCGAAGTAAGCCAGGTTAGCCGCGGCACTCTGCTCCGGTTGGAGCACCGGGGTCGGCTCCGGCGTCGCAGCCGGGGCAGCCGAGCTCGTTGGCGCTGCCGACGTGGACGGCGAAGAGCTCGAAACCGTTGCCGGTGCCGTACAGCCCGCCAAAGTTATCGCACACAGGAGAGCGACGAAACCGTATTTCAGGCGGTGACGACGAACGGATACTGCCATGCGCATGAGCGCCCTCCCACGACCACACTCATGGACGTACTACGAGTCTAGGGCGGCAAGGCTGTGCTCGAACGAAGAGTCGTCGTCCGTGGGTGGCAGAAGACCGTCCGGCCCGATAGTCGATCCGCGATCTGCACCGTTACCCTGCTCCAGAGCCTGGTCTTGCGTCAGGGACGATCCCCCCGCGGCACGGTGATCAGGCGTCGATACCCGAGCGGAACTCGAGGTGCACCATTTGAGGTCATGACCGATCGCCTCGGCGTCTACATCGACCGCTGTCCCGCTGCGCTCACCCTTCGTCCAGTCACTCAGCCGAATGCGGCCGGAGACGACCACGTGCTCTCCCTTGCGCAGCGACTGCCGAGCATTAAGTGCCACCTGTCGATACGTCGAGACGGTGTACCAGTTGGTGGATATTTCCACCCACCGGTTCGTGGCACTGTCGAATCGACTCTGCGACGTTGCCAGACGGAAAGAGGTAATCGGCACACCGGCTGCCGTGACGATGTGCCGCGGTTCCGTGCCGATGACGCCGGTCAGGGTGATGCTGTCAGACATGTTTTCTCCTCCGTCGAATACCGGGCCGGACTGGCCTGGCGTGCGACCCGGGAGACCGACTCGTGCCGTTCCTGGTCATCCCGGGCCGTACACATCGAGTATCGAGCGGAGAAAAAAGATGTGCCCACGGAAATCCGTTTCGGTGGACAACCGCGGGCACAGGACAAACGTAGAGAACTAGCTGACGAGGTACTGCGAATAGGACTTGCGGATCTTGTTCACCTTGGGAACGGCAACGGCCATGCAGTAGCCCTGACCGGGGTTCTTGGCGAAGAAGTCCTGGTGGTAATCCTCGGCATCGTGATACACGCCGAGCGGCTGGATCGTTGTGACGATGTCGTTGCCCCACCATTCGGTGGCACGCTCGCGTGCGGTTTCGAAGAGCTCGTTCTGCTCTTCGCCGGCATAGAACATGGCCGAACGGTACTGAGTGCCGATGTCGTTCCCCTGACGATTGACCTGGGTGGGGTCATGCAGGGTGAAGAAAACGTCGAGGATGACGCTCGCCGGAATGACCTCGGGGTCGAAGGTCACGGCCACAGCCTCGGCATGGCCGGTTCGCCCGGTACACACCGCCTCATAGGTTGGGCTTGACGTGTCGCCGCCGGTATAACCCGACACCACGCTGCTCACTCCACGGAGGACTCGATACACAGCATCGAGACACCAGAAACATCCACCTGCGATCACAAAAGTTTGCACCTGTTCAGAATAACTCCCCCACCTTCGTCGCCGCTGATGACCGACACCGCCGCGTGTCAGTGGCCTGCCTTAGAGTCAGGTCACCCCACTCGCGCTCGGCTGATTCTCGGAGGAACCCATGTTCGAACCCACACTCGCTCCTGTCGCACCCTCGACCGTGCGGGGCCTGCGGCTCCTTTCCGTGAAGCCGGACCTGTGGCGGGTCGCCAACACCTCGGGAACCGTCCTCGGTCACATCGAGCGTCAACCAAGTGCGGACGGCGACCGTTTTGCGGCCCGACGTCTGGTTTTCGCCACTCGGATGATGGACCTTGGAGTCTTCTGCCGCATGGACGACGCTGCGGATTGCTTCCGGTCGTGACCACGCACCACTGACGAGAATTCTTCCCATGTGAAAGGGCACGCCGCACGCGTCCACAGAATCGTGCGTCTGCGCAGGTAAAGTGCGCCTCATGGAATTGTGGAATAAGTTCGTTACCTGGCTCACGGCCTTCAGCACCGAGCCCGTTGTTTTCAGCGCTGTGGTGTTCCTTATCGCGATCATTGTTGCGAGTGTGATTACCACTCTGATCTTCCGAGCAACCTTGCGACGGATGCTCGACCAGCGCGACCGTGAAATCCGCACGGCCGCCATCGCCACGCTCGTTGACGCCGCGACTGAGGCATCGGTGTGGAATTCCCTCACCCCTCAGGAACAGGTCATGAGCGACCGCGCGGTGGGACAGGCCGACATTCAGATTCGCCTCCTGCCCATCAAGGGATCAGCTGTGGCCGCAAACTGGTCTGCCCACCAACTGGCCGAGCTCAAACGCACATCCGCCACCTTCGGATATCAGCTTGAGCCGGCACTTCTTGAGTTTCGCGATCGACTGATCGACTGGCAGAAGCGTCCGGCCCGCGCCCGCAAGATCTTTCAGGGTGATCTCGACCGGTGGATCCTGCAGAATTCCCACTCGGACAAGAGCCTGATCGCCGAGCAAGATGCCTGGGTCGCTCAGCAGCACCACGAGCAGCACAGCGCTCCGACGGCCGCTCCAACGGCCACCGGCTATGAACCCATCACGGCCGCCCCGCTGAACAGCGCCGCGATGGGCGCACCGACGATGGCCTACACGCCGCCGTCGGTTGCAGCATCGACGGAGACCCAGCGCCTGCTCGATGACGTCGATGCGCTAGCGGTCCGCCCCGACCCGATGCGGCGTCCCACCCAAGCGCCCACGGCCTGAGCGTGCGGCGGCGAGGTCATCGTGTGAGCGCGGCCTCGCGCCACCAGTCATCGAAGAGCGACGGAGGCACCTGGCGTTTGTGCTCCGTGCCGAGGTAGCGACTCTCAATGGCGTGCGCTGAGTCCGAATCCACGTTCCCGCCCTCGAGAAAATCATCGATGGTCTCGTAGGTGAGACCGAGGTTGGCCTCGTCCGTCTGGCCGGGATTGTGATCGAGTAAGTCTGCTGTGGGTAGCTTGAGATACAGCTGTTCGGGCGCGTCGAGCGCAACCAGGAGCGCTTTGCCCTGGCGCTTTGTCAGCCCCGACAGCGGCAGAACGTCCGCTCCGCCGTCACCGTACTTGGTGAAGAAACCTGTCACGGCCTCGGCTGCATGATCCGTTCCCACGACCAGAAGACCGTGTTGTCCGGCGAGCGCGAACTGTGCCACCATCCGGGACCGCGCCTTGACGTTACCTTTGTTGAAATCAGACATCGGGCCGCCCGTACTGCGCGCAAACTCCTGTTCGAAGCCGACCACGGCCTGTTCGATATTGAAGGTAACGGTCGATGTGGGCTGGATGAACTCCAGCGCCAGTTGGGCGTCTTCCTCGTCCCGCTGTACGGCATAGGGCAACCGCACGGCGAGGAATGTGGAGACGTGACCCTCTGCCGCCAGTTCGGTGACGGCGAGGCTGCACAGCCGACCGGCGAGGGATGAGTCCTGACCGCCGCTGATGCCGAGCACGAAGCCGTTGGCACCCGAGTGCAGCAGGTATTCCTTGAGGAACGTGACCCGGCGACGAATCTCGGAGGCCGGTTCGACAGTGGATGAGACGTGGAGCTCCGCGATGATTCGCGCTTGAAGTTCTCGCATGCCTCAATCTACCAACCCAAGAGGCCGCGCCGCTGTCCCCCGCCTGGCGGTGGGCTCGCGAGCCGCATCGTCTGTCTTCCCGCTATGTTCCTGGACGCGGTGAGCATCGCGCCGGCAGCTGTTCCTCTCGTTCGAGACACCGGAACACCCCGTGTGCCCTGTACGCGGGCAAGTCGAAAGCCTGTGGGGCTACACTCCGGTGCATGACCCAACAACAGCCGTATTCGGTCCGTCGTACGTTCGAAGACTTTGAGCTGCGACGATACCCGGAATATGTCCTGGTCCAGGCCAGAGTCGACAGCGATTTCGCCACTGCCGGTAATCTTGGATTCCGTCCTTTGTTCCGGTACATCAGTGGTGACAATCAGTCCTCGACCAAGTTCGCCATGACCGCGCCCGTCATTCAGGAAGAACAAGCAGTTTCCGGACAAACGGTCAGCTTTGTCCTTCCGGAGGGCCTGGATGTTTCGACGATTCCTCTGCCGCGGGACACCTCGGTGAACATCAAAAGGGTCCCCGCCCATGACGCTGCCGTTCGGCGCTTCACCGGCGGCTGGAGCGAGGATCGATTCCGGCGTCAGGGTGAGGCGTTGCTCGTCGCGGTGCAGGAGGCACTCCTTAAGCCCAGCGGAACGGTCTACTACGCTCGTTTCGACCCGCCGTGGAAGCCCGGCTTCCTCAAGCACAACGAGGTTCTTGTCAAGATCGACGTGCCTTCGTAGGAGCGTCTGCTCTCTGCGCGGCGCGGCTCCCCCACACCGGGTTTGAGCCCACGGGCGTCCCGCTCCCCCCAAGGGCTGGCATCCTGAAGAACCGCGAAGTCAGGCTTTGCGCGCCATGCTGATGATCACGTCCGTCACGCCAGGCCGCGGTCCGGCGAAGTGGCAGGCAGCCTGATGTCCGGGCTTCTTCTCGTCCAAGACCGGAATATGGGTTCGACATTGAGTGCGCTGCTCGTCGCTCAGCTCCTCTCGATACGTGTGGCAACGGGTGTGGAAGACGCAGCCCGACGGCGGGTCGCTCGGATTGGGGAGGTCTCCGGTCAGCAGGATTCTCTCGCGGCGCTTCTCCCGCTGCGGGTCGGGGATCGGAACCGCAGATAGCAATGCATGTGTATACGGATGGAGCGGTTCCGCATACAGGGTGTCACGATCGGTGATCTCCATGATCTTGCCCAGGTACATCACGGCGACGCGGTCCGCGATGTGTCGCACCACGGAGAGATCGTGCGCAATAAAGACATACGCAATCCCGAATTCGGTTTGCAGGTCCTCCAGGAGGTTAATCACCTGCGCCTGCACGGAGACATCCAATGCTGAGACGGGTTCATCGCAGACGATCAATTTCGGTCGGAGCGCGAGGGCGCGCGCGATGCCGATGCGCTGCCGCTGGCCGCCGGAGAACTCGTGCGGGTACCGGTTGTAATGTTCGGGGTTCAACCCGACGCGCTCCATGATGCCCTGCACCGCGGCTTTGACGCCGTTCTCGGTCGTGGCCCTTTGGATCCGGAACGGAGCCCCCACAATCATTCCCACGGTATGGCGGGGGTTGAGCGAGGAGAACGGGTCCTGGAAGATCATCTGAATCTCCCGGCGATAGGGGCGCATCTGGCGCGCGTTCAGGCCACTGATGTCGTGACCGTTGAAGCGAATCTCCCCCGACGTGGGTTCCAGCAGCCGGCTCACGATCCGTCCCGTGGTCGATTTGCCGCACCCGGACTCGCCGACGAGGCCCAGCGTCTCCCCTTCGGCCACCTCGAAGCTCACTCCGTCCACAGCCTTGATTGGCGCGCCGCGACGCCCCAGTTGTCCACTGCTGCCGCCGGGAAAGTACTTGGTCACCCCTCGCAGTGCGAACAGCGGCGCCTCCGTGGACTCAGGAGAGACTTGGTCGGGTGTGGTTTCTTGGCTCATGTGCGTTCCCTCTGGATGGTCAGGGTTAGAGTGTGGGCTGAATCTCGGTGAGCAGAATCTGCAGACGTTCCTCGTGCGAGATGTGGCACCGCACGGCATGGCCGTCGGGGAGCGCGAGAAGGTCCGGGCGCTCCGTGACACACCGCTCCCCCGGCACACGATTCGCGAACGGGCATCGCGAGGTGAAGACGCATCCCGGCGGAACGTTGATCAATGACGGGGGCTGACCGGGAATCGGTGTGAGTCGGGTCTGCCGATCCCGGTCCATTCGCGGCATGGAACGCAGCAGACCCCAGGCGTAGGGCATCTCCGGTCGGTAGAACAGGTCGTCGACTGTGCCCTTTTCCACGCATTGGCCGCCGTACATCACCAGCACCGTGTCGCAGGTTTCGGCGACGACACCCAGATCATGGGTGATCAAAATGATCGCGGAGTTGATTTCAGCGTGAAGTTCCTTGATGAGCTCGAGGATCTGCGCCTGCACCGTCACGTCCAGGGCCGTGGTCGGCTCATCGGCGATAAGAAGCTCCGGCTCGTCGATCAGCGCCATGGCAATCATGGCGCGCTGCCGCATGCCACCCGAAAACTGGTGTGGGTAGTCACCGTAACGCACGGCCGCGTTCGGAATGCCGACCTTCTCGAGCATCTGGATTGTTCGCGCCCGAGCAGCGCGCTTGGACACCTTATGGTGCACGAGGTACGCCTCGCTGATCTGCGATCCGACCGTGTAGAACGGATGCATCGCCGACAGCGGATCCTGGAAAATCATCGCCATCTTGCTGCCGCGGAGCTCACGCACCTGCGCCTCCGTGGACGAAATGAGCTCCTGACCATCCAGCCAGACCTCCCCCGAGATCAGAGCCTTTGACCCCTTGTGCAGGCCCAGGATGGCCTGGCTCGTCACGGACTTACCCGAGCCGGATTCCCCCACGATCCCCAGGATTTCGCCGCGCTCAAGATCGAAGGACAGTCCGTCCACGCTCTTGACGAGCCCATCGTCGGTGGGAAAGTGCACCCGAAGGTCGGTCACGCGCAGGAAGGGCCGCCGATGTTCCGGGGCACCTGTGCCCGGGACTGCGGTGGGAAGGATCGTGGTCATGCGTTGCCTTTCCGCTACGACGCTGTGACGCGTGGATCGACGACCGCGTAGAGGATGTCGACGATGAGGTTGGCGATGACCAGCACCACGGCCGCGACGATTGTCACTCCGAGGATCACCGGCAAATCCTGTTGTCTGATCGCCTGAATGGAGAGGAATCCGATTCCGCGCAGGTTGAACACCGTCTCGGTGATGACCGTGGATCCGATCAGTGTGCCGAAGTCGATGCCGAAGATCGTGATGATCGGCGTGAGGGCGGCGCGGAGGCCGTGCCGGAGAACAACGGTCCTCCGGGTCAAACCCTTCGATCGCGCGGTTCGAATGTAGTCTTCGCCCATCACCTCGAGCATGTTCGAGCGTGTGAGCCGGGCGTACAGGGCCGCGAACAGAAAAGCAAGGGAGATCCAGGGCAGGATCATGCTCTTCAACCACTGCTGCGGATCCTCGGATAACGGCGCGTAGGACACATCCGGCAGCCAGCCCAGGGTGTATTCGAAGATCAGCAGCAGGAGCGGCCCGGTGAAGAAGATGGGAAGCGACACCGCGGCGAGAGATCCGGTCATACCGACGCGGTCAAGGAACGATCCCGGCTTCAGCGCTGAGAAGGTGCCCACGGACACCCCACCGACCAGCCAGAGGATGGCCGCGCCGATGCAGATGCTGAGGCTGACGGGCATGGCCTGCGTGAGCATCGTGCCGACCAGCTCGTTTTGACGGAACGAATACCCGAAGCAGGGCGCCGGACACTCGATCGGAGTACTTACGCCGTCATTGATGGTCTGGCCGAAGAGAATCCCGGACAGGAAGTGCCAGTACTGCTGCCAGAGCGGCAAATCGAACCCGAAGCGGTGAACCAGCGCCTGGAATTGGACCGAATCCTCCGGGAACGGAATCTTGCCGATGTAGTAGTACACCGGCGACGTGTTCGACAGTGTGGGCGCGAGTTGGAAGATGAGGAAGGTCACAACGCTGACGATCCACACGACCACAATGGCGCCAAACGTCCGGATGCTGATGAATCGAACCATGACCTGTTTCCGTAAGGGTGTGCTGACCGGCCGGAGTCTCCTCCGGCCGACCAGCTGGGGTGGGAAAGTGTTACTTGCCGCCGACTCCCACGTTGACGAAGTCGTAAATACCGAACGCCAGGGCGTTGTTCGACGTCACGTTCGTCATGCGCGGGCTGCGGTAGTACAGCGACTTGCCGAACAGGACCGGCAAGTAGACCGCATTCTTCATGACCTGGTCATCCAAGGTTCGGAAGTCCGCATCCGTCGACGTTCCGGCGGGAGCTGCATCCAGAATCTTGTTGACCAGCGGGTCGTTCAGGCTTGGATAATCGGTATTGCCGGCGGGTACGATGGTCGCGCCATTGGCGATCGAGTTCCAGAAACCGTAACCGGTGGGGAAATCGGCGCCCCACGCCGCGACGGCCATGCCGATACCCTGGTTCTCAATATTTGCCGGCGAACCGATGAACGAACTGTAATAGTTCGATGCGGCGGACGTGATCGGTGTGATCATGATGCCGACACGAGCCAGCGCGCTCTGCTCCGCCGCGAAGACCTTCGGGCCGAGCTCGTCCGGGGTCGAGTAAGCGAATGAGGTGGAGAAACCATCCGGCTTCCCGCACTTCACGAGCGCTTCCTTCGCCTTCGTCAGATCGCCCTGGGAATCCGCGCCGACCGGATACATATCGGCCGTCTCGCTGTATCCGGAGATCGTCGGCGGGGTCATCGATCCCGCGACCACACCGGCCGTCGTCCCGCCATACGCCTGAACGAGGGCTGCCTTGTTCGTGGCGTAGAAGATCGCCTGGCGGCAGTACTCATTCGGAATCACGGAGGGCATCACCGCGAAGTAGCGAGTGAAGGCGGTTGTCGGGTTGTCCGAGTTCTTCTTCAGGTCCGGCTGGGTGAGAATCTGCGATTGCAGGGTCGTGCCCACCGAGTTGTCGGCCTTGGCGTCGGCGGTGCCCGCCTTGAGCTTGCTGTCGATGTCGTTCGAGTCCGTGTCGATCGTCAGAACGATCTTGTCGGCGAGCGGCTTGTGAATCGTGTCCGTGTCCTGTGACCAGTTCTTGTTGCGAACGAAAGTCACAGATTGGTTCGGGGTGTAGTCCGAGATCTCGAACGGTCCGGAGGACAACGGATGCTTGGTGTAGTCCGCGCCGACGAATCCGGGACCACCCTCGATTCTTGCCGGGACCGGGCTGGATGCTGCCATCGCCATCAGGTAGTTGAAGTCCGAATACGGGGTCGACAGGTTGAATGTGATGGAGGTGTCCGTGGTGGTGATCGAGGACAGATCACCACTTTGGTAGGGGCCAAGGTAGTCGGCCGGGTGGGTGATCGTGCCCAGGAAGTAGGACGCCGGCCCGCCGTTGATCACGTCGGTCGCAAACAGGCGCTCCACACCGTATTTCACGTCCGCCGGCGTGATGGCGGTGCCGTCAGACCATTTCAGACCACTCTTCATGGTGTACGTCCACTGAGTGAAGTCAGCGTTGTGGGTGCCGAGATCCGTCGCCAGGTCGGGTGCGAGAACCGGCACCGTACCGTTGACGGTCTGGTATCCGATGAGCGAACGCGTGAAAAGCCTCTGCATGTTCCAGCACCACCCGTAGTAGGTGCGGCCGGGGTCCCAGGAGTCGCAGTCGGAGGTGGCATAAAGGTTGAGCGTGCCACCCTGGACGGTTGACGCGTTCACCACGCCGTCCACGGCCGCGTTGAAGCTTGACTCCACGTTTGTCGTCGCGCTGTTGGCGGGGCTTGTACATCCGGTCAGGATGAGGGCGGCAACGGCCATCAAACTGACCAAACCGATACTTCTTTTGTGTACTGTCACGGGAATGCGGTGTCCCTTCGAGCTGTGTTGTGCAGTGGATGGTGCAATGAACCGTTGCGTAGGCGTCGGTGGCTCTGGCTCCGCTCGATGTCACGGAGAGCTGTGCTGGTCAAACCGCGTTACCGCATCGACTTGGGGTCGAGGGCGTCTCGCAGGCCGTCTCCGAACAGGTTGAAGGCCAGAACGGAGATGAAGATGGCTGTTCCGGACAGCACCAGATACATGGGGTCGACCTGGAAGTAGTTGCCCGCATCCGACAGCATGGAACCCCACGACGGCGTGGGCGGGATCACCCCCACACCAAGGAATGACAGCCCCGCCTCCCCCAGCATGTTGGTCGGAATGGTGAGGGTTGTATACACGAGGATCGGGCCGATGAGGTTGGGGATTATTTCCCTCGTCATGATCCACGTGTTCGAGGCTCCGAGGCTGCGGGCTGATTCAACGAATTCCTTCTCGCGCAGGGACAGCACCTGTCCGCGCACGATCCGCCCGATATAAGGAAATCCGAAGAAACCGAGCACGAAGATAATGAGCCCGAAGCGCAGAACCTGGGACGTGCTGATGAACGACAGCACGGTGATCAGGGAGATCGACAGCAGCAGGGTCGGAAAGGACAGCAGCACATCCATTGATCGGGAGATGACCGTGTCGAGTGGGCCACGGAAGAAACCAGCAGCAAGTCCGAGACTGACACCCAAGACAAGCGACAGCGCCGTGGCTGCCACGGCGATGATCAGGGACGTGCGGGCACCGTAGATCAACAGCGCCAGGATGTCCTGCCCCAGAACCGGAGTCACCCCGAGCCAGTGCGTGCCGCTGATCCCTCCGAACGCACCGAGGGGAAGATTGGTCGCCAAATCAAGGAGGCTATCCGCTCCGACGGAGTGTTGGTCGAGGTAGTTCTGACCGTACAGCGCTGTCAATTGGTCGGCGAAAATCGCAACAAGCACCAGGAAGAGCACTGCTCCGCCGGCCACCATCGCCAATTTGTCGCGTTTGAGGCGACGCCAGGAGATCGACCAGAGGGAGCGCCCGACGATCACGGTTTTGCCTGGTGCGATCAGCGGCGGGGCGGGTGCTCCATCATCGGCTGACGCACCGATGATTTCGCCATCGCCGACAGCGATTCCCTCTGACTGAGACATCAATCGCACCACCTTTGTCACTTCACTGCAAAGCCGGTACTGCTGTTCAGGAAGCGACGAGGGGCTCACGGAACCGGATTCGCACAACCCGAATCCAGCCCAGTGCGGTGCAGATATCGGAACTGTCGGGACGAGGTCTGCCATGTAATCAGCAGCCTTTGGAAAACAGTGTTCAACGTGACGATCTGCACGTAAATCGAAGCACTCTGGCGAGAGGTTCGGGATAAGCATCCGGTCATGACCCGGATGCCGTCAATTCCTACTTGTGGGGGTTAAGCCCCGGCCTGAGCGCGCAGCTCTCTGAAAACGGTCGAGGCTGTTGCCGTGAGTGGGTCAGGCGACCATTCAGATGAAGACTCACGTAGGCGAACCAGTTGATACCGATGGTGCCCCCGGTTGGAATCGAACCAACGACAAGCGGATTAGAAGGCCGCTGCTCTATCCACTGAGCTACGGGGGCGAGTACTGCACGTCGATTCTACCGGAGTGCACGGCTGCGCCCGACCTGCTCGTCACTGTGCGGCACGTCGCACCCGATCGAACACGCATGCAGCGCGCTCGCCGTAGGCTGTAAAAATGACCGTCGCAGCTGCACCGACCATCGTCTCCGTCCTGAGCCGGGCAGAGAGCGGCTTCGCGCTGACGGCGGACGAGGCGGAGGTCCTCCTCGGCGCGACCGGCACGGATCGCGAGCGTCTGCTGGAGATCGCCTCCAGGATGCGCGACGCAGGTCTGGCCGCCGCCGGACGTGCGGGGGTGATCACGTTTTCAAAAAAAGTGTTCTTGCCCATCACTAATCTGTGTCGGGACCGGTGCCATTACTGCATCTTCGTCGACACTCCGGGCAAGCTCACGAAGAAGGGCAAGTCTCTCTACATGTCCGAGGAGCAGATCCTCACCGTGGCCCGGCAGGGAGCCCTGATGGGCTGCAAGGAAGCCCTGTTCACGTTGGGAGACCGCCCTGAGCTGCGGTGGCCGGATGCCCGTGCCTGGCTCGACGAGCACGGCTATGAGACCACCCTGGACTACGTGCACGCCATGGCGGCTGCCGTGCTGCGCGAGACGGGCCTGCTGCCGCACATGAACCCGGGCGTGATGAGCGCCGAGGAGATGGCCGTGCTGCGGCCCGTGGCCCCGTCTATGGGCATGATGCTCGAAACCACGTCGGTTCGACTCTGGTCGGAAAAAGGACAGGTGCACTACGGGTCACCCGACAAGGAGCCCGCCGTTCGGCTCAAGGTGCTCGAGGACGCGGGCCTGATGAAGGTCCCGCTGACCACGGGAATCCTGGTGGGCATCGGGGAGACCGTTCGGGACCGGGCGGAATCCCTGGTCGCGATTCGGGCATCCCACGATCGCCATGGACACATCCAAGAAACGATTGTGCAGAATTTTCGGGCCAAGCCGGCGACGGCGATGCGTAATGAACCGGATCTCGGTGCGATTGAGTTCGTGACAACGGTCGCCGTCGCCCGACTGGTGATGGGCCCAGATGCGCGCATCCAGGTTCCGCCGAATCTGTCCGACCGCGCCGAGCTGGCCCTGCTGCTGCGCGCGGGCATCGACGACTGGGGCGGCGTCAGCCCGCTCACCGCGGACCACGTGAACCCGGAGCGGCCCTGGCCGCAGCTGGACGACCTGGCAGCACTGACCCGTGACGGCGGCTTCGAACTTCGGGAACGCCTCACCGTGCATGCGCCATACATCCACGACGCCACCGTCTGGATCGATCCCGATCTGGTGCCACAGGTGCTCGCCTTGACCGACCCGGACACGTTCCTCGCGGACCAGTCAGTGCGCCCGTCACCGTCGCCGGGCGCGCAGGGGCAGCCCCGTGATTTCATGGTGCGAACCTCCGAGCTGCGCTCCGCGATCAGGCAGGCCGAGTCCAACCCCTCCAAGCTGCGGGACGACCAATACGCCGCGCTCCTCACCGCCGAGGGCGCCGACCTGAACGAACTCGCGTGGCTGGCGAACGACATCCGCCGATACACCGTGGGCGAGGCGGTGAGCTTCGTGGTCAATCGGAACGTGACGTCGAGCGGATTGGCGCCGGACGGAGTGATGCCGACCGATGCGAGCTTCACCCTGCCACTGCTGGGCAGGATAACCGCCGACGCCTGGTCGCTCGGCGCCACCGAGGTGTGCGTGCAGGGCGTGGTGGCGGCGCAGCTGCCGGCCACGAGCTACGTCGACATGGCACGAGCGATCAAGGCTGCCCAGCCCGACATCCACCTGCACGCGTTCCGGTCTTCGGATATCGTCGACGGAGCCAGCCGGATGCGGCTCAGCGATGCCGACTTCCTGACCGCGCTGCGCGAGGCCGGAGTGGACACGATCCCCGGAACCGGTGTGAAGATCCTGAACGAGCCTTTCCGCGCTCGGATCGCGCCGGACGACGTGCCGATCGCCCGATGGACCGCGATCATCCGGGCCGCCCACGGGGCGGGACTGCGGTCGACCTCCGTCATGGTCTACGGGCTCGGCGAGTCCGCCGATGACCGGGTCGCCCACCTGCGGCAGCTCGCACGCCTTCAGGCCGAGACGGGTGGATTCACCGAGTTCGTTCCGATGCCGGCCCTGACCCACGCCCTGGTCGCCGGCCGGTCCGAGACCGACGAACACCGCGCCGTGCATGCCGTCGCCCGTCTGATGCTCCATGGCCAGATCAACCACCTGCAGGTTCCGTGGACGCGGATCGGTTTCGAGCAGGCGGCTGTGATGCTGCAGAGCGGATCCGACGATCTCGGCGGTACTCTGTTCGACGGCGCCGTGGCGCCCGCTGCCGGGGCTGAGCAGGGCCGGGTGATGACTATTCAGGATGTCGAGCGGATCGCCCGCTCCCTGTCCCGACCGACCCGCCAGCGCACCACCGGGTACGGCGAACCGTCTGACGAGCGCAAAGCTGTCGCTCGCGCGTGACCATTCCCGCATCCGTGCTCACCGCCGCGCGTCGGCCGGTTGTGCTCGTGCCCGGGCTCAGCGGCAGACCCGCGGAGGACTTCTCCTTTCTGTCACCGATGCTGGCACGCCGGCACGACGTGAGCACGGTGACCTTCGACGACGTGGACCACTCGTGCTCCCTGCGGGACCTCGTAGAACGGGTCCACTCCGTAGTGGAGCGCTGTGCCGAGCCGCCGGCGGTGGTCGGTTATTCCCTCGGAGCGGTCGCCTCCGTCGCTTTCGCGGCCGCGCACCCGAGCAGCGTCGCCGGCCTCACCCTGGTGGCGGGCTGGTTGACTCCGTCCCCCAAGCTGCGCGCTTTCGCCGAGGTCTGGCGGGCGCTCCGGGTGGAAGGATCGACGGCCTTGCCGCACGCCGCGATGACCGCGCTGTTCAGCGCCGACGGGTGGGACTCCGCCCGCCCGCCGCTCATCGACGGCGTCGCCGACGCGCTCATCAGGCTCAGCGCGACAGCTGATGTCTCGGCCCTCGTGCCCCTGATCACCGCGCCCGCCCTGGTTGTGGGCGGCGCTCTCGACGAGGTTGCGACCAGGATCCAGAGCAAACTGCTCTTTGGCGCCCTCACCGATGCCCGCTACGCCGAAGTGCACAGTGGCCACGCGATCGTGCACGAGCGGCCCGCCGAGCTTCTCAGCCTGATCAGCGCATTTCTGGCTCGTCCAGACGCCTACCCGGCCGGAACCCGCATCCGCGAGGAGCGCCCATGACCCACGTGGACGTGGCGATCGTCGGCGCTGGCTTCACGGGACTCGGCATGGGGATCCGGCTTCGCCGCCGCGGGGATGACTCGTTCCTGATCTTCGAGCGCGCCGACAGCCCAGGCGGCACCTGGCGCGACAATACCTACCCCGGCGTCGCCTGCGACGTGCCCTCCCACGTGTATTCCTATTCATTTCGGCCCAACCCCCACTGGTCTGCGTTCTACTCGCCCGGCAACGAGATACAGGAGTACCTCGTGGCCAGCGCCGAGGAGGAGGGCCTCGGCGAGCACCTCCGGCTCGGCACCGACGTACGCGCCATCACCTGGGACAACGAGTCGTCTCTCTGGCTGCTGGAAACGAATCGCGGAGACTACACCGCCGGCGTTGTCATCCTCGCCTGCGGCCGACTGACGGAACCTCGAACACCCACCGTGCCCGGCATCGACGACTTCCCCGGGCCCGCGTTCCATTCGTCCCGGTGGGATCACAGTGTCGACCTGCGCGGCAAGACCGTGGCCGTGGTCGGTTCTGGCGCCTCCGCGGTGCAGATCGTACCGGCGGTGGCCCGCCAAGCGGCCGGCCTGCTCGTGCTGCAGCGCAGCGCCCCGTATGTCATCCCCCGCGACGGCCGCGTGTATTCCGCTGCCGAGCAGAAGCTGTTTGACAGCGACCCCGAGGAGCTGTTCCGGCTTCGCAACCACCTGTTCTGGAAGGCCGAGGAGGCGTTCGCCCAACGTGCGGGACACCCTGGCAGCATTGCGGCGGCCCGGGCCCGAGCCTTGGGGCACCTCACCGAGCAGGTCCTCGACGAAAATACCCAACGTCAGCTGACGCCGGGTTACGAAATCGGCTGCAAGCGTGTGCTCATTTCCAGCGAGTACTACCCCACCTTCAACCAGGATCATGTGGTTCTGGAACCCTCGGCCCTGGCCGCCGTCGAAGGAAACACGCTGGTCACGGCCAACGGCGCCCGGCACCACGCGGATGTCCTCATTCTCGCCACCGGATTCCATGCCGCCCAGCAGCCCTATGCCCGAGTGATCCGGGGAATGGCCGGGCAGCTGCTGTCCGATCACTGGGCCGGCGGCATGACCGCTCATGCCTCGACGGTGATGCACGGGTTCCCGAACCTGTTCGTCATCAACGGGCCGAACGCCGGCCTCGGCCACAACTCGGCGATCTACATGATCGAAACCCAGATCGAGTACGTCCTCGGCGCGCTTCGCCACCGCGCGGCTCTGTCCGGGAGCGTCCTTACCGTGTCGGCGGCCGCGGAGGCGCGATACACCCGGATGATCGACGAGATCGCCGCATCGACCGTGTGGATGACCGGTGGCTGCGAGAGTTGGTACCGTGACCCCAGGAACGGCCGTCTCTCCCTGCTCTGGCCCGACTTCGCGCATGAATTTCGTGCGATGAACGCCGAATTCTCGGCCGATGACTTCGATATTCTGCCCGACACCCACCCTGCACCATCGAGAATCCAGGAGACCAAACAGTGAGCATTGCCCTTCGATTCGGCTACAAGGCCTCCGCGGAACAGTTCGCGCCCTCCGAGCTGCTTGAGTATTCAGTCCTCGCCGAAAAGGTCGGCTTCGATTCGGTCTTCGTGTCCGACCATTTCCAGCCCTGGAACCACGACGGTGGCCACGCACCGGCGGCGATCCCGTGGATGGGGGCGCTCGGAGCATCCACCGAGAAGATCATCATGGGCACCTCCGTGCTGACCCCCACATTTCGCTACCATCCCGGTGTGATCGCGCAAGCCTTCGGCACGCTCGGTTCGATGTTTCCCGGACGGGTGATCCTCGGCGTCGGAACCGGCGAGGCGCTCAACGAGGTGGCCCTGGGCATCCCCTGGCCGGAAGTCAAGGAGCGTTTCGCTCGTCTGAAAGAAGCGATCACGATCATCGACAAGCTCTGGACCGAGGACCGCGTCACCTACGAGGGCGCGTTCTTCCAGACGTCGAACGCCACCATCTACGACAAGCCCGACGCTCCGGTGCCGATCTACATCGGCGCCGCGGGCCCGGCGGCCACGAGACTGGCCGGACGGGTGGCATCCGGGTTCATCACGACCTCGGGGAAGGCCAGGACGCTCTACACCGACACGCTACTGCCGGCCCTCGCGGAAGGCATCGAGAAGGGCGAGCGGCCGGCGGACGCCGTGGACACGCTGATGGAAATGAAAGTCTCCTTCGATCACGACCGTGAGCGCGCCCTGCAGGACACCCGCTACTGGGCGCCGTTGGCACTCACCCCAGAAGAAAAGATGAGCGTGGAAGATCCAATCGAGATGCAGCGCCTGGCGGATCAGCTCCCGATCGAACGCGCTGCCGCCCGCTGGATTGTGTCCACTGACCCTGACGAGCACGTACAGCGGATCAACGAATACATCGACCTCGGCTTCCGCCATCTCGTGTTCCACGGGCCGGGAGCCGATCAGCGCCGTTTCCTGGAACTGTACGGTTCCGAGATCTTGCCGCGCCTGCGCGAGCAGCACGGCTCCAACGACTAAACGACGCGGTGACACCACGGGCAGCGGCGAGACCGCCGCTGCCACGGCGGATCTCAAGCGGTTGGGGCCGGAGTCAGAGGGCCTTAGTGGCTGCCGTGAGCACCTGGTTCAGGGTGGGCACGCCCGCCGCCCGAAAGACCTCGACACCCTCTGCGTTGGTGAGGATCACCGTGGGCGTATTGCGAATCCGGCTCGCTTCAGCCTCGTCTCCGTGAGCCGCAACATCCAGTTCGACGACGGTCGACGCGGGTACCAGACGGTGAACTTCGGCCAGTACGGCCCGAGTCTGAGCGCAGGGCTCACAGAAGGCTGCTGTAAATAGCGTGAACTGCATGGAATGTGCCTTCTCAATCCTCGGCGGGACAAGTTCGCCTCGTTCAGTTTACGAGCTTCGGACCGCGCATTCGGGTGCGCGGTTAGACTTGCCCCATGATAAAAAGCAAGGACCGGCTGGTTTGGATTGACTGCGAGATGACCGGTCTCGACCTGGACAAAGACGAATTGGTCGAAATCGCCGTCGTCATCACCGATTACGACCTGAATGTGCTGGACCCCGGGCTCGACATCATCATCAAGCCCAACGCATCCGCTCTGGAGAACATGGGCGACTTCGTGCGCACCATGCACACGACCTCGGGCTTGATCGAGGAGATCCCCAACGGTGTGAGCGCGGCCGAGGCCGAGTTCCAGGTGATCGAATACATTCTCAAGTTCATCCCCGAAGACCAAAAGGCCCCGCTGGCGGGAAACTCGATCGGCACCGACCGGGCTTTCCTCACGCGCTACATGCCGCGGCTCGATAAGCACCTGCATTATCGCAACGTGGATGTGTCCTCGATCAAGGAGCTTGCGCGTCGCTGGTACCCCCGTGTGTACTTCAACGCGCCGACAAAAGACGGCGGACACCGCGCTCTCGCAGATATTCTCGAATCAATTCGTGAGCTCGCTTATTACCGTCAAACCGTGTTTGTGGCTGACCCAGGGCCCTCCAGCGACGAGGCAAAAGCCCAATCTGAGGACGTCGTGCACAACTTCGGTGCTCAGGTGTAATAGAATTCATGAGTTGCCCTTCTTCGCAAGCGGAAGGGACGCATGGTGGGTATAGCTCAGTTGGCAGAGCGCCTGGTTGTGGTCCAGGAGGTCGCGGGTTCAATCCCCGTTACTCACCCCAATGTTTTACCCGGAAAAACCGGTTTGTTCGGTTTGAAACGGATGCTGCAGCTCGACGCGTCCGAATTCGAACGTCTCGTGGTCGATGAGCTCGATCTCCTCCCCGATGACATGGTCGATGGTCTCGACAACGTCATCTTCGTCGTGGAGGACCGACCCGAAGACGGCAGCCTCGACATTCTCGGCCTGTACGACGGGGTCGCTCTCACCGAACGTGGTCAGTACGGTTTCGGTGAGATGCCCGACCGGATCGTGGTTTATCGTGAGCCGCTGCTGGCGATCTGTGACGATTTCACCGAGCTGCGAGACCAAATCCATGTGACTCTCGTACACGAGATCGCCCACTTCTACGGCATCGACGACGACAGGCTGCACGAACTCGGCTGGGGTTAGTCCGTCGCAGGCTAGCCTTGACGCATGAGCAGATTCCGCCCCGCACGATTCATCGGCGTGCTGATCGGGACCGTCGCCATACTCGCCGTCGGTGTCTACGGTCCGGCCACGTTGTTGGGGCCGTTACCGGCTGCCACGGCCACTATTCTCACTCCCCCGGCTTCAAGCGCCAACGCGAGTCCACCGCTCATGCCCGCCGCGGGCTCGAGCGCAATCGTCGCACTCGCCGTGGACGACTCCGGTGCCATCGAAGCTCCCGCGACACCAGCGGCTCCCCTCGCTGTCGGTGGCGCGAGCGAGCCCCTCCCCCTCGCTTCCATTGCGAAGGTCATCACAGCACTCGTTGTTCTCGACGCGAAACCGTTGGCTGCCGGCGAGGCCGGGCCCGCCGTCACTCTCACCACGGAGGACTACCAGAGCTACCTGGACTACTCGACACGAGGATCGCGATCGGTGACGGTTTTCCAGGGCGAGGTGTGGAGTGAGCAGGAGCTTCTTCAAGCCATGCTCCTCGGTTCCAGCAACAACCACGCCGATACCGTCGCCCGGTGGGCCTTCGGCTCGGTGGACGCCTACGTGACGGCAGCCAACGCCTGGCTCGCCGCCGGGGGCTTTGCCGACACCAGCGTGGCGGATGCCACCGGTCTGGCGGATGCCAGTGCCGGCACCGGTACAGACCTCGCCGGAATCGCGGCCCTCGCGGCCGGCAACCCGGTCGTCTCCGAGATTCTGGCCAATCCCGCATCCGCTTTGGCCGGACGCCGGGGCATCGACAACACCACCGCCTATCTGCCGGAACTCGGTATTACCGGAATCTCGCGTAGCTATACCGACGCCGCCGGTGTGTGCTTTCTCTTCACGGCCACGGTTGCCGACGGCGACAAAACCTTCATCTTCTCCGGTGCCATCGTGGGCGAGCCGGACTACACGACCCTCGACAGCGACCTCACCGCCCTGATGGACAGTGCCCGTGCCGGAATCACCGAACTGCCCGTGCTCACCCAGGGCGACGCTTACGTTGACTTCCAGACGGCGTGGGGCGCCTCCGCCTCCGGCGTCGTGGGCGTTTCGAAGACCCAGTTCGGTTGGCAGGCGAGCGCCCCGGTGGATCCGACCATCGATCTGGATACCCTGACCACGGGCAGAGCGGGCACTGTCGTCGGCCGGGTCACCACGCAGACCAGCGCCGGGGAAGCTTCGTCTGCACTGGAACTCGACCGCGCCCTGACCGATCCGGGTCCGGGGTGGCGCCTGCTGAACCCGATCCCGGTGATCACGGCCCTGCTCGACTCTCGCAACTAGCGACTACCGGTTCAGCGAGCCGACAGCCGGATGTTCGCCCGTCGTTCGGGGGCTTCCCGCGCGCAGTAGCGCTCCCAGTCGCGCTGCCACTGGCTCCAGTGCGTGCGAAACATCTCGCCGTCCCGGGCGAGGGCTCGTTGCTTGCGGAGGCCGTCGGCGGCATCGAGCCACACGCGGATGTCGCCCAGCGCCTCGTGAGCGGCGGCCAGTGAGCCGCAGCCTTCCACGATCAGTGGCCGATCCGCGGCAACGGATGTCCATTCCGCGCGGCGCCCAGTCGTCCAGTCGTAACGTTGCCAGGCCGCCGGCCTGCCCTGCCGACGCGGCTCGAGCACACAACGACGCAGATGCTCGCTGGCGGCATCCAGTCCGCCCCACCCGGGATAAATGTCATCCAGGCGAACCAGAGTGGGCGTTGTCTCCCCCGGCCAGCCGCGGCCGAGCACGTCGGCGAGTGTGCTTTTGCCGGCACCACTCGGACCGTCAATGAGGATCACGGCCAGGGCCGGAGCATCCGTCAGGGCCTGCAGTACGGGCACGAGAAGCTCCCGTGCGGCGGTCTCCGCGTCAGGCGAGGACAAAGCTCCACGTTCCCGCCCACACCGCGGCGGCGATGGCTGCCGCCGCGATGAAGACGCCCAGCCCCACCAGTGCCGCGTCACGGCCACCGAACACCGACGGACGTGCCCAGGTACGAGGCAGGTCGGAGCCGAAACCACGGGCTTCCATGGCGGTGGCCAGTTTGCTGCCGCGTCGCACCGATAGAACGAGCAGGGCAAAGGCCGGGCCCACAAAACGGCGGAAAGCACCGACCACACCGCCGCCATCGCCCACGCCACGAGCGCGCCGGGCCAGGGTGAGCGAGCGCCAGTCCTCGATGAACATGCCCACCAGCCGCAGCGCAGCAAGCCCGCCGAGCACGAACCGGGCCGGCAGCCGCAGCACCTGAGCGAGACCGTCGGCCAGGTCGGTGGGGTCGGTGGTGGCGAGCAGGACGATTCCCGGCAGCCCGATGGCGAGCACGCGCAGTCCGATCGCGACGCCGAGCGCCACCGAGCCCTCGGTCACGCTGATCAGGCCCACGTGCCAGAACACATCACCGGAATCTTCGCCGTACAGCACCGTCGTCACGGAGGCCAGCGGCGCTGCAATCCACACCGGCGCCGTGCGCAGCCAGAATTGCCGGGCGCTCAGCCCACACCAGAACAGCAGGATCCCCTCCAGCAGGAGCGCGACTCCCGCCGACACCCAGTCGATGGAGAGGAGCAGGGCACAACTCACGATGAGCGCAACGGCGAGTTTGGCGACCGGATTCAGGCGCGCCACCGCGCTCGGGCGGATCTGCGGTGTCATCAGGCTCATGAGGCGTCCACCAGCAGACCCGGCGCCGGGGACGGCAGCACAAAATTGACATCGGCCACGGCGGCCACGAACTGCTCGTCATGCGTGACCGCCACCAGCGCCGTGCCATCGTCGAGCAATTCGGCCAGCAGGCGCACGAGTTCCTGCCAGGTTCGCGCGTCCTGGCCGAACGTCGGTTCGTCCAGCACCAGCAGCCGCGGGCGGGTGGCGAGAACGGTCGCCACGGAAAGCCTTCTCTTCTCTCCCCCCGAGAGGGTGAACGGATTCGCGTCGGCAAGGTGATCGAGTCGGAGGCGCACCAGGAGCTCATCAACCCGCGCCGACACTGCTGTGCTGTGCAGTCCCAGAGCCCGCGGGCCGATGGCGAGATCCTCGCGCACGGTGGCCGCCAGGAACTGATGCTCCGGGTCCTGGAAGACCGTTCCAATCCGGGTGAGCAGCTGACGAGAACGCCAGCGAACGGGCTCGCCGCCCAATCCGTCGGCCAGGCCTGCGCCGGCCCGCAGCACGCCGCCTGCCGGCGCCAGGAGGCCGGCGAGGGTCAGTGCGAGGGTGGACTTGCCGGAGCCGTTCGCACCGGTCACGGCCGTGGCCCGACCGGCATGAATATCGAGGGTGAGGTCGCGGGCGACCGCGACGGCCGCGCGGCGAGCGAAAGGCACACGGCCGATCACCAAGCCCTCTGCAGCCAGCAGCATCTCCGGCTGAGCGCCAAGCGATCGCGGCAGGCGCGACGGCGGCGCTGGGAGGCGGTTGGGAACCCAAACCCCAGCCGCGGAGAGCCGATCTCCGTGTTCAGACAGCACAAGCGCGGTCGGCCCGTCGGCCATCACACCGCCAGCGGGGTCAAGCACGATGACGCGGTCGACCACGTGCTGCCAGACCTCGACCCGGTGCTCGATCACGATCAGGGTGGCACCTGATCGGTCGAGGCCGCGCACCACCGCGTCTCGAACCTCCAGCACCCCGGCCGGGTCCAGGTTCGCCGTCGGTTCGTCGAGCAGCAGCAGCCCCGGCGACATCGCCAGCACGCCGGCGAGGGCCAATCGCTGCTTCTGCCCACCGCTGAGAGCGGCCGTAGGGTGATCCAGCGGCAGGTTGAGTCCCACCGCGGCGAGAACCGCCCGCACCCGTGGCCAGATATCGGTGCGGGGAACGGCCAGATTCTCACAGCCGAATGCGACGTCGTCTCCGATCCGCGCCAGCACAACCTGGGAATCGGGGTCCTGCAGCACCAGGCCCACCCGCCCACGGGCGGTTCCGGGGTGCGCTCCGTCCACCAGCAGTTCCCCGGTCGAATCGCCGTCCTCCTCGTCCCCGAGCACGCCGGCCAGGGCATGCACAAGCGTGCTCTTGCCGGCTCCGCTCGGCCCGAGCAGCAGCACCCGCTCCCCGGGTGCGATGTCAAGGTCCAGCGCCGACACGGCCGAGGACGACCGCCCGGCGTGCCGCCAGCCCCACCCTCTGGCGGTCACCCGGGCGGGTGTCACTCGAGTGGTTTCGGTGGTTCCTGAAGGCATCTGCTACTCGGCTGTGCGGGCGGCGACCGTCGGGCGAACCTCTCGGCCGCTGGCGAACCGGCTCAAGGCGCCGGTGCGAGCCAGTCCCCGAACCGCGAGCCAGGACAGCAGTCCGGCCAGCACTGTTCCGGAAATGACAGCGGAGACGAAGTACACCGCCTTGTAGCCGAAGTCGAGAGCTGCGTAACTGGTGAAGCTGGTGTCCAACAGGCCCACGGCTGCACCGGCCCCGGCACCGGCCAACAACGCCACGCCCAAGCGAAAGTTCGAGTAGAGAAACAGCGCCAGAATCAGTTCGGCTCCGAGACCCTCAACAATTCCCCAGATCAGCGTCGAGAATCCCCACTGCGTTCCGATCAACATGGAGACGACGGCAGCGATGACCTCGGTATAAACGGCCGCACCGGGCTTGCGGATGACGAGGCCACCGAGCACACCGGCGAAAAGCCAGCCGCCGGCGAGCAGTCCTTCAAGCCCCGGCGTGAAGGCCAGGATTCCGCTGAGCGGCGACCAAGCCAGGCCCCAGGCCCAGAAGATCACGCCGCTGGCTACGCCGATGACGCTCGCTACAACGATGTCGACGACGCGCCATCGGTACGTGCGCGGCTGACGGTTGGTTGAGGTGGTTTTTCCGAGAAGACCAGGTGATGCGTGCACTGTTCGTGCCCTTTCCGTAGGTGAATACAGGTGTGGGGCACGGGTTAGAGAAGTCTCCCTGCGCCGGCATGATCCGGATCAGGTTCGACGGTCGAAGCTCTACAGCTTCCTCTCAGCCCGGTTCACCGGACTCCCGTGTTCATATTGAGTCTAGCTCCCCGCATAGACTCACGGAATGGAGTTTTATTCATGAGTCTGTTCGTGGTGCTGGGAGCCGCTGCGATGATGCTCGTGCTGCTGCGGGCTGCGCTCTTGCGGCGACGACGCATCGCCCGGGGGCTCCCGGTGCACGGCCCGTGGCATTGGCCGCGCCGAAAGAAGTCCCGGCGCGCTTGAGCGTGCTTCAACACGTGCCCTCAGTTCGCCAGGTCATCGTGACAATAGTCATACATATCGAGACTGTTTTTCGAATCAGCACCTAGTTCTGCCTGCGCGCAGAGCACCCTCCTCCCGGATGTCACCCCCGCCTCAGTGCAGCGTGACAGTCCAGTTCGGATCTTTGCCACCCACTGCGGACAATCCGACCGCCAATCTCGTTGAGATTCATGCCGCGGTCTTCAGCCGCCGTCACGCGTATCTGGGCCTCAGCCTGTCCCAGTTGACGCACCTCAGCGCGACTTCTCGACGGGCAGGGCCAACGCAACGAGGTCTGCTCCAGCGGTCGACCCAGACCAGCATTCAGCGAGCCGTTCCCGTTGGCGATCCGCCATGTGGGGCGGCTCCTGCCTGCCATGAGACAGCGCGAGGTCGGCATCTGCTCCCTGCAATCCGCGCTATCCGCCGGTGAACATCGAACTGGCTGTCTCGGCGCCCGCGTCGGCGCAAGCGCGGGACAACCTGTCGACGCCGTCGTTCCATTCCACGGACCCAATTCCACTCGATGCCATCGCGCCGAGGATAATTACCGGCGCGGCGTCCCTGAGAGCGGCGGTTGCCTCGCTCACGTCGCCTTTTCTGCTGGTCGGCACCCGATCCAGTACGCGTGTAGCCAGCCGGTACCAGCCTTGTTGTTCCTGAGTGGCCATCCGACCCTCGCGAAGACCAGCATCGGCGTTCCCGGTAATTGTCAGGACATCACCAAAGGCGGTGCATGTCGCCGCATCCGTTGTGGATACCGTGGCTGACGGAGTCGGGCTTACCGCAGGTGCGGAAGCCGCGGCGCACCCGGACAGCGCCAGCGCACCGGCCAAAGCCAACGGAGCAATCAAGACGTGCCTTCTCATCGGGGCCTCCCCAAGGCTCAAAGTTGTACTTCACCATATCGGACCGCATGTGCAAGCCGCTTGGGGAAGCCAGCACGTTCGCTCACACCCGCCCTGACTTTCGCGTTCGGGGTTCGGCTTACGGGCATGTCAGTGCAGACGTTAACAGGGTTGGCTTCACGCGATTCGGTCTTGTTGGAGGTCCCTTGGGTTCTTGCGGGGAACGAACCGACGTCGCTCGGACCGTTCCACGGTCGGGTGGCGATAAGTCGTCTGCATGGCATTCCAAATCGACTCTTGAGGTTCATTCGAAAAGTTAGCTGATCGCCGATCGTGCGCCGCGCCAAGCAGCCACGACTGACCATGCCAGGAAGAGCAACAGAATTGCGATGAGGATAGCGTTGGCCTCCGGGATGAATTGTGCCACTCCCGCAGTGATAGCAACAAGTGCGAAGCCAATCCACGACGGTAAACGGGCGGCCTGGTGGCCAGCTGTCCATGCGGCATCACTGGTCATTGTCGGCGGGATTCTGATTCCGATGAAACCGTTCCGACTAATTCTGCCGGAGGCTGCCAGCTGTGTCACGACAACGACAA
>Ga0209023_10000780_pt1 | contig 45423 bp, 38 predicted proteins | sample LakOneMetagenome_FD_187468 | JGI IMG/M metagenome (GOLD analysis project Ga0209023, IMG submission 187468) | Freshwater and sediment microbial communities from Lake Erie, Canada (SPAdes) (version 2) | ecosystem: Environmental > Aquatic > Freshwater > Lentic | place: Lake Erie, Canada...
TCCGTCCTCAGGCGTCGCAGCGGCCCGCGAACGCCGCGGCGACCGGCTTCGACTTGTGTCCCGCCTCTTTCATCACCGCCGGAACCGTCGGATCCGACACGAAGTTCTGCCAGCCCTGTTCATCCCAGTCGAAGATGACCCACACGCGATCGGTCTCGGCTGGATCGCGAAATACCATCGCGCCCTTCGAGCCGTGCTCACGGCGCTTCTCGGCGCCTCCGGTTGAAAACACCTTCATGAACTGATCGAAATCTTCGACGCGCGTCGTTGCCAAAAGCATGTGTCTCTCCAGTGCGTGTGTTGAGTGCGGGTAATGAGTGGTGCAGGTGACGGTCAGAGAGCGGCCGGGGCCGCGACGAGCTGTTCCCGGGGATCAATCGCGCCGAGTTCGTGCACGACCTTGAACTGGCCGCTGCGCGACTGGGCGATGTACATCTGCATGCGGACGTGATGCTGACCGGGCACCATCTCCGCGGGACCACCGGGTCCTTCGGTGATGCGCGCGTGGTCGAGCGCGGCGACGACACGCGCCTGGTCCAGCGTTCCAGCCTCGGCAACCGCCGACGCCCAGAGTCGAAGTCCCCGATAGAGACCCGAGCAGGCACCACCGCCTGTGAACTTCGCCTGGCCTGGGTAGAGCGCGTCGTACTGCGCGAGCAGCTTCTGGCTGAACGGATCGGCAACCTCCTCGTAGTAATCGAGGCAGCCGTAGAGACCTTCGACACAGGTCGCAGGCACCATGTTCAGGAAGTTCTCGTCGAAATAGGTGCAGACCAGATGGCCACCGCGCGCCTGGAAACCCGAGGCGTAGAGCGCCTCGAAGAACGGCGTCACGCCGGGTGGCACGATGGTGTTGAACACCACGTCAGCACCGCTCGCTGCGATGCGCTTCACCGCCTCGCCGTAGTCCATGTGGTTCATCGGGTAGTACTCCTCGCCGACGATCGACCCGCCACGGCTGGTCACAATCTCGCGAACACGCGCGTTCATCACGTGCGGCCACACGTAGTCGGCTGATGGCAGGTAGAAGGTCTTCGCGCCGGTCGTCTCCATCAACCACGGAATGAAGGGGTCGACCTGCTGGGCGGGCACCGGGCCGGTGCAGAAGATGAGCGGGTCCGCCTCCTGACCTTCGTACTGCTCGGGATAGATGTAGAGCGTCTTGCCCTTCGTCACGGCCGGTCCCTTGATCGCCTGGCGCGTCGAGCTGTAGATGCCGCCGACGATCACATCCACGTGGTCTTCTTCGACCAGTTTCGTGGCCACACGTGCCGCCGTCGCATCGTCAGTCGCGCTGTCTTCGATGCACAGGTCGACGTGTCGACCAAGCAGACCGCCTTTGGCGTTCACATCGCCGATGACCATCCTCGCGACGTTGACGTTCGCGAGCCCGACAAACGACAGGGGTCCGGTCTGATCGGCGATGAGACCCACCTTGATGGCGCGCTCCGCTGAGTTGGTTGTTGCCATTTCGCACTCCACTTCACAAAAAGGGCGTTGCCTCGAGCCGTCGTGGTCACGGGCAACGCGGTGTGTGCTAAGAAGAGTGCGCCCGACGCATCGTCCGGCACATCGGGAGAACTCCCCATTTTGAAAAATCAGCTTCGACTCGGTGAACTTGTCGCGACCCTGGCGTTGGCCCAGGACAACGCGTTCGGACAGCCGCTCGAATCACAACTGCGGTCGTGTCTGCTCGCGACGTGGATGTGCGAGGCGGCGGGATTCGACCCGGCCGTGCGCGACACGGCGTACTGGGTCGCTCTCCTCCGCTACATCGGGTGCACGGGCCACGCGCACGAAGTGGCGACGCTCTTTGGCGATGAGATCGCCATCCGCGCCAGAACGCTCGTGCACGATGCGGGCAATCCGGCCGAGGTCATGGGCGACGTCATGGAGTACGCCACGCGCTGGCGTCCCGAAGACGAGCGGGAAGAGATCGTCCGCATGCTGCAGCAGACCGCCCATGCGTGGGCGGTCAACAACTTCGCCTCGGGCTGTGAAGTGGCCGACATGCTGGTGCGACGTCTCGAGTTCGATGCGCCGGTCCGCGAATCGCTCGCCTTCACCTTCGAGCGGTGGAACGGGAAGGGTTTTCCAACCCACGTCGGCGGCGAAGCCATTCCGCTCCCCATGCGTGTCGTGCACGTCAGTCACGACATGGAAGCCATCGCGCGCATCTTCTCCGTGGAGCGCGCACTCGAGGCGGTCGTCGCGCGGCGCGACACAACCTACGACCCAGCGATCGCTGATCTGTTCGCCACGCACGGACGCGCGTGGCTCGAGCGTCTACGCGGTCTCGACCCGTGGGATGCCGTGCTTGCCCTCGAACCCACTCCGCATCGCATGCTGGAGGGCGACGCGCTCGACGCCGCACTTACCGTGGCCGCCGACTTCATCGACCTGAAGTCGCCCTTCATGAATGGTCACAGTCGCCGATGCGCACAACTCGCAACCGATGCGGCCCAGGTGCTCGGTCGTCCTGCCGACAGGACACAGTTGCTGCGACGCGCGGCGCTGCTGCACGACTTCGGCACGACTGCCGTGCCAAATTCAATCTGGGACAAGACCACGGCACTGACCAGATCCGAGTTCGACCGCGTCGAACTGCACCCGATGCTGACCGAGCAGATGCTCCGTCGTTCTCCTGGTCTCGAGGATGTGAACGCCGTCGCCAGCGCCCATCACGAACGCACGGACGGCTCGGGTTATCACAAGCGTGTCCGCATCAAGGACGATGACATCGACGGCAGCGTACTGGCAGTGACGGAGGTGTACGTCGGACTGACGACCGACCGTGCCGATCGCTCCGCATGCACGCCAGCCGACGCGGCGGCGGCCGTGCGACAACTGGAACTGCAGGGAGCCCTCGATGCACGCGCCTGTCGTGCCGTGCTCCTCGCCGCAGGACACGGCGAAGGCGCCGCGCCCGTCGCGTCCAGAGCCAGACATCCCGGCGGGCTCTCAGGTCGCGAGGTCGATGTGTTGAAGCTCGCTGCGCGGGGACTCACCACGAAGATGATTGCCGACAACCTGTGCATCTCCAGCAAGACTGCCGACCATCACATTCAACACATCTACAACAAGATTGGTGTCTCGACGCGTGCGGCGGCCGCTCTGTGGGCGATTCAGAACGAAGTCGTCGGCTGACGGGCGTCAGCGGCCCGGACGGATTTCCTGCGTGAAGCCAATCGTGTTCACGTCGCGGAACACGGGCGTGAGCGGCGGCAGTTTGGCCGGGTCGAGGAAGTCGACGTCGAACGCGTAGTTTCGCGTCGGCGCGCCATAGACCGTGTTACAGCACTTGAAGGTGCCGACAGCCTGCCGGTTGTAAAAGAACGTTACCAGCGAGCCGCGGTAGTTCACGGCCTGATCGCCATTCTCCAGGTAGTGGAGGAAGTTGTGCGCGCCGCCGTCAGTACCGAAGTCGGTGCTGGTTCCTGAGGGTTGTGGGAACGCCATCCCCTTGCCGGCCGCAATCGCGATGCGGTACCAGGTCTGTGTGTTGCGATTCCGTCCGCCGATGTTGTACGGCTGGGCGAACCCGGTGGCGTCGTTCCAGGAATTCGAGAGCAGCGTCACCGAATCGCCCATCACCGCCGTCGCCGCGTGCGGTTCGGTCCACCCGCCGTTCGCATTCCAGTCGCCCTGCAAGTAGATCGGGTTCTCGGAGACGACGGTAAGACCACTCACCGTGGCGCCGATCGTGGCGCCGTTGAAAATACGTAGCGCGCGCCGGAACAGCACCGCGCGGTTCACCCTGGCCTGAGGCGCTGTCAGTTCGGTCGTGGGACGCGCCGCCGTAGTGAGCGGAAGCGCCGCGCCGGGCGGTGCGGTGTTGGTCACGCCGTTGTAGGCGGGGAACTGTCCATACGTATCGAGGACGCCGTTCGCGTTGACGTCCTCACCCGCATCGAGTGTTCCATTCGGTGCACCGGTCGCACTCGCCGGGTTTACGACGTCTTCCCACCCGTACTCGCCCGTCTCTGCGGATAGAGCGTCCCGGTTGTTGCGCCGATCGGAGAAGTAGACCGCGTAGCCACTGTTGGTGAGCGCAGTCGTGCCTGTTCCCGCGGCATAGGCACCCGAGCCCTTGAACCAGCTCGCGAGATTCTGGGCGTCAATCGCCACGTAATGCATCACACCGCCCAGGACGATGTTGCCGCTGGTCGGAGCAGTGTCGCGCACGAGGGCTTCCCGCGTGTCGAAGATGACGTTGGGCCAGTAGTCGTTGGAGTTGTTGGCGCCGGTTGTCGCGGGCAGGTAGTCGCACGAGCCGCCGTTGTCTTTCAGACGCTGCAGGCGAACGATCGCATTCGGCGTCGGATCTGCGCAGATGGTTCCGGACAGGTTTGGCGCACCAATCCCGTAGTTCAGGAGCTCCATCGTCACATCGGCCCACACGCCCGCCGAATTCTGCTTCTCGATCTTGATGTAGCCGCCAATCGTTCCGGTGCCCGCATTGCTGAGCGCATGTGTCGTGATGATCTGCGGCTGCGTCGTAGTCGGAACGCCGGCGCACCCGGTGAAACGCACGGGTGCAACCGTGGTGTACCCCGAACATGACACCACCGAGTTGCCCAGCCAGAACGTCGTCGGTGCAAACGCCGCGGTCCTGACCACATTCAAGGTCGCGGCATTCGCGGAGGCAGCCGCGCTCAGCGCAGTGGTGACGCTGATCGTACCGGCGCCAGAGGACACCACTCCGGTGACGACCGCGCCGTTCGCCATGGCGAGCGTGTCACCGGTGCAGCCCGTGAAGGTCGTCGGCGTTCGCCCCGTGCACGTGACAGTGGCATTGCCACCGACGGCGATCGTCGCTGGAATCTTGAACCCGGCTGGAATGGCCGTGACGCGAATTTCGGTCGCCGTGGTGTTGGGCGTGTTGGTGTTGGTAGTCGCTGTGATCGCACCAGGAGACGTGGCAATCGGCGGATGGGTGGCATTCACGGGTCCGTACGCCGTGCCGTTGTTTGGCGCGGCGGCATTCCAGTCGCCATCGAGCAACACCGGAGCCGTGGCCGTCACGCCAGGCAGTCCCGTGATATCCGCCGCCGTATCCGAGAGCAGGATGCGCAGGCTCGCCTTCGTGAAGTCACGTTCGCTGAAGACGTTTGGATTGCTGACGTTCTCGTTCGGCGCAGGGCGGCGACTCAGATCGACGTTCGTGCCGCCCATCGCGACGAGCGCCAGGTTCAGCGTCTTGGCGCCAGTGAGGCCGTTGCGAATGTTGGCGTTGTAGCCGCTCAGGGAGACGTTGGTCCAGGACACCGAGCTTCCCGGCGGTTCATTCAGCGCACTGCCGATGCCGTCCACCACGCTGCCCTCAGTGGCCGCAAGCGAACGGAATCCGCCACCAGTCGTGACGCTCACGGTACCGTCGTGGGACGGTGAGGTCGAGATGAGTGCGCCGTTCTGGAGACGCTGCCGCACGATCTCTTTCACCGCCGTCACCTTGTCGCTCATGGTCAGGGTGGCGCCGCCACCTTGCGAGAGAAACAGGTTGCCGTTGGTGTGCACGCGTCCGCCAAAGGCGAAGTTCGGACCGGCGAAGAAACTCAAATCCTGATCCGAGAAGATGCCGAACTGGAACACGGGAATGGCAACCGTCTCGGTGACACGCTGCAAGTGGGTGTCGCTCCCCGACTTGGTGCGCGCTGTCACATCCATCGTGTACTGCGTGATGAGCGCGTAGAGCCCTTGATAGGGACCAGAGGACACGGTGGTGCTGCCCAGATACTGCGAGGTGATGGAATAGCCCGAGGTATTGCTGGCGGTCGTAAAGGTGATGTCGGAAAGCGTCGGCGGGGTTGCCGCGAGCGCATTGACCTGCGCCTGCGTCGGCGCGACGTAAGTGAAGAACAGGTTGCCGAGATCGGTGGTGAGCTTCTCGAGACCCGCACTGGCGGCGTAGAACGACTGGTTCCGGTCGCGGTCGATGAATCGATAGCGCTGGTCGCTCATCGTCAGTGCCGTGAACCCGACCAGCAGGGCCGACATCAGCATCATGACGAGCAGCACGCTCACCATCGCAATGCCGCCTTCCCGGCCGATGACCGACACGGGCGAGGTTGAACGCCGCAGCGAGCGGACCGGTCTCTTGAACACGCTCACGCGTGTGTCGGCGCTGGTCTGCCTCATTGATATCGATCCACGAAGGCGAGATTCCTCAGGCTGACAGCAGTATTGAGCTGCGTCCTGATGTAGTCGTGCAGCTGCGGAGACGCCGTGTCGGCGCGCACGCCGAGGTGCAGGTTCATCTTGCGCACCTGCGTTGCGCTGTACGTGAGGCCGCTGCCAGCGTCTGTGTACGGCAGCGAGGGCACCAGCGTCGGGTTCGCACCGCCGTCGACCAGGTCGTAGGTCAGGTCGAGATCCTCGATCACCCCAGCGAGCGCCTGCGCACCGTAGTGATTGATCTGACGTGTCAGACGCGGCGTGCCAGGCGCGGTGGTGTCGTCAAGGTAGTAGGTGTACATCAGCAGGCGAGCCGCTGCGAACCCCAGGGAAAGCGTGCCGGTGATCCGCTTCGCAGCGACAACAGGGTGCCTTGCGGAGCCGTGGACTGATTGAAACCAAACCAGTCGTTGGCGGCAAAGTAGATGGACGTCGTGTCCGTGCTGGTGACCGTCCGGATGGCCGTCGCGCCCGTGTTGAACCAGATGAGATCGCCGGCCTTCACTGGCGCCACACCGTTGGTCGGATCGCCAGTCAGCCAGTTGAACCCCGTCGTCGACGTGGTGCCTGACACGGTCATGAAGCTGCCGTCGCTCTGCAGCGAGGCGGCGTTGGTCGGCTGCGTCAATGCCGCGTCGCACACCTTCGTGTCCCCGATGAGCGGATCGATCATCAGGAACGTGACGATGTCGGTGGGTGAGCTGTTGATGGTGGGCCCGAGCTGGTATCCCGTCACAATCGACGTGATCGTGGTCTGACCGACGTTGTCGAACGTGTACGCCGTGCCCGGTGGTCCAGGCCGATGCAGCGCCGTGGCGCCGGTGCCGTTTGGAACAGGAATGCCGCCGGTCGGAATCTTCCGGCCCGCCTGCATCAGGTCGCGCACGAACAGGTTGGCGCCGGTCCGGAGATTGTGACTGGAATCTGACGTCTGCTGCGCAGAGCCGTTGAGTGCGAGCGCGTTGCTGTACGCGGTCAGAGCACCGGCCAGCACCAGCAGCATCACGAATGTGCTGGCGGCCAGCTCGATGAGCGTGAAACCACGTTCATCGTGCCAATCGTAAGAGGCGCGCACGTCAGGCATAGCTCGAGATGTAGGCCACGAGCGTATAGGTACGGATCTCGTTGCCGCTCGGATAGGTCACCGTCACGGTGACGGAGCGCAGCTGACAGGGCTTGGCAGCCGTGCCACATCCGGTTGGTTCGTTGGCGACGTCCCGGATTCGAATTTCACGACGGTAGTTCTCGAGCGACACCGTGCGGTCGTCGGTCGTCCCCACTTGCTGGTCCGGTCCTGCGAGCGTCATGCTCTCGCCCGCGCCGTCATCGGCCGTGTTGACAAGGCCATCGTCTCCGGCAAGCGCGAGCGGTTGCGGACCATCGAGAAACACACCACCGTCGCTGGCCGTGCCGACGACGTTCTGAATCTGCGCCCAGGTGAGCTTGTGCGAGTCGCGCGCGCTGAACACGCTCTCGACCGCCTCGGTCGCCTTCTGGGTCGCGATGACGTCGTTCGGCGACGTCCGCAGACGCTGCATCCCGGAGGTCAGCACTGCGGCGGCGCCAAGCAGACCAATGCTGAGCACCGACGTGGCCAGCGCCACTTCGAGCAGCGAGAATCCGGCTTGTGTCGATGCCGCGCGCTTCGTCACACCAGAGTCCATGCTTTGCCGTTCCAGCGATATCCGCGAATGTGTCCGGTCGCCCCAAGCACGGTGACGGCCCGCGACGAGTTCACGTTGTTCGGCGTCGCCAGCACGATGGTGCCGTTCAGCGGATTGCCAGCCTGATCGACCATGCCGCCGTCGGTTGCGAATTGAATGGTCGTGGCGGTTCCGAAGTCGACGGCCGACGCCATGCCAAAAACATCCGGTGTATCGGTCAGACCGGCCTGTTTGCTGTAGATCACGCCGCCTTCGAGGCTGACCGTCGACAGCACCGTCGTCCCTGTGACGGCTCCCGACGCATCAATCTCCACGCGAGTCAGCCGGATTTGGGACGGCTGCAGAAACGAAACGCGCACATAGCGGCGCTGCGACACCGCCAGATCACGTGCCGTGTTCAGTTGTCCCATCACGACGCGCATGGCGCCGTCGGCTTTCATGTGTGGAACCGTCTGCGCAATCTGAATCACGGCGATTGCACTCACGATGCTGCTGATTCCCACGACCAGGGCGAGTTCCAGCAGGCTGAACCCTCGCTGTTGCGACAGACGCATCCAGACGGTAAGCGCAAGGGCGGTACCACGCCGCCGCCCACGCCGAATCGTGCAACGCTGCACCAACCGCTCTTGCAGGTGTTCCGAATCGGACCAGTGAATTGCGATTCTGTCAGCGCCGGCAGACACGCCTCCGCTCGCGTCTGCACCTTGCGGCGCGCCGGCACCGCGGTGTGCCCAGCGTCACACGCCGCCAATCTCGTTTGTCCGGCGTCGCCTTGCGCGATCGAATCGCGTCGACTGATGCGTCTGCATCAGGCGTGTGATGCGCCTGGCGGATTTACTTCGCGGCGTGCGGCCAGCACTCTACGTCGAACCACGCGGGCCGCTGTTCCCGCGGATGTTCAACACAGGCAGGAGAGAACTTCACACGTGCCGCTGTTCAGTCGCCCCAGTCCTCCTGCGCGCACTCGCGTCCTCCTGACATCCGTCTTCGGCCCCTTCAGTCAGGACGATGCATTCGGGAGCCGGGCCATCAATCCGCTCGAGCTCTATCACAATCAGGTCACCCGGGCGCAGGGGCCGTTCTCACTGCGCATGCACCATCGCTCCTGGGGCATCATGCTCATCCAGGAGAACATCTCCGCCGCCACGACCCTGCTCGATTTCCCGACCCGTGAGCGCTTCGTGGACGAACTCCAGTCCACCTACTACGACATCGTCGGCATCTCGGGCATCATCGTGAACGTCGGCAAGGTGCGCGAGATGTGCCGGCTGGTTCGCCAGCACTCTCCAGCGTCCACGATCGTGATGGGTGGTCACGTCGCCGCTCTGCCAGACATCGCGCAGCAGGTGGACGCCGACTACATCGTGAAGGGCGAAGGCATCCGCTGGTTTCGCGAACTGCTTGGCGATCCGGTCGACGCCCCAATCGTCCACCCGTCCATCCCCTCATCGTTTGGTTTCCGCTTGATGGGCCTCCAGGCTCCGAGCGGCGGCGGCGACCCGTCGGCCACGATCATCCCGTCTGTCGGCTGCCCGATGGGATGCAGCTTCTGCACGACCTCATCGTTCTTTGGCGGCAAGGGACAATTCGTCAACTTCTACGAGACGGGCTCGGAACTGTTCGACGTGATGTGCAAGGCGGAGCGCGAGTTGTCGACGCGCACCTTCTTCATGATGGACGAGAACTTCCTCCTCTACCGCAAGCGCGCCCTCGAACTGCTGGAGCAGATGAAACGCCACAACAAGCCGTGGTCGATGTTCGTGTTTTCATCAGCCAATGCGATTCGCAAGTACACGATGCGCGAACTGGTGGAGCTTGGCGTGACGTGGATCTGGCTCGGCCTCGAGTCGCCGCAGGCCGGGTACGTGAAGCTGAAGAACGCCGACACCATCGCCTTGACGCGGGAACTGCAGTCGCACGGTATCTCGGTGCAGGGCTCCACCATCATCGGCATGGAGCACCACACACCCGAGAACATCGAAGACGAGATTGAGTTCGCCGTCAGCCACGACGCCGACTGTCACCAGTTCATGCTCTACACGCCGATGCCGGGCACGCCGCTGCACCGGGACGTGCAGCGCGATGGTCGGCTCCTCGAGGGCATCGAACTCGCCGACATCCACGGCCAGTACAAGTTCAACTTCCGGCACCCGCACATCAGCCGCGACGATTCGAAGCGGTGGCTCGACTTCGCGTTTCAGCGCGACTACGACGTGAACGGCCCGAGTCTCTTCCGCATGATGCGGACACGATTCGATGGCTGGCTCAGATACCGCGATGACAGCGACGCGCGCGTGCGGGCTCGGTTCGAGGCAGACGCGCGCAAGTTCCGCTACGGCTGGGGAGCGGCGCTCTGGGCCATGGAGCGCTTCCTGCGCGATTCGAACGACGCCGCGAGCATGCGCATCGGTCAACTGCGCGAACGGGTCGAGGACGAGTTCGGTACGGTGGCGCGCGCCATCGATCAGGTCGCTGGCTCGGTGCTGCTCTGGTCAGCGCGGCGCGAGGCCACCGCCTATCCACAGGGTCGTCCACTCGAACCGCGGACGTTCGTCGACAGGCGTCGCTGGGCATAGGTCTCCGCTCGACCTTCGATAGTCCTTCCGTCAGTCACCGTCTGACAATCCGTCATCGCCAAAAAGAGATTTGCGGTCGGCCACTCGCCGGTGCCATGATCCCGAGCTTGCAACCACTTCATCGGTGATGCGGTTCGGGCAATGGGCCCGTGCGCGCAGCATCTGTTGGTGGCCGCATCGCTTCGATCAGCCTCGACACATCGAGCGACGCGACTCGGAGGATTCATGGACCAGACGAAACCTCCCGTCGGCGACCGACTATTCCGCCGCATGGCCGAAGCCGTACCCGTGCCGGCCTGGTCAGCCGCACTGGATGGCTCCTGCGACTTCGTCAATCGGGCATGGTGCGAACACACCGGTCTGTCGGTTGAACATTCACGTGGATGGGGATGGCTTACCGCCGTCCATGCCGATGACCGCACTGAGTGCGCAGCGCTCTGGGCAGCCTGTGTTCGCACGGCGTCTCCGCTGGCCTTCGAGCTTCGGCTCCGACGAGGTGATGGGACGTACGGCTGGTTCCGCGTACGTGCGGAGCTGCTGCTCGACGCCGCCGATCAGCCCGAACGCTGGTTCGGCACGGCTGACGACATCACTCACCGCACGCGGGAAGATTCACACACCCTGTCCTATGAGCGTCAGCGACTGAGTCTGGCGCTCGATGCCGGCTCGCTCGGCATCTTCGAGTGGGACGTGAGGACCGATGAAGTCTACTGGTCGCCCGAATGCCACTCGGTGCTTGGCGGCGCGGTGCCTCGGGCCGACGGCACGCGTGACGACTTCGCCAGGCTGGTCCACCCCGACGATGCCCCGATTGTCTGGGCGCGCGTCGACGAAGCGCTGGCGGGTGGACGCCTGTACGCCCTCGATTTCCGCATCATCCTGCCTGACGGAACCGTTCGCTGGTTGAACAACCGCGGAACGGTCGTGCGTGACGATGCTGGAACGCCGCTGCGGATCGTTGGCGTCGTCGGCGACATCACCGAGCGAAAGCAGGCCGAGGAAGCCCTGCGCGAATCCGAATTGCGGTACCGGCGTCTGCACGACAGCATCCGTGATGCGTTCGTCATCGTTGACATGAACGGCCGCATCTGCGAATCGAACGCCGCATTCCGGAAGATGGTGGGCTACACCGAAGAGGAGCTGCGCGAGCTCACCTACGTCGATCTGACACCCACCCCGTGGCACGAGCTCGAAGCCAGCATTGTCACCGAGCAGATCCTGACCAGTGGCAGCTCCCCACTTTACGAGAAGGAGTACCGGCGTCGTGACGGCAGCACCTTCCCGATTGAGCTTCGCACCTACCTGATTCGTGACAGCGCTGGCGAACCGCACAGGATGTGGGCAATCGTGCGCGACATCAGCGAGCGCCGACGCGCGGAGGCGGCGCTCAAACAGAGCGAAAGCCGATTCCGCGCCTTCGTCGAAACCAGTTCGGACGTGATTTACAGCATGAGCCCGGACTGGAGCGAGATGCGGCAGCTCGAAGGCAAGGAGTTCGTCGCCGACACCCATAGCCCGAGCGGCACGTGGCTCGACAAGTACATCCATGCCGACGACCAGCGTCACGTAATGCAGGTGATCCGCGAAGCCATCAGCACGCAGTCGAACTTCGAACTGGAACATCGTGTGGTGCGCCTGGACGGCACGCTTGGATGGACACACTCACGCGCCATTCCCCTGCGTGGACCGGACGGCGAGATCGTGGAGTGGTTCGGGGCGGCGGCTGATGTCACGGCGCGCAAGCACGCCGAAGAGGCGCTCGATGCCACTCGCAGGCGGCTGGAAGCAGCACTGAACGCGTCGCAGGTTGTGCTCTTCCACCAGGACCTCGCGCTTCGCTATACCTGAATCCACAATCCCGCCTTTCTCGATTCACGCGACATCGTCGGCAAGCGGGACGTCGACATTCAGGAACGTCTCGAAGACGGCATGCGCCTGGCGGCGGTCAAGCAGTCGGTCATCGACACAGGCGTCGGACGACGGGAGGAAGTGCGTGTCGTGCGGAACGACACGCCGCACTTCTACGACCTGTTGGTGCAGCCTGACTACAACGCGGACGGCCTGCTGGCCGGTGTCTTCTGCGCGGCCGTGGACACGACCGAACGCCGGCACGCAGAGGACGCGCTGCGCTCCAGCGAGCATCGCTACCGCACGTTGCTCGACGCGACGAGCGCCGTCACGTGCACGTGTCCGGCGTCGGGTCTCTTCGACGGCCCTCAACCTTCGTGGTCAGCCTTCACCGGGCAGACCGACGAACAGGTACGCGGCAACGGATGGATGGACGCCGTCCATGCTGAGGATGTCGCCGGTCTCGCCGTGCGGTGGAGAGGCGCCATCGAGCGCGGTGTGTCGCTCCAGAGCGAGCACCGCGTCCGCCGCAGCGACGGCGTCTGGCGCTGGATGCAGCTGACCGCCGCACCAGTCCGCGACACCTGCGGTGCCATCGTCGAGTGGTTCAGTGCGAGTGTGGACATTACCGACCGCAAGCTGGTCGAAGAGGAGCTGCGTGAGGCAGATCGGCGCAAGGATCAGTTCGTCGCCATCCTTGCGCACGAACTCCGCAATCCGCTCGCGCCAATCCGGACCTCCATTGCGCTGCTCAAGACAAGGCAGCTGTCGGATCCGATGCTGGTTCGAAGCCGCGACATCATCGATCGGCAGATTGCACAAATGTCCCGGCTGCTCGATGACCTGCTGGATGTGTCACGACTGTCGCGTGGCACGCTCGTGCTTCAGCGGTCACGCGTGCTGCTCAGGGACGTGCTGGCATCGGCGATCGAGACCGCCATCCCGCTGGTCGAACCGCGCAGCCAGCGCATCGCGCTCGAAGGGCTCGACGACGCCATCGAACTGGACGGCGATTCTGCGCGCCTCATCCAGGTGTTCGGCAACCTGCTGACCAACGCCTCGAAGTACAGCCCACGCCGTGCCACCATCACCGTGCGCGTCTGCTTCGCGGCAGACACCGTGCACGTCGAAGTGCACGACACGGGCATCGGCATCGCGGCTGAACACCTCGAGTCGGTGTTTGGCCTGTTTGCCCAGATTGAGGGGTCCGAGAATGCCGGCGGGCTCGGCATCGGGCTGGCCCTGGTCAGGCGACTGGTCGAACTCCACGGCGGCACCATTGCCGCAACGAGCGCCGGCCGCAGCCGCGGCAGCACCTTCACGGTGACACTTCCAGCGATGCTTGCCTCACACACGTCCGCAGCCGTGTCGCAGCCGTTGACTGGCGCTGAGTCTCCCGCAGTCAGGCACCGCGTGCTCATTGCCGACGACAACGAAGATGCGGCAGACACCATATCCCTGCTCTTCTCGGAACTGGGATGTGAGGTTCGCACCGTGTACGGCGGCGAACCCGCACTGCGTGAAGCCGAACGCTTCCGTCCTGACGTAGTGTTCCTCGACCTCGGTATGCCCGACCTCAATGGACGCGACGTCTGCAAGCAGATCCGCTCGCAACCGTGGGGCGCCGACATGATGGTGGTGGCCCTGACGGGCTGGGGACGCGACGAAGATCGTCGACGGACGCGTCTGGCGGGTTTCGACGAGCACATCGTCAAGCCGGCCGACTCCGACCTGCTGGTGCGCCTGCTCCGGGATCTCCCGCAAGGCGACCTTCGCAAGTAGCTCCTGCGTTCTCCGATTGACAGCGGGCGCGTCGGGCCGTATACCGTGAGGCACTTGCCGCGACGCGTGTCGTGGCGAGCCGCCGACCAGGAGGTCCACGTGAGACCAGGAGACTTCTTCGACTTCGTTCCTCTCGACCGCCCGCGCTTGCGGATGACCACGGCCATCGACGCCCTGCTCGCCGCCGGCACCATCGCGGTGATCGCGGCGTGGTTCACCGGCCACCCGATCCTCTACTCGCCGAACTCTCCCGTGATGTCGCCGTTTACGGCGCTGTCGATTCTCATCATGGTCGGGACACGAGAGGCGCGCCTGCACTTCGAGACCTGGCCAATGGTGCTGAGTCTTGCGATGTCCGGTCTCGTCCTCGGCGGCAACGCCTCATCGATCGTCATGCTGACGACGACGCCCGCGGAGATCTGGGGAACGTTCCCTGATCTCGTGTTGACGTCAGTGATGACCTCGATTGGCCTCATCCTGTTCTGCGCCTACGATCTCATCATCGAGTTGCGCGACACCCCGGCGTCCGCGTTCATCATGGACGACCTGCTCATTCACCTCGCGCTCGTGCCTGGCGGACTCAGTCTGCTCGGATACCTGCTCGGCAATCCGACGTATCTGAGCATCCACTCCGATCCGCGGGTGGGAATTTCGCCGCTCGAGATGGTCTTCCTCGGCTTGTATGCCGTGGCAGCAGTCGTATCGAACCCGCGGCTCTTCCTGTGGCAGTTTCTCGCCGCCCGCCCGTCCAATCGCCTGGTGTTCGGGCTGCTGTTCATCAACCAGTTCGTCGCGCCACTGCTGGTCGCGCTGTTTGTCTACCGACCGGGCTCGAGCGGACTCGGCATCGAGTTGTTCGTGATGCTGGCTGGCGTCGTCGCGACGATGGCGTTCCTGCTGTTGCAGGCGCGTGTCGCTCGACGCGATACGGGTGGACAGGCAGTGCCGGCGTGAGCGCTGCGCTGGTGACGAGGCGCGTGACAGACGCGTGAGCCATGTCGACCACGAGACGTGTCATGCGCATCGTGACGACCGTGTTGGGCGACTACGCGCGACTCTTGTCCGTGTAGATCTGCATCACGTGCGCGGCCCAGTCGAGAGCGGACGTCTCGAGGTCGCCGCTGTCGAGTGCGCCTACTCTTCCTTCGCGCATCGCCCGCGCCAGGGCGTCCAGTCGTTCAACTTCGTCTGCCAGCGGCGGGAACACCTCACGGTGCCCTGTCGCATCGGCATAGTCGAACATGCCGTTGTGACAATGCCTGTCGTCGTCCCAGCCGGGATGATTGAGGATGGGATACAGGCAGACGCCCTGGATCGGCACGCCGGCCTTCATCGCGGTGAACACCTCGCGACACATGTAGCGCAGCCACGCCGCACGCGTCTCGCCCTCGATGCCCGTCTCGGCCACGAGCACGGGCCGACGATAGCGCCTCCAGACCTCCTCCAGCATCGCGCTGACATGGCGATAGCGCGGGTCTGACGGAACAATCATTCCGCCTTCCCAGACGAACTGGTTGTGAATGTAGTAGTTCACACCAACGATATCGAAGCAGCCCTCGTTCCCGCCAAGTTCCGGAGCGGTGCGCCCGAGCACCATGTCCCACGCAGCAAACTGACTCTGGCGATACCCCTCGGCCAGTGCCAGGTCCTCGGGCGTGTCACTGCGTGCGACGACGTTGATGATGGGATCAATCTGATAGATGACGACGCGTGGGTTCACGCGTCGAACGGCATCGACGGCTTCAATCGTCGCGCGTACCAGCTGCCGCTTCACCTCGTCGCCGCGATGTGTCTGGAACGGGTTGAAGATGCCGCCTTCGCCGGCAGCCCACGAGAAGAACGAAATCTCGTTGATCAGACAAATACGCGGCGGCCGGTCATCGAGCTCGCTCATGTGAAGAACCGCTTCCCGCGCATAGCGCACGAAACGGTCTACGAACGCCGCCGAGAACAGGTCGAGATCGTCTGGCCAGCCGTAGTGCCACAGATCCCAGATGACCTCCATGCCCGTGTCGCGCGCCGCTTCGAGCATGGGAATGGCGCTCGAGAAATCGTACTGGCCTGGCGAGCGCTCGATGAGGTGCCAGCGGAAGCCGTCACGCGCCACACGTATGCCGTGCTGCTGGAGCAACTGGTAGTCGCTCGCCGCAAGCTCGTCATGTCGCGTGGAGTGCACGAGGTCGAGCCTTCGTCCTGACGGGAGCCTGTGTGTGGAACACTCGAACCCGCCGAGGAAGAAGCTGCCCGACGTGTCCGTCATACCGCACTCGCAAGTCCGCGTGTCTCTCCCGTGAGCTTCCTGAACAGGGTCAGCGCCTGGGCCACGACCTGGTCCATGTTGTAGTACTTGTAGGTGCCAAGCCTGCCGAGGAAGTGGACGCCCGGTGTCGCGTCTGCCAATTCCTGATACTTACGGTACAGCGCCGCGTTCTCCGCGCACGGCACCGGGTAGTAAGGGTCGCCGTTCGCCCGCGCGTACTCGTAGACCAGCGTGGTCTTCGGATGCTGCTGACCAGTGAGGTACTTGAATTCAGTGACGCGCGTGTACGCGTTCTCGCTCGGATAGTTGATGACGGGACCCGGTTGCGCCACTTCGACGTTGCGGGTCTCGAACTCGAACTCGAGCGACCGGTACGGCAACCGGCCAAAGCGATATTCGAAGAACTCGTCGACCGGGCCGGTGCAGATGACATCGGCGTGCGGAATGCTGCCCTCGATGTCCTGGTACGTCGCGTTGAGCAGAATGCGGATATTCGGGTGCGTGAGCATCCGCTCGAACATGCGCGTGAAGCCGTGTCGCGGCATCACCTGGTAGGTATCGGTGAAGTACCGATCGTCACGATTGGTTCGCACCGGCACGCGCGCGGTCACCGTCGCATCAAGTTCGGACGGATCGAGCCCCCACTGCTTCCGTGTGTAGTCGCGAAAGAACTTGTTGTAGAGTTCGCGTCCCACCTTGCTGACGATCACGTCCTCCGAGGTCTTCACCTGCGCGACGGGCTCGGCGACACGCTTGAAAAACTCTTCGAGTTCGAACGCCGTAAGGCTGGTGCCGTACATCCGGTTGACGGTGTCGAGGTTGATTGGAATGGGCAGCAACTGGCCGTCTACGGACGCCAGCACACGGTGTTGATACGGCCGCCACTCCGTGAAACACGAGAGGTACTCGTACACGTCTCGCGAGTTGGTGTGAAAGATGTGCGGGCCGTACTTGTGGACCAGAATGCCGGCTTCGTCGTAGTGGTCGTACGCGTTGCCACCAATGTGCGCGCGTCGGTCACAGATAATGACCTTCTTCCCGTGCGACGCAAGACGCTCCGCGATCGTCGCGCCAGCAAAGCCGGCACCGATGATCAGATAGTCGAACATGGAATCCCCCGGCGCAGCGATGCGCCCTTAGACTGCGGCTTCGCCGGCTGCCAGCGTGGACACCGGGTGGTTAGTGACGACGGAGTGATCGAGCAGCGTCCGGATCTGGCGCCACGTGCCGTCCCACGACGTCTGCCGCAGGAAGACATCAGCCCGTCGGTTCCGGTCGACGTGGTCGTCCGCCATGGCCGCTTCGCACGCCTGGACAAAGGCACGCACATCGTCTGCGATGTGAACGAGGCCCGCCTGCCCGTACGGCCGAACCACGTCACGCACCGACGTAGAGACGACCGGCTTGCCCGCGGCGAGATACTCGGGTGTCTTCGTCGGGCTGATGAACCTGGTCGCCTCGTTTTTGGCAAACGGCATCAGCGCAACGTCCCAGCCTGCGATGTATGCCGGCAACTCGCGGTACGCCTTCGAACCGAGGTAATGCAGGTTCGGACGGACCGGGAGAGCGTCGGCATCGATCTTCACGACGGGTCCGAGCAGCACCCAGTGCCAGTCAGGACGCGCGTCTGCCAGCCCCTCGAGCAGCGCCAGGTCCATTCGCTCGTCAATGACACCGAAGAAGCCGAGACGCGGGTGCGGAATGCTGGCCTGATCGTCAGGGTCTGCTTGCGGTTGTCTCGCCGCGGAGAAGTGCGCGACGTCGACACTGCTCGGAAACGGATGGATGTTCTGATGGGTGTGACGACGCGCTTCGTAGAGCGAATGCCCGCCCGTGAGGACGAGCGTTGCACGACGCACCAACTCGACGTCGTACTGCTTCAAAGCCGGTGATGCGCCCTTGAACGCCGATAGTTCGTCCATGCAGTCGTAGACGATCGACACCGGCGAGAGATGGTCGGTGAAAGCGAGCGCCATCGGCGTGTAGTACCAGAGCACGTACCGGTTGATCGACTCGCGCGCCATCAACTGGTTGAGCAGTTCGCGCTGGATGATCAGCGCTTCGCGCGGCGTCGTGCCGGTTGCGCACTGAGGGGTTGCCACAGTCACGCGCCCGCTCCGTTCGATGCGCAGATGCGGGCGGACACCAGGTGCGTATTCCGGCTCTTCGACGAAGAACACCCGGCGTTCGGCGGCACACCGCGTCATCAGATGCTGCGGACGCTGATAGACGAAGTTCCAACGGAGGTGTGACAGACAGATCACGTCCGGCAGCGCGCTGGACGCTACGGATGGGATGAACGCGGCAGGTGGATTCATGTCGCCGTTTATTCCAAGAAATGTACCGTTAATCGGGAGGCTCGAGCGCGACGGCGTGGCGTCCGGTTTCGAGACGATACGCGTCAGCGATGGCCTGCGCTGTCGCGCGATTCGCCCGCATAGTTGCTATCGCAATCACAGTTCCACCGAATCCGCCGCCGGTCATCCGTGCGCCGCACACCTCGGGACGGGCGTTCGCTATCTCGACCAGTCGATCGATCTCGGTGGTTGAGATCTCGTAATCAATCCGCATCGAAGTGTGTGACGCGTTACACAGCGCGCCGAGCGTCGCGACCTCATCGTTACGAAGCGCCGCCACGGCCGCAAGCACTCGAGCGTTCTCTGTGATGACGTGGCGCGCGCGGCGGGCGAGCACGGGCGGCAGCGTCGCGAGCGTGTCCAAAGCGGTCTCGTCGAGGTCGCGCAGACTGCTCACACCGAGCTGTGCCGCAGCCTCGAACGATTCCCGTCGCCTGATCAGATAGCCGCCGCCGGCATGCGCGTGCGTGACGCCGGAATCGATGGCAAGCAAGCGCATCGAGTGAGGAAGCGGGACCCGTTCAACCGCGAGCGAGCGCGTGTCGATGAAGAGCGCTTCGCCGTCCCGGCCCAGGCTGGCGGCGAGCTGGTCCATGATCCCGACGGGAACACCGACGAAATCTGTCTCGGCCTGCTGGGCAATCCGAGCCAGTGCCACATCGTCCATCGGAAGGTCCAGAGCGCGACGAAGCGCCCGGAGCACGCTCACCTCGAGCGCAGCACTCGATGAAACGCCGGCACCCACCGGAACAGTCGAGGAGATCCGGACTTCGAACGGACGCAGGGTAAAGCCGTCGCGCGCCAGCACGAAGGTGATCCCCTGAATGTAGTCGAGCCAGCCTCGCCCGCGAGTCTCGCGTCCCAGCTCGTACTCGTGGGGTCCGCTGTCGTCCATCGCGCTGATGACGCGCACAGCGCCAGCCGGGATGAGCCGGAGTTCAGCGGTCGTGCGCTGCGGTATCACCGTCGGCAGGACGTATCCACCGTGATAGTCGGTGTGTTCGCCGATGATATTGATGCGTCCAGGTGCGTCGGCGACCACCGCGGCGCCGTCAGTCATCATCGTCCAGCGTGATGGCCTGCAGTTCCTTCACGCGCTCTTCAGGCACTGTGTCGGCGGTGAAGACGCCTGCGCCGAGCTCACTGCCCGCCAAATATTTGAGGCGTCCTGGCATCCGGTAGGCGGGATAGAACTCTGCGTGGAGATGCGCCTCCGGGTGCGCGACGCCGTCGGTCGGCGCCTGATGGAACGCGAGCACATAGGGAAACGGTCGCTGCCACAGCGCGTCGAAGGTGCGAACCACGGTCTTCAGGGCTCGCGCGAAATCACGCCGCTCGTCGCGGGTCAGTGCGGCGAACGACTCGGCGGGACGCGACGGTGCGATCCACACCTCGTAGGAGTAGCGGGCGCACACCGGCATGAACGCCACGACGTGCGAGCCGAGGTAGACGATCCGCAACTGCTCTTGCAGTTCCCGGCGCACCATGTCGGCAAGGAGTCCGCTGCCGTGGCGATCGAGATGCGCGCGTTGCAGCTCGAGTTCCCGCGCCGCAATCGGCGGGATGAACGGATAGGCGTAGATCTGTCCGTGCGGATGGGTGAGCGTGACACCCACCTCGATGCCACGGTTCTCGAACGGAAACACGTAGGCGACATCTGCGCGCTCGCCGAGCCGCTCGTAACGGTCTGCCCAGACGTCCACCAGCAACTCGACATGTTCGAGCGGCAATGTGCCCAGGGTCGCGGCCGGGTCTTGAGAGAACACCACCACTTCACACGCGCCGACGCCAGCAGCCGTTGGCACGGACAGCAGCGGCGTCTCCACGGCGTCCGCCACGAGTGCGGGAAACAGGTTGTCGAACACCGCGACGTCCCAGTTGCCGTCCGGCACTTCGGTGGGATGCTCAGGGTTCACCGCGGGCGCCAGCGGGTTGTAGCCCGGAGGCATGAAGGTCCGCAGCTGGCGATGGCTCGCATACGCGACCCACTCTCCTCGAAGCGGATGCCACCGCAGGTGTGTGCTCGGTTGAAATGGGCCGGCGTTTGGCGATGGCGCCACGATGTCGCTGTCGAGCGGCAGGGTGCCGTACAGCGTCAACGACCGACCATCAGGCTTCTGCAGCTCCAGCCTGTGCATCACCGTCGCTCGGGAAGATCGCTCAGGCTGACTTGATCGAGCCCCTCGCGAAGGGCCACCACGGAGGCACCCGCCGTTGCGCGGGCAATGCGGTCGAGCGGGAACTTCGGTGTGCGGTCCGCGTACAGCAGACCATTCGCTTCCTGATAGGTGTCGGCAAACTGCGTGTAGCAGAACCCCGAGAGCACGCCGAGGCTGCGCACGACCTTCAGCAGCGCGACGTACTGCCGCTCGAACTCTTCGGCACTCGGGACGCTGGAGTAGCCCCAGGTCTTCGGATCGACCGCGAACTTGATGCCGCCGAACTCGGTCAGCATCAGGGGCAGGTCGAGCGACGGGTGCCCCTCGAGCACGAGGAGTCGTCCGCCGGGCCGTTCGCGCTTGAAGAGTCTCGGCAGGGCATCGTCCGCTCGGTACCGGCGAGCGATGCGTTCCGGACTCGAGTCGTAGTCGTGAATGCCAACGATGTCGGTGGCGACGCTTTCCCAGCCGTCGTTGCCGATGACAGGACGCGTTGGATCGAGCGTCTTGGTGAGGTGGTAGAGCGCCTGCACGTAGTGCCGTTCCCGTGGTGTGTCCGGAAGATTCGGGACACCCCACGACTCGTTGATCGGCACCCATCCGGCAATGCACGGATGACTGCTATCGCGTTGCACCGCCGCGGCCCATTCACGGGACAGCCTGTCCACGGACTGCTGCGTGAAGCGATAGGCGCTTGGCATCTCGCCCCAGACGAGTAGCCCTATGTGGTCGGCCCAATAGAGGAATCTCGGGTCTTCGATCTTCTGATGTTTGCGCACGCCGTTGAAACCCATGGCGCGGGAAAGCGTCACGTCTCGCTTCAACGCGGCATCGTCTGGAGCGGTGAGACCTGACTCTGGCCAGTACCCCTGGTCGAGCACCATGCGAAGCAGATACGGACGGCCGTTGAGGAGGAGTCGATCGCCACGCGTCGTGATGCTGCGCAGGGCCGAGTACGACGTCACTTCGTCGATGAGCTCTCCCCTCCCTCCCCAGAGTTGCAGCTGGATGTCGATCAGGTGTGGCGATTCCGGGGACCAGAGCAATTCGTTGCGGGAGTCGTCGATGCCAGGGTCTGACATTGCGACGCCGCGATGCACCTCACCCCTGATGACGTTGTAGGTATCTGACGCCAGCACCACATCGCCCGAGGTCAGCTTGACTCCAAGCCGAAGGTCGGCACGTGAAGCAGCTGATAGCCAGACCTCGACATCAATCTCCCAGCGCACGAGATCGGGCGTGAAGGCGAGCCGATCGATTCGCACCGATGGCACCCGCTCCAGCCAGACGGTCTGCCAGATGCCCGTCGTGCGGTGGTACCAGATGGAATGCGGTTCGACCTGCCAGTCCTGCTTGCCGCGCGGCTTTGTCAGGTCCAGCGGATCGTCGTCGGCGCGGACGACGAAGTCGTAGCTGGTTCCTGGCTCCTGGTTCCTGGTGGTTGGTCCGTTCCTGGTGCCGGCCCCCGAGACTTGCGAGAACTCGGTGATGTCCACCGTGAACGGCGTGTAGCCCCCGTGATGCTCGCCCGCGCGGATGCCGTTGATCCAGACGACCGTGTGGTAGTCCACGGCGCCGAAGTGCAGCAACCATCGTTCGCCTGGCGTGACCGCGTCCACGATCACTCGACGGTGATACCAGCACACTCCAAGATAGCCTTTCACGCCAAGTCCGCTGGCCGAGGTCTCTGGCGAGAACGGCACGCGAATCCGGTGGTTCCACTCGACGTCAGCAGGCACGAGGAAGCGCGCCTCGGGATCGAGTGCGCAGTCCCAGTTGCCATTGAGAGACACCCAGTGCGCGCGCCGCAGCTGAGGCCTCGGGTACGCGCGGCCGTGGGCGTCTACGTCGTCGGACGAGATTACAGGCGGCAGCATGCGGTGCGAGATGTTGCAATCGTCCGGCCACGTCGCACCCCAACTGTCGGGGCGACAGACCTTCTCGACTGCACGCCGCGGTGATGCGGCTCTCGAAGGCGCTCAGAAGACTGAGTGATTTGCGGGTCGGCAGACGGCTGAGACGATGCCCGTCGAGGGTCCGCTCGGATGCCGACGTCTCACGCGTACCCGTGGGACTGGACCTCGGCTCGACTGTCACGTCTTCCACACATTGGCGACGTCTCCGCCCCGTAATCGCACGGACGCTGCTGCAGGTGCAGACGCGTTGACGAAGAGAACCGGACGCGACGCGGGCGTAATAAGCGGACGAGCCGTCGCATTCGTCGGGGTCCAAACCCTGAGGTGCGTTAACATCGCAGCTCATCCTTGCTAGCTCGCATCGGGTGCGTCGCGTGAGGAGTGTCACGATGGCGCGCGACGAGCGCGAGCCACTCCGCTGGCGACGACATCGACAACCCAACTGTGTCTACATCAGCATCCGTACCAGTCTCCGCACTCGTCATCGCACATCCCGGCCACGAGCTTCGCGCGTTCGGCTGGGCATCCGAGGTCCGGCCCATCACCTTCGTGCTGACGAAAGGTGATGGACACGATGGGCAGCCGCGCGTGTCGTCGACGTCACGAGTGCTGAAGGATGCCGGCGCGAGTGAGGGAACCATCTTCGGCCGGTTCGGCGACCGCGAAATCTACGACGTGTTCCTGAATCAGCGCTACGGCGTGATCGACGCGCTGTGTGACGAACTTGCAGCCGCATTCGTCCAGGCCGGCATCACGCTGGTTGTGTGCGATGCAGCGGAGGGCTACAACCCTTCGCATGACGTGTGCCGATACCTGACGGTCGCCGCCGCACGTCGCGCCAGCCGCCTCGCGGGACGCCCGATCGAGGTGTTCGACTTTCCGCTCGTCGGCCCACCTGACGAGTGCGCCGGTCCCCTGCGCGCGGCGTGCATTCGGCTGCAGTTGACCGAGGAGACATTCACGGCCAAGCTCGCACACGCTCGCCGCTATGAGGAATTGCGGTACGAAGTGGACCGGGCGATTGCCGCCAACGGCGCGGCAGCATTTCGCGTCGAATGGCTGCGCCCGGCAACCGCTGTCGGGACACGGTGGTCGGAACCGCCCTTCTATGAGCAGCACGGTCTTCGCCAGGTGGACGCCGGCCACTATTCGAACGTGATCCGTTTCGACCCGCACATACTGGGTTTCCTCGATGTGCTCGAGCGCGGGAGCGAGTTGCCCTGAGAGTCCTGCTCACGAACTTCATGCTCGAGAGTCGCTCCGGCTCTGAGCTCTACACAGCTGAATTGGCCGAGCGTCTTCTGGCGCTGGGCCACTCGGCCGTGATCTACACCCCGGCGCCAGGTCCACTCGCGCGCGAACTGCAGGAACGCGCCATCCCGGTCGTGTCGGATCTGCGGATGGTGACCGAACCACCCGACATCATCCACGGTCATCACACGCACGAAACGCTCACGGCCCTTCTGGCCTTCCCCGGTGTGCCGGCCGTGCAGGTGCATCACGGGTGGGTGGGCGAACCACCGGCATCATTTCCCCGGATTCTGCGGCACGTGGCGGTAGATGACACGGTGCGAGACCGCATGGTCTCCGAGTGGGGCGTCCCCACATCGTCTGTGGACGTCATTCGAAACTTCATCGATCCGGCTCGCCTGCCGATGCGCGGTCCGTTGCCAGCCCGCCCTGCGCGTGGACTCGTCTTCAGTAACCGCGCTGCGCATCATCTCGACATCGTGCGGGCCGCGTGCCGTTCCAGCAGCATCGCTGTCGACGCGGTTGGCATCGACGTCGATCGTGTCTCTGATGATCCAGGGACGCTGCTTCCCGCGTACGACATCGTGTTCGCCAAAGCGCGTTGTGCGATGGAGGCCATCGCCGCAGGGTGCGCCGTGATCCTCTGCGACCGTTCCGGTGTCGGCCCGATGGTGACCTCGCACAATTTCGATGAGATGCGTCGTCTGAACTTTGGCTTGCGGACGCTTCGCGCACCGCTGTCAGTCGAGTCCCTTGCTGCAGCGCTCGGCTCGTACGACCCCGACGATGCGCGGGCGGTCACCACGCGTCTCCGGGCTGAGGCGACGATAGACGATGTCGTGGCGCGGTGGCTGGACACCTACGAACGGGTGCTGGCCGAATGGCGCGACCAACCTCGGTGTGTGGAGGACGAACTTCGCGCGACCTCGCTCTACCTGCAGCGAAGGACCGTGGAGCCCACGCCTGGGGTCGCGGCCGGAACCCTGCTGAAGACCGCGTACTTCAGTCTGGCGCGCAAGCCGGTGATTCGACGGCTGCTGCCGTCGCCACGCTGGGCGCAGCGGCTCTACAACCGGCTCAAGGGCCCGTCCCACCGGCACTGAAGCGCACGCCGTAACGTCTATCGGAGGATGCGCGCAGAGACACACGCGCGTGAACCGGACAGAGTTGTGGGAATGACGCACTTCCCGACAATTTGAGATGTTGACTGCGCGTGTGGCCGCGGCGATGCTGCGAGTGATGTCATTTTCACTGAAGCGTCTCGTCGTCGTGACTGCTGTGATGTGCTCGCTCGCGTCGAGGGCGATGCCCGCATCCGGTGCTCCGGCGGACACAGCGCGATGGGACGCGGCGGCAGCCGCCCGGTACCTCGATGCGCGGATGGACCTCTGGTGGACGAACGCCAAGGTGCTCAAGACCGGAGACGCCGACGCGCGGTGCATCTCGTGTCACACGGCCGTTCCCTATGCGCTCGCGCGTCCTTCGCTGCGGCGAGTCGCCGGCGAGACGACGCCAACTGCGCACGAACAGCGCATCGCGGAGACGGCGAAGCTGCGCGTCGAGGTCGGCGCGGCACGGCAGCCGTTCTATGACAACTCAGAGGACAAGAAGCGCGAGTCGCGCGGCGTTGAGTCCGTGTTGAATGCACTCGTGCTGACGTCCCGCGATGCGAATCGTCGCGATACGGGCGTCAGCCCCGACACGCAAGCCGCGCTGTCTCAGATGTGGTCGGCACAGCGCGCCGATGGATCGTGGGATTGGCTGAACTTCGGACTCGAGCCATACGAAGCGCCCGATGCGGTCTTTCATGGTGCCGCCCTGGCCGCAATGGCGGCGGGCACAGCCAGCCATCTCGCTTCGACATCGAATACCCGCGCCACTGACGCCGGTGTCGACAGACTGCGGACGTTCCTCTCGACGAACGTGTCGTCACAGCGACTCTTCAACCAGGCGTGGGCACTGCTTGCCGCCGGGCAGCTTGATGGGGTGCTGTCTGGAACTCAGCGCGATGCGGTTGTGCGTGCGTTGAAGGAGCGACAGCGTCCTGATGGTGGCTGGTCTATGGCCGACCTCGGAGCCTGGCACTGGGACAAGACGGAGGCGCCGTTCAGTTCTCCCGGCACGACAGACGCCTCGCTGCTCGCGACGTCAGATGGCTATGCGACGGGTCTTGTGGTGTACGCGCTGCGTCGAGGACATGTACCGGCGAGTGACGCATCGGTTGTGAACGCTCGCGCGTGGCTCACCAGCCATCAGCAGACTGGCACCGTCACGGATCCGGCGTGGGCGCCGTGGCGCGCGCACTCGCTCAATTTCGATCGCGAACATGGCGGTCCAAAAGGCGAAGCGTGGCGTCGCATGTTCATGTCCGATCTCGCCACCGCGTTCGCGGTGCTGGGCCTCAGCGAGTAGCACGCAGCACTTTCGCGTCCGCTGGCATCGTCGCGCGGTAGCCCGCCTTGATCGTGTCGCGGAGGTCAGCGCGAGCGGGCGTGGTAACGTCGCGCGATGCGCGTTCAGGTCTTTGCTCTCCTCGTTCTTGCCTCGCTCCCACTCTCTGCTGCGGACCTGAAGGTGGCGACCTCCGGGTCACACACGCTCGTCATCGCTCCAGATGGGACGGTGTTGTGCCAGGGGCGCAACAACCTCAAACAGTGCGGCGTGCCCGGCGATGCGGGAGGCGTGTGGGCCGAGAAACTGACGCCTGTTGCTGGTGTGCCCAAGGGCCTCGCGGTGGCGACCGGCGATTCGGACCACAGCATGGTGCTTGGCGTCGATGGTCGGGTGTACCAGTGGGGTCAGAATCCGTATGGACTGCTTGGCGGCACTGAGCGGGGCTCCGCCACCGTGCGCACCACGCCAGCGCCGGTGCCCGACCTGTCAGGTGTCACCGCCATTGCCGCGTGCCGCAACGCGGGAGCCGCGCTGCGGGCCGACGGCACGGTCTGGATGTGGGGCGCCGATCAGGAGGGCGTGCTCGCGACCGGCACCATCTTCCGCTCGGGTGAGAACGCGAAGGAGTACTACGTGCCGCGACGCATCCCCGGTCTTCAGGATGTGACGGCGATCGCCTGCGGTCGGGCCCACATGCTGGCACTCCGGAAGGACGGCACGGTGTGGACGTGGGGTGCGAACAGAAATGGTCAACTCGGGCTCGGCGACACGGAGCGACGGGCCGCACCCGCAGCGGTGACGACGTTGACGGCCGTGACGGAGATCTACGCGGCTGATGACATGTCGGGCGCACGAGTGGCCGGCGGCTCCTGGTTCGCCTGGGGCAATGGTCCTTCGTCGGCTTCCCTGGATACCAATACGGCCGCGCAGGTGTTGACGCCGACGCCGCTCACGGGGGCGCTGCGCGACGCGACCGCGCTCAGTAACGGCATCGTCCTCAAGCCCGATGGCTCCGTGCGCACGTGGGGGTCGAACATGTTTGGCGCACTCGGCACGGGCGGCAGCGTCGATCAGGATGTCGCTCCGGCGCGGAGCGTGGCAGTCAGGTCGCTCTCGAAAATCGTTCGGGTCTGGGGCGGCGGTCATCGCGCGCTGGCGCTCGCGGCCGACGGCACGTTGTATCAGTGGGGACCCACGATGAGTCCCGACGCCAGGGTGCAGCGTGTGCCTGCCGCGATTGGAACGTTCGCAGCAGAGTGAGTCGACTGTCAGGGTTGACGAGTGCGCGATTCAGCGCGGGCGACGGCGAGGACACGCCATACCAGGATTGCGAGTGCGTCACGCCTTCGCACGTGTGGTTTGCTCCAGTCGCGGCGCGTCAACGCGATCCTTCGGACGTGTTGTCGTTCCCGGGCCAGGTCCAACCACGCAACTCGTAGTAGCGCCGGCGCGGTGTCGCCCGCCATGGGTCGATCCCGTTGCGCCGACATCACACGAGATGAAACGTCGTGCCGAGCACAGCCAGCGTCGCTGGCAGCACCAGCGCCCAGTGCCCGACGGCCCGGAAGAGCAGCACCGTCAGCACCGACATCATGGACCACTTCAGGATCTTGCGTGCCGGAGGCGTCTCGATTTCGAAACGCGCGAAGCTGCTTTGGCCAAGGATCGCAAATGCGAGCAGGACGGCCAGTTCGAGTTCGACACCCATAGAGAGCACCTCCTCTGATGCTGTCGCCGGCGCAGACGTCGCCTGTACGGAATCGGATCGATCTCCATCACGCTCCTCACTGCAGTCCAGTGAGGTTGGCGCCGAATCAACGGCGAGAGGCGAGCACACAGCAGCACATCGTGCGGTGCGAATGGACGCGGCCGCCGGTCTCCACTAATATCGCCGCTCCCCCAGCCGTTCATTTCTCACCAGGAGGCAGCACCATGTCTGCGTTCGAGACCATTAAAGCGGCGTACGCGGCGTTCGGTCGCAACGATCCGTCCGTGTTGTTCGGCGCCATGCATCCGGCTATCAGCTGGAATGAGGCCGAGGGCAACCCTCTCGCTGACAAGAACCCGTACGTCGGCCCGCAGGCGATTGGCGAAGGCGTGTTCGGCCGACTGCTTGCGAACATCGACAACTTCACAGCGATCCCGTCCACATTCATCGACGGCACTGACCACGTCGTCGTGCTCGGTCGCTACGGCGGGACGATGAAGGCCGGGGGCGCGACGCTCGACGCGCCGTTTTGTCACGTGTACCGCTTCGACGACGGCAAGGTGGTGGCGTTCCAGCAGTACACCGACACGGCGCAGTGGTCCAAGTTGATGCCGTAACGCAGACGGAGTGGAGCGGGAACGGGTTCAGCGGGGTCCTGAGCGCGAGGGGACGTTGGCGATTGTCGGAGCCAACGTCCGCTCACACTGCTCAATCCAGCGTGACCACCCGGGTCACACGTGTCGACGTGCTACTTGCCGGGGACCTGCTTCTCGAACAGCATGCGGCCAAACGCCTTGTACGGACCACCGTCGGCCGACACTGACAGCTCGGTTTTGAAATACGCCGGCGAGCTCATCTCGGTCACACCCTTGAACTGGTACTTGTGACCGCCCATATCCGTGGCCGGCTGCAAGGCGGGATCGTCACCGAAGTGATGATGAAATAGGCCGCCGAGTTCGCCACCGATGGGCCCCTTGCGGGTGATCGTGTAGCCGCGGCTGTCCTTCTCGATCATCGTCAGCGTCTTTGCCGCCGGTTCGTAGTTCGCGACGATCTCGCGCGTGAACTTCTTGCCTTCCGGATCCTCCGCATTGAGCGTTCCTTCGTACGCGCACGGATTGCTGGCGCTCGCCTTGATCGTCAGCGTGCCGACAGACTGGCCGCCAGACCCGAACGGTGAGTCCTGCGAGCGGAGGTCTACATCCCACGTGCCGGCGAGGTACTCCGGATCCCAGAACGGCATGTCGTCGGTGTCACGTGTCGGCCGCGTGAGTGAGTAGTAGGTGTCGTTCACCTTCTTCTGGTCTGCCGGCAGACACTTGCCGATGGGAGCCGTGAACGGAATCACCGACGTCCCCTGGGCCGCGACGCTGCTGGGCGAGGAGACAATGCCGGCGCACGTCGCCAGAACAACGAATGAACCAACTGCGATTGTGAAGCCTGCGATTTTCACTGGGGCACCATCCGGTTGGAACGAACTCTGAAGTGCAATCTGATTAGGAGAGAGCCGGAGTGCCGTCCAACCACTGGCTGAACGGCATTCCGGACGTGCGCGAGAAGCGAGACGACCCTAGTGGTTGGCCGTCGTCGCGGGGCTGCAGCTCTCGTCGAGCACGGCCACCGAGGTCAGGTTCAGGCGGTTGGTCGGCCCGGGGATCCAGACGCCCTTGGCCGCGACACGGCGACCAGCCTTGAGGGCGCCGGTCGAATTGACGCGCTCAACCGGATAGAGCGCCTTGCGGGTCTCGAACTTCAAGGCCTCTTCCGGCGACACGAAGTCTGCAACACCGACCAGTTCGAGGGTGTCCTTGCCGCCCGTGATCGCCGCGGCCTTCTCCTTGTCGGCCGCCGTGATGTTGTGCTCGAGCGGCTTGTCCTCTACGACCGGGGCGCCGGCGCGGCGGCCGTTCGCGGCACCTGTCGACAGGCCTTCACGGTAGCCCTTGGTGTCGGTCGCGAAGCGCGAGGCATTGGTCATGTTCCAGACCATGTGCGACGAACCAGGCACAACGCATCCGACCACGGCGGCGATCGGCGTCTTGGTCTCGAGCGTGAGCGTGGAGCTGCCGGTGGGCAGTTCCTTGTCGTAGATCAGCTCGGTCCACGCGTTGTACATCTCGTCCCACGTCTGCTCCGACCAGAGGGCGGGACGCTGCGGCGCGGGGTTGACCTTGTTCCGAATCGAGTTGTCGTAGTGACCGACGGTCTCGAGCACGGTGCCGGCCGGCAGGCGAACCGGACTGATCGGCATGTAGGTGTTCTGCCAGTTGAAGTCGTACTTGGGAACCGACAGCAGCACCTCTTCGTGGCCGTCCGGATACTTGGCGACGTAGGTCATGTCCTTGCCGCGCAGATGCATGTGCGGCTGCATCGACGAGATCGTCACGTTCTCCGTGAACGCCTGGATCGCGGTGATCTTCCAGTCGGCGGCACCAGCGGGAATCGGCGGCAGGTAGCGCGTGCTGCCGACTTCCTGATTCTCGATGATGTGCTGTGCGCTGCCGTTGCGGATGACGTGCACTTCGTGCTCCGGCGTCTTCTTCGCCAGCCACAGGCCGATGCGCTCGATATCGGTCTCCACCTTGCCGTCGGGCGAGTAGTGCAGTTCCCACATCAGCGCGTTGCCGGCGCGGATGCGCTTGGCCGATCCGGCTGGGAACACCTGATAGTCGGCACCCGGGAGGTAGAACATCAGGCGCTCGTCATCCTGTTCGGTGACGTCGCGGATCGGGCTGATGACGGGTACGCGATCGCCAGGCTTGTTGTCGCCGCGAATCGTGCCGCCGTCACCCGTGAGGAGGTTGGTGATGCTGCCGTCCGGATAGGTCGGGACATAGGCGAGTTCAGGGCTATTGCGCCAGCCGATGCCCTTCTTCAGCGTCGTTCCCTCGGGCAGCTTGCGACCATAGAGTGCCGAGTGATGCGTGACGGCCGTGTTCGACGGCAGAATCTGGAGCGCTTCGACGAAGACGTCTTCCTTGAACGGGTTCTTGTCCCAGATGCGGAACACGGGAATCTGCCCTTCGGCGGGCAGTTCGTAGGTCATCGGCATCTCGAGAATCACGTCCGGCGCACGACCGTTGATGATGCGCCAGCCGCCCTCGGCAAACTTCGGCATGGGCGGCGCAGCGCCGTCGCCCATCAGCATGCCGCCGTCGACCCACTTGGCAATCGTCTCGATCTGCGCGTCGCTCAGGCTCGAGTCGGCCTTGAAATGCCCAAAGCGCTGGTCGGCTGACCAGGGCGGCATCTCACGCTTGGTGACGCGCGTCTTGATCGAGCGAGCCCACGGCCGGACCTCTGTATAGCTGGTCAACGACATCGGGCCGCCGGCGCCCGGTCGATGGCAGGACGCGCACTTCTCATTGAGGATGGACGCGACGTCCTTGTTGTAGGTGGGCGCCTCGACGGCCGCACCTGCTGCGTTGAGACGGACCGTCCCACCGAGTGACGCCAACGCTGCAACACCGCCGAGCAGCAAGACCCCTGTCAGACCGATCTTGAACAGCCGCATCATCGTTCCTCTCCAAATCAGTCCCACGTGCCAACGCCTCGTATAGACACGAGCAAAGCGAGACTTCTGTCTCACGAACCGGCCGGACGCCGATTCCCGAAATCAACGCATTCTACCGGTTGAACCCGCCTGGCGGCGCACTCGTCTCTACCTGAATTCAGGTATCCCCAGGGAACCATTCGCCTCTGCGCGACGAGCGCCGTGCGCTTACGACGAGATGTACTGCTCCAGATGAACGATCGTGAACTGCTGGTCTTCGATCGTGGCTTTAACCAGGTCGCCGATCGATACGAGACCGCGCAGTTGCACGTCGTCCATGACCAGCACGTGCCGGGTGCGGCTGCTCGTCATGATCGCCATGCACGCATCAACCGAGCAATCGCAAGTGACGGAGACCGGCGAGGACATGATGTGTCGCACCGGCGTATCGTGTGACGACCGCCGTCTAAGGACGACTTTGCGTGTGTAATCGCGTTCGGACAGAAGTCCGACCGGTTTGCCGCGCTCCATGACCAGCAGCGCGCCGATGTCTTTCTCGGCCATGAGCTGGAGGCCTTCGAAGACCGGAGCCTCTGGCCGAATGGACCAGACCGCTGAACCCTTGGTCGCCAGCACGTGAAGCATCGTCAGCATAGGCGCTCCTTCAAACACGGTCTGTGGCCGTAATCCGAGGAGGGTATGCCTGATCGGATGGTGAATCAACCAATCAATGCGGCGGACACGGACCAGACAGTTCGTGTGCGACCCATCACTGCCCCCAGAAGCAGCGCCCTGTGCCCTGGCGCTCACATAGAGAATATCGATGAGAGTTGCCGAACTATCTATTTGCCGGCAGTCGATGACCTGCGTAGTGTGGGGACATGACGCGGCACCGCCGCGAAGGAGAACGACATGCGCAGACCACTGTCGTCACGGCTGCTCGACTACGCGATAACGACGGGACTCTTTGCGCTCGTGCTGCTGAACGTCGTCTGGGTCTGGCCCATCGCGACGTTCCGTCTCTTCTGACACTGACAGGCACCGGCTGGCAACCAGCGAGAGGCGCGCATGCGCGCCGGAAGGCTATCCATGCGCATATTGATACGACTCACGTCGGACACGCCACCTGACATCGCCGAGCGAGTGCGTCGGCGGCTCGAGTTTGCGCTTGGCCGCTTCTCCAGCCGCGTGCGCTCACTGAGCGTGCGGCTGACAGACGTGAATGGTCCGCGCGGTGGGCGTGACAAACAGTGTCAGCTGGATGTGCGGTTGCTGCGTCCTCGGCGGGTGATCATCATCGAGGATGTCGATGCGGAGGTCGAGGCGGCCATCAGCCGCGCCGCTGACCGTGCCACGCGCGCCATCGCCCGGGCCGTCGACACCTTCTCGACGACGCGCTCGCTGGGCGGCCCCATGCGGGTTCGAACCTAGCGGGTCGCAGCTGGGCACGCCTGTGTCGAACGGATGTTCGAGCGGGCGTGTCCGGCACTCGGAGGCGCCGGGGCGACGCGCACTCAGGCGCGCGAACGCGGCCACGCCAGACGCGCCGCCCTTCTGCCGGTCAGTCTGGTTCGCGCTGCGGATGACGTAGACGAACCGTTTCTGCAAGAAGAAGTAGCCAGCCTGCTTATCAGACCCGCCCTCCTTTTCCTCCTACTTCGCCTCAACCTCCAACTTCGCCTCAACAGCGATCCGCCCGGCTTGACCCGGCCACCCGCCGCCCTCCGAACAGACCGGCTATCTTTTCCATCGCAATCATCGTTTTGAGTCCAATAGACAAAATTCGACACCATGTTTCGAGCTTTTGAGGCATGATTAGCCAGCAATCGTCTTTACTCGCTCCAACTTGGCGCTGAATACAGCAGATTGATCGCTCAAGAATCAAGAAACACCTCAAGTTCGGCCTGCAAGTGGCCTCATCGCGAGACCACGATCATGGCCATCGGCGAAGGTATTCATGCTTACAAAGGCCACAACCGGCGGCGACAAAGTCATCCAGTGCCTCGAACGCGAGGGCGTGGAGGTCGTGTACGGCTACTCGGGCGGCGCGGCGATGCCGATCTTCGATGCCCTCGTCGACTCCAAGATCAAGTTCGTGCTCGTCCGGCACGAACAGGGGGCGACGCACATGGCGGATGGCTACGCCAGAGCGACGGGCAAGCCCGGCGTGGTGCTGGTCACCTCGGGTCCTGGCGCCACCAACTGCGTGACCGGGTTGCTGACGGCACTGATGGACTCGGTGCCGATGATCGTACTGACCGGCCAGACCATCACCTCGATGCTCGGCAAGGACGCGTTCCAGGAAGCGGACGTCACCGGCATCACCTATCCGGTCGTGAAGCACAGCTACCTGGTCAAGAACGCCGATGACATCCCTCGCATCATGAGGGAGGCGTTTCATATCGCCACCACGGGCCGGCCGGGGCCGGTGCTCATCGACCTGCCGAAGGACATCACCCAGGGCCTGTGCGCGGCGCCGCTTGTCGAGACGGTCGACCTGCCGGGCTATCACGTACCCGGCCGCCCCGATCCCGCGCTGCTGCACAAGACCGCCAGCCTGATGGCGAAGAGCCGCAAGCCGGTGCTCTACGTCGGGCACGGAGCCGTCATCTCGAACGCCGGCGAGGCCATCCTGCAGCTGGCGACGAAGCTGAACGCACCGATCGTGAACACGCTGCTCGGGAAGGGGGCCTGCGCGGAAGATCACCCGCTGCACCTCGGCATGCTCGGCATGCACGGCACGGCCTACGCCAACCGTGCAGTGGAGCACTGTGATCTGATCGTCGCCATCGGCGCGCGCTGGGACGATCGCATCACCGGCAAGCTGTCGGAGTTCTGCCCCGATGCGGTCAAGATCCACATCGACATCGACGTGGCGGAGTTCAACAAGGTGGTCCGTCCCGACGTCAGCCTGGCCGCCGATGCGCGCCTGGCGATCGAGGAACTAATTCCCCTCGTGGACCCGCTCGACACAGCGGACTGGCTCAAGGAGATCGCGGGCTGGCGCAAGCAGTACCCGCTGCGGTATCCCAAGAAGGGCGGGCTGCGCGCGCAGTACGTCGTCGATCGGCTCGACAAGCTTGGCGGACGCGACTGCATCATCACGACCGACGTTGGCCAGCATCAGATGTGGGCGGCGCAGTTCTGTCTCACGACGAAGCACCGTCACTGGATCTCGAGCGGTGGCGCCGGGACGATGGGATTCGGATTCCCGTCGGCGATCGGCGCGGCCATGGCCACGGGCAAACCGGTCTGGACCATCGTCGGTGACGGCGGCTTCCAGATGACCCTCTGCGAGCTGGCCACCGCGAAGCTGCAGAAGGTGCCGGTGAAGATCCTGATCATCAACAACAGCTATCTGGGCATGATTCGCCAGTGGCAGGAGCTGTTCTTCGACAACCGCATTTCCGGCGCGGATCTCGAGGGGAATCCCGACTTCATCAAGCTCGCCGCGGCCTACGACATTCCGGGCCGGCGCGTGACGCGCGCGGGCGACGTGGACAAGGCCATCAAGTGGGCGATGGCCTACAACGAGGGTCCCTGCCTGATCGAGGCCGAAGTGGTGAAGGAAGACAACGTCTTCCCGATGATCCCGGCCGGTGCGCCGCTGTCGGGGATGATCGTCGAGAAGCCGAAGACGAAGATGGAGAAGCCGTCGGGTTCGACGTAGCTGCCGGGCCTTCGCCGGTCTGCATTCATTTACGAGGGTTACATGGCACTGAACACCGAACCACGCGGCGCCCAGTTCGAACTCGATCCCGGCAAGGCCCCGCGCCGCCGGGACGTCGTCGACATCGTCAAGCCGCCGCTCCACACCATCTCGCTGCTCGTGCGCAACAAGCCGGGCGTCCTCGTGCGCGTCTCGCTCGTGTTCTCGCGTCGCGGCTACAACATGGAGTCGCTGGTGGTGTCGCCGGCGCTCTCCGTGGAGGGCGCGGACGCGATGCCGGGCGAGTTCTCGCGGATGACCATCACCTGCTCCGGCGATCGCGATACGCTCGAGCAGATCATCAAACAGCTCGAGAAGCTGATCGACGTCGTGCACGCCATCGATCACACCGGTCGGCCGGTGATCGAAAGCGAAGTGGCGCTCGTGAAGCTCAGGGCGGGCATTGGTGACCGCACGGAGATCCTGCAGATCGCCGAGAGCTTCAAGGCCACGGTCAGCGACTTCGGCGTCGACTCGGTGATCTTGCGCTGTGCGGCAGGGACCGCCAAGCTCGACGTGTTCATCAAGCTGCTCATGCCCTTCGGCGTCATCGAGCTCGTGCGCTCGGGCAAGATCCTGATGGCGCGCGGGGCGCAGGAAACCTAGCGCGGACAGGGAAGGTGCCGGGGCGCCGAGCCGCCGTCATCTTCCCGCGCGCGGCGAGAAGGCGCGCCGATCCGGAACGGGCGATCGAGCCGGGAGCGCCCCTCGGCCATCTCAACCAACCGCCGGGCCATCAGTCCTCAGCGAAGTGCCGGTTGGCGAACGCGTGACCCGCGCCCGACTTCAGGTACTTCTCGAATTGCGACGCCCGTTGTTCAGATCGGAATTCGATGCACAGATCCAGCGTCCACGGGCGCCATGCTGCCGTGGATCGATTCTGACCGGCGTTGTGCGCGCACAGGCGTGCCAGCACGTCGGCGCTGACGCCGACGTACCGCCGGTCCGGGTGGTTCACGCTGCGAATGATGTAGACGAAGCGCTTGGGTGGGTACTGCACGCCTGCGCTGGAGCGAACTCCGGGCCAGCGTGGGGTTCGGGAAAGATGCGGGGAAAGCGACCGGAGGGTTCGATGTACGCAGATTGTCCTCCTGCGCCAGAAAGCGCTCGCTTCCACCTTCGCAAGCCCTCGCTTCGCTGGATGCTTCGGCGGACGGGTCGCTCGCTGGCTGCGGAGGACATCCTTCGCGACAGCTCGCATGGACGCGGCGAAGCCATCCGGAGCCGTGAGCGTAGCGAGCGATTGGCGAAGGATGGCGGAGAGGGTGGGATTCGAATATCAGCTAATCGCTGACAACAAAGAACTTAAGGCAATTCCACATCCTCAGGATCCGCAGAATGCGACGAATGACCGGGGTCGAGACACGTATTGAGCACGTGGAGTCCGCCGCATCAGGTAAGGGCTCGGTCTCTAATGAGTCGGAAGAGCTCCGCTTGATACTGCGCGTCGTGGAGTGCGTCGTGATCCCCGGTCCCTTGAGGGCGAAGAACCTTCGCCATCTGGCTCGAACGCGTGTCCGCCCAATTGCATCCGATTGACCCCATATAGAACGCTTTGATGTCCAGGGCTGTAAAGCCGAACGGATTGTTTCCAACGAACCGGTGGAAGTAGTAGTTCACGAAAGACCAATCGAACGGCGCGTTGAGCGCAACGAACACTAGCCGCTGATCAGCCGCGAGGCCGTCGGTCAGCCAATCCGCGAAGCGTTGCATTGCAACTGCAGGCTCCAAGCCTCGCTGTTCCAAGTCGTCAAGTGAGAGTCCCGTCACCTCGAGCGCTTTTGGGTCAGCGTTTCGATTGACGGGCTTGAGCTCGCACGAGAAATTGCGCTGAGGGTCATCGACGCTGCAAGCCCCGATTGTTAGCAGGCTGTACACACCTGGAATTGGTCCCGCGCTCTCGATGTCGACGGAGATGTAGACCTCGGAGTTCGTGTTCACGAGATCAACCGTTGTGTTGGAACTAGAGCTGGACGACTGCGGATCGCCGTCCAGTGCTCGCGGAAGGCACGCCGACGCTCTTCCACTGAACCTGACGTCGTCCACCGCAGTCCGGCAAGCGTGTGAATGTCAAAAGGGTGCGCTGTGCCTTCCTTCGCCATCAGCATCGTCGGCAACCCGCGGCCAAGCGCATAGCCCAGTTCGACGAGGCAGTTGGGGCGCATTCCGGTTACGTCAGCGAGGACCACATTGCTGCGGTGGAGTCTGACGAAGATCTCCTGGTCGATTCTAGGTTGGTTGTACGGTTGACGCCCATCGACAACGGTCATCTTGAAACCGAGTTCGCCCTCTATAACTGGCTGCACCACAACCTCAAAGAACGCCTGAACGTCAGCGTATTCCTCGTGTGCCGTGTCGAGCAGTCGCACCACGAACGCCCTTGGCGGGTCCAGTGACTCCAGGAGATCGATCACCATTTGGACGCGTTCAGGCACCAACGTCCTCTTGGCGAAGTTGATCCGGTTCATCCATGCGCTTGCAGCCCGTTCACCTGTCGAGAACAGCTGCTGGGCGTGGGCACTCGACAGACCGAGGGTGAATAGGCGTCTTGCACCATCGTCCGATGGCGTTATCGGGAAGTTGAGGGGAACAACCGGCTTTCCTGCATCGTGGTACAGATTGGCGAGAAACAGCACGCCCTCCGTCCCGCCGAGAGCGATCAGGACGTCGCCCCACTGCGCCTGCGCCTCCATCCTCTTGCTATTCATGTTCCAGTGCGAGACATTGTCGATCTGCACTAGATCGGAGACTCGGAGGCTGTCCCACAATGCTTCACATTCCTGGGGAATCTGGTCTTCGTTCTTGTAGTGCTGAACGCCAACCGCCAGTGGACTTGGCGCGTCGGCCGGTCTGCGGGTGAGGCTCGCATGCAGGGTTTGCCAGATGAGCCAATCGAAGCAGATCGGCATGTCGTCGCCCGGTCGGCACTTCTCAGCATCGACGGGAACTACAAACGTCGCGCCTCGTCTGACCAGCTCTTGAACCAACCTCTCCACGAACGATCGGGCTGTCCGCACATCTTCCGCTGGCGCGGCCGCGAGTTCGACTGAGATACTGCCTGCTATGTGAATCCGGCGTCCGAACAGCGGAGACCTCGCCATTAGCACTCTTTTACAGGCGGCGTGGCTTTAAGCGACGAGGCGACAACCCGAAGGTGATCGAACTGCAGCGGACGCTCCGGAAAAGCCATCGCAAGAGCCGCCGGATATAAACGAGTGCGGATATCTGAATAGGTCCATGTCGGCTGTCCGTTGCGTGGCCCCGTCAGCTCGACGAGTTGCGATAACTGTGTTTCGGTCAGAGGGAGCGCTTGGAGATCCATCGCAAGCAACTCCCGTCGCTCTGCAGAAGTCGGACGCAGGAACTCCTCGATGACGGCTGCGCGGCGCTGAATCGCCGGATCGAGGGCTGTCATCCGGTTCGTGCAAAGAACGACTACGACCCGCCCCCCATAGCGCCGCAGATCGTCGATTCCCTGGATCAACGTATTCACGGCTACCTTGTCCTCGTGGTGACTGTGGTCCTGGGTTCGAGCAGCCGCGAGCGAGTCGCCTTCGTCGATAAGCAGTATGGCGCGTCGCCCGCGGCCAGCTGCCTGAGTAACCTTGTGAAATGCGTCGGTCAGCAGCGATCCCATTTCGCCCACCCTCCCGCTACCGCGAACCCTGTTGCTGAGTTTGAAGAGCACCGAGTCTTCCGCGCTAGCTTCGGCGACAAGTCGATTGGCGACACACTCGGCAGTCGCGGTCTTCCCAGTTCCAACGTCTCCGTGGAAGACGGCGAGGGGATACTGCTCGGCGACAAGTTCGGCGAGAGCCAGTTGCCCTCGGTGATGCCTCTTATTCCATGCGGCGAGTTCGCCCATGCTCAGGAGCAGGCGCAGTTGGTCTCTCACACGAGCGTAGCGGTTTTCGAATCCCAGGAGAGTTTTCTCTTTGGCGGTGAGACGTTCGTCGGGAAGAACGGTCTCGCTGTCGAAAATCCCTGGTGGATTCACGCCGCGAAGTCCTTTCGCTGCATACCCCAACCATTGGAAGCATAGTCCCGCCCGCCGGACGCCGCCAGAGTTGGGTGGCTCGTGTCAGCGTTGGTCGGGGCCCAGCCGATCTTCAGTCGTCCGCTCGTCGCCTCACGAGCCAATGAAGTGTACGCGTCCGTGTAGCGCAGGACGATCCTGAGGTACGGGTTTGCCACTCGCGGCCACATCACGCCGCCGGGCCTGCTCATGCTGAGTTCACCGGCCGCAGTGCTCACGACATACTGGGTGGCGCGAACCTCGGTCGTTCCGCTAAAGAGCGTGATGTCGACACTCTTGAGATACCCGGATTTCGCCAGCACCTCAACATCATGTGCGTAGTCCCGCGCCTTGGCTTCAGTGATCGCGGCAGAACTCTGAGCCATCATGACAATGTCCGCACCGAAACGGCGAACAACCGTGGAGATATCGGCCGTGGTGTAAGTGTGGCTCGTTGACTGAGTGGCTGTACTCGACATACTTCTACTCCACGACTCGGAATCTCGGTCCGAACAGCTCTTTCCAGATCTCAACGTCGCCTTCGGCCGCGGCAAAATTAGCGATCTCCCACGCACCCTGTGCGGCTGACACGATTTGCCGTCGCTCAGACTCGGCGATACGGCTGGCGACGTTGTTCGAGTTGTTTACCGGGTCGACAATGATCACCGGTTCGGAGAATGTGCCAAGCGGGCCCTTGTTTTCAGGGAAACTGATGATTTCCTTAAGCTCAGACTGGGCGACGTAGAGCAAGAATCGCCTGAATCTTTCTTCGATCGATCCTGCAGCGCCCTCTTTGTCAAGAATGTGTGCCATCAGCAACTCGATTGCGAATGACTTCAGCGGCTTGAGTTCGGCGTGATTGCGCCATTTCTTGGCCAATCGGACGAGCGTTCGGAAGTCTCCGTCCCTGTTCTTCCGGTTGCGCACGAACTCGATCTGGCAGGGGGCACACGTCTGCATTTTTCCGCCGTCCGCTGGGTCGAACTGCCAGCCGTATCCTGGCTTTGCAGGGTCCTCGACCACGGGAACAATGTCGACGCTGAGGCCCGTGCGAACGAACGAAACGGTTGCGGCCTTCCGCTGAATCTTGAAGTCCTCGACGTCTTTGGTCGGATACACCGCGATCAGCAACGCATGAATCGTGTCGCTAAGGCTCTGAAGGGTCTCCTGGTCAACGCTGCGCCCTGACACGTAGAACACGACATCGACATCAACCGGATCCGTTGATGTCTTCCGCAGAATAGTGAACTTCGCAAAGGAGCCAGCCTTGACGACTTTGGTGATCTTGATCTCAGTCTTTTCGCGCACGCTGCGACTAAGCTCGGTGATCAGGCGGTCGACCTGGCCGTGGTACTCCTTCCGCTTGTCAGCCGGCAGACGCAGAATATTGCTGTCGTAGTAGCGGAGTTGGGTGTTCGTGAGCGCCATCTTGCGGCTAGGACTTGATGCCGAAGTGATGCCGTACAGCGCCTGTTCCGACGAACTGCGACAGCAAGCGATAGTTTCGCTGCTCGTGCCGAATCTTTCCGGCGACGATGGCGGGATGCACCTTGAGCGCATTAGCAAGGTTGATGACGGACATCGCCGTCGGCTCTTCCCGCACAGCGCTCGACTCCCAGATCGCCCGAGGAACCAGCGCTTCCTCGGCCCACTCGTCGGCCTGCGCTTCCCGCGGATCGTCCAGAGCGCCTTCGACGTCACGCAGAGACAGATCGTCGACGAACGTCGCCTGGCCATCGATGTCCATATGCCGTCCAACATGTGCGAGCTCGTGGAGGAGGCAAAACCAAAAATTATCAAGTCTGTCGTAGCGCAACGTCAGCCCGATCACGGGGGTTCCGTCACCGAGCTTCAGTGCGGCACCGTCGAGATAAGTCTTGGGAAGATGGTGAACGGTTACCAGAGGGATGCCGTGTTTCGCCAGGAACTCCTTCGCCAAGCGAGGTCCCTCCTCGAGCCAACTGAGCTGGGCGAGCTGCCGAAGAAACTCGAGTGTCACCGTTCCTGGGCGATACACAACAGATGGCTTCTCGCGATTGGCGTCACCTAGCACTTTCCAGCACCACGCCTTCAGAGCATACGGATCGGTCTTGGCGTTGGCCCGTGCTTGATGGCTTTTGCGGTACATTGCTGCGCCCGCGATCGTCGGGCCGCCAGCCATCTTGATAAGATCGCGCACCAATTCCTCAGAGCGAGCGCTTAGGTTTCGAACGGTCGGAATCCAACCCACCTTGGCCATGGATTTGATCGGGAAGCGATCCCACTCGAGGGTTTCAATTCCGGTGTCGAAGTCGGCATCCGCCTGCTGCAGAAGGACGGCGGCAGGAATCCCCAAATGTTCATGGAGGGCACGCGCCATCGGCATCGTGAGCGGCCGCTTCCCGGAGAGCACCTCCGACACTTTTGCTCGGCTACCGATAAACGGGATGAGGTCTCGGGGCGCGAGGCCCGCCTGTTCTAGACGAAACTCGATGGCCGCGACTGGGCTCGGAAACCCCATCGGGACATGCTTCTCTTCGTAGTGCTCAACGAGGTCGGCCAGGACATCGAGTTCTTCGCCTTCAGACGTATTGGGCCCGGCGTCCATGAGCGCCTCGATGCGTTCGAGCGCGGCATTGTAGTCAGCCTCACTCCGAATCGCCTTGATCTTGCCCATGCTCATACCTCCTCCACGTCGGTCCGGTCGTATTCTGCGTGAGTGCCGACGAAGCGAATAAACACGATACGAGCCGCGTAGTTAACCTTCACCACGAGCCGGTAGCTGTTTCCCTTGACGTTGAAGACCACGCGGTTGTCAGCCACGATGCTCGCACTCCGATACCTTTCCTTGACCTTCGCTGGTGTGTCCCAATCCTCGTGCTCGACTTCGCGATACCAAGCCAGGAGCGGCTCCTCGGCGTCGCGATGTCGCTCCCAGAACTCACGAAGAGCCTTCTTGGCGATGATCCGCATCTGGAGGAATATTTTAGATCCCTAAACACGTAGAAGTATAGTGCTCCCAAAACAACTGAAAGTCAACGACCGTCGGCAGTCTAGGTGAGAGCCCTGAATTGCGCGAGACTAAATGCGATCCAAGTCCTTCATTTGCAGCATGTTACAAGAACACAAACACCCATCTTGATTGCGTGTGACCTCTCTGGATGCCGGGCTGGGCCGATACGCTGACAGACCTGGAGCGTGACGCGTATTGGGGACGAAGCTGCCGCTAGCCCTGGCGCCGGCGGTGAGCCGGCGCTGCCGAGGCGTAAGCCAGACTCCGATGTGTCTCTCCGCTCGCTCCACACGACGCGTGGTCCACTAGTCGCCGCGGTCGTCCTCCGTGCTCGGACTGCCAGACTCCTCAGACCCTTCCGGGCTCGACGCGCGTCGAGCTTCGGTCAGCACCCAAGCGACGACATCCTCGAATGCGGCCAGGGCCTCTGGGTTTGCCAGGACCGACAGAGGAAAGGAGGGCTTTCCTGACAGTGGTTCCTTCGTTCCGCTGCCCTCCTGGAGTTGAAGCCCAGGAATGCGGTTCAAGCGCTGCAACAACTCTCTGCGTAATTCGACATCGTCGAACGGGCGGCGGTTCTTCAGATAGGTGAACCACACCACGACCTTCCCGTCCTTGCGAATCTTCAGCGGGAAGAGACTGAAGTCACCTACCGGGTATTCCGGCACGAAGCCGTTAGCAGTGGTGATGGTCCTCGCGCCGAGACTCTCCAAAAACGTCTGGAGCTCGTGGGCGATCGTTCGATCTGTTTCGGCTGGCATCGCCTCATACACATCCTCAAGCCGCATCTCGCTCGTTGGTCTCCGGCCTGCGCGTTGACGCGATCCCGGTGCCACAATCAGCCGGTCTGTGTCTGGCGGCGGTATCACCTGCTCGACTTCCGCGAGGAATTCTTCGCCGACGCGATAAGGGCGGAATCGCACGCAGGTGATATCGACGCCCTGCTCTCGAAGCCAAAGTGCGGTGGTCGTCACTTCTTTTGAAAAGTCCGCCGACACCAAGCTCACTCGGACGCTCGCCGGAAACGGGGCGGCTTGCTCGCCCTGCGGACCGAACCACTGATTCAGTCTCTCGCGTGCTTCGTCAGGATCTTGTTCTCGGTCCTCCAGGTACGCAGAAAAGGCGTCCACAAGACCGTCGAGCGTCATTCGAGAGATCATGGCTGCGTAACGCAGCGCCTGCAGCTCCATGTGGCCGCCATCCTCGGTCCGCTTCAGTTCGACGACGACAAGGTTCCGGTCGTGGTCAACCACCAAGAGGTCGATGCGACGTCTTCCCTCCTCCCAGTTCGAGAATTCTTCCGCGACGACAAGCCCGCCCGGCACGATGACGTCGATGTGATCTCTGAGCAATCCCTGAAAGTCCTTGCGTTCAGACCATCCAATCTGAGGGAACGACACCGTTTGAACGGGAGTGATGGATGTCTTGTTGAATCTGAAGATGCTCATGTTCCGTCTTCACTCCCGCCGGCCGCGTTGGCCAATTCTCTATACCGACAGAGGGCGTTTGCCAGCTTCATCTGTCGCGGTGTCGAGCAGTCAGGTACGAATAGATGCGGGCTCGCCACGAGGATGACAGCGCATTGGGCTCTCGATGTCGCTACATTCAGGCGGTTCAGGCTGTACAAGAACTCGAGGCCTCGCGGCGCGTCCTCAGGACGGGATGTTGCCATCGAATAGACGACGACCGGCGCCTCCTGCCCCTGAAATCTGTCTACAGTCCCTACCTGTACTCCGGTGTCCCGCAATCCGTCGGTAAGCCGGCTCACGTGAGCGTTGTACGGCGCCACCACGAGGATGTCGTGAGCAGTCATCTGATGTGACGCTCCCGCCTGGTCGACCCATAGAGACCCCGGAGCAATCAACCTAGCAACCAGATCCGCGACGGCGAACACTTCTTCATCCGACGCGTTGCGGTTTCCTTCGTGCTCGACCTCGACCACCCACAGGCCGCTTCCGGGAACCGGTCCGCCGGCGAGCCGCTGATGTTCCAAGCCGACCTTCGCAACGAGTCGCCCTTCGTAGAACAGCTCGGAAGTGAACGCGCAGATGCGCGGGGCCAGCCGCCAAGTGATCGGAAGGAAGACGCCACGGTCAGCCGGAATCGTCAGGTGCGCACCCAGGATGTGCTGTAGCGCCGACACGCTCACGCCTTCGGGATGACTCCCCTTCTGCGGCTGCTCGAGTTGCTGAGGGTCGCCGAGGAGCACCATGCTCTTGGCTGCGCCGCATATGGCGAGCACGTTCGCCAATGACATCTGGCCCGCTTCGTCCACAAAGAGGACATCTACCGAGTGCGCGAATTCCGGCCGCGCCCAAAGCCAAGCCGTGCCGCCAAGAACGTTGGCATCGCCCGATGTCAGCGCCTCGAGTGCTTCTTCGTTTTTGCGGATCTCGACGACGCCTCCGGGCAGAACGTCTTCGTCGCCGCCATCCTTTCTGTGTGCGAGCTTGAGATCTGTCGCGGGGCCATCAGCCGTCCCCGCGATCGCGTCCAGTAGGTTGCGAATCACCTTGTGGCTGTTCGCGGTCACGCCGATGCGTTTGCCCTGGCGCACAAGGTCGCGAATCATTTGTGCGCCGGTGTAGGTCTTTCCCGCCCCAGGCGGACCCTGAATCGCCAGAACCGTTCCGTCGAGATCCCGCGATATCCTGACGGCGAATTCGACAGTGCCCTCGTCCGGCATCGGAGCAAAGACACCAGATCGCAACCGCGGCGCGACGGAGAGCAGTAGGCTGCACGCGAGTCCGACTGGCGAGCTCTCATCAGAGGACACGCTCTCCAGCCCGGCCACCGTGTCGCCCAATGCGAAGAGCGCATCCTCTAAGGCATCTGCGCTCACATGCGTATGAGCAAACGCCGCGCTCGGGTGGTTGTCCGCCTGTTTGGGTCCCTTCCTCACGTCGATCGTCATCTCGGCCCGATCAACGGCCACAACCTTGCCGAACGTTCCGTCCTTGAGTTTCAAATCATCATTCGGACGCACTTCCATTTCCTGAAGTGGGTATCTATAACGATCAATCACCGACCCTGTCGGCTTGCCGCTCTTGCCGCGCGCTTGTTCCAGGCGCTCGACGAAGACGAGGCCGGCCACGGCTTGCGGCTCGTCGAACAGATTGTCGTCT
>Ga0209023_10000781_pt1 | contig 45401 bp, 36 predicted proteins | sample LakOneMetagenome_FD_187468 | JGI IMG/M metagenome (GOLD analysis project Ga0209023, IMG submission 187468) | Freshwater and sediment microbial communities from Lake Erie, Canada (SPAdes) (version 2) | ecosystem: Environmental > Aquatic > Freshwater > Lentic | place: Lake Erie, Canada...
TCCGATCTGCCTTCATAGGCGAAGCGGGCGGCCGCCAGGTCGTTGTCGACGACGCGGCGAGCGGCGCCGCGACGGCCGATCAGATCGAGCTCCCAGGAGACGTCGAAATTGGCCGCGTAGGTCTTGCTGACCCCGCCCTGCGTGAAGCCGCCGGCCCCGCTCTGGTCGATGATGTGGGTGTCGGTGCGCTTGGCCGAGCCGGTCAGCGGCGTCTGCGGGATGTAGATCTGGCGGACCTGGCCTTCACGCACGGCGCGCGCCTCTTCCAGGCGGGCGGCGGCCAGGCGCGCGTCGGGGGCCTGGGCCAGAGCCGTGGTGATCAGATCGTTCAGGACCGGATCGTTGAAGGCGGTCCACCACTGGTCCAGGGCCTGGGGCGCCAGCGCCGAGCCTGCGGGCGCCTCGTAGGCCGACGGCAGCTTGACGTCGACCTGGCGCGCCGGGGTGGTGCAGGCCGCAAGGCCCGCGCCGATGAGCACAGCTGTCGAGACGAGCAGAACGGAAGGCCGGCCTGGACGCCTGGAAGCGCCGGTCTTGGCGAAACGCATGTAAGTTCGAACCCAGCTGCTTCCGCCCGCGGGCGAGATTTGGCGACCAATGGTTTTCCACTTAGGCGTCCCCACGCCGCGGGAAAACCCCCAGCCCAACGCTTTAGCGAAGCTGATGCTGCGACGCACGCGTCTCCAGCGCCTTACGCGCCCATACCTGTCAGCAGCGTTGCGCGGCCTTGCGGCGCCTCAGCCTAGAGTTTGGGGCGGTTGACGCGACGGCAAAACATACCGCATCATCGAAACAGATGTTCGACAAGTTTTGTCTGCATCCGCCTCGGTTGCGAAATCGAGGGAGTATGCGTGGCTTTTCAAGCGTTCGACCCCGGGGGGATCCAGGCTTGTCGGCTTTGCTGGGCGCATCGTCAGGTTTCGAAAAAGGACGCTCCTTGCAGAGCGCCGGCTTCGGCGCGCGACGACCCGCGTCCGCCCATTCCAGGAGAACTCCACCCAGCTGAACGACCCAATGGCTCCGCGAAGACGACCGGCCATCCAAAGAACAATCGAGGGAGGGAAATCATGAGACGTACCAGCTTCCTGCGCGGAGGCTCATGCCTCGCGTTGGCCGTCGCCCTGGCGGGCGGCATGGCGGGCGCCGCGGCGGCCCAGCAGAAACAGAGCGACGCCGCGACCGAGGTCGAGGAAGTCGTCGTCACCGGCTCGTTCATCCGGGGGACGCCCGAGGACGCTGCGCTGCCGGTCGACGTCGTCAGCGCCGAAGAGCTGCAAAAGCGGGGCTCGCCCTCGACCGTCGAACTCCTGAAGGCTCTGTCGATCTCCAACGGCGTGCTGGGCGACACCAATCAGTTCGACAGCCGCGCCCAGGGGTCTGAAGGCTCCGGCTCGGTCAACCTGCGCGGCCTGGGCTCGCAGCGCACCCTGGTGCTGCTGAACGGCCGGCGCCTGGCGATCAACCCGTTCGGCGCGGCCGGGGCGGGCATCGTCGACACCAACATCATCCCCGCCGCCGCCATCGGCCGCCTGGAAGTGCTGAAGGACGGCGCGGCCGCGACCTACGGCTCGGACGCCATCGCCGGCGTCGTCAACTTCATCACCAAGAAGAACTTCGACGGCCTGGAAGCCGCGGCCGACTACCGGCACATCAACGGCTCCAAGGGCGATTACGGCGGCAGCATCACCGGCGGCCAGACCTGGGACAACGGCAACGTCCTGGTCAGCATCGGCTGGCAGCACCGCTCCAAGCTGTCGGTCGCCGACCGCGACTGGGCCAACCAGCCGTATCTGAGCAATCCGGAAGCGGGCTGGTCGGCGGCGGGCAACCCCTCGACCTTCATCCCCCTGGCCAGCACGACCAGCGGCATGCGCGACCCGGCCTGCTCGGGCATCGGCGGCTATCCCGGCTTCAGCGGCCTGACGCCGGTCTGCTACTGGCACTACACGCCGTTCGACAATCTGGTCGAAAAGTCCAACGCCGTTCAGGCCTATGCCGAGGTCAATTCGAACCTGTCGGCCAAGACCAAGTTCCACGCCGAGGTGCTGTACTCGCACACCGACGTGCCCGACTGGAACACCTCGCCGTCCTATGCCGCCCTGGCTGTGCCGACCGCGGAAGTCGCGCCCAGCCCGGCGCTGGCGGGCCGCTATATCGTGCCGGCCACCAACCCCGGCCTGATCGCCTTCATGGCGGCCAATCCCACCGTGCAGCTAACCAACCTGGCCACCGGCGCGACGACCACCTCGCCCAGCTCGATCTTCGCCTTCGGCGCCATCAACGCCGCCAACCGGCCGTTCGGCATCGGCGGCAATCCGAAGTTCGGCTACGGCCCCTCGATCGGCTCGCGATCGTTCGACGCCTTCCGCGTCTCGGCCGACCTGTCGGGTGAGTTCGAGAACGGCATCGGCTGGGACGTGGCCCTGACCTATTCGCAGGAAGTCGGCATCCGCACCGGCTACGACACCCTGGTCAACCGCTTCGCCCTGGCCCTGCAAGGCCTGGGCGGTCCGCTGTGCGACAGCAACCCCACGACGCCGGGCATCCAGGGCACGCCGGGCGTTGGCGGCTGCATGTATTACAACCCCTTCGCCAGCGCGATTCCGTCCAACGTGATCACTGGCGCGACCAACACCGGCTACAACGCAGCCCTGGCCAACAACAAGGACCTGGTCGACTGGTTCTTCAAGAAGCTGTCGACCAAGCAGTCCTCGCGCCTGTTCGTCGGCGAGGCGGTGCTGAACGGCAAGACCAATATCAGCCTGCCGGGCGGCGACGTCGCCTGGGCCGCCGGCGTCCAGTACCGCCGCAGCTACTTCAAGGCCGACTACAACGACATCAGCAACGCCGCGATCAATCCGTGCGTGAACACCCCCGACTTCGGGGTGACCACCTGCACCGGCTCGCAGCGCAACGGCCCCTTCATGTTCCTGGGGGTGGGCAACGAGGCCGATAACCAGAGCGACGTGATGGCCGGCTTCGGCGAGCTCAGCGTGCCGATCAGCGAAGACTTCCAGGCCCAGTTCGCGGCCCGCTACGAGAAGTACGGCAACGGCATTGGCTCGACCTTCAACCCCAAGGCCTCGCTGCGCTGGCAGGCTCTGCCGTGGCTGGCCTTCCGCGGCTCGGCCGGCTCGACCTTCCGCGGCCCGCCGGACCCGCAGACGACGACCACCTCGGTGACCTCGCTGCAGGGCATCCTGGGCGTGTTCCGCGCCGTCGACATCTTCGGTAATCCGAACCTGAAGCCGGAAAAGGCCCGGACCTACAACTTCGGCACGCTGTTCAACGCCGGCGATTTCAAGGCCAGCATCGACTACTTCTACTTCGACTTCAAAAACCCGATCGTCGCCGAGCCGGTGGCGGGCATGGTCGCCTCGCTGTACCCGAACGGCGCGGCCGGCGCGAACAACTGCGCCGATCCGGCCTATGCGGGCCTGGTGTCGCGGTTCACCTTCAACGGCGCCTGCGGCACCCCGACCACCAGCATCGCCCGCCTGCGCACCAACTATATCAACGGCGCGCCGGTGAAGAACGCCGGCCTCGACTTCTCGGCCGAGTACCGGTTCCGCGAAGTCGCCGGCGGCGACCTGACCTTCGGCGGCAACGCCACCTACATCCAGAAGTACAAGGTCGGCGCCACGGTGGTGGAAGGCATCACGGTCGAGAAGGCCTTCGACGCCGTGGGCCTGCTCAACTACCAGACCACCGTCGTGCCGATCCCCAAGTGGAAGGGCGACGTCTTCGCCGAGTGGAACATGGGGCCGCATAACCTGCGCCTGTCGGTGAAGTACATCGGCAGCTACACCGACCAGCGCACCGCCCCGTTCGCGACCAACGCCTACAAGGACAGCACGGGCGCGGGCGTCACCGTCAGCGCCGGAAAGAAGATCAAGGAGCAGATCCTCACCGATCTGGCCTACCGCGTCTTCCTGCCGTGGGACACGACGGCGACCCTGGCGATCACCAACCTGTTCGACAAGGACCCGTCCTACGCCCGCCTCGACCTGGGCTACGACCCGTTCACCGGCGACCCGCTGGGCCGGACCTACAAGGTCGGCCTGCGCAAGAAGTTCTAGTTCCTCGGAGTGTGGGTGAACTTGCGGCGCGTCCCTCGCGGGGCGCGCCGATTTCTTGTCTAGGCCCGACGCACGAAGCCCGCCGTCGTCAGGTCCAGTCGACGCAGGTCCAGGCCCATTTCGCGTTGGAAGCGCGCCGTGGCCGCGTCGCCCAGCCGTCGGGCCAGGGCGCGATCGCCGCGCTGGAGAGCGTCGGTATAGGCCGCGTGCTGCAACAGGAAGTTCAGCATCAGCGTCTCGGCCATCGCCTGGCGCCCCGCCGAGTCGAGGCGAGCATAGGCCGGGGTGTCGCCGATCAGGTCGCGGACCTGGCGCAACACGCCCTGGGCCTGGGCGCGGTTACTGTCGCCGCCGTTGGCCATCACCCAGTTCAGCACCCAGTAGCTGGCCAGGGCGTCGGCCAGGTCGCCCGGACGCAGGCCGTCGCCGCCGACGATGCCGCTCCAGCTCTTCACCGGATCGCCCGTGCGCAGGATCGCGTCGACCCGCCGGCCGGCCTCGGGTCCCGCCTGCTGGCCGACCCAGCCGGAGAAGTCGCGCCGCACGCGCTGGCTGACGGCGGGCGAGGCGGCGTAGGTCGTCGAGGCGGCGCTCGCCTTGGGCGGCGGCGCGGGTCTCGCCGGCCGCGGGCTGGACCGTCCCGACCTGATCGCCGCGTCGACGCGTTGCTGGTTCAGGATCGACTGCAGCTCATAGCCCTGGGGCAGCACGGTGGGCATGTCCTGGGCGACGGCGGGCGCGGCCAGGGTCACAACGAACGTCGCCAGCAGCATCGGCGCGAAACGGGTCGGCATGCGAAAGCCCTCCTTGCGTTTCTCGCTAACGCCTCAAGGTTGAGCCGGCTCCCGTCGGCTTCCTTGTGGCGCGCCGCAGGATCGGGCTACCAATCGTCAGCAATCGATCGAAGGTCCGTCCATGTCCAAAGCCGCTCTGTTCGCCCTGGCCTCGGGCCTGATCCTCGCCAGCGCCGCGGCCGCCCAGGACAGTGGGCCGATCGATCCGCAGCGGCTGTCGGACATCACCAAAGAGCTGGCCTCCGACCGCTTCGCCGGACGCGCGCCGGGCGGGGAGGGCGAGGCGCCGACGATCGCGTACATCTCCGGCCAGTTCAAGGCGCTGGGCCTGGAGCCGGCGGGTGACAAGGGCGGCTGGACGCAGAAGGTGGCGCTGGTCCGTACGCGCATCAACGGCCCCGCCACGCTGACGGTCGCGACCAAGACCGGTCCGGTGACGCTGGCGCAGGGCGAGCAGTCGCAGGTCATGACCCTGCGCCCCGTCGACAAGGTCCGGATCGACAAGGCCCCGCTGGTCTTCGTCGGCTACGGCGTCGCCGCGCCCGAGCGGAAATGGGACGACTTCAAGGGCGTCGACCTGAAGGGCAAGATCGCCGTCTTCCTGATCGGCGACCCCGACCTGGAGGCCGCGCCCGGCGAGCCCGTGGCCGGCAAGTTCGGCGGTTCGGCCGCCACCTACTACGCCCGCTGGACCTACAAGTACGAGGAGGCCGTGCGGCGCGGGGCGATCGGCGCGCTGATCGTCCACGAGAGCCTGGGCGCCGGCTATGGCTGGACGACGGTGAAGGCCTCGAACGGCGAGGGCTACGACATCGTCCGCGCCGATCCGGCGAAGGACAAGCTGCTGATGCAAGGCTGGATCCAGCGCGACGTGGCGGTGGATCTCTTCAAGCGCTCGGGCCTGGATTTCGAGGCCCTGAAACGCGCGGCCCGCACCGCCGCCTTCAAGCCGGTGGCGCTGAGCGGCGCCAGCCTGTCGGCCGACTACGCTGTCAGCCACCAGGCGATGGACAGCGCCAACGTTCTGGCCCGCCTGCCGGGGTCCAAGCATCCGGACGAGACGGTGGTCTATGCCGCCCACTGGGACGCCTATGGCGTCGGCGCGCCGGACGCGCAGGGGAACACCATCCGCCGCGGGGCCGCCGACGACGCCATCGGCGTGGCCGCGGTGATCGAGGCCGCCCGCGCCTTCACCCAAGGGCCGCGCCCCGAGCGCTCGATCCTGTTCGCCGCCTGGACCGCCGAGGAGCGCGGCCTGCTGGGCTCGGAATACTACGCCAACCACCCGTCGGCCTCGCTGGGAAAGACGGTGGCCAACTACACCTTCGACGTGCTGCAGACCGTGGGGCCGGCGCGCGACGTGGTGCTGGTCGGTGCGGGGCAGAACGTGCTGGAGGACGGCCTGGCCGCCCAGGCCGCCAGGCAGGGCCGCACCATCACCCCGGACGCCAAGCCCGAGCGAGCGCTGTTCTACCGCGCCGACCACTTCTCGCTGGCCCGTCGCGGCGTGCCGGTGCTGCTGCTGATGGGCCTGGGCGGCGGGGCGGACCTGATCAAGGGCGGCCGCGCCGCCGGCGACGCCTGGGTCGCCGACTACACCAGCCGCTGCTACCACCAGCCCTGCGACGCCTGGAGCCCCGACTGGGACCTGCGCGGCGCGGCCCAGGACGTCGCTTTGACCTACGAGGCCGGCAAGGCCCTGGCCAACTCCCGCGACTGGCCGGACTGGAAGGCCGGCTCGGAGTTCAAGGCGATCCGCGCCGAGACGGCGGCGGAGCGGAAGTAAGAGACGCGCGGATATTGACTAGGTCGGCGACACGACGTTCGGTGGAGCTTGGGTAACGACGATCGACAAAGGGGGCTTTGTTCGTGAGCTTTACGACCAAGGAATTCTCGCTGGCGCTGCGAGCGGGCTACACGACCGCGGCGCTGCACGAGATCGCCGTCGGCGACTTCAACGGCGACGGCAAGCTGGACCTCACCTTCTCGTACTTCCTCTATCCGCTGGAGGACCGCGCGGCGCCGATCCGGGTGCTGACCGGCGACGGCTCGGGCGGCTTCACGGACGCGACCACGGCCCTGTTCGGCGCGACGCCGCCCGCCACCGTGCACGGCCGCCAGATCGTGGTCGCCGACTTCAACAAGGACGGCCGCGCCGACGCCTTCTTCGCCGACCACGGCCTGGACGCTGCGCCCTTTCCGGGCGCGCGCAACGCCCTCTTCCTGTCGTCGGGCGCGAGCGGCCTGACCAACGCCGTCGCCAGTCTGCCCAACATCGCCGACTTCAGCCACTCGGCCGCGGCGGGCGACGTCGACGGCGACGGCGATATCGACCTCTTCGTCGGCAACCAGGGCGAGGGGGACAAGTATCCGTACCTGCTGCTCAACAACGGTTCGGGCGGCTTCACCCTGAGCCGCTCGGGCCTGCCGACCACCCTGCACGGCAGCGATCCGGGGATCACCACCAGCACCCTGTTCGACGCGGACGGCGACGGGGACCTGGACCTCTTCCTCGGCCCCTGGGACCCGCGCCAGCGCGCGGCGGTCATCCTGGAGAACGACGGCAAGGGCAACTTCCTCAAGACCCTGACGACGATCAGCATCCCGGCTCACGGGACGTCCGAGAACGTCATCGACAGCAAGGCCGTCGACATCGACGGCGATGGCGACCTGGACCTGGTGGTCAACACGGTCGTCGACTTCTTCACCGTCGGGTCGATCCGTTTCTACATCAACGACGGCAAGGGCCACTTCACCGACGAGACCGATGCGCGCCTGCCCGCGCGCAGCGCCGACGGCTGGAACACCCGGGTGCAGTTCGCCGACCTGAACGGCGACGGCAAGGTCGACATGCTGGTGTCGAACGGGACCAACCGGCCGGTGTTCCTCAACGACGGGACGGGGCGCTTCATCCAGGCCGGCGCCGACTTCCTGCCGGGCGCGAGCGCGATCGACAAGTTCTACGCCGGCGACTTCAACGGCGACGGGCGGATGGACGTGTTCGCGGTCGCCGGCACCTATGAGGGCGCCGAGCACTTCAGGGTTTATCTGGCCGACGGTCCCAACGTCGCCGTCGCCACCGCGATCAGCAGCATCCTGCGCACCTCGAACGCCAGCCTGGCCAACGACCTGTCGGCCAAGGTCGCCTCGGGCGCCTTGACCCAGGCCGCGGCGATGACCGAGGTGGTCAAGGCGGCCGCCGCCACGACCTCGGTCGCGACGCTGAGCTACGAATTCTTCACGGGAAAGATCCCGACCCAGATCGGCGTCGATTTCCTGATCTCGCCGACAGGGCCGAACACCACCAACCTCAACAGCGCCTATTACGCCCAGTTCGACGTCATCAATCGCTACATCAACTTCGCCGTGAACCTGGGCAAGAACGGCGAGGCCAAGGATAGCTTCCTGGCCAGCTATGGGTCGTTGTCGCTCTTCGACGCCACCAAGAAGGCCTATGCGGCGATCTTTGGCGGCACGCCGACCGACGCCAAGGTCCATGCCCTGATCGACACCCGGGTGGACTACCTGGCCTATTACGGCGGCGACGGCGCCAGCGGCATCGGGACCAAGGCGGCCATGGTCGGCTTCCTGCTGGCGGCTGCGGCCACGGAGCATGTCGGGGTGATGGCGCGGTCGAACGACGCCTGGCTGACCGACCTCGCCGACGGGACAGCGCCCTATGCGGTCAACATCGTCGATCCGTCGAACGGCTACTACAAGGCCGAGTTCGTGTTCGGCGGCTAGAGGTAATCCAGCATGCTCGGCGGTCCCGCCGTCGTGCCGTCGGCGTTGAACATCGAGGCCAGCTTGTCGCTGGCGGCCTGGAGTTCGACCATCTTGCTGTAGACGGCCGGGGTCCAGCCCGAGGCGTCGCGTTCCTCGGTGGTCATGCCGGCGTAGCGGGTGATCATCGCCTTGCCGAAGCCGCCGTCCTCGCTCGAGGCGTTCTGGTAGCTGGCCTTGATGGCGTCGCTGTCGCGCTGGCGGATCTCGGCCTTGGCCTGGGCGATCTCGTGGCCCGAGAACTGTTCGTCCTTGTTCAGGGCCACGGCCGACAGCGAGCGGTCGTCGAAGCGGCGGAAGTCGATCGCGCCGCTGGTTCCGTCCTTGGCTGCGTCGGGCGAGACGGCCAGCTCGTACTGTTTGTCCAGCGCGGTGCGGACGTCGCCGGCCACCTTGCCGAAGTCGCGGGTCTTGGCGCCGGCGACGACGCTGCCGGTCTCCTTCATATAGGCCGCGACGCTGTCGCCCGTGACGCCCGCGGGCGCCAGGCCCGGGCGGGCGATGGCCTGCTTGCGGCCTTCGACCAGGGCGGCGCGCTCGGTGGTCCAGGCGGTGGAGGCCTTTTCCTCGGGACCGGCCGCGTCCATCTGGTCGAGGGCGGTCTGGTAGAGGCTGGCATAGTCGCCGGTCAGCCGGGCCTGGGCGGCCGGGCTGGCCAGGGCGGTGTCGTGCTGGTCCTTGAGGGCCAGGCTGGCGACGACCTGCTGGTCCATCGGGAACTGGCCGCCCTTGTTGGACGCCACGGCGTAGAGCGTACGGCGGTCCATGCCGGAAAGGTCGATCGCGGCGTCGCCGTCCTTCAGCGCGTCCTTGGTCCCGGCGGCCTTCAGCAGCGTGGCGATCTGGCTGCGGGCGTCGGAGACCACCGTCTCGATGGTGCGGGAGTCGGTCTGGGCCTTCAGCGCGGCCTGGGCGGCGGCGGACAGGGTGACGTTGACCGCCGGGGTGTTGATCGTCGGGCTCTGGTCGCGAGGCGCGCCATAGCCGGTCGACTGGTTGGCGCGCTGAGCCGCCGTCTGCCCGGCGGTCAGGCCGGGGGCGTAGGTCGACGAATACGGATTGATCGTCGTCATGACGGCGGGACTCGAAGCGACTCAGTCGCCTCAGGGTACAGCCGTCAGTCGGAGCGAACCAGATTATGGTTAATTGGTCGCAACCTTTGGCGCGCGGCCCTAGTTCAGCACACCCGTCAGCAGCGGCTTGGCGAACAGGTCCGCCGCCTCTTCCTTCTCCAGCCCCGGCGTCCAGGCGCCCAGGCTGGCCGCCGCGTTCAGCATCGAGTTGATCATGTGGGCGGCGATGCTGGGGTCGATCGGACGGATCGAGCCGTCGGCGATGCCGTCGGAGATGATCGAGGCGAAGCGCTGCCAGCCGCGCATATAGCCGTCGGCCATGTCGTGGCGCAGGGTGTCGGGCAGGGCGCCCAGCGACGAGGCCCGCAGCAGCGGCCCGTGCTCGGACAGCTGATAGCTGGTCAGGCCCGCGGCGGTCGAGACCAGCTGCGTCCAGCTGTCGGCCGGCAGGGCGCGGGCGTCCAGCTGCGAGCGGCGGGTGACGGTGAAGGTGCGCTCGAAGCACTCGGCGACCAGGGCGTCCTTGTCGTCGTGGTGGTGGTAGAACGAGCCCTTGGTGACGTTCAGCGCCGCCGAGATGTCCTCGACCGAAGCCCCGCGATAGCCGCGCTGGTTGATCAGGCGGGTGGCGGCGACCAGGAAGGTCTCGCGCCACTCCAGGCCTTCGGGCGACAGGGAATCGGCCGATTGCGGCGTCGGATCGGGCAGGGCCTGCGGCGCCCAGACCTGGCCGGCGGCGGGCAGGCCGTTCAGCAGGATGTCGCCCATGCGGTCGCGCACGCGGCCATAGTCGTCGACGTCGTAGCGGCGCAGCCAGCGGCCCGACCAGAACACCTGCTCCATCAGGAGGTGCGTGCGGGCCGTGCGCTGGCGCTTGTCGAGATGGGCCAGGGACGGATCGTCGAAGAACCCGCGCACCCGGCGGAACAGGTCGTTGAACGCGTTGACCACCGAGCCGCGTAGCGGCTCCTTCAGCGCCTTGATCTCGGCGAAGCTGGTCAGCGGCGTGGCCTCGCCCAGGCGTACGCGGCGGTTGAGGTCGAGATAGAGGTCGAGGAACTTCAGGATGCGCGCGGCGGGCGTGGCCTCGGCGGCGGCCTCGCCGACCATGGCCTCGAAGCGCTCCAGGCCGCGCATGAAGCAGGCGGCGGCCAGGTCGTCCTTCTTGCGGTAGTAGTAGGTGACGCTGGTGGTGTTCAGGCCGACCTTGGCGGCGACGTCGGCCAGGGTCATGCCGCGCACGCCCTGGCGGTTCAGGATCGCCGTGGCCGCCGCCAGGATGGTCTCCTTCTTGCGGGCGTAGCGTGCTGTCGCCGCCCCCGCGACCCGACCGTCATCCATCGTCACATCCCCAAGTCCCGTCACCGATCGGCGGTCGCGCCGGCCACTGGACTATCGGGTCCAATTTAGGCGCGTGGAGGGCCGGCTGAAAGGGCGCTCCGTCCGTCGAGGGACAATTGGCGCTCACCTAGCGTCAGGGTTTGTCAGGAATGTTTCAGCGTGGCCTGTTTCGCGGCGGTTTCGCGGGCCATTTCGGCTTCGACCATCTCGAGGAACCGGCGACCGACCAAGCCGCTGGTCTGACTCTCGACCTGTTCCAGCACCACGACGTCCGAAGCGATCAGGTCGTTGCGCACGATTTCCGGCGTCGCGGTCAGCGGATAGGCGACGCCGTCGCGGTACTCGATGGGGGCCAGGGTCACGTAGCCGTAGTTGCGCGCGCGGCTGGCCAGGCGGGCCTGGGTCAGGAGCAGGGCCAGCGGGTCGAAGAAGCTGTCGTTGACGGCGGTGACCGTGAACGCGCCCGAGCCGGGCGGGCCGACCGGATGGGCGGTGACGGCCGGGGCCTTCCAGGCCTTGGGTGGGGTCTTCAGGTTCAGCAGGTTGGAAAGGTCGCGGTCCAGGCCCGCCTCGTCCGGGGCCTGGGTCAGGTCCCAGTTCAGCGCCGGTGTCGTCAGGCCCTGGCGGTTCAACTCGCCGACGAAGGCGCGCGCGGCCAGGGCGACGCCCAGCTGGTTCCAGTGGATGCCGTTGCGGGGGAACATCTCGTAGCCCAGCTTGCCGCGCTGGGCCTCCAGCGTCGCGCGGCCGTCGACCCAGTGGACGCCAGCGGCGGTCAGGGCGCTCCTGGCGGCGGGATAGACGCTGTCGCGCTTGGCCGTGCAGGGATAGCTGGCCGGGACCAGCTCCGGGAACCAGGTCGTCTTGATCGGCGCCAGGACGTAGACGAACTTCTGGCCGCGCGCCTCGAACCAGTCCTGCACGCGGCGCAGACGGGCGGCGTAGGCCGGCATATCCGCCACATCGACCTTCAGCTTCAGGCCGCAATGGGCCTCGATATAGCTCTCCTCGAACAGCGCGCCCTTGCGGCCGCGGATGATCGAGCCCGAGGCCATGGACGAGGTCCCGAAGGCGTCCCACTGGGCCTGATTGTAGGCGCGGACGATGGCCGGGCGTGGGGGCAGCGAGGCGGCTGCGCGGGCCTCGGCGGCCTTCTGGTAGTCGCCACGCCACAGGGCGGCGGGCGAGAGGGCCACCTTCTCCGGCGGGAGCTGCATGCCTAGCAGGGTGGTGTCGGCGGGGTGGTCCTTCAGCGCCGAAGCGCCGATCGCGCCGAGGCCAAGCAGCACGGCCAGGGCCAGGATCCGGGGTGTCCAGGTGAGCAAAGCGCGCATGGCCTAGAACCGGAAATAGAGGAACGGGTTGAACGTCGTCGTCACCGCCTTGGCGATGGCGATGAGGCCCAGCAGGACGATGAACGCCGACGCTGCGGCGCGGGCGGCCGGGATGGCGGCGGCGCGGTCGGTGAGCTTGCGCACCTGCGGCGTCGCGGCGACCAGGGCGCCCAGCAGGCCGATGGCCAAAGCGGTGGCCTCATGGCTACGCACGGCGATGAACTGGCCCGCTAGCGCCGGCTGCGCCATCGCGCCGAGCACCGCGCCCAGCTGCGGCAGGCCGTGGCTGCGGAAGATCGCCCAGCCGATCATCACCAGCACCAGCGTGCCGGCCACGCGCAGGGGCGAGGGCAGCTTCGTCGTCCATTGCCACCAGCTCTGGCGATCCAGCACCATGAACGCCCCGTGCCAGCCGCCCCACAGCACGAAGGTCCAGGCCGCCCCGTGCCACAGGCCCGACAAGAGGAAGCAGAGCCACAGGTTCAGATAGGTCCGCGCCGCGCCCATCCGGTTGCCGCCCAACGGGATGTACAGGTAGCTGCGGATCCAGGTGGTCAGCGAGATGTGCCAGCGCTTCCAGAACTCGGTGAAGCTCACCGCGCCATACGGGTGGGCGAAGTTCTCGCGCAGGCGGAAGCCGAACAGCCGCGCCAGGCCCAGCGCCATGTCGGAATAGCCGGCGAAGTCGAAATAGATCTGCACCGTGAAGGCCAGCACGCCGATCCAGGCGCCGGTAAAACCGATGGGGCCGTTGGCGGGATCGAAGGCGCGGTCGGCGACCTGGCCGCAGACGTCGGCGATCAGCACCTTGCGGGCCAGGCCCCACAGGAAGCGCAGGAAGCCCCAGGTGCGGTCATCCCAGTCCGCGCGGCGGTCGCGCAGGGCGTCGTCGATCTCGTGATACTTGATGATCGGCCCGGCCAGGACCTTGGGGAAGAAGAACACGAACAATAGGTAGTCGCGCAGGGTTCGCGCCCGCTGGCTCTCGCCCCGGCGTAGGTCGACCAGGTAGGTGATCTTCTCGAAGACGATGAACGACACGCCCAGCGGCAGGGCCAGATTCAGGTGCGGGATCGGCGGCAAGACCGGCTGCACCGTGTCGATCAGGAAGTCGGCGTACTTGTAGACGAACAGCAGCAGGATGTTGGCCGACACGCCCAGGGCCAGCCAGCGGCCGCCCTCCGGTCCGGGCTTGGTGACCAGGTGGCCCAGGCCGTAGTCCAGCAGCGCCGAGGCCAGCACCACCAGCACCGCGACCGGCTCGCCCCAGGCGTAGAACAGCACGCTGGCGACCAGCAGGACGGCGTTCTTCAGGACCTTGGGCGCGATGAAATACAGCAGCAGCGCCGGCGGCAGCACGAAGAACAGGAACAGCGGCGACGAAAAGAGCATGGATCCCCGGCTCAACCTTCAGCGGCGAGGGTTAGCGGCGCGGCGAAGGTTTGGCTAGCGCTCACCCGCCTGTCGAAAAACGGTGTTTCGACCTCGCGGCGAACCATGTTCTAGATACCCCCGTCGGGGCGGGCTCTTCCAAACAGCGGGAGCGTTCGCGAAAATGACGGTGATTGAGAACGGATCGGCCAGGGCCGGTCTGGCGGCCCGCGTGAAGGGCATCCTCCTGACGCCCTCGGCGGAGTGGGAACGGATCGAGCGGGAGCCCGCCACGATCGGCGGCCTGTTCACGGGCTATGTCTGCATCCTGGCGGCCATTCCGGCCATTGCGGGCCTGATCGGCGGCCAGCTGTTCGGGCTTGGCATTCCGGGCTTCTCGGTCAAGCCGGGCCTGGCCTTCGGGATCGTCTCGGCGGTGATGGGCTATGTCGGCTCGCTGCTGGCGGTGTTCATCCTGGGCTCGGTGATCGACGCCCTGGCGCCCAGCTTCGGGGCCGAGAAGAATCGCGTGCAGGCCTTCAAGGTCGCCGTCTATTCCTACACCGCCAGCTGGGTCGCGGGCGTTCTGGGCCTGGTCCCGGCGCTGGGCGTCCTGATGCTGCTGGCGTCGCTGTACGGCTGCTTCTTGCTCTATCTGGGCCTGCCGCGGGTGATGAAGGCTCCGGCCGACAAGGCGCCGGGCTATGCGATCGTGACGGTCATCGTGGCCATCGTGGTCTCCGTCGTCATCGGCATGGCGATCGGGGCCGTCACCACCCTGGCCGGGCTGGGCGGCGGTCTGGCCGGCATGGCCGCGGCCGGCAAGGTCAACAGCGGCACGGTCGAGATCAACGGCCACAAGGTCGACATGGGCCAGATGCAGGCCGCCGCCGACCGCGCCGAGAAACTGTCCAAGGAACCGCAGAAGCCGGTGGCCACCGACGACCTCAAAGCCCTGCTGCCGGCCGGCCTGTCCGGCTATGAGCGCAGCAACCTGGAGACCAGCTCCAGCGGTGCGGGCGACGTGCAGATCGGCCTGGCCAAGGCCGACTACAAGAAGGGCGAGGCCTCGTTCCAGCTGTCGGTCACCGACCTTGGCCCGATGGGCGCCATGGCGGCCCTGGCCTCGGGCATGGGCGCGCAGCAGACCAAGGAGACGGCCGAGGGCTACGAGAAGGTCGCCACTGTCGACGGCCGCCTGGTCTCCGAGGAATGGAGCCGGCAGTCGAAGTTCGGCAAGTATTCGGTAGTGGTCGCCGACCGCTTCGCCGTGGCGGCGGAGGGGACGGCCGATAGTGTCGACGACCTGAAGACCGCGGTGCAGGCGGTCGACGCAGGGCGGCTGGAAGCGCTGGCGCGGTAGACTCTACTCGGCCGGGGTCAGCGAGATGTCGACCATGATCTCGGCCGAGATGTCTTCCAGCGCCGTCTTGACCGCTTCGGCCGTCAGGGCCGGCGGCAGGCGCAGGCGGGCGTTCAGGTTGAACAGCGGCGCGCCCGAATGCGGCTCGACGCTCATATGGGTGTCGAAGGCCTCGATATTGGCCCCGACGCCGCTCAGCACCGCCGTGACCTGGTGGACGATGCCCGGCTGGTCCTGGCCGACCAGGCTGAAGGCGACGGCCGCGCCCTCGGGGCCGGTGGTCTCGACGGCGGGGGCGATGCGCACTTCAAGGCCCTGGGCGTCCACGGCGCTGACGGCGGCGCGCAGGGCGTCGGCGTCGCCGGTCTCGACCAGCACCGAGCCGACATAGAGCCCGCCCAGCTGGCTGAGATGGCTCTCCAGCCAGTTGCCGCCGGCCGACAGCACCGCGCTGGCGATGGCTTGGGTCAGGCCGGGCCGGTCGCTGCCGACGACACTCAGGATCAACAGGGCCATCGGCGCCTCTCGCTAAGGGAGCCCGCAACCAAGCGCATCACGCCGGCGACGGCAACCCGCTGCTTAAGAGGCCTTCAGCACCGTCGGTGGTTCGGTCGTCAGGGCGCGGACGATGGCCTGGGTCAGGGCCAGCGGCGACAGCGGCTTGGCGATCGCCCCGTCCATGCCGGCGGCCAGATAGCCGGCCTGCTGGTGGGCCAGGGCGTTGGCGGTCATGGCCAGGATCGGCGCGGAGCCCGCGGGGCCGGGCAGGGCGCGGATGCGCTGGGTGGCCTCGACGCCGTCCATCACCGGCATCTGGATGTCCATCAGGATCAGGTCGAAGCCCTCACGCGCGGCGGCCACGCCCTGGACGCCGTCGTCGGCGGTGGTGACCCGCGCGCCCAGCGCCTCCAGCATGCGCGTGGCGATCAGGCGGTTCGTCGCATTGTCCTCGACCAGCAGCACGCGCAGGCCGTCGAACAGCGGCGCGTCCGGCTCGTCGATATGCGCTTCCGGCGCGGCGCAGGCGTCGGCCTCGACCTCCAGCCAGAAGGTGGAGCCCTTGCCCAGCTCGCTCTCGAAGCCGACCTCGCCGCCCATCATTTCCGCCAGGCGCCGGCAGATGGCCAGGCCCAGGCCCGAGCCGCCGAAGCGCCGGGTGGTGGAGCCGTCGCCCTGGCGGAAGCGCTCGAACAGCTGCTTGCCGGCTTCCTCGCCGATGCCGACGCCAGTGTCGGTGATTGCAAAGCGCAGACGGAGCCTGTCGCCGGTCCGATGGCCCGAGAGCCGCGCCACGACGCCGCCCTCCAGCGTGAACTTCACGGCGTTGCCCAGCAGGTTGAACAGGGCCTGGCGCAGGCGCAGCGGATCGGTGGCCGCCCAGCCCAGATCACCCGGCGCCTCGACGCGCAGGTAGAGGCCCTTGGCCTCCGCCTGCGGCCGCAGCATGTCGGCGACCCCGGCCAGCAGCTCGGCCGGCTCGACCGGCTCCGCGCCCAGCTCCAGCTTGCCGGCCTCGATCTTCGAGAAGTCGATGATGTCGTTCAGCAGTTCCGACAGCATCTCGCCGCAGCCCAGGGCCTCGTTCAGCAGCCGGCGGCCGTCGTCGGTCAGCTTCTCGTTCTTCAGGAGGTGCAGCACGCCCAGCACCCCGTTCATCGGCGTGCGGATCTCGTGGCTCATATTGGCCAGGAACTGGCTCTTGGCTTCGGCCGCGCCCAGAGCGGCGTCGCGGGCCTCGACCAGCTCGGTGACGTTCTGGCTGATGCCGATCACGTCCCAGGCGTCGGGGCTGGAGCCGCGCACGCCGCGCCAGCCGCAGTGCATGTGGGCCCATTGGTTGTTGGCGGGATCGAGGTAGCGGTAGTCGATCACCCGGTGCTCGCCGGTGCGCAGGGTGTGGGTGAAGGCCTCCCAGACCCGTTCGCGGTCGTCGGCGTGGATCGACATCGTCATCTCGACGACCGTCATGGTCCGCGCCCCGCCCTTGGGCGAACTGGGCGTCGGGATGTCCTGGTCGAAGACGTAGACGCCCTTGCGCGGGTTGAAGCGCCAGACATAGACGCCGGCCTCGGTGCGGATCAGCTCGTTGGAGCGCTCGGCCTGGTGGCGGGCGATCTCGCGGGCGCGCTCCTCGCTGTGGTCCTGGAAGACAATCAGCAGGCCGTCGTCCTCCAGCACCTTGGACTGCGAGCGCACCCACAGCCAGCCGCCGCCCTTGCGGGCTAGGCGGTGCTCGGCGCGGCCGTGGCCGACCGTGCGCAGGGCCGCGGCGATGCCGTGGATCACCTCGGCGTCGTGCAGGTGGAAGAAGTCGCGGATCGGGCGGCCGAACGTCTCCTCGGCCGTCCAGCCGGTCAGCCTGGTCCAGGCCGGATTGACGCGGATGACGCCGTCGTTCTGCAGCACGACGAACATGTCCAGGCTGCTCTGGAAGAACCAGTCGGCGGCCGCGGCTTCAATTCTGGAGGCTGCCTCGGCGTCCAAGACCTTGCCCATCCCCGTTTCCTCGTTTTCAATCGATATCGCAGGATCGGGTAAAGTTTACGTTGCGGCAAAAGGCCTCGTCTTCGATTTCGATCCAACGGTACGCAAGCACGACCATAAAAGGTCGCAAGGGGAGGCCAGAAGTTTGAGCACGCCAGAAGCCGTGGGAATGTCGAGTGATCGACTGAAGCGCATCGATAGCTTCATCCAGTCCAAGTATATCGATACAGGAAAACTGCCCTGCGCGCTCACGCAAGTCTGGCGACGGGGTCAGCTGGCCTATACGTCGGTGCTGGGCAGCGCCGATGTCGAGCGCGCGAAACCGCTGCAGGCCGACAGCCTGTTTCGCATCTACTCGATGACCAAGCCGGTCACGAGCGTGGCCTTCATGATGCTGGTCGAGGACGGGCTGGTGTCGCTGGACGACCCGGTGCACCGCTTCATCCCGTCGTGGCGGGACCTGGGCGTCTTCGCCGCCGGGGTCGAGGGCGCGTTCCAGTCGACGCGCACGGCCGAGCCGATGCGGACCATCGACCTGCTGCGCCACACCTCGGGCCTGACCTACGGCTTCCAGCAGCGCACCAATGTCGACGCGGCCTATCGCAAGCTGAAGCTGGACGGCGTCGACAGCGAGGGCGGCCTGGCGGCCTTCGTCGAGACGCTGGGGACCGTGCCGCTGGAGTTCTCGCCGGGCACCGCCTGGAACTATTCGGTCTCGACCGACGTGCTGGGCTATCTGGTCGAGAAGATCTCGGGCATGCCGTTCGATGTCTATCTGAAGACTAAGATCTTCGACCCGCTGAAGATGCCCGACACCGGCTTCTTCGTGCCCGACAGCCAGAAGGCGCGCTTCACCGCCTGCTACGCCCTGACGCCGTCGGGTCGGGTGGTGCTGCAGGACGATCCGGAGAAGAGCCGCTTCCTCCAGGATCCGTCGGTGAAGTCCGGCGGCGGCGGCCTGGTTTCGACCGCCGACGACTACATGCGCTTTTGCCGGATGCTGCTGAACGGCGGCGAGCTGGACGGCGTGCGCCTGCTCAGCCCCAAGACCATCAAGCTGATGACCATGAACCACCTGCCGGGCGGCCAGGAGCTGGTCCAGGCGTCCAAGTCGCTGTTCAGCGAGGCGGTGTTCGAAGGGCTGGGCTTTGGCCTCGGCTTCGCCATGACCATCGACCAGGCCCGGACTAAGAACCTGGGCTCGCTGGGTGAATACTTCTGGGGCGGCATGGCTTCGACGGCGTTCTGGATCGACCCGGTCGAGGACCTGGCGGTGGTGTTCATGACGCAGCTGATGCCGTCGACCTCGTACCCGATCCGGCGGGAGCTGCGGACGTTGGTGTATTCGAGCTTTACGGAGGCGGCGGGGTAGGACGCAAAGAAAACGGCGCGGGAGGCGGCTCCCGCGCCGAGTTGCGCTTTACCAAAGTCCGACGCATTGCGAGCAATACGCCACGCTCGCGAAACTCACCGACTTCGAAACGTCAGAACGCGTGCAAGCCGCGTCCAAAGCCCATGACTTCCCGCGAACGCCCTCCCCAGCGCGGACCATTCTCTCTGGATTTCAGGTAAATACGGCGCCGAGCAGCCCCTCGGCGCCGCATCCACCCCCACGGATGATCTCGGCTGAAACTGTAGTTTCGAATTTGTAGTATGCGGTGAAATCCGTCAACGGCGCCCAATCTCCGAGCGCTGCGAAAACAGGCGCCGCCACGGAGGTCTGGACATCTTCGCCTGAGCGTGCAGGCTACTTCAAACAATCGTTCAAACAAGAAATCAGGGGTCGAAACGCCATGGCCGCGATCAACGCCGTCACCGATCTTTCCGTCGAAGGCGACATCGGCGTCGTCACGCTGAACTCGCCGCCGGTCAACGCGCTGTCGGCCGCCGTCCGCGAAGGCCTGAAGGGCGCGTTCGACGCGGCCATCGCCGATCCGGCCGTGCAGGCCATCGTGCTGATCTGCGAAGGCAAGACCTTCATCGCCGGCGCCGACATCACCGAGTTCGGCAAGGCCATGACCGGCCCCAGCCTGCAGGACGTGCAGGCGGTCATCGAGAACTCGCCCAAGCCGGTCGTCGCGGCGATCCACGGCACCGCCCTGGGCGGCGGCCTGGAAGTGGCCCTGGTCGCGCACTACCGCGTGGCCGTGCCCTCGGCGAAAGCCGGCCTGCCCGAAGTGAACATCGGCCTCTTGCCCGGCGCCGGCGGCACCCAGCGTCTGCCGCGCATCGTCGGCGTCGAGAAGGCGCTGGAGATGGTGACCAGCGGCCAGCACGTGCCGGCCAAGGCCGCCCTGGCCATGGGCCTCTTCGACTCGCTGGTCGAGGAAGGCGCGCTGCGCGACGGGGCCATCGCCTTCGCCCGCGTGGTGCTGGCCGAGGACCGGCCGCTGAACAAGGTCCGTGAGCTGAACGACAAGGTCGAGGCCGCCCGTGGCAAGCCCGAGATCTTCGCCGACTTCCGCAAAGCCAACGCCAAGAAATTCCGCGGCTTCATGGCCCCGGAGAACAACATCAAGTGCATCGAGGCGGCGGTGAACCTGCCCTTCGAGGAGGGCCTGAAGGAAGAGCGCCGCCTCTTCATGGAGCTGATGACGGGCGCGCAGTCGGCCGCCCAGCGCTACGTGTTCTTCGCCGAGCGCCAGGCCGCCAAGATCCCGGACGTGCCGGACGACACCCCGCTGATCCCGGTGAAGAAGGTCGGCGTCATCGGCGCCGGCACCATGGGCGGCGGCATCTCGATGAACTTCCTCAACGCCGGCATCCCGGTGACGATCATCGAGGCCAAACAGGAGAACCTGGAGCGCGGCGTCGGGATCATCCGCAAGAACTACGAGAACACCGCCAAGAAGGGCCGCTTGACCCAGGACGACGTCGAAAAGCGCATGGGCCTGCTGACCCCCTCGATGAACCTCGAGGACCTGGCCGACTGCGACCTGATCATCGAGGCGGTGTTCGAGCTGATGGAGATCAAGAAGGAGGTCTTCGGCAAGCTGGACAAGATCGCCAAGCCGGGCGCGATCCTGGCCTCGAACACCTCGTATCTGGACATCGACGTGATCGCCGCCTCGACCAGCCGGCCCGAGAGCGTGATCGGCCTGCACTTCTTCTCGCCGGCCAATGTCATGCGCCTCTTGGAAATCGTTCGTGGCGAGAAGACCGACAAGTCGGTGATCGCCACCTCGATGCAGATCGGCAAGAAGATCGGCAAGGTCGCGGTGCTGGTCGGCAACTGCCACGGCTTCGTCGGCAACCGCATGCTGGCCCAGCGCCAGCGCGAGGCCCAGAAGCTGATCCTGGAAGGCGCCATGCCCTGGGATGTCGACCGCGTGCTCTATGACTTCGGCCTGCCGATGGGCCCGTTCGCGATGAGCGATCTGGCCGGTCTCGACATCGGCTGGGATTCGACCAAGTCGAGCTCCTCGACCGTCCGTGAAGTGCTGTGCGAGATGGACCGTCGCGGCCAGAAGAACGGCAAGGGCTTCTACGACTACGACGAGAACCGCAACGCCAAGCCCTCGGCCGAGGTCGAGCAGGTGATCCGCGACTTCGCCGAGAAGCGCCAGATCCAGCGCCGCGAGATCACCGACCAGGAGATCCTGGAGCGCTGCCTCTACCCGATGGTCAACGAGGGCGCGAAGATCCTGGAAGAGGGCAAGGCCATCCGGGCGTCCGACATCGATATCGTCTGGATCAACGGCTACGGCTGGCCGGTCTATCGCGGCGGCCCGATGTTCTGGGGCGAGCTGGTCGGCCTGGATAAGATCCTGGCCAAGATGAAGGAGTTCCAGGCGGCCTATGGCGACGACTTCAAGCCGTCGGCGCTGCTGGAGCGGCTGGTCGCCGAGGGCAAGGGGTTCAAGGACGCGTAAGCCACCCCCGATCCGCTCATCCCCGCGAAAGCGGGGACCCAAGCGGACTTTCGGCTTGTAGCACCGTTCAGGGTTGGTCGTCGGACTCGGCTTGGGTCCCCGCTTTCGCGGGGATGAGCGGGGTTTGGGGATCGGTTTACGTAGGGAAAGCCCCATGACCACCATCGCCGCCATGATGTCCGCCGACTACGGAACCATGGGCGACATCCTCCGCCAGCGCGCGCAGGAAGGCCCCAACCATCCGGCCGTGATCATGGAGACCGGCGAGGCGGTGACCTACGCCCAGTTCGACGCCCTGGTCGACCGCGTCGCCGCCGCCCTGCAGCGTGACGGCGTCCAGTCCGGCGAGGCCGTCGCCGTCTGCGCCCTGTCCTCGATTCCCTATGCGGCGGTGTTCCTCGGCGGCCTGCGCGCCGGCGTCGCGGTGGCCCCGATCGCCCCCTCCTCGACGCCGGAGTCGATCGCGGTGATGGTCGCCGACTGCGGAGCCAAGCTGTTCTTCCTCGACGCCGGGGTGGCGCAAGCGCAGAGGCCCGCGCCGATCACCGTGCGCCAGATCGCTCTCGACGGCTCCAGCGCCGGCGAGGCCTTCGACGCCTGGCTGGCCCCGGAAGGCGCGACGCCCCGTCCCGTCGACATCCGCCCCGAGCAGCCGTTCAACATCATCTATTCCAGCGGTACGACCGGCACGCCCAAGGGCATCGTCCAGTCGCATGGCATGCGCTGGAAGCACGTCTTCCGCGGCGACGCCATCGGCTATGGCCCTACCGCCGTCAGCGTGCTGTCGACCCCGCTCTATTCGAACACCACGCTAGTCTGCTTCTTCCCCACCCTGGCCGGCGGCGGCACCGTCGTGCTGATGAAGAAGTTCGACGCCGGCAAATATCTGGAGCTGGCCCAGCAGCACCGCATGACCCACACCATGCTGGTGCCCGTGCAGTACCGCCGCCTGATGGAGCGGCCCGACTTCGACAGCTACGACCTGTCGACCACCCACCTGAAGTTCTGCACCAGCGCCCCGTTCGCGGCCGAGCTGAAGGGGGAGGTGCTCAAGCGCTGGCCCGGCGGGCTGGTCGAGTATTTCGGCATGACCGAGGGCGGCGGCACCTGCATCCTCATCGCCCATGAGCATCCCGACAAGCTGCACACGGTCGGCCAGCCTGCGCCCGGCCACGACATCCGCCTGATCGACGAGGACGGCGTCCAGGTCGGTCCCGGTGTGGTCGGCGAGATCGTCGGCCGCTCGGCCGCGACCATGAACGGCTATCACGGCCGCCCCGACAAGACCGCCGAGGCGATCTGGACCTCGCCCGAGGGCTGGACCTTCATCCGCACCGGCGATGTCGGCCGCTTCGACGAGGACGGTTTCCTCACGCTGATGGATCGCAAGAAGGACATGATCATCAGCGGCGGCTTCAACATCTATCCGTCCGACCTGGAGGCCGTGCTGGTCCAGCATCCGGCGGTGGTCGAGGCCGCCGTGGTCGGCGTGCCCTCCGACGCCTGGGGCGAGACGCCGGTGGCCTTCGTGGCGGTGAAGGGCGAGGCCGACGCCGAGGCGATCAAGACCTTCGTCAACGGCCAGGTCGGCAAGACCCAGCGGCTGGCGGATGTGAAGATCGTCGAGAGCCTGCCGCGCAGTCACATCGGCAAGGTTCTGAAGCGCGAACTGCGAGACTCATGGCAAGGTTCGGGGCAAGTTTCGCCTACCGCGTAGACTTTTTTGCCGCGACGGCGCGCCACATTAGGCCAGCCGGAATCGATGAATACGGTTGCTTAACCATATGGTGCGGCCATGGAGGTCGCCCGGTTCGTCGTGGAATGCGTCTGAAATGCTCCCGAAGCCCGCCGCTGCTCCGATCCTGACCCCGCAAGGGAGGACGTTCGTCCGTGCGTCGGGCGCGCCGATCGACTTCGACGCCGTCGCCGCCGCGCTCGGCGCCACCGGTCACAGCTCCGATCTCGACCAACGCCTGGCGTCCCGCTTCGTTCGTCCCGTCGCCGTCCGCGCCTTCGCCGAACGCGTCGAGGCGACCGCCGCCGCGCTGAAGGCCCTGGGCGTGCGCGAAGGCGGCGTCTGCGTCGTGTCGGCCCTGGCCGATCCCGAAACCTTGGCCGGCGTCGCCGCGGCGGGCCTCAAGGCCTGGCTGGTCGACGTCGATCCGTTCAGCGCCATGTTCGACACCGCCCACCTGCGCGAGCGCCTGCCCGAGGCCCCCGGTCCGCTGGAAGCCATCGTCCCCGCCGCCGCCCACGGCCGCGCGCCCGACATGCGCGCCTGGGCCGCCTTCCGCGCCGAGACCGGCCTGCCGATCCTGGTCGACGCCGCCGGCGCCTTCGACGTGGTGATCGAGGCTCCGGTTCCCGTTCTCGTGGGTCTGCCGAGCGGCCAAGGCGTGTTTGTCGCCTGCGAGGACGCCACCGCCATCAACGCCATCGAGGCCGCGCCCTTCGCCGGCGACGACGGTCTGGCCGCCTGGCCGGGCCTGCGCCAGCGCCTGTGCGGCACGGCCCAGCAACTGCGCGTCCTGCTGCTGGACAGCGGCGTCGGCTTCCAGCCCGGCTGGGGCATGAGCTGGATCTCGCAGACCTGCGCCCTGTCGCTGCCCACCGACGACGCCGGCGCGGTGGCCTGGAAGCTCCAGGCGGCGGGCGTCGCCGCCAGCTGCTCGGTCCGCGACCGCTCGCTCGTCGCCGACGACACCCCGACCGCCGACCACCTGGCGGCCTCGACCGTGGTCATCGCGCTGGACCCCAGCCTCGACATCGAGGGCCTGGACCGCCTGTGCGACGCCCTGCGCGACGCGGTGGCCTAAGGCCGCGCAATCGCCTAGTCATTCGGCGCTGATCCTCACGCCGAAGGTTGCGATGGCCGAAGAGTCTCAAGAGCTGTCCCTGGACTGGGGCTTCGAACTGCCGGACGAGGTCTGGGCGCTGCCTGAGGCCGACCAGGACGAGCAGGTCCGCTACAGCGACGACCTGTGCCAGTGGGGCGACCGCTTCTTCATCCGCTGCATCCTGCCGGTGCCGCTGAAGGGGCAGGGCGACTATTTCGGCTGGGGCGTCTGGGCCGAGGTCGAGGCCGAGGTCTTCGAACGCTACCTCGACCTCTACGACGCCGACGGCCGCGAGGAGCCGCCGCACCCGGCCAAGCTGGCCAACAAGCTCGCGCCCTATCCCGGAAGCACGCTGGGCACCCGTCTGCTGATCCAGTTCCAGGACCCGGACGAACGCCCGACCCTGACTCTGTCGGAAGGCGACAAGAGCCGCCTGGCGCAAGAGCAACGCGACGGCATCGACGCCGCGCGGCATCACGAGATCCTGGAGGTCTGCGAGGGCTAGGCGTCGGCGTTTGACTCTTAACTCTACATATGTAGAGTTATCTCATGGAACGGAAACGCAAGCCCTCTCCGCAGGCGAAGACCCTTCTCGCGGCGCTGCTCACCGAGCCCTCCGCATGGCGACACGGCTACGACCTGTCGCGCGAAACGGGGCTGGCGTCCGGCACCCTCTATCCCCTGCTGGCGCGCCTGCAGTCGGCGGGCCTGCTGGAGGCGCAGTGGCGCGATGCGCCCGAAACCGGGCGTCCGCCCCGACATGTCTATCGCCTGACCGCCGAGGGCAGGGCGGCCGCCCGCGAGGCGGCGAGCCAAGCGCCGGCGACCTCACCTTTGAAAGGAGCCCTGGCATGAGCTGGACGCAACGCCTGGCGGACCTGGCGGTCCGCATTGCTCCCGAAGCACGACGCGACTGGGCGCGGGCGATCGCGGCGGAGCTGGCGCACCTGCCCGCCACGCAACGCCCGGGCTTCGCGCTGGGCGGCGTGCTGGCCGCGATCGGCTGGCGCGTGCGGGATCCGCAATCGGTCGACGTCGCGGCGCGCGGGATCCTCGCCGCCGGCGCGCTGATCTGGGCCGGGCTGCTGGGCCATCTGGCTTGGAGGCTGGCGGGCTCGGACACGGGTCTGGCCACGGTATTCGGCGCCGTGGGCCTTATCGCCTGCGCGGGGGCGGTGGTGACCGCGCGCCTGGGTTTGAACGTCGTTGTCCGCGTCGGCGGCGCCGGCTTCTGTGTCGCCGCGGGCTACGCGCTCTTGGCGCCGATTCTGACCCCGGACTTCCCGGCGCTGGGCTACTGCCGCGCCGTGTCGACCGAGATCGCCGGCATGCTGGCCCTGGCGATCGTCGTGGCGCTGCTGGTCCGCGCCTATGGCCGGTGGAGCGCGGCCTAGGGCCAAGCTTCCACTTTCAAGGCCAAGATCGACGGCGACACCCTGACCCCGCGCTACGACAGCGGCGGGTGGAGCCGGGCTTCTTCCATACCGACGCGGCCCGGCGCTCGGTGTTCTTCAACGGCGCGAACCTCTCCAAGGCTCGGAACTAGAGCCAGCCTGTCTTCTTGAAACGCCGGTACAGCAGGCCGCACACCACCACGATCGCGCCGAGCACGGCCGGATAGCCGTACGTCCACTTCAGCTCCGGCATGTGCTCGAGGTTCATGCCGTAGACGCCGGCCACGGCCGTGGGAACGGCCAGGATGGCGGCCCAGGCGGCCAGTTGGCGGGTGATGACGCCCTGGCGCTGCTGTTCCAGCAGGCTGCTGATCTCGAAGACGAACGTCAGCACCTCGCGCAGGCCGTCGACTAGGATCTCGGTGCGCTGGATGTGGTCGCGGACGTCGCGGAAATAGGGCCGCACGTCGGTGTCGATGCAGGGCAGCTCGTGGTGCTCCAGCGCGCTGACCACCTGGGTCATGGGGCCCAGCAGCTTCTTGAACTTCATCAGCGCCCGGCGGAGGTTGAAGATGCGGGCGATCTCGGCGCGGGTCAGGAAGGCGTCCAGTGCGCGGCGCTCGAACGCGACCAGCTCCTCCTCGATGGCGTCGACGATCGGCATGTAGCCGTCGACGATGAAGTCCAGCACCGCGTGAAGCACATAGTCGACGCCGTGCTTGAGCAGGGCCGGCGCGGCCTCCAGCTGGGCGCGCAGTTCGGTATGGGCGCGGGCCGAGCCGTGGCGGACGGTGATCAGGTGGCGGCGGCCGACGAAGAAGTCGGTCTCGCCATATTCGATGCGGTCGTTCTCCAGGTGCGCGGTCTTGGCCACCACGAACAGCTGGTCGCCATAGACGTCGACCTTGGGCGTCTGGCGGGCGTTCAGCGCATCCTCGATCGCCAGCGGATGCAGGTGGAAGGCCTGTTGTAGCACGCGCAGTTCGGCTTCATCGGGCTCGACCAGGCCGATCCAAACGAACTCGCCCTCGCGGGGCTGCAGGCCGGCCGGATCGTCCAGGCTGAGCGGCCGAACGACCTCGCCGTTCACATAGGCGCTGGCGGCGACGACGGTCATGGAGGTCAGTGCGCCGCCGCGTAGGCCTCGACCTTGGCCACCCGTTCGGCCTTCTCGGCTTCGGTCAGGAACGAGCCGGTGAAGCTGTTCTTGGCCAGGGTGACGATCTCGTCTCGCGTGAGGCCGACCGCGCCAGCGGTGGCCATGTAGTTCTCCAGCAGATAACCGCCGAAATAGGCCGGGTCGTCGGAGTTCACGGTCGCCTTGAGGCCCAGGGCCAGCATCTTCTTGAGCGGGTGCACGTCCAGGCTGGGCACGCCGCACAGCTTCAGGTTCGACAGCGGGCAGACGGTCAGGGTGGTTCCGTCCGCGATCAGGCGCTGGGTCAGGGCCTCGTCCTCCAGGGCGCGGTTGCCGTGGTCGATGCGGTCGACCTTCACCAGGTCGATGGCCTCCCAGACATAGGCCGGCGGGCCTTCCTCGCCGGCGTGGGCCACGACCTTGAGGCCCAGATCGCGCGAAGCCTGCAGCACGCGGGCGAACTTGGCCGGCGGGTGGCCGACCTCCGAGCTGTCCAGGCCCACGCCCGCCAGCTTGTTCAGCCACGGCTTGGCCAGTTCCAGGGTCTCGAAGGCGGCGTCTTCCGACAGGTGGCGCAGGAAGCAGAGGATCAGCTTGCTGGTGACGCCCATCGTCTTTTCCGCCTCGTCCATGCCGGCCAGCAGGCCTTCCATCACGACGCCGAACGCGATGCCGCGGTCGGTGTGGGTCTGGGGATCGAAGAAGATCTCGGCGTGGGCGCCGCCGTCGGCCGCCAGACGCTTGAAATAGGCCAGGGCCAGGTCCTTGAAGTCCTGCGCCGTCTGCAGCACGCCCGCGCCCTGGTAATAGATGTCCAGGAAGTCCTGCAGGTTCGAGAAGTCGTAGGCCGCGCGGATCTCTTCCACTGAGGCGAAGGGCAAGGTGATGCCGTTGCGCTGGGCCAGCTCGAACATCAGCTCGGGCTCGAGGCTGCCCTCGATGTGCATGTGCAGTTCGGCCTTGGGGAGGCCGCGGACGAAGTCGATGGAGGCGGTGTCGGTCATGGGGGCTGTTATGAGCCCCTGGCGCTGACGGTTTCAACCATCATCCCGCGCCCGAGGCGCGGGATGACAGCGAGCGCTGGATTAGTGCGCGGCGTCCTTGGCCTTTTCGCCGGCCTTCTTGGCTTCGTCGCCGGCCTTCTCGGCGGCCTTGCCGGCGGCGGCGGCGGCGTCGCCCGCGGCTTCCTTCGAAGCCTCGGTGCCGGACGTGGCCGCATCGGCCGTGGCGTTGGCGGCGTCGGTCGCGGCTTGCGAGGCGGCGGCGGCCGAGTTGGCGGCGGCGGCGCTTTCGGTCGTCGCTTCCTGGGCCTTCTCGGCCTTGTTCTCGCAGGCCATCAGCGTCAGGCCCAGAGCGGCCACGGCCGCGATCGTCACGATACGCATGAGCGTCTTCTCCCAATGTCCGGTCGTTGGCGCCGGATCAGGAGATAATTCCAAGGCGGAGGTTAGGTTGCCTCCGCCTCCCGCAGGTCTACATCGGCTGCGGCGTCTTCGGCGGGGCTTCCGGCAGGGGGATGAACTCGTCGTGGTCCAGGTCGGGCAGTTTCATGCGGCCGGCCTTCCAGTCGGCCTTGGCCTGCTCGAGGCGGTCCTTGGACGAGGAGACGAAGTTCCACTCCATGAACCGCGGGCCGATCGGCTCGCCGCCCAGCAGCATGACGGTCGAGCGCTCCAGGGCCTTGAAGACCACGGTCTCGCCCGGCGCGAAGACGGCCATCTTCAGGGCCGACAGCTCGCGACCGTCGACCTCGACCCGGCCGTCGGCGACATAGGCCGCGCGCTCGGAATATTCGGCCGGCAGGGCCGCGACCGTGCCAGGCTCCAGCTCCCAGTGGACATAGAACAGCGGCGAGAACACCGGCACGCTGGCCTTGGCGCCGAACGCCTCGCCGGCGATCAGCCGCGCCTTCAGTCCGCCGCTCTCGTAGGACGGCAGCTCGGCCGGACCCTCGTGGTGGCTGAAGCTGGGGTCGACCTCTTCATATTCCTTGGGCAGGGCGATCCAGGCCTGCATGCCGTCCATGCGGCCGCCCTGGCGGCGCAGGGTCTCGAAGCGTTCGGAGTGGGTGATGCCCGAGCCAGCGGTCATCCAGTTGACCTCGCCCGGCTTGATCACGGCCAGCGAGCCGACGCTGTCGCGGTGGGTGATCTCGCCCTGGAACAGGTACGACAGGGTGGAGAGGCCGATGTGCGGGTGCGGGCGGACGTCGGCGCTCTTGGGGAAGCCTGGCGCGAACTCGGCCGGCCCCATGTGGTCCAGGAAGGTGAAGGGGCCGACCATGCGCTTGGCGTGGAAGGGCAGCACGCGGCCGACCTCGAAGTTTCCGATGTCGTGGCGGCGGGCTTCGATGAGGAGGTCGATCATGGGGCGGCTCCGGGAAGAACTGAGCAGAGCTTAGCCGGGACGAAGCCGCCGCGTCTTGTTCAAAGCCGGCAATGCAAGGTTCGCGTTTTTGATCCTTAGAGGGTGTCCGTCACCTTCTTCAGCGGCAGCAGGGCGACCAGGCTGATCGCGCCGGCGCCGGCCAGATAGAGGCCGACGAGCTTCAGCCCGCCGTGGGTGGCCAGGGCCTGGGCGATGGCCGGGGTCATGCCGCCGCCGATGACGCCGCCGACATTGAAGGCGATCGACGCGCCGGTGTAGCGCACTCGGGCCGGGAACAGGCTGGGCAGCCAGGCGCCCAAGGGGCCGTAGACCAGGCCCATCACCACCAGGGCCAGGGACAGGAAGACGCCGATCAGCCACAGCGAGCCGGCGCCCATCATCGGGGCCAGGGCCGCGCCGGCGACGATGGTCAGCACCGAACCGGCCATCAGCACGCGGCGGGGGCTGGACGCATCCGCCCAGTAGCCGGCCCAGACGATGCCGCCGGCCATGAACAGGATGGCGATCAGCAAGACGCCCAGGAACAGCTGACGGCCATAGCCCAGGGCCGTGACGCCGTAGCCCAGCGAGAAGGCGGTGGTCAGGTAGAAGAGCGCGAAGCAGGCGACGACGGCGAAGGTGCCGCCGATGACCTCGCGGGCGTGGGTGCGCATCAGCTCGGCGACCGGCACGTGGGCCGGCGGGGCCTCTTGCGCGGCGGCCTGGAAGGCGGCGGTCTCGGTCAGCTTCAGGCGGATCCACAGGCCCACGCCCACCAGCGCCGCGCTGCCCAGGAACGGCAGGCGCCAGCCCCAGGCCTGGAACTGCTCTGGCGTCAGGATCGCGCCCAGGATCAGGAACAGGCCATTGGCGGCGATGAAGCCGACCGGCGCGCCCAGTTGCGGGAACATGCCAAAGCGCGCGCGCCAGCCGGGCGGGGCGTTCTCGACCGCCAGCAGCGCCGCGCCGCCCCACTCGCCGCCCAGGCCAAAGCCCTGGCCAAAGCGTAGGCAGCACAGCAGGAACGGCGCGATCCAGCCGGCCATGGCGTAGGTCGGCAGGAAGGCCACCGCCAGGGTCGAGCCGCCCATGATCAGCAGCGAGGCGACCAGGGTGGACTTGCGCCCGATGCGGTCGCCGAAGTGGCCGAACACGATCGAGCCCAGCGGGCGGGCGATGAAGGCGACGCTGAGGCTGGCGTACGAGGCCAGGAGCTGCATGGCCGGAGAGTGCGACGGGAAGAACAGCGGCCCAAACACCAGCGAGGCGGCGGTGGCGTAGATATAGAAGTCGTAGAACTCGACCGCCGTGCCGATCAGGCTGGCGGCCAGCACGCGTCGCGTCGACGCACTACCCGTGCTCGATTGGGCCATCGCGGCCTCTCCTGACTGTATTGTTTTTGCCAACCCCTATTCCGTCATTCCCGCCCCTGTGGCGGGAACCCCTCTATCCGCCGCAGGTGCGGGAGGGGCGGACTGCTGAGCAGTCCGCTTGCATCTCACGTGTCAGCTGAACCAGGGGTTCCCGCCACAAGGGCGGGAATGACGGAGGAATGGGGATGAGCGGCGAGGGGTGTGATCAGCTCAGCGGGCTGACGTACGGGCTGACCAGGCCCAGCGGCACGGCCGTCGAGTTCTTGACGCCACGGATGACGATGCGGCTCTCGATGTTGCTCACCAGGCCCAAGGACAGCAGCTTGTCGCGCAGGAATTCGTCGAAGGCGTGCATGTCGCGGGTGACGATGCGCATCTCGTAGTCGGCGGCGCCGGTGACGGTGGCGCACTGCACGACCTCGGCCCATTTGCCGACGGCCTGTTCGAACGTGTCCAGATTTTCCTTGGTCGGAAGAGACAGCTTGACGGTGCAGTAGACTTCGAAGCCCAGGCCCAGCTTTTCGCGGTCCAGGATGGTCACGCGACGCTGGATGACACCCGCATCCTCAAGACGCTTGATCCGGCGCCAGCACGGGCTGGACGACAGACCCACGCGCTCGGCGATCTCGGCGACGGACAGTCCGGCGTCGTGTTGGATGAGATCTAGAATCTTGGCATCCACGGCGTCGAGTTGTTCGGACAAGAAATTCCTCCCCCAAGTGGGCGTTGACGCTCCAATTTTGCGCAAAGGGGCCACGAGTCGGGCACGCCTTGGGCAAACAATTTCCGCGCTTCTATAAGATATTGCGTTACGGGCGAGAAGACCCCGGAGGAAAATTTTTGCCATGCGGCACTCGGAAGTCACGCTCGACGACAAATATGTGCTCGAAGATGGTCGCGCCTTCATCACTGGCGTGCAGGCCCTCCTCCGAGTTTTGCTCGACAGAAAGCGCCTCGATCGCCTCGCGGGCTTGAACACCGGGGGCTATCTTTCCGGCTATCGCGGCTCGCCGCTGGGCGGTCTGGACCAGCAGGCCGCGCGCATCAAGAAGCTGCTGACCGCGCACGACGTGGTCTTCCAGGAAGGCCTCAACGAGGACCTCGCCGCCACCGCCGTGTGGGGCAGCCAGCAGGCCAATCTGTTCCCCGGCGCGCTTTATGATGGCGTGTTCGGCATGTGGTACGGCAAGGCGCCCGGCGTCGACCGCACCGGCGATGTCTTCAAGCACGCGAACTTCGCGGGGACGTTCCCGACCGGCGGCGTGCTGGCGGTGGCCGGCGACGACCACGGCTGCAAGAGCTCGACCCTACCGTCGCAATCGGAATTCGCCTTCCAGGACTTCGAGATGCCGGTGCTGTCGCCGGCCGACGTGCAAGAAGTGCTGGACTACGGCATCCTCGGCATCGCCATGTCGCGGTTCTCGGGTCTGTGGACGGGCATGATCGCCCTGGCCGACACCATGGACTCGGGCGTGACCATCGACGTCTCGCTGGGCCGCCACCACGCGGTCACCCCCGACTTCCCATTCCCGCCCGGCGGCCTGGGCATCCGGCTGAAGGACCAGCCGATGGAGAAGGAACGGCGGATGCGGCTGCACAAGCTGCCCGCTGCTCTGGCCTTCGCCCGCGCCAACCAGATCGACCGCGTGGTGCTGGGCGCCTCGCACGTGAAGGTCGGCAAGGCGCGCCTGGGCATCGTCTGCCAGGGCCAGGCCTACAAGGACGTGCTGGAGGCCTTCACGGCCATGGGCATGACCCTGCAGGAAGCCGCCGACCTGGGCGTCTCCATCTATAAGGTCGGCATGCCCTGGCCGCTGGAGCCGTTGGGCCTGCGCGCCTTCGCCGCCGGCCTCGAGACCCTGATGGTCATCGAGCACAAGCGCGGCCTGATCGAGCCCCAGGCTCGGGCGGCGCTCTATGATCTTCCCGCGCAAGCTCGGCCCCGCATCATCGGCAAGATCGACGAACGCGGCGCGCCGCTGCTGTCGGAGCTGGGCGCGCTGTCGGTGGCCGAGATTGCCCTGGCCATCTACGACCGCCTGCCGGACGGCCCGCACATGGAGCGGGCGCGCGCTTACCTCAACCGCGTCTCGGCCGCCGGCGTCGCCGCCGTCAGCCTGGCCGCCGACCAGGCCCGCAAGCCGTTCTTCTGCTCGGGCTGCCCGCACAATACGTCGACCAAGCTGCCCGATGGTTCGCGGGCCCTGGCCGGCATCGGTTGCCACTATATGGCCGGGTTCAACGACCCGATGACCGACCTCAACACCCACATGGGCGGCGAGGGCCTGACCTGGGTCGGCGCAGCGCCGTTCACCAGCGAAAAGCACGTCTTCCAGAACCTGGGCGACGGCACCTACAACCACTCCGGCTCGCTGGCCATTCGCGGCGCGGTCGCGGCCAAAACCAACATCACCTACAAGCTGCTCTATAACGACGCCGTCGCCATGACCGGCGGCCAGCGCGCCGAGAGCGGCTTCACCCCCGCCCAGATCACCCGCCAGCTGGCGGCCGAGGGCGTGGCCAAGACCGTCATCGTCGTCGACGAGCTGGAGCGCTACCAGGGCGTCACCGACCTGGCCCCCGGCGTCGAGATCTTCCCGCGCTCGGACCTGATGCGCGTGCAAGAGATGTTGCGCGACACGCCCGGGACCACGGTGCTGCTCTACGACCAGACCTGCGCCACCGAAAAGCGCCGCCGCCGCAAGCGCGGCTCCATGCCCAAGGCGACCCAGCGCGTCTTCATCAACCCGCTGGTCTGCGAAGGCTGCGGCGACTGCTCGGTGAAGTCCAACTGTGTCTCGGTCGAGCCGCTGGCCACCGAATTTGGCCGCAAGCGCAAGATCAACCAGTCGTCCTGTAACCAGGACTACTCCTGCGTGGAGGGCTTCTGCCCGTCGTTCATCACCCTGGAAGGGGCTGAAAGCGCCAACAGCAAGAAGCTGCCGGCGGCCCTGACCGCCGAGTCCACCCCGCTGCCCGAGTTCGAGCCGCTGACCGGCGTGCGCAAGATCCTGTTCACGGGCGTGGGCGGCACCGGCGTCACCACCGTGGCCTCGATCCTGGCCATGGCCGCCCACATCGACGGCCGCGCCGGCAGCGTGGTGGACATGACGGGTCTGGCCCAAAAGGGCGGTTCGGTGTTCAGCCACGTCAAGATTGGCGAGACCGAGGAGACCATCGTCGGCGGCCGCGTGCCGGCCGCCAGCGCCGACGTGCTGATCGCCTGCGACCTGCTGGTCGCGGCCTCGCCCGAAGGCCTGTCGCTCTATGCCAAGGACCGCACGCGGGCCTTCGGCAACAGCGACTTTGCCCCCACGGCCGACTTCGTCACCAGCCGCGACGTCAAGTTCGACTCGAGCGCCATGGCCCGCCGCGTGAAGGGCGCGACCAACACCTTCGACGCCTGCCCGGCCCAGCGCCTGGCCGAGACGGAGTTTGGCGACGCCATCTACGCCAACATGATCATGGTCGGTTTCGCCTGGCAGCGCGGGGTGATCCCGGTCTCCAGCCGCGCCCTCTACCGCGCCATCAAGCTGAACGGCGTCGACGCCGAGGCCAACCTGCAGGCCTTCGAGCTGGGCCGCCGCGTCGCCCACGACCCGGCCTCGATCGCGGTCAAGGAAGACAAGGTCGCCACCCCCGAGGTGATGCCGCTGGACGAGCTGATCGCCCACCGCATCCGCGAGCTGACCGCCTACCAGAACGCCGCCTACGCCCAGCGCTACGCCGACAAGGTGGCCAAGGTCCGCAGCGCCGAAGCCGCCATCGGCGGTGAAGCCCTGACCCGGGCGGCGGCCGTGAACCTCTACAAGCTGATGGCCTACAAGGACGAGTACGAGGTCGCGCGCCTCTACACCGACGGCCGCTTCAAGGCCGAGCTGGCCGGGACCTTCAAGGGCGGCAAAGCCAAGGTCTGGCTCTCGCCGCCGCTGCTGGCCCCCAAGGGGCCGGACGGCAAGCCCAAGAAGATCGCCTTCGGCGGCTGGATGCTCGATCTCGCCTTCCCGATGATGGCGAAGATGAAGGGCCTGCGCGGCGGCGCCCTGGACATCTTCGGCCACACCGAGGAGCGCAAGATGGAGCGCGGCCTGATGGCGTCCTACGAGACGACCCTCGACCGCCTGGCCGCCGGCCTCTCCAAGGAGAGCCTGCCGCTGGCGGTGAAGATCGCCGAGATCCCGCAGCAGATCCGCGGCTACGGCCACGTCAAGGACGCCTCGGTGGTCACCGCCAAGGCGGCCGAGGACAAGCTGTGGGCGCAGTGGGGCGCGGCTTAGGCCTCGAAGGCTTCGTCGTACGCGACGACGCCCTGCGCCCGTGAGCCTGCCTTCAGGGCAAGGCTCTGGAAGTATTCGGCGGGCGGCCCCGGGTACACCAACTCGGGGCCGCTGCTGAATCCAAAGCGGCCGTAGTAGGCCGGATCGCCGAGCAGGACGCAGCCATTGGCGCCCAGGGCGCGCAGGGCGTCCAGCCCGTGTTCGATCAGCTGTCGGCCAATGCCGCTTCCTTGGAAGTCGGGGAGGACGGCGACCGGACCCAGGCCGCACCAGCCCGCCGTCCCGTCGCTGATCGTGACCGGCGAAAAGGCGACATGGCCGACGACCTGTCCGGCCTCTTCGGCCACCAGCGAAAGCGTGAGCTGGCCCCGGGCGCGCAGGCGTTCGACGATGGCGGCTTCGGTCCCGCTGGCATGAGCGGCCCTGGCGAAGGCGATCTCGATCACCCGCGCGATGGCGTCATGATCGGAGGGGGTCTCGGTCCGGATGTCCATGCCGCTCTGTTAGCCGGTTCACGGCGCGTCGTCTCGCCGGCGCGCCCTAGGGCTGCTGAGGTGCGGTCAGAGCGCTGGCCTCGACCGCGCGTTTCAGCGACGCCCAGGTGAACCTGTGGACGGCGCAGGCCTGGGCAGGATCCGTCTGGGTAGGGCAGGGCGCGGCGCCCTTCGGCGTGGGGGTCAGCAATACCGAAGGATCGCCGGCCAGAGCGTCACGCGGCGGGGCAAGCCGTCTGGCGCGACGGGCGGTTCGTGCTAGGTTTCCCGCCATGACCCAGCCTGCGAAACCCGTGACCGTCACCCTCACCGCCGAAGACGCCGCCGACCTGCAGGCGCGGGTCGAGCGGGGCGAGTTCGCGTCGCTAGACGAGGGCGTGGCGGCCGAGCTGGCCGAGCTGAACTATCGCCGCGCGGCCGAGATCGTCGGCGGTCCGGACAAGCTCGAGGCCCTGTTGGACAAGCTCGAAGTGGTCGAAACGCAGGACCCCGCCGACTGGGTGGGCGGCAAGCGCTCGCTTTCCGACATGCTGGCGGACCTGAAGGCGCAGACCGGGTCCTAGGCGCATCCATGGCCGACTTCGATTTCGACGCCGTCGTGGTCGGGGCGGGCGCCGTGGGGCTCGCCTGCGGCTATGCGCTGGCCCGGCGCGGCTTGATCGTCGCGGTGCTGGAAGCGCAGGGCCACATCGGCCAGGGCGTGTCGTCGCGCAATTCCGAGGTCATCCACGGCGGGCTCTACTATCCCACCGGCTCGCTGAAGGCGAAGCTGTGCGTGCAGGGGCGGCGGCGGCTGTACGCGTTCCTGGAGGCGCACAACGTGCCCTACAAGCGCTGCGGCAAGCTGGTGGTGGCCACATCCGAGGACGAGGTCGCCCGCCTCGACGGCATATGGGACCAGGCCCTGGCCAATGACGTCGAGGGAATGGAGAAGCTGACCGGCGCCCAGGCGCGGGCGCTGGAGCCGGGCCTGAACGCCCACGCGGCGCTGCTGTCGCCGGAAAGCGGCGTCTTCGCCAGCCACGACTACATGCTGGCCCTGCACGGCGAGATCGAGGCGGCCGGCGGGGCGGTGGTGCTGTCGACCCCATTCGAGGGCGCGGAAGCCTTCGCCAGTGGCGGCTTCAAGATACGGGCGGGCGGGGCGGACCCGACCAGCCTGACCTGTCGCCTGCTGGTCACCGCGCCGGGCCTGTCGGCGCAGGACGTTGCGAGCCGTATCGAGGGCTATCCGGCGGACCGCATTCCCAAGGCTCACTACGGCAAAGGCGTCTATTTCCGGCTGACCGGCAAGGCGCCGTTCCAGCGGCTGATCTATCCGCCGCCGATCCATGGGGCGCTGGGCACGCACTACCGCAACGACCTGGGCGGACAGGCGGTGTTCGGGCCGGACCTGGAATACGTTCCGGCCCCCGACTACGCGGTCGATCCGGCCCGCGCGGAGACTTTCGCGGCTTATATCCGCAAGTTCTGGCCGGGCCTGCCCGACGGCGCCCTGCAGCCCGATTATGCCGGCGTGCGGCCCAAGATCCACGGTCCTGACGAGCCCCAGCCAGACTTCCAGCTGCGCGGCGTCGAGGACCATGGCTTGGAGGGTCTGATGGCGCTGTTCGGCATCGAGAGTCCCGGCCTGACCAGCTCGCTGGCGATCGGCGAGGAGGTCGCCGCGCGGCTGCTGGCGGAGCCTGCCGCCTAGCTTCGCGTTGACACCGGATCGGCCCCCGCCGATGGTCCGCCGCCCGTAACGCTTCCGCCTGGAGCCCGCCTTGACCAACCTGCTGCACGCCATGCTGGGCAAGGGTCTGGGCGGACTGGAGCAGGTGTTTGTCGACTACCAGCCGATCCTTGAGGCCTGGGCCGCCAGGCGCGGCGGCCGCTGCGTCGGCGTGGTGCGCAAGGGCGGCAAGGTGGCGCTGGCGCAAGCCGGGCGGACGCCGCCGCTGACGGTGATGCCGGCCTTCACCGATTGGGATCCGATCACCCTGGGCGCGGCCCGCGCGGTGGTCCGTTCGGCGAGGCCGGCGATCATCCTCAGCCACGGTCAGCGGCCGGCGCGGCTGTTCGCCAAGGCCGCCTCGGCCGACGTCGTCCAGGCCGTGTGCGTACACAAGCCCAGCTTCGACGTGACGCCCGGGACCCACTATCTGTGCGTCGGCCAGCATCTGGCCAACCTGGCCCTGGAGCGCGGCGCGCCTGCCGATCACGTGCACGTCGTCCAGAACGCGGTAAAGCCGCCCAAGGTCGAGGCCCGGCCGTTCGCCCGCGAGGACGGGCCGGTGAAGATCGTCGCCGCCGGCCGGCTGCATTCCAAGAAGGGCTTCGACGTCCTGATCCGAGCCGTCGGCCGGCTGCGCAGCTGGGACTTCGACGTCACCTGCGAGATCGCCGGCGAGGGCGACGAGCGCGCCGACCTTGAGGCGCTGATCAAGGAACTGGACCTCGATCCCTGCGTGAAGCTGGTCGGCTGGACCGACGATGTCGCCGGCTTCCTGGCGACCGGAGATCTCTTCGCCTTCCCCTCGCACCAGGAGGGTTTCCCGCTGACCTTGCTCGAGGCCATGGCGGTCGGCCTGCCGGTGGTGGCCACCGAGATCGACGGGCCGGTCGAGATCCTCAAGGAAGGGATCAACGGCCGCCTGGTGCCCGACGACGATCCCGACCGCCTGGGCGAGGCCCTGGGCGAGCTGATCAGCGACCGCGACACGGCTCGGCGTCTCGGCGCGGCGGCGCGCGAACTGGTGTTGAACGAATACGGTCCGGACGAGCTGGCGCGGCGCTTGGAAGCAGCTTTGGACGGAATGCTTTCGCGGGCTTGATGTACGGACCGCTCGGGAGTATGACCCCCGTCCGTCCTGGCGATGGCTGGGTAGCTCAGATGGTTAGAGCGGTGGATTCATAACCCACAGGTCGGCGGTTCGATCCCGCCCCCCGCCACCAGGACGGACTACTTTTTCCTTAGAATTCAGAAGTTTCCGAGCTAGGCGCCGACCGCCTTCTTGAGGATCTCGTTCGCGCGACTCTGCCAGCCGGGACCGCCTTCCCGAAGCTTGTCGAGCACGGCTTGGTCCAGCCGCAGGGTGACCTGCTTCTTGGGGTTCTCGGATTTTGGACGGCCTGGACGCATGTACGTGCCATTGGCGGGTCTGATGACCTTCCCGCCGATGCTGAACTGCGCCCGTTCGAAATGATCATCTGTCCATTCCGGTGCGTCATCCGGGTCGATCCAAATGTCCTCTGAATCTGGCTTGTTCTCGGGCATTGCATTTTCTCATCGAGATGATGCGGCGGCCTTCGCCACGGGGTGTCCAAACAATCAGAACCATTCGCTCGCCAAGGAAGCCGACGGTGAAAAAGCGCTCCTCGCCATAGTCCGCACGGTCGTCGGGCAGGGTGAATTCAGCACCGTCGAACAGCTGTATCGCGTCGGCGAAATCCAAGCCGCGCTGATCAAGCGTTCTTTGGAGTTCCTCCTCGTCGAACTCGATATCCATGCCGAAAGCATCCTCCCGGCGTAACTATTCCATAGGTTGTATTTATGTATAAGGTCGCGAATTACGTTACTTATTTATGTAACTACAAAAATAGCGCTATCGAGGTGGATAGGCAACGCCCCTAACCGCCGTCCGTTCTCGCCCCATGGCGCGCGCCCCCAAGGTCTTCACATGGTCGGACGGTTTCCACCGCTACACGGTGGCAGAGACTTCACGCGCCAAGGCGTTGGCCGCCTGGGAGACGGACAGAGATCTGTTCAAGGAGGGCGTAGCCGAGGAGGCGCCGGATGCGCCCGACGCCAAGGCGGCGCTGGCTGCGCCCGGAGCGGTGATCCGGCGGGCCGAGGGCGGGTTGAAGTCGGCGGTCGAGAAGCTGCCGAAGCCTAGGCCGCAGAAGGCCGATCAGGCCGAGGCCAAGCGCAAGAAGGCCCTCGCGGAAGCCGAGGCGGCGCTCGAAGCGGCCGAAACCGAACAGCGCGACGCCGAAGCTGAACTCGAACGCCGCCGTCGCGACCTCGACGCCGAGGCCGCCGCGCTTAGCGGCTCCTGGGCGAAGCGGCGGACGGCTCTGGCAGGGACGATCGCGCGTCTGCGACGGTGAGCGTGGGGCTGCCGCCGCGCAGGCCCTTGCCGTCCAGATAGTCCAGCAGCGCGGCCGGATAGTCGGTCTGCACGACGCTGACGCCCTGGGCGATCAGGCCGCCCCAGGCCTTGCCAGGATCCTTCAGGGCGTGGCTGTCGCCGGCGGCGTCGGGCAGGCCCTTCAGGCCCTTGCCGGTCAGGCTGTTGGTCCAGAGACGGACGCGCGCAGTGCGGGCCGCATCGCGCACGGCCAGGAAGCCGTCCTTCTTCAGGGCGTCCAGCTCGATGGCCGGAATGGTCCGCGCGCCGGAGGCCTGGGCGGCGGTGATCGCGCCCAGTTGGTCGGCCTGCTTGGCGCCGCCCTTGCCGCCGACGATCGGCATGAAGGCCGCGTTCTTGTACAGCGGCTTGTCGGCGATCGGCGCGTCGCCCACATCGGCGCGGGCCTTGAACAGCACCCAGTCGTCGGCGCCGACATCGTGGACAACCCGGGCGACCTGGTTCGACAGCGGGCCTTCCTTGACGTCGAGATTGACCAGGATGCGGCCGCGGGCGGCCTTGAGGAACGCGCACAGGGTGGGCGGCGAGGCGTTGGTCGCCTGGCCGTCGACCGTCAGGCGCAGCGCCTGGACTTCGCCCAGCGTCAAGTCCGCGACCTTGCCCCGGCCGGTGGTGGTGCGGTCGACCTTGGCGTCGTGCATGACGACCAGGGCGCCGTCCTGGGTGCGGCGCACGTCGATCTCGACGACGTCGACGCCCATGGCGATGCAGCGTTCCAGAGCGGCGAGGGAGTTTTCGGGAACGGCGTCGGTCAGGCCGCGCGACGGGGCGGCGGCGTGGCAGGCGCGGTGGGCCACGACCATGACGCCATCCGCCGGGTCGTAGAGCCGTTCACGCAGATCAGAGGCGCGCAGGTCGGCGGCATGCGCCGAGCCGGCCAGAACCGCGAAAGCCAGTGCGATCGAGTACGCGGGACGTCGCATCATCAATTCCCCCGAGCCGCCTGCTGAATCGCCGATTCACGCGACAGGCGTGCGGCAGTTCGGGCTCAATGGGATGACGTCGCGGGGCGAGGCGCGCCCCACGCTTACCGGTGCGACAAGTTGTCCGGGGTTAGGAGAAGCTAAACCTTTCGGAAGCCGCGCAGGACGTTGGCCTCGGTGCTCAGCTGCAGCTTGGCGTAGTCGATGCGCGGGGTGTCCGAGAAGATCAGGTAGTAGTACTTCATCTGCTCGGACCACCAGTACCCGGGGCAGTTGTCGCCTTGGGTCATCGGCTTGGTGGTGATGTCCTTCAGCGCGGTGTAGCCGTAGGCCGCCTTGCTGGTGGCCTTCATCTCCCGATAGTGGATCGCGGTCAGCGCGCGATAGCGGTCGTCGCGATCCAGCAGCCACAGGTTCAGGCAGGCGTCGGCATATTCGGGACGCAGGCCGGTGCCCTTGCGGCGGGCCTGGCGGGTGGCGACGTCGATCGACTCCGGAATGACGCCATAGGTGGCCTGCATCTCGGTGAACGAGGCCAGGTAGTCGTCGCCTTCCTTCTTGTAGCCCACCTGGGCCAGCAGGCCGGCGAAATAGGCCGCCAGCTCGCTCTGGTTGGTGTTCAGCACCGCGCCGGTCTCGTAGTCGACCATCGGGAACCACAGGCGGCCGTCATAGCGCTTGGCCTGGTGGGCCAGCTGGGCGGCGGTGACTTCCTGCGCCCAGCGCTTGCAGTCCTCGTCGCCGAACAGCTCCCAGGCGTCCCACAGATATTCGTAGAAGCTGTCGGCATAGATATCGATGCTGGCCGTGCGGCTGATCCACTCGCCGGTGCGGGCGTCGATATTGGCGGCCATCAGGCCGATCTTCGAGCGCTTGTCGAGCGCGTGCTTCATCGCCTTCTTGGCGACGTCGAAATAGCGCTTGTCGCCGGTCAGCTGGCTCAGCACGCCGAACTCGGTGATGTAGGTGCCGATCTCGGCCAGGTTCGTCTCGGGATCGCGGACCGCGCCGGTCTTCAGGTTCACATAGCGCCAGGGCAGGCCGTAGGGCGAAGCCTCGAACGCCTTCAGCAGGCGGTCGGCCAGGTCCTTGGCTTTCGCCAGCAGCACGGGATCGCCGCAGGCCAGGTGGGCTGAGATCAGGCCGCCGACCAGGCGGATATTGGTCTCGAAGACCTGGGCCTCGCCATTGACGTCGAAGTTCAGCGAGCTCTTCACCCAGTCGACGCCGGCCTGGAACTCGGCGTCCAGGCCCATGATCCACAGCGTATCGAGCGCCTCGACCAGCGAAAGGCCCAGGTCGTGGCCCTCGACGAAGAACGACTGCGACGTGCCGCTGACGGGGTTGATCTCGTCCTTGCCCCAGGCCTTAGCGACATAGCCCTGCCAGGCCCACTGGAACTCCTTGCGGACGTCGGCGGCCAGCGCCTTCCAGTCTTCCTTCGGGGCCTTCTTGGCCGCGGCGGACGCCAGGCCGGGCGCGAGGCCGGCGGCGGCCAGCGACAGGAACGTGGAGCGGCGGGTGAGTCGGGCGAGCGTCATGGCGCCAACCTAGCGGCGACCGCAGGCTTGATCGAGAGGGGAAGACGGTGGGACGCCGGCCGGGATCACGACTTCCCGGCCGGCTGGGGAGACGGGCGGGTGGGGTTCGCCAGGAGTCTCTTATGAACTAGGACGCCGCCACGGGCTGTGACCCGCCATGGCTTGGTTTCAGGGCGCCGCGCTTTCCTGCATTTCCGGCAGGCGGGCGCGCAGGACGCAGGCCAGGCCCTCGGGCCGGTAGTCCATGACCGCCGCGCCCTTCAGCTCGCCGCCCAGGCTGCGCTCGATCAGGCGCGAGCCGAAGCCCTTGCGGGTGGGGGCCGTGACGGCGGGGCCGCCGGTCTCGGTCCAGGCCACCTGCAGGGCGCGGTCGGCCTCGGCATAGGTCCAGGTCAGGCTCACACGGCCTTCGGCGTTCGACAGCGCGCCGTACTTCAGGGCGTTGGTCGCCAGCTCGTGCAGGATCAGCGCCATGGTCAGGGCGCCGCCCGGTTGCAGGCGCACAGGCGGGCCGTCGATCGTAAAGCGCGTGGCGGCCTCGTCGAACGGCCGCAGGGCGCGCTCGACCACCTCGTGCAGCGCGGCGCCGTGCCAGCTCTCGCGGGTCAGGATGTCGTGCACGCCCGACAGGCCCAGCAGGCGCGCCTCGAACTTCTCGAAGGCGATGACGGGATCGGGCTCGTTGCGCAGGGTCTGGGCCGCCATCGACTGGACGGTGGCCAGGGTGTTCTTCACGCGGTGGTTCAGCTCGTTGATCAGCAGGCGCAGCTGGCTCTGGTGACGGGCCTGGGCGTCCTCGGCCTCCTTGCGGACGCTGATGTCGGAGATGATCGCCAGGATGTAGGCCGGCTGGTCGTCGTGCCGGATCATCGAGGCGGTCAGGTGGATCCACAGCTCGCCGCCGTCCGGGGCCAGGAACAGGCGCTCGGCCGCGCAGGTCTCGACCTCGCCGGTCAGCAGCGACTGGTTCGACTTCAGGACGGGCTCCAGGAAGTCGGGATGCACCAGGTTCGGCAAGGACTCGCCCAACAGCGCGTCGCGGTCGCGGCGCAGCAGGGCGCAGAAGCTGTCATTAGCCTCGAGGATCTCGCCGGTCGGGGTCAGGCGGGCCACGCCCATGGCGGCCTGGTCGAACACGGCGCGATAGCGGGCCTCGGCCGCTTCCAGCTTCAGCCGCGCCTCGATATTGGCCGTGACCACGTCGGTGTAGAGCACCAGGCCGCCGATCTCGCCGGCGTCGGTGCGCCAGGGGGCCATCGACCAGCGGATCCATTCGGTGCGGCCGGCGCGGTTGACGTACGGATCGCCCTCGTGGCGTAGCTCGACCCCCTCGGCCAGGACCCGGGCGTGCAGGTCGCGCCACTTCTGCGGCACTTCGGGAAAGGCGTCGTAGTGCCGGCGGCCGATCAGCGGCATGTCGGCGGGCAGGCCCTGGTCGGTCAGGTACTGCCGAGAGGCGGCCAGGTAGCGCATCTGGCTGTCAAAGATCGCGATGCCCAAAGGGGCGTGCTTCAGCGCCGTGGTGACGCTGGGCGACCCAGAGAGAGGTGGCGCTTCATTGATCATCGTTCGCCATGGTAGCGGTCGGCCGGAGCGGCGGGGCTGAAATTCCCGTGACAGCCTGTCGGACGAATTGCCGCACCTTCAGCCCGCAACCGGGAACACCCGCGTCTGCTTGACCACGCCATAGGCGAAGCTGGTGTCGATCGAGGCGATGCCGGGGATGGCGTGCAGCTTGCGGCGCATGAAGTCCTCATAGGCCTCCAGGCTGTCGACGATCACTCGCAGCAGATAGTCGTCGCTGCCGGCCAGCAGGAAACAGTCCTGGATCTGGTCGATCCGCTGCACCTGGGCCTCGAAGCCGGTGATCAGGTCCTGGCTGGGACTGTTCAGCCGCACGCGCACGAAGACGGTGATCGGCAGGCCATAGGCCTTTTGGTCGACCAGGGCGGTGTAGCCGGTGATCACGCCCGCGGCCTCGAGGTTGCGCACCCGGCGCAGGCAGGGGGAGGGTGACAGGTTCACCCGATCGGCCAGGTCCTGGTTGGTCAGGCGGCCATCCTTCTGCAGTTCGCGGATGATCTGGCGGTCTTTAGCGTCCACGACGGCCTCTTGAGCAGGATCTGCCAAAACAGAAGCCTATCGTGGCAGACTTCGCAATCTATGCCACGGTCTTCCACGCCACTCTCGCCCCAACAGGGAGTGAGACATGCGTAGCGACCAGGGCGGCTTTTCCACGCGGGCGATCCATGCGGGCTACGATCCCGCCGACGAGCACGGCGCGTTGACGCCGCCGGTGCACCTGACCTCGACCTTCGCGTTCGAGAGCGCCGAGGCGGGCGGCGAGATGTTCGCCGGCACGCGGGAGGGGCACTTCTATTCGCGGATCTCCAACCCGACGACCGACCTGCTGGAGCGCCGCATGGCCAGCCTGGAGGGCGGCGAGGCGGCCGTCGCCACGGCCTCGGGCATGGGCGCGATCACCGCCACCCTGTGGAGCTTCCTGCGGGCTGGCGACGAGGTGATCACCGACCAGACGCTCTACGGCTGCACCTACGCCTTCCTGCGCGATGGCCTGACCCGGTTCGGCGTGACGTTGAAGACGGTCGACATGACCCGGCCGCAAGCGCTGGCCGAAGCGATCTCGGACAAGACCCGGATCGTCTATTTCGAGACCCCGGCCAATCCGAACATGCGCCTCGTGGACATCGCCGCGATCAGCCGCATCGCCCATGACGCCGGGGCCAAGGTGGTGGTCGACAACACCTACGCCACGCCGGTCCTGACCCGGCCGTTGGCTCTGGGCGCCGACATCGTCGTCCACTCGGCGACCAAGTATCTGGGCGGCCACGGCGACCTCGTGGGCGGCATCGCCGTCGGCGGCGTCGAGGACATGGCCCGCGTGCGGCTGGTGGGCGTCAAGGACATGACCGGCGCGGTGATGTCGCCGTTCACCGCCTTCCTGGTGATGCGGGGCCTGAAGACCCTGGCGCTGCGCATGGCGCGTCACAGCGACAGCGCCCGCGCGGTGGCCCGCTGGCTGGAGACGCATCCGGCCGTGGCGTCGGTGTTTTATCCGGGCCTGCAGAGCTTCCCGCAGCGCGCCCTGGCCGAGCGCCAGATGGGCGCGGGCGGCGGCATGATCGCCTTCGAACTGAAGGGCGGCCACGCGGCGGGGGTGTCGATGATGAACCGCCTGACGATGATCCGCCGGGCCGTGTCGCTGGGCGACGCGGAGACGCTGATCCAGCATCCGGCGAGCATGACGCATTCGCCGTATTCGCTGGAGGAGCGGGCGGCGGCGGGGATCGGCGAAGGGCTGGTGCGGCTATCGGTGGGGCTGGAGGACGTGGCCGATATTCTGGGGGATCTGGAGGGGGCGTTGGCGCTTTCTGCTCCCCCGCTGGGGGAGCTGTCGGCGAAGCCGACT
>Ga0209023_10000782_pt1 | contig 45348 bp, 51 predicted proteins | sample LakOneMetagenome_FD_187468 | JGI IMG/M metagenome (GOLD analysis project Ga0209023, IMG submission 187468) | Freshwater and sediment microbial communities from Lake Erie, Canada (SPAdes) (version 2) | ecosystem: Environmental > Aquatic > Freshwater > Lentic | place: Lake Erie, Canada...
TGTTCCGCCCGCCGTATGGCGCCACCAACGCTGACACCTACAAGATCCTCGACAAGCTGCATGAGCTCTCGGTGATGTGGTCGGTGGACAGCCGGGACTACACCCGTCCCGGGGTGCCGGCAATCGTCGACGGTGTGGTGCGCAACGCCCATCCGGGCGCGATCGTGCTGATGCACGATGGCCCCGAGCGGCGTGAGGAGACCGTCGCGGCGCTGCCGCTGATCCTGAAGCGCCTGACGCAGCAGGGTTACCGCTTCGTCACCGTCTCCGAGATGCTCGTCGACAATCCGCCGCCGACGTTGTCGGAGGACGCGGTTCCGCAGGGTGCCCCGGGCGCCGGCTAGCTCAGGCGGCCTTGCGGCGTGCGGCCGCCTTGCGTGCCGCTTTGCGCGGCGCGAAGCAGTCGTCGACGAAGTTGCAGATCTCGCCCGTCAGCCGCTTCGGCGCGAGGCGCAGCTCCAAGATCGACGACGCCTCGATGAACGACGCGCCCTTGATCTCCTCGGCCAGCGCGAGTGCGTCGCTGAACGGATGGACGGGGTCACGGCGGTGCCCGATGACGAGCGTCTTCGTCGTGATCGTCCGGCGGACGTCACGGTGCGGCGCCACCTCGCCGAAGAACAGGCCGTTCAGCACCGCGGCCGACGGCCGCGGATCCTGGCGGATCACGTCGAGCACGAAGTCCGCCGCCCAGATCCGCCGTGTCGGCACCGCCTTCAGCGCCGCGCCGAGCAGTCGCATCGGCCGCTCGCCAAAGCTCATCGCCGCCATCGCCGGGGTGAACGCGATCGCGCAGCCGAGCAGTGCGTTGTCGAGCACCGGCATCTCGATCACCATGCCGCGGATCCGGTGCGGCGCGAGCACCGCCGCTTCGAGCGCCGTGTTGGCACCGAGCGACGTGCCGAGGATCACGGCGTCGTCGACGCCGATCGCGTCGAGCAGCGCCACGGTCTGCCGGCCGAACTGGGCCATCGAGTACTGCGTCATGTCGCGCGGCCGTTCCGAGGCGCCGTGACCGAGCACGTCGAGCGTGATCGCGCGGTAGCCGCGGCGCGCAATCTCGCGTGCCAGCGGCAGGTGCATCTTCTGGCTCAGCAGCAGTCCGTGCACGAGCACGACCGTGCGCTCGCCCTCGCCGTAGCTGGTGTACGCGATGCGATGGCCCTCCCATTCGAAGTGGCCAGCCTGCTCGGGAATCTCCGTCACGACCTTCACGTTGCCCACCGTTCAGTTCAGCTCGCTGATACCGTCATCTGACAGTCTGTCAAGAACGACGTCCTACCTAGGAGTATCGACCACATCATGGCCAAGCAGCAGCGTCCTATCGCCGGACAGGTTGTCGCAATCACCGGCGGCGCCCGCGGAATCGGCAAGGCAACCGCCCAGGCATTCCTCGCCCGTGGCTGCAAGGTCGCGATCGGTGATCTCGACATCGCCGCCGCCGAGCAGACCGCGGCGGAGCTCGGCGAGCACTGCCGCGCCTATCCGCTCAACGTCTGCGAGCGCGCCTCGGTCAAGGCGTTCATCGACGGTGCCGAGGCCGACCTCGGCCCGGTCGGCATCTTCGTCAACAACGCCGGCATCATGCAGGTCGGCTGGCGGCTGTGGGAGGAGGACGACGCGACGACGCAGCGGATGATCGACATCAATATCAACGGCGTCTCCTATGGCGTCAAGGAGGTCGTGCCGCGGATGCTGGAGCGCCGCGCGGGCCACATCGTCAACATCGCCTCGTCGGCCGGCAAGGGTGGCTTCCCAGGCGGCGCGAGCTACTGCGGCACCAAGCACTACGTCGTCGGCATGAGCGAGGCCCTGCGCGGCGAGTTGCGCGGCAGCGGCGTCGAGGTGTCGTGCGTGATGCCGGTGCTGGTGGACACGGAGCTGACCGACGGTTGCCCGGAGACGCGCGGCGTCAAGAAGGTCACGCCGGAGGACGTCGCCAACGAGATCGTCGGCGCGGTCGAGCACCTGCGGTTTGACGTCTTCGTGCCGCGCTCGGTCTCGCGCATCACGTGGACGATGAACCTGCTGCCGCGTAGCGGTCGTGAGGCCCTGACGCGGGCGCTGAAGGCCGACAAGGTGCTGCTCGAGGTCGACGCCTCCAAGCGCGCCAACTACCAACTGCGTGCGTCGCACTCGGACCCAGCGCTTGACGCCGCGGAAGAGTCCAAGCAGCTGACGCCTTAGAGACCTGCCGGGTGGGTAGATAGATTGCGAGCATATGCCCGCAACCGCTGACCGATCCGCTGAACAGCTCGCCATCGACGCCATCAGGACGCTGTCGATGGATGCCATCCAGGCCGCCAACAGCGGCCACCCCGGTCTGCCGCTCGGCATGGCGGCGCCGGCCTACGTGCTGTTCGCGAAGGTCATGAACCACAACCCGAAGGATCCGGACTGGCCGGATCGTGACCGCTTCGTACTCAGCGCCGGTCACGGCTCGATGCTGCTCTACAGCGCGCTCCACCTCTCGGGCTATGACCTTTCGCTCGACGATCTCAAGCAGTTCCGTCAGTGGGGCTCGAAGACCGCGGGCCATCCGGAGCGCGACCGCGTGCACGTCACCCCCGGCGTGGAGGTCACGACCGGCCCGCTCGGACAGGGCTTCGCCAACGGCGTCGGCATGGCGATGGCCGAGCGCTTCCTGCGCACGAAGTTCGGCACGCAGGTCTGTGACCACCGCACGTACGCCATCGTCTCCGACGGCGATCTGATGGAGGGCATCGCCTCCGAGGCTGCGTCGCTCGCCGGTCACCTCGGCCTCGGCCGGATGATCTACCTCTACGACGACAACGACATCTCGCTTGACGGCCCGACCTCGCTGTCGTTCACGACCGAGGACGTATCGAAGCGGTTCGAGGCCTACGGCTGGCAGGTGCTCGAAGTTGGTGACGCCAACGACGTGGCGGCGATCGAGGCGGCGATCGCCGAGGCTCAGGCTGACGAGTCGCGCCCGACGCTGATCCATGTCAAGTCGATCATCGGCTTCCCGTCACCGAACAAGCAGGGCACCTCGAAGGCGCACGGCGCGCCACTCGGTGACGACGAGGTCCGGGCCACCAAAGAGGTGATGGGCTGGGACCCGGACAAGACGTTCTTCGTGCCGGACGGCGTCTACGAGCAGTACGCGCCCGAGCGCGGCGCTGCGGCACAAGCGGCATGGGAGGAGCGGTTCGCAGCATGGAAGTCCACGGCCGGTGAGGTCGGCGAGGCCTGGGACGCGGCGTGGGAGGGCGGTACCTATGGCGGCAAGGCGCTGCCGGGCCTGGCTGACGCGCTCAAGGCGATCGAATGGCCGGAATCGATTTCGACCCGCGTCGCCGGCCAGAAGGTGATGGCCGCGATGGACGCGTTCGTGCCGACCCTGGTCGGTGGTGCGGCCGACCTCTCGGGCTCGACGATGACCGAGTTCCCGGGCGGCGACGATGAGCGCTTCACGCGTGATCACGTCGGCCGCAACGTCTACTGGGGTGTGCGTGAGCACGCGATGGGCGGCGCCGTCAACGGCCTCGCCGCGCACGGCGGCATCGTTCGCCCGTATGGCTCGACGTTCCTGCAGTTCGCCGACTACATGCGCGGTTCGGTGCGGCTCTCGGCCCTGATGGGTCTGCGCACGGCCTGGGTCTTCACGCACGATTCGGTCGCGCTCGGCGAGGACGGCCCGACGCACCAGCCGGTCGAGCATCTGCTGGCGCTGCGGGCGATCCCGGGCCTGACCGTGATGCGACCGGCCGACGCCGTCGAGACCGCAGCCTGCTGGGGCCTGATGCTCGACGGGCTCGATGGCCCCGGCGTGCTCGCGCTCTCGCGCCAGAACCTGCCGGTGCTCGCGGATGTCGAGCATCAGGCGGTGGCGAAGGGCGCGTACGTGCTCCGCCCCGCCGCAGGCGAGGAGCAGCTGGTGCTGATCGGCACCGGGTCCGAGGTCCACACCGCGGTCGAGGCCGCCGAGGCGCTGGCGGCCGACGGCATCCACGCCCGCGTCGTCTCGATGCCGTCGTGGGAGCTGTTCGACGCCCAGGATCAGAGCTACCGCGACAGCGTCCTGCCGCCGAGCATCCCGACCCTCTCGGTCGAGGCCGGCGTCACGATGGGCTGGGACCGCTACGCCGACCGCGCGGTCGGCATCGACCGCTTCGGCGCCAGCGCCCCGGGCCCCGAGGTCCTCGAGCGCCTCGGCATCAGCGCGGCGAACGTCGCCCAGGTCGCACGTGAATTGCTGGGGTAGCGATCACCGGTAGGCTCGCAGGATGAGCCGCACCTATGACATCGTCCTGCTCGGCGCGACCGGCTTCACCGGTGGTCTGACCGCCGCGGAGCTCGCGAACCGCGCGCCCGAGCATGCCAAGCTCGCACTCGCCGGACGCAACAAGGCGAAGCTCGAGGCGACGCGCGACAGGCTCGCGGCGATCGCCCCGAGGCTTGCCGATGCTGCCCTGGTTGTGGCAGACGCGTCTGATGTTGCGGCGATGCGGGAGCTGGCGGCCAGCACCAAGGTGCTGGTCACGACGGTCGGTCCGTACGTCCTCTACGGCGACGACGTGGTTGCCGCCTGTGCCGCGGAGGGCACCGCGTACGCGGACCTGACGGGGGAGCCGGAGTTCGTCGACCGCACCTACATCGCCCATCATGAGACGGCGCTGGCCAGCGGTGCGCGGCTTGTGCACTGCTGCGGCTTCGACTCGATCCCGCACGACCTCGGCGCCCAGTTCACGGTCGAGCAGTTCGCCGGCGACGCGCCGCTGCACGTGCGCGGCTACGTCCACGCGGTCGGCAGCACGTTCTCCGGCGGCACGCTGCATTCCGCGCTCACGGCGTTCGGTCGCGTGCGCCAGACGCTCGCCACGGCGAAGGAGCGCGTCGCGGTGGAGAAGACGCGGCAGGTCGATGACGGACGGCGCGCGCGGACGGAGACGATGAAGCCGCACCGGGCGTTGGGCTACTGGGCGGCGCCGATGCCGACGGTCGACCCGGTGATCATCACGCGTTCAGCGCGAGCGTTGCCGGAGTACGGCCCGGACTTCAGCTACGGCCACTACGCAGCGATCAAACGCCTGCCGGTCGCGGTCGGCGGCGCGGTCGCCGTCGGAACGTTGTTCGCGGGCGCGCAGATCCCGCCCGTTCGCCGTGCTCTCGGCCGCATCACGTCGCCGGGCGACGGTCCGAGCGAGAAGCAGCTCGACACCGCCACCTTCTGGGTGCGGTTCGTCGGCGAGTCCGGCGGCCGGCGGGTCGTCACCGAGGTGGCCGGCGGCGAGCCCGGCTACCGCGAGACCTCACGGATGCTGGCCGAGTCCGGCCTCAGCCTGGCGTTCGACGACCTGCCGGACGTCGCCGGGCAGGTCACCACGGCGCAGGCGATGGGTCCCGCCCTGCGCGAGCGGCTGATCCGCTCCGGCATGACGTTCCGCGTGCTCGAAGGCGGCAACGCCGATGGCAGCGCCAGCGGCGAGATGCAAGACTCGAGCCATGTCCGGTCGGCGCGTTAGGACCCTCGCCATCGCGGCAGCCGCTCTGGTGCTCTCTGCGCCGGCGGCGATCGCGGCGAAGCCGAAACCGACGCTCAAGCCCACGTTCGCCGTGGCGAGCGCCAGCGTCGTCGGTAGCGCGCTCAAGCTGCAGCTCACCGCCACCTTCGCCGCGCCCAAGGGCGTCACCGCGTCCAAGGCGTGCAAGGGAACGGTGTCCGCCAAGCTGAAGGTCAGCAAGACCAAGACCGCGGCGCTTTCCGGCACCGTCAAGGCCGACGGTGGTGTCTGCACCGCAACGCTGACGAAGAGCCTGCCGAAGGCGCTCGCCGGGACCACGAAGACCGTTGCGTTCGTTCTCGCGCCGAGCGCGGTCCATGCCGGGTTCAGCACGTCAAAGGCGCTGAAGCTCGCGCCGACCCCGACGCCGACGCCGAACACGAACACCACCACGACGCCGACCGCGACCACGCCGACCACGACAAACCCGACCACACCCATCGATCCCGGCACAGGTCCGCCGGCGACCGTCAGCACGTTGTTCGAAGGGATGAAGGGACGCTGGGCAACAGAGAATGAGACCCCGGGCTCGTCACGGTTCCAGTTCGCCGTCGACAACACCTACGTCCTGCGCGGCCTCCAGCAGTACGGCGGCAGCTTCCGCTGGACCTGTACTTCGGGCCTGAGCTCGGCAGCGTGGTTCACGAATGAGTCGCTCCAGCTGACCGGCAACACCGCGCACTTCCAGTTCCACTTCGCCCCCGATGCGCATCCGGCAACCCAGGTCGACTTCATCTTCAATTTCACCTTCGACGCGATCACCGGCAGGGGTACCGGCAACGTCTACGCCAACGGCGCCTGGGACTTCGGTGGCGGTTCGCCGGAGTCCTGCTCGATGACCGAGACCTTCGACATCTACAAGTACGCGCCGTTCTAGACGTCCTGATCCTGTTTCTTGCGGCATCGGCCACGGCGCTCGCGACGGGTGTCGGAGTGCTGCCGGTCGCCATCTTCCGTGAGCGCGCCGAGCGCTGGACGCCGATCCTGCTCGGCTTCACCGCGGGAGTGATGGGGGTGGCGTCGATCGTCGGTCTGCTGATCCCGGCCGCGCGCGAGGGATCGGTGTGGGACATCGTGATCGGGCTGGCTGCCGGCGCCGCGTTCTTGATCGTCGCTGAGCGACACATCTCGCCGGAGGCGCATTTTCTCGGCCAGGACGGGCCGAACGCGCGCAGTTCGGCACTCGTGTTCCTCGTCCTCGCGGTGCACAGCCTGCCGGAGGGGCTGGCGATCGGTGCCGCCTACGCCTCTGACAGCGCTGGGCTCAGCCTCTTTGTGATCCTTGCGATCGGCATCCAGAACGTTCCTGAAGGCACGGCTGTCGCGGTGCCGATGCAGCGCGCCGGCTTCAGCCTCGGACGCCAGTTCTGGGCGGCCGTCGGCACCAGCGCGCCGCAGCCGGTCGGGGCGTTGATCGCCTACGCGGCCGTCGAACAGGTCCAGTCGCTGCTGCCGCTGTCGTTCGCATTCGCGGCCGGCGCGATGCTGGCCCTGATCGCGGCCGAGGTGCTGCCCGACGCCTATCGCGGCGGTCGGGCAGCGGGCGCGACCGCGGGCGTGGTGCTAGGCAGCGCTGTCATGCTGGGGCTCAGCGTGCTGCTGGGCGTGTAGCTGCGGCGTCTCGTCTTCGTGGTCGCCGCTCAGTGAGCCCTTGAACTCGCGCAGACCCTTGCCGAGCGACTTGCCGGCTTCCGGCAGCTTCTTGGGGCCCAGAACGATCAGGGCGATGACGAGTACGACGATCAGTTCCATTGGTCCGATGCCAGCCATGGTGTGGCCTTTCGTGTGGGGTGAATCACGACGCCTACGGCGTGGTGACGACGACGGTGCCCTTCATGTACGGGTGGAACACGCAGATGTACGTGAACCGCCCGGCCTTCGGAAAGCGGATGCTGCCCGCGCCACCGGCCTTGATCGTGCCCGTGTCCAAATCGGCTGATCCGGTGACCGTTGCGGTGTGCTCGGTCTGGTCGCGGTTGCTGAACGTGAGCGTGCTGCCGGCACGAACGGACGACGTGGCGGGAGCGAACGCGTAGTCGCTGATCGACACGCGGTCGCCGCTCGCTGCTGTCGGCGCGGCGCTGCTGGTGGTGGTCGTGGTGGTCGCGTTGGTGCTGCCGCCGCAGCCCGCGCCGACCACGCTCACGAGCACCAGGCTCGTGAGCAGGGCCAGCGGGCTGCGGTGTGCTCTCGGCATCAGGCCAACAGCGGCTTGACGGCCTTCAGGACCTGTGCCGTGGTCAGCGGCTTGTCGAAGCCGCCGTCGGGCGTCGGCGACTCGTCGATCAGCAGCGCGATCGCGGCGGCGTGCCTTGCCTCGACCTGCACGATCGAGCCGGCGGCGCCGAGGTAGTCCTTGTTCTTCAGCGACGGGCCGGCACCGTTGTAGGCACTGACGCCGGTGTTCTCCACCGTGTACGCGAGCTTCAGGAAGCTCTTCTCGTCGCCGGCCGGGAAGCTGAACTTGGGCTTCCTGACCGGGCGGCCGCCGGCGCCGCGGATCGCCTTGATCAGCGCATCGACGTGGGCACTCTCGTGCTCGCCGAACTCCCGCGCGACTGCGCGCACGTCGCTCGACAGCTTCACGGTCTTCGCGTGCTTGACGTAGAACTCGGTCTCGAGGTACTCCAACGTCAAGGCGAAGTTGAGGATGTCGAGGTCCTTGGTCCCCGGCATGCTCGCGGCTCGCGCCACGAACGGGGTGACGGCGCCGGCGCCGAATGCGGCACCCGTTGCGAGCATGCCGCGCAGAAGGAAGCTGCTTCGGCTGATGCCCTCGACGTCGATCGCGGCGAGATTCTGGTGATCATGGTTCTGCTGGGACATGGTTGACCTTTCGAACGTCATTGGTGAGGCGTTACGCCGCGAGGAACGGTTGAACAGCGGTGAGTACGTCGGACATTGCGGTCGGCTTGGCGAACGCCCCGTCCGGGCTGGTGGCCTGGCCGGTCAGCGAGTTGAGCACCGCCGCGTGCCGTGCTTCGATCGAATGGATCGCGAGCGCCGCGGCGAGAATCTCCATGCTCTTGATCGAGCCTGCTGCGCCGAGATAGGCCGACGCGCCGAGGTTCTCGACCGTCGCCGCAAGCTCGGCAACCTGCTTTGCGTCCTTCAGCGGGAACGTCGTCTGCGGCTTTTCGGCCGGCGTGCCGAGGCTCTTGGCGACCTTCAGCAGCGCATCGACGTGACTCTGCTCCTGCTCACCGAAGCTCTTCAGCGTCGACAGCGTCGACCCCTTGAAGAAATCGGTGTCGAGCACCGCGTTGTAGAAGTCGGTCTCGATGTACTCGAGCGTCAGGGCGTAGTTGACGATCGCGAGGTCGCCGCCGTCGGCGGCCATCTTCTCCGTCGTCGTCATCGCCGTCGTCGTTGCCGTCTTCTTGTCGTCGCCGCAGGCGGCGAGGAACAGACCGAGCGAGCTGGCAGCTGCCGCGCCGCCGATCGTCTTGCCGCTCATCGTCAGGAACTTGCGGCGGGCGAGCGGGTCACGAGCGAGCTCGTCGAGCGCGCTGCCGGACTCCGGCCCTGCTGGGTGTCGCACAGGCTCAGTCATGAAAACCTCCAGGTCATGCGGCGAGGGGTGCCGCGTGTTCAAGAGGCCCTTACGTGGCGACGGCGTGATCGGATCACTGCACGTCGATGATCCGATCTGCTCTCGCGCCCGTAGTGTCTGACGTAATGGCTCGTACCCGCCAGTGGCGCAAGACTGCTCCGGATCTCCGGTCGCTCGCCGACGAAGAGCTGATGGAGCTCGTCGGTCAGGGCGACGACGGCGCATTCGAGGTCGTCTACGACCGCCACTCGGCCGCCGCGTATTCGCTGGCCTATCGGATGACCGGTCGCGCAGGACTGGCACAGGACGTCACACAAGAGGCGTTCCTGTCGCTCTGGCGTGCCCACATGCGGTTCGATGCAAGCCGCGGAAGCCTGCGCACCTGGCTGCTCGGCATCGTGCACAACCGGGCGATCGATGCCCTGCGCAAGCACGTCGCGCACCGTGACCGCCGTGCCAGCGCTGAAGGGCTGGAGGAGCGTCTGGTCAGCCCGGACAGCACCGATGGTGCGGTCGTGCAGCGCGAGCAGACCCAAGAACTGCGCACGATCCTGCTCGAGCTGCCATCAGAGCAGCGCGACGTCTTGGAGCTGGCCTACTTCGGCGGCTTCAGCCAGGGCGAGATCGCGACGATGCTGGACACGCCTCTTGGCACCATCAAGGGCCGCATGCGGCTAGGACTCGACAAGCTGCGCACACAGTTGCCGGCGCCGGAGGAGGTACTGCGATGACTGTCCAGTGCGCGTGGACCGCTGACGTGAGCGCCTACCTGCTTGGCGCGCTGCCAGAAGCCGAGCAACAGGCGCTCGCGCACCACCTCGACCACTGCACGCCGTGCCAGCAGGCGGTGGCGCAACTGGAGTACGCCGCTGCCGTCCTGCCCCTTGCGGTGGAGCATCGACAGCCGCCGCCCGAGCTCAAGAGCAGCCTGATGGCCACGGTGCGCGCGGAGGCGGAGCTGCTGCGCGCCGCCGGGCCGGAAGCCGACCGCGTCCCCCGCCGGGCGCCGGCGCGCCGCTCGTTCCTGCCGCGCATCGTCGCTCCGATCACGGTCGGCCTTGCGGTCCTGGTGCTCGGCGTGTTCGGTATCCGCAGCTGGACGGCTGACGACCCGACCACGCAGCAGACGATCGAGGCGACGGTGCGGTTGCCGGAAGGTGCGGCGCGCGTCAACGTGACCGAGCCTGGCCAGGGCCGGCTGGTGCTCGACGGGGTGCCGCCGCCACCCTCGGGCTACGTCTACGAGATGTGGCTCTCCCGCGCCGGTGAGGCGCCGGTTCCGGCCGGCACGATCGCGCGCGTCGCGACCGACCGTCCGACGACCGCCGAGATCGACGGTGATCTGCGCAGCGCGCCCAGCCTGCTGGTGACCGTCGAACGCGCTCCGGGCGTGGACACGCCGACGGTCAAACCCGTGATCGAAGCGCGTCTCAGCTAGCCGGAAACGACGAAGGCCCCCTTGCGGAGGCCTTCGTGGGCGATGGAGCTAGCCGGGCTCGAACCGGCGACCTCCTGGGTGCGATCCAGGCACTCTTCCAGCTGAGCTATAGCCCCGCGTTCGCCGCTTCAGTGTAGCCACTGACGATGCGGTCGGCACACCCCATTCGGCCAATTGCTGCGTCGCTGGCCGCCCGGATGGCTAGGGTCCAAGACGCATGCGTGTTGGCCGCAGGGGAAGTCTGTTGGATCGCGTCGGAAGCTTCCGGGGCCGGATGCGCCTGTTCTTCGTTGCGGTCGTGGTCGTGCCGACCGTGGCCGTCGCGCTGGTGATCTTTGCGCTGATCTCCTCCAGTGAACGCGGTCAGGGCGATGCTCGCCTCGCCGCCCGACAGGGTACGGCGATCAAGCTCGCCGAGGAAGAGCAGCAGCGTGCGGCGAGCGCCGCGAAGGTGATCGCCGCGGACCCCGCCGTCGCCAGCGCGATTCGCGCTGCTGACGCCACGACGCTGGAACGCGTGCTGCGCCGTGACGCCACCCGCTCCGGCGTCCGCCGCCTGACCCTGGTCAGCGGCGGACGCACCTTGGCGGCCTTTGGCTCCAGCGCGGCGATGCTGCCGGCAACCGTGGCGTTGCGCGACGCCGGCCGGACCACCGGCGTGCTGCGCGTCGCGGTGACGACGGCGGCGGGGTACGCCGCGAAGGTCAAGCGCGTCACCGAGGAGGAGGTCCTCGTGCGCCGCGGCGTCGAGACACTCGCGACCACGCGTGACCAGTTCGCGACGGTGGCGCAGCAGCCTGCGAAGGGCACCGTGACGGTCGCCGGTGACCGCTACCGCCTCGCGACGTTCACCCTGCCCGGGTTCGACACCGGCCGCTTCCGCGTCACGGCCTTCGAGCTCGCCGACCGCACCGAGGAGGCGATCAATCGCGGCCGTTGGCTGGCGGTGCTGTTCCTCTCCGGCTTCGTCCTGCTGGCCCTGATCGCCGGCTCGGCGATCACGCGCTCGCTCCAGCGGGAGATCGACACCGTGCTCGGGGCCGCGCGCAGGCTCGGTGGTGGCGACTTCAGCGCGAAGATTCCGACCCGCGGACACGATGAGTTCGCGCAGCTCGGCCAGGAGTTCAACGCGATGTCGTCGCAGCTCGAGGCGCGCCTCGAGGATCTGCGGCATGAACGCGTCCGGCTCGCGCGCTCGCTGCGGCGGCTCGGTGAGGCGTTCGCGTCGAATCTCGATCGTCAGGCGCTGCTCGAGATCGTGGTCGAAACGGCCGTCGACACCCTGGGCGCTGATGGCGGGCGTGCCAGCACGCGCGATGATCCGAGCGGTCCGCCCGTCGTCGTCGCGTCGGTCGGTGACCCCGACGGCTGCCTGCAGGCCGTGGAGCAGACCGAGGACGCGGTCGTCGCACGCAACGAGATGATCGCCGTCGAAACCGATACCGGCCACGCGATGGGCTACCCGCTGCGCGAGAACGCCGGGATCGAGGACGCCGCGGGCGCGAACGCCGGCCTCGTTCTCGTCTGGCGCGCGGCCCAGCCGTTCACCCTCAATGAACGCGAGCTCTTCGAGTACCTCGCCGCGCAGGCCGCGGTCTCGGTCGAGAATGTCGGCCGCCATGAGGACGTCGTCAAGGAGTCGATCACCGACGCCCTGACCGGTCTGCCGAACCGTCGCCGTTTCGACCAGCGGCTGCGCCACGAGGTGCAGCGCGCACAGAGCATCGGCGCCGGCATCGCGGTCGTGATTCTCGACATCGACAACTTCAAGCAGGTCAACGACACCTACGGTCACCAGACCGGCGACGTCGTGCTGCAGGCGGTGGCAAACGTGCTGCTGTCGGCCTCGCGGGACCCTGACACGCCGGCGCGGATCGGCGGCGAAGAGATGGCAGTGGTGCTGCCGGGAGCAACGGTCGACGGGGCACAAGAGTTTGCTGAGCGCGTCCGGACACAGATCGCGGCATTGAGCTTCCGGGACGTGGACGACGCTGCTGCCCCGGAGTTCACCGTCACCGCCAGCCTCGGCATCGCGGCAAGGGTTGGCAGCGACGCTGACGTCCAGGCGCTCGTCGCGGACGCCGATAGCGCGCTGTATGACGCGAAGCGCTCCGGCAAGAACCGCGCAGTCACGGCGTCCCGGTAGCCTGTAGAGCCATGGGGTACCTCGACGAGGCGATCCGTGACCACTTGGCGCTGCAGCGGCGGCGCGGGGTTGCGAAGGAAGAACTGGAGCGGGCGGAGGCAGAAGCGCTCGGCCCCGTGGCAGCGAGTGATCTCGCCGAGTCCGTCAGCGAGCGGTCGACGGAGGATCTCGACGCCGAGCTCGAGTCTGCGCCCGAGGCCGCGCCGACGCGGGACGGAGCGCAAAGCGCTCCGTCCGACGGTTCGGCTTCGCCGAACCGCGATCAGCCCACCGAGGCCTACGATCTGGCGGACCTCGACGAGCTCCTCGAGGGGGAAGCCGAAGCCGCGCCGGCGCAGCCCGAACCGATGTTGGACGAACCGCGGCGGACGTCGACCGACGCGCCGACGGAGCCCGACGACGAGGCCGATCCCCTGGAAGAGACACCGGACTTCCTCCAGGAGACACCTGAGCACGACCGCTTGTGGTTCGAGCAGAAGCCGCCGAAGGACTTCGACTTCTAGGCCCCTGCCGGCACCCAGGTCGATCACGCGTCCAGTGGGTTCATGCCGAAACCCCAACCTGCCGAAAACTAGTGGGACACAGGTGCGCAGCGACTACGGGGAACAGTTGTTGCGCTAGCTCCCGCAATAGTGGGAGCGCAGGACGCAGGTTGCGCGCCGTGGCAGGGAGTTCTCGCCACGGCGCGCTTCTGCGTTTCTAGGCCCGCTACGATCCGTGGCACGGGGCCATAGCTCAGCTGGTAGAGCGCCTGCTTTGCAAGCAGGAGGTCGTCGGTTCGAAACCGTCTGGCTCCATTTCGGTAATCCCTGCAGATGCACATGATTTGCGTGTCGCAGAAGGTGTCGGGGGTCCCCACCCTTGGCGCGGGTACCACGTTGGGGTACCAAACGGTGCTGCCACGCCTAGCGGGCCGTCCGACAAAACCACCGTGAACGGGCCGCGGATCCACCGTCCGTAGTCCGACGGATCCACTGCTGCGAGACCGCGGATTCACCATGAATTGTCGCTACGGAACCGAAGGTCAGAGGTTCGAATCCTCTCGGGCGCGCTCCCAAAAGCCTCGCATTAGCGGGGCTTTTGTTGTTCTGGGGTCAATCGGGCTGCCGGCGAGATCGTCGGGAGTACCACTCGGGAGTACCACTTTGCAGGGCTCGTGGCCGTTTGGCTCAGAGGTCGATCCCGAACACGCGAGCGGCTCCGACCCAGATTGCGTAGGCCCCGGAGGTGGCTCCGCTTGCGGTGAGGAGCGCTAAGCCGAAGCTGAACCCGTGGCGGAGCGCGACGGGAAGGGCGACGAAAACACAAGTGACGGTGCGATCACCCACGGGATCGACCAGGAGAGCGCTGCGACTTGGTCTGCGTCGCGCGTGTCTCGGTAGAGCCAGGTTACGGCCAGGATCGAGGTGAGCGGTAACGAGATCAGGGCCGCTCCGAGCAGGGTGGAGCGCCGCGCGACCTCGCTCGCGGCCGGGATCACGAGTCCGGAGATCAATTCTTTGAGGAGCGGGTACGCCCGGGGGACGCTACTCCGGTGCTGAGGGGGAGATGGTGACGCATGGTTCAGATCGCCGAGCCGGCGGCTGCAAAGCGAAGGCCCCCTGTCGGCGTCCGGTGATGCTGGCTAGGGCTGGCACCGTCGTGCCAGGAGAATTCAGCGTTCGCCCATCAGCGCACCGAGCTCAGAGGGTCGCCGCGGGGAGCATCAGCGTGAACACCGGTGCGGGTGCCTCGCGGCTGAGCAAGAGCCTGCCGCGCTCGGCGTCAGCGAGCGAGCGGGCGAGCGCGAGGCCGATGCCGTGCCCGTCTACGGATGCTCGGCGGCGATCAAACAGCGTGTCCGGCGCCTCGACTCCAGGTCCCTCGTCAGCGACATCCACGGCGTACCAGCCGGCGAGGTCGCGCACCGTGATCGTCACCGTGCCGGCTCCGTGCTCAGCGGCATTCGTTAGCAGCACGCTCAGGATCTCCCGCACCACCCGTGGTGAAGCTGCCGCAACGGGATCGCTCGCGTCGACGGACATGAGCAGGGCACGCCCGTCGGCCGCTAGTAGCGGCTCCCAGACGGCGCGCGCCTGCTCGAGCGCTTCCCTGAGATCAGCGGCGCCACCGTCCCGCGGGTCGTCGCGCGCCACCGCCAGAAGTGTCTCAATCGTCTGCTGCAGGCGATCAACCTGCACGAGCGCCCGCGCCAGCTCATCGGTCCCGGGCTGCTCCAGCTCCATCGCCTCCAGCTCGATCCGCAGCGCCGCGAGGGGCGTGCGCAGCTGATGGGACGCGTCGGCGCTGAACGCCCGTTCGCGCGTGATCAGCGCGTCGAGCCGCTCACCGGTCACCCGCATTGCCTCGGCGACGGCGTCGACCTCTTCGATGCCTGAGGCCGGCACACCCGCCGCCGCCCCGCCGTCGCCGAGGCGGCTGGCGGCCCCCGCAAGGCTCTCCAGCGGACGCGAGAAGCGCCGCGCCACGGCCACCGCGGCACCGACCGCAAGCAGCACGACGACGATCGCGAGCCCCGCCAACGCGAGCCACGCCCGGTGAACCCTGCGGTTGACGGCGGCCGTGGTGCGTGACGCGCGCAGCACGCCCTGCACCTGCTCGCGTGCCACGAGCGGAACGGCCGCGACAAACCGGCCGCGAACCTCCGCGTCAACGGGGCGGTCGGCGCGCAGCGCACGGGCGGTCACCGCGTCAGCCGTGAGCGGTCCCACGCCAATGATCCGGCGGCCATCAACGCCGTACACCGCGAGCCGATCACCGGACTGCGGCAGCTCAACTGGATCCCCGCCGCCGGGCGTGACGTCGATGCGGCGCGTCGCCGCGATAGCGTCGCGCTCCAACCGAAGTAGCTCCTCGTCGCGGTAGGTGCGCCCCACAAATGCCGCCAACGGCAGCGCAAAGAGTGTCACGCTCGCTACCGCGACCAGCGTGATCGCCCAGGTGAGCCGCCGCCTCATTCGGCCTCGAAGCGGTAGCCGACGCCGCGCAACGTCGTGATTGTCGCTGCCCCGAACTTCTGTCGCAGCGACACCACGTGCATGTCCAGCGTCTTGGTCGAGCCCATCCACTCCGTATCCCAGACCGCGCTCATGATGCGCTCACGGGTGACAACGCGCCCGGCCTCAGACACCAGCAGCGCCAGCAGATCAAACTCCTTCGGCCGCAAGTGCACCTCATCGCCGGCGCTGAACGCACGACGCGCTGCCAGATCGAGCGTGACCGCGCCCGCCTCCAGGGTGCCGATGGCCGGGTCCCCTGCCCCACGGCGCAGCTGCGCCCGCACCCTCGCCAGCAGCTCGGACAGCTTGAACGGCTTCTGCAAGTAGTCGTCCGCGCCGGCGTCCAGCCCTGCCACGATGTCGAGCTCCTGATCACGTGCCGACAGGATCAGGATGGCGACGTCACTGCGCGTGGCCCGCAGCCGGCGACAGACCTCGATGCCGTCGATGTCCGGCAGCCCAAGGTCCAGGATCACCAAGCCAACGTCGGGCCCCGCGGCCCTGGGCACCGCACCACCGGTGCTAACCCGGGTGACGGTGTAGCCGTGCCCGCCCAGGACGCGCACGAGGCCCTCGCCGATCGCGTCATCGTCCTCCACCACGAGGATCGCAGGAGCGGCCATCGCACGACCGTAGCGGCAGGCCGCGCCGCGGCAAAACCGCCCCCAGAAAGATTGACCCGGCGTTGACCTTGACCTGACCGGGCCGTGGCACACCCGCCATACGGTGCCGGCCATGCAGTCGGAAACGATCATCGACATCACGAGCCTGTTTCACCGCTACGACGAGACGCCGGTGCTGCAGGGCATCGACTTGGAGATCAATGCGGGCGAGATCTTCGGCTTTCTCGGGCACAATGGAGCCGGCAAGACGACGATGATCAACATCCTCACGACGCTGCTGACGGCGACGTCCGGCACCGCGTCCGTCTGCGGCTTTGACGTCGGGCGCGACCAGCTGAACGTGCAACGGAGCATCGGCTACCTGCCCGAGAACGTGCGGCTGTACGACAACCTGACGGCCGAGGAGAACCTGCGGTTCTTCGCCAAGCTCTCCGGCGTGGAAGATGTGCCGTTGGCGATTGATCAGGCCCTCGGTTTCCTGGAGTGCCGCGACCTCGCAGGCCGGCGCGTCGGCACGTTCTCCAAGGGCATGCGGCAGCGGATCGGCATCGCCCAAGCAATCCTGCACCGGCCGCGCGTGTTGTTCCTCGATGAGCCCACCTCGGGCCTGGACCCGATGGGCGTGCGTCAGTTGCGCGAGACGATCAAGCGGCTGAACGCTGACCTCGGGATGACGATCTTCATGAACACGCACCTCTTGAGCGAGGTTGCACGCGTGTGCACAACGATCGGCGTCTTGGGTGACGGCGTACTGATCTACAACGACTCGCTGGCCAGCACGCTGGAGCGCTTCCCGGACGAGGCGTCGCTGGAAGACATCTACGTGAAGCTGGACGACGACCAATGACCGATACGGTCGTGATCGCCCGCCAGCATCTGCGGTCGCTGGCGCGCCGCCAGACGTTTGTGCTGATGCTGGTGGTGCTGCTGCTGATGACGGCGTTGTCGGGCTTCATCGGCTGGTCCAGCCACGCCACGATCATCCGCGTCTACGACGAGACGGTCCGCACGCTCCACGCTGCCGGCCGCTCCGCACCGCCGAACCCGTTTGACAACAAGCCGCGGCTGGCGCTGCTGAACAACATGATCATCTACGTGCCGCTGATCGGCGCGCTGCTGGCAATCGTGATCGGCCACCTCAGCGTGATGGATGACCGGCTCGCCGGCGTCACACGCGTCATCTTCTCCCGCCCAGTCAGCCGCTCGTCGTACTTCTGGGGCAAGTTCGCCGGTAGCGCGATCGCGATCACCGCGATCATGGCCGCCTGCCTGCTGCTGAGCGGCGTCGCGATCACGCTGCTCAACAGTGGCCTGCCAACCGCCTCGGAGCTGCTGCGCCTGATCGAGTTCTATCTGCTGGCAGGCGCCTACCTGATGCTGTTTGTGCTGATCGGCATGATTGCCTCGCTGCTGCTGCGCAGTCAGTCGATGGCACTGTTTGCCGCGGTCGCGGTGTGGGTGCTGATCACCTTCGCCACACCGCAGTTCACCTCGGGCCTCAGGCCGGTCGCGTCACTGAACCCCGTGACCGACCCGGTCACGATCAAGCGCTCACCGTTCTTCAAGGTCACGGCCGCGGCAAAGCCCGCATCGGTCAGCGAGCAGTACAAGGCGCTCAGCGCCCAGATCCTGACCGAGGGCAGCCACGTGAAGCCACTCGACACGGCCGGGAAGCTTGCCCCGATCGCGATCATCGGCCTCCTGCTCACCGCGTGGGCAAGCCGACTGGTCCGCCGCCACGACTATTCCGAGGAGTCCGTTCGTGACTAAGCCCGCCAGCGTCGTACTGACGCTCGCCGCCCACGAATACCGATCAGCGGTGCGCAGCCGCGTGCTCGGACTCCTGATCCTCAGCATGGTGCTGGTCAGCGCCGGCTCGATCACGATCGCGGCCTACGACTACCAGGCCCAGGTGGCCGACTACCACGCGTATCTGAGCCAGGTGAAGGCCGCGGGCGGCATCGTGACCGTGCCGCCGCAGCTGTTCCCGCTGCAGCTGCTGCGCGCCGTCATCGAATACGTGCAGATCATCGGCGCGGTCATCGCGATCGGCCTCGGGTACCTGAGTGTGGCGCGCGAGCGGACCGGCAACACGCTCAGGCTGATCTCCACCAGGCCCGTGCGTCTGTGGCAGCTCTTCTGCGGCCGAGTGCTCGGCGCCGGTGCGTTGATCGCCACGATCATCGTGGCCACCGCGACGATCTCGGTGCTGCTGATCGGCCTTGTCGGCGGCCAGTGGCTGACGGGAGCCGAGCTGATCCGCGTCGTGATCACGTTCGCCGCGGCGATCATCTACATGCTGCTGTTCTACGCGCTCGGCTTCTGGCTGACGGCGCGCACCAAGGCACTCGTCAACGGCCTTGTCGTCGCGCTCGTCGTGTGGCTGTCGGTGGTGCTGGTCATCCCGCAGATCGGCGACACGATGGACCCCGACAACCAGGTGCCCGGTGGGTTGTTCGCTGCACTGCAGGTCAAGAAGCCGGACGAGAAGCGTGTGCTGGCGCACTTCGGCACGTACGAGAAGCTGCGCAACGGCATCGAGGAGACCTCGCTGACCAAGCACTTCGAGCGAGGCGTCTTCGCCGTCACCGGCATCAAGGACAAGTACAACGGCAAGCCGCTGGCCGTGATCGCTGACTCGAAACGCAGCGACATCGAATGGTTCGCCGCCTACGCCGCACTGATGAGCGCGCTGATGCTGGCCGGCCTCAAACGCGAACGCCTGACCCAAAAGGAAAGCTGATGCATCCCATGAACAAGGCCCTGCCACTGCTAGCTGCCACGATGCTCGTCGCTGGATGTGGGGGCAGCACGTCCGCCTCGACCACGCCGACGACCACCGGCGCGCGGGTACTGCCGGTGGCGACGAACCCGATCACCGGCGCCCCGGGCCCCGGGCTGAAGATCACCAAGGCGCTGGTGGAGAACAACGTCTCTGCGGCGACCGGCAAGGCCGCCGACGACCACCTGGAGGTTGCGCTGAAGAACACCGGCGGCAAACCGCTTAGCGGTGTCGCCATCTACTACAAGATCACCGACCCCGCGAAGAAGGTCTCCGAGGGCTACTACACCAAGCTCACTGGCTTCGTCATCAAACCCGGAGGGACCCGCATCGCGCACTTCGACAGCACCGGCGCGCCAGACCACTACCCGGTCAACAAGTACAGCCTGTACTACACCGACAAGAATCGGCTCGTTGTTGAGGTGACGGCAGAGGCCGTCGGCGCGGGTCCGACGATGTTCACCGTCAAGAAGGACGCGGGCAGTGCCGAGGCCGGTGTGGAGTAGCGCTGACGCGTCTCGTTCTCCTAGCAATCAGCAGGGCTCTAATCTCCAAGCCCACTGCCGTAGCGTTCGTAGCCCATGGACTTTGCGCTTGTATCACTTGGAGCCGCGGTGGCGGTCGCTGTCGAGTTGCTCGAAGCGGCGGCGATCGTGCTGGCTGTCGGGGTCACACGCCGCTGGCGCGACGCTGTCCTTGGCGCAGGCGCGGCCCTCGTCGTCTGCATGGTTCTCGCGGCCGCGCTCGCGCCACTCCTCAAAGCGATCTCGCTCGACGCCCTACGTGTCGTGATCGGCACGCTGCTGCTGCTCTTCGGACTCGAGTGGCTGCGCAAGGGAACGCTGCGTCGCGCAGGTCTCAAGGCACGCGCCTCATCGGTCGCCGAATATGACGAGACGGTTCACGAGCTCGAGGACGACCCGCTACCGCCCCTTGGCCAGCCCGATTGGGCGGGCAGAATCGTCGCGTTCAAGGGCGTCCTGCTCGAAGGGGTGGAGATCGTGATCATCGTCTCCGCGCTCGCCGCACGACCCAGTGGATCTGCCCCTGCGCTGATCGGCGCCGCAGTAGCGGCCCTAGTCGTGGCGATCGCGATGGTTTGGCTCCACCGCCCGATCTCGCAGATCCCCGAGACGGAATTGAAGTGGGGTGTTGGCGTTCTGCTCAGCGGGTTCGGAATCTTCTTTGCCGCCGAAGGGCTCGGTGTGCACTGGCTGGGCGCAGACGTCGCTGTGCTCTACACCGTCGTCGCGCTGGCCATCGTGAGTCAACTTCAGATTTGCTACCTCGCCCGCACGCGATGACGCTTCTCGCCACACTCCGCAAGATGGTTTTCGGCGAAACATGGGAGCTTCCTGTTGGCGTCGCTCTGTCGCTTGCCGGCACATCGCTTCTCGTCGACCGCGGCCACCGCGATGCCGCCGGGCTGATCTTGATCCTGCTGATCGCCACCGTGCTCGCCTTCTCCGTCAACCGCAGCGCGAGGAGCCAGCGATGAACGGTCGAGCGTCCGTCGGTGTCTGCGAGGACGACGACGAAGTCCGCGGCGTTGTGCGGGATGCGCTCCGCAACGAGGGCCTGGAGGTCCGCCTCACGACCAACGGAGCTGACGCCGTTACCGCGTTCACGGCAGAACCTCCGGACATTCTCGTTCTCGACATCGGCCTGCCCGACGCCGACGGCCGTGACGTCTGCCAAGCACTCCGTGCTCGTGGCGTGACAGCACCGGTCCTCTTCCTTACAGCGCGTGACGCGCTCCCGGACCGCCTCAGCGGATTCCACGCGGGCGGCGACGACTACCTCACGAAACCGTTCGCGCTCGCAGAGCTCCTCGTCCGCGTCCATGCCCTGCTCAAACGCACACCGACCGCCGACACGATTACCAACGTGCCGGGCCTCACGCTGGACCCCAAGACCCACTCCCTGATCACGGGCGACACAGCGGTCCCCCTGACGCCGACCGAGTTTCGGCTGCTCGCGGCACTTGCCGCACAACCGGGCGAGAACGTCCGGCGCGCAGCACTGATCGCAGCTGCGTGGCCGGACGGCGCGATCGTGCACGACAACACCCTTGACGCGTACCTCGCCAGGCTGCGCCGCAAGCTCCGCGCAAACGACATCCCCGCGACGATTGTCACAGCGCGAGGGATCGGATACCGCCTCTCATGACGCTCCGCAACCGGCTGATTGCGGTCTCGATCGTCACGCTGGCGATCGGGCTGGGTGCGTTGCTCGTCGTCGGCAACGTACTGCTCGCCGTCCGCACGAGCAACGAGACCGACAGCCTGCTCAAGGCCCGGGCTGACGCCCAGGTAGCAGCGCTCGACGTCACCAGCACGGGGGTCAGCGTTCGCGAAGTTGCAAACGACACCACCCTCGATCGCGAAGCCTGGGTCTTCTCCAGAGAGGGCGAAATTGAACGGCCCGCCAACGTCGCGCCAGCTCTTGAGCGGGTCGCCCGCGAGCTTGGCAGCGCCGGCATCACGCAGACCGTCGACGGGCCCGACGACCTCCGCCTCCGCGCCCAACAGATCCGTGCGCGCGGGACCAACGAGGTCAAGGGCACGGTGGTCGTGGGTGTCTCCACAGAGGCCGTTGAAGCCGTGCGACAGGAGGTGCTGATCGGTTCGCTGGCGCTCGCATTTCTCGTTCTGATTGCCGGGGCGATTGTCACTCGCAGCGCCGTCGACGGAGCGCTGGAACACGTCGCGGTCATGACCGAGAGCGCTGAGTCCTGGGGAGCGCACGACCTCGACAAGCGGTTCGCGCTCGGTCCAGCACGCGACGAGCTCACAGGCCTCGCAGCAACGCTCGACAAGATGCTCGCGAGAATCGCCGCGTCGCGGCGCCACGAGCAACGATTTGCAGACGATGTCGCTCACGAACTCCGGACGCCGCTCGCGGCGTTGCGCGGGCATGCAGAGCTGGGCCTGAATGGCGATGCGGTTGCGCAGCAGAAGGCGCTGCACGATGTGCTGTCGGCGTCCGAACGCCTCGACGAGACGATTAACGCCCTTCTGAAGATCGCGCGCGCCGACATCGACCCCACTGCAGGATCGGTCGACCTTGCGGCACTCGCCGCCGCGGTCGAGAACGCCGAGATCATTGGCGCCGAGCACCCGGCACGAGCGGAAGGCGATCCTGACATCCTTCGCCGGGCGCTTGCCCCGCTCGTCGACAACGCGCGCCGCCACGCTGCCGAACACGTCACGCTCGAAATCGTCAGAGGCGAAGGTACCGTCAGCATCCTCGTGCGCGACGATGGTCCCGGGCTCAGCACTGACCTGACGGAGGCCGCGTTTGAACCAGGAGTCCAGGGCGCCGGGAGCGACCAGGCTGGCGCCGGCCTCGGCCTTCCGCTCGCCCGCCGTCTGGCGCGCGCCTGCGGCGGTGACGTCATCGCCACGCCCGGCCCCGGCGGCTGCTTCGAGCTGCGGCTGCCGGCCGTCTAGCCCCGACGCCGTCTGCGCCAGAGCACCGCGACCGCAACGATTGCGGCAACAATCATTCCCGCTTCAAGGACATGCGTTGCCTGGTCTGCCCGCTCATAGCTGGTGCCGAGTCCCCAGCCGAGGCCGGCGAAACCGAAGCACCACAACGCCGAGCCGGCCAGCGTCAGCAGCAGGTAGCGGCTGAGCGGTTCGGCGAACACTCCCGCTGGAATTGAGATGAACGAGCGGACCAGCGGCGTCAGCCGGCCGAGAAACACTGCTTGGGCACCGTGGCGGTCAAACCAGGCTTCAGCGCGCTCGATGTTCGCGGGCCCGAGATGCATGAGATGCCCGTAGCGCGTGAGCGTCTGCGGTCCGATCCGCGACCCAATCAGCCAGCCTGCGAAGCTCCCTGCCAAGTATCCCAACGTGCCGCTGAGCGCGAGCACCAGGTAGGTCTGGAAGCCGCTCTGCAGGCTGTGGCCGAACAACGACGGTTCGCCAGCAATGGCGCCGGCGGCGATCGCGCCGGCGACCACCATGATCAGCTCGCCGCCGACCGGTAGCAGCGCATCGATCGCCATCAACAAGAACGTTGCTGACACACCGTGACTGGCGATCGCGTCCGTGAGCGTTTGTCCGATTGACGCAGTCATGCTGCGAGCTGGCTGGTCGGTCGCCGTGCGAGGAAAGCAACGGCCGAAGCGCTGGCCGCGCCGAGTGCGGCGCCGACGAGCACGTCGCTTGGGTAGTGCACGCCGAGGACGACACGACCGGCCACCATCACCGCGGCGGCGATCAGCGCCAGCACGCCGGTGCGCCGGTGGACCAGCAGAATCGCGGTTGCGATCGCAAACCCGGCGGTCGCGTGATCACTCGGCATTCCGGGATCGGGGGCGTGCTGGAGAAAATCGTGAATACCGCGATGTGCCAGGAAGGGCCGCGGCCGATCCGCGATCCGGCTGATCAGTTGCGCGATCAGCAACGCGGCGGCTGCACTGACACCCGCAAGGACCCCAGCATTCCGCCAGAAGCCCGTGCGGGCCACCAGACCGGCGATGGTGACGCTGGCTACGAGCAGCACGAACAGGTATTGCGAGCAGATTGCGTAGAGACGCATCATGTCTTCGAATCCGTCGTGACGGATCGCGAAATGGTTGAACGCTTCGGAGATCTGGTAATCCACTGCTCCAGCGTCCCGGCCTTTGCCTGAACGCTTCCTGAACACGGTCACGCATTCAGGAAGCGTTCAGGGACCTCGCGGCATCGTGCGTTCCATGAGCACTGAAACCGCCAGTCCCGCACCGCTCGGGCGCCGCATGATGAACAAGGTCCCCGAGGTCACGATCTACTTCTGGATCATCAAGGTCTTGTGCACCACGATCGGTGAAACTGGTGCAGATAACCTCGACACCCGCTACAACCTCGGCCTCGCGAACCTGACCTACATCACTGGCGGAATCCTCGCCCTCGTCCTTCTTGCGGTCTTCAGCGCCAAGCGGTACATCCCAGTCCTGTACTGGTCCGGGATCGTTCTGATCAGCGTCGTCGGCACGCTCATCACTGACAACTTGACCGACAACCACGGCGTTGCCCTTCAGGTCTCGACCGCGCTGTTCACGATCGCTCTCGCCGCCACGTTCGCGGTCTGGTACGCCAGTGAACGCACGCTCTCGATCCACACGATCGTCACCACCCGACGCGAAGCGTTCTACTGGGTCACGGTGCTGTTCACGTTCGCGCTCGGCACCGCCGCGGGCGATTTGATCGCGGAGAAGACTGGCCTCGGCTACGGCTGGTCGGTCGTCGTGTTCGCAGCAGCGATCGCGCTTATCACGCTGGCGCACTTCCGGCTCGGTCTCGGCCCGGTACTCGCGTTCTGGCTTGCCTACATCTTGAGCCGTCCCCTCGGCGCATCGGTCGGAGATTACCTCTCGCAGCCGACGGCCAACGGCGGGCTTGGTCTTGGGACGAGCATGACGAGTTATCTCTTCCTGGCAACGATCGCTGCGCTCGTGGCCTACCTGACCGTCACCCGCGCCGATCAGACGCCGCCGGAGGTGATCGAGCACGAACTCGCCGAACATCAGATCCTCGAACACCATCTCCCACATCCACACGTGCACCCGCACGGACATGGCGACGAGCCGCAGGACTAGGGGCGCTTGCGCACGCGAACAAGCCGCCCGACTCTGAGCACCCCATGCGCGTCCTGGTCGTCGAAGACGAACCGCGAATGGCCGAGCTCATCAGGCGCGGCCTGACCGCCTACCGCATGACCGTCGATGTCGCGAGCGACGGCCAGGAAGCGCTCTGGAGGGCCGGGTCCACGCGATACGACGCGATCGTCATGGACGTGATGATGCCCGGGATGACCGGCATCGACACGTGCCGCAGGCTCCGCGAAGATGACGTCTGGTCACCGGTGCTGCTGCTGACTGCCCGTGATGCGATCGACGATCGCGTGGCGGGCCTCGACGCTGGCGCAGACGACTACCTCACAAAGCCGTTCGCGTTCCCCGAACTCACCGCTCGCATTCGCGCACTCGCCCGGCGCGGTTCAACGGCGCGCCCCGCCGTTCTACGCGTCGGTGACCTCGAGCTCGACCCCGCAGCCCACAGCGTCCGCCGCGGCGACGTCGACATCGACCTGTCCGCCAAGGAATACGCACTGCTCTACGCACTCATGAGCCGAGCTGGCGAAGTCCTCGACAGGTACACGCTCCTCGAAAGCGCTTGGACCGAGGATTACGAGAATCGCTCCAACGTCATCGACGTCTACATCGGTTATCTCCGCCAGAAGATCGACAAGCCGTTCGGCACCACCTCGATCGAGACTGTTCGCGGCGCCGGGTACCGGCTCGGCAGCCATGCAGCAGTTGACGCGACGCCGTGAGCGGCCGGCTTCCCGTACGTGTTCGCGTGACCGCGGCGTTTGGTCTTGCGATGGCCGTCTTGCTTGTCGCGCTCTCGGTCTTCCTTGTGCTGCGCCTCGCCTCGCAGCTCGATACAGCGATTGACGCTGGACTCAGATCTCGAGCAACCGATCTCGTCTCCCTCACACAGTCGAGGCCCGGGAGCACGCTGCAGCACATCAACACACCACTCTCGGACGAGGACTCAAGCCTTGCGCAAGTCATCGCACCGACTGGGCAGGTCGTTGACCGCACCACGCGCGCTCCGGCAGCACCCCTGCTCACGCGGCCTCAGCTGCAGCTCGCCAAGGGTGGTGGTGTCATCCGCGACATACGGTTCGGAAGCGAGCACGACCGCATCCGGCTCCTCGCCGTCCCGGCCGGTACCGGGCTCCCCGTCGGTACGGCCGTCATTGTCGGCCAGTCACTCGAAGCCCGCGACGACGCCATAGTTCAGCTGCAGAATCAGCTGCTGCTCGCCGTCCCTGTAGCGCTATTGCTCGCCTGCCTTGTTGGCTATCTCAGCGCGGGCGCCGCCCTCAAGCCCGTCGCAGCCATGACCTCGCGTGCCCGCGCGATCGGCGCCGCGAACCTCGACGCCCGTCTCCCGATCCCACAAGCCGACGATGAAGTCCGCCGTCTCGCCGACACGCTCAATGCGATGCTCGACCGGCTCCAAGCAACAGTTGAACACGAACGCGACTTCGTGGCCAATGCGAGCCACGAACTCCGCACACCCCTCGCGATCCTCAGCGCCGAAATCCAAGTCGCGCTCAAGACCGCTGAGAGCCCCGGCGACTACCGCACCGCTCTTGTCGCACTGGGCACCGAAACGAGCCGCGTGATCCGGCTTGCCGAAGACCTTCTCGTCCTCGCCCGCGCCGACCAGAACGAACTGCCGCTCCAACAGGAGATCGTCGACATCGCCGCGACGATCAACGCGTGCGTCAACCGGTTCTCTGCCCGTGCTGCTGAGTCCGGTGTCACGCTATCCGCCGTTGCCGATCACGACGCCTTCGTCCACGCCGACGCGGTCCGGCTCGAACAGCTCCTCGACAATGTCACCGAGAACGCGATCCGCCACGCAGCCCGTGAGGTCATCATCAGCACAACGCGCTCGGGCTCGAGCGTCACCGTGCAGGTAGCCGATGACGGACCGGGTCTGTCAAGCGAAATCGAAGGCCGCGCGTTCGAGCGATTCGTGATGGCAGACGCCTCGCGTCGAGGGAGTCACGCCGGCCTCGGCCTCGCGATCGTCAAAGCCATCGCAGACGCTCACGACTGGCGCGTCACCCTCCAGAACGGCCACGATCAAGGTGCGATGTTCACCTTGGAAATGACAGTAATTGAGCTTTGAGCAAATCCTTATGCCGGCTCATCTGACTCTCATCGGCCAACCGTAGCTTTGTTGCCGTAAGCCCCTCCCACGACCCGAAGGAGCACCATATGCAAGACAGGATCAAGAAGCTACTGATGGGTATTGCGGCACTTGGCGCACTCGCAGCCGGCGGATCAGCACTCGCAGGCGCAAAGTCGAACTCGTCGACAAAGACGAACGACACCGCGCAGACTGAGAGCGTCGACAAACCGGACGCACAGGAAACCTCCGACAAGCTTTCGACGGCTGACGCGGCGAAGGCAGAGCAGGCAGCCCTGGCGGTCGTTGGAAGCGGCAGGGTCACCGAAAGTTCGGCTGAGCAATCCGACGATCCGGCCGACAGTGCAGCGACCGACAAGCCGGAAGCTGGAGATACCCCTGACCCGGCGTACGAGTCGAAGATCGCCTACGACGTCGAAGTGACGAAGACCGACGGCAGCGTTGTTGACGTCCACCTCGACAAGGGCTTCGCGGTCCTTGGCACCACCAAGGCCGAAACCGGCGACGGCGACCGCAACGGCGGCGACCACGACGGCGACCACGGCAAGGACACAGCCGCAGACGACTGACCCGGCGCGCAACGCCACGAACGCCGCGGGGCCTGGTCACAGCCAGGCCCCGCGTGCGTTGGAAGGACAACTGCGCCACGCGGCCCGACTGTTCGCGTCCGTTGTCGTGCGTGCTTTCGACGAAGCGCCAGGCGGCGGGTATTGTTCGCGTTGCGGCGATCAGCCATCGCTTTTGCCGAATGGCCTTTGGAGGGCTCCGTTCCGGAGCTGGGACGACTTCGTCGTTGGGGCTGCGTGAGCAGCTGGGATCGGTGCACGGCGCCGGTTGGGAGGCCGTTCGGCTATCTCGCCCGGTGGTCGGAACGAGCGGAGCGAGAGGCCGCCGAAGGCGGCCGTTTTCGTGCCGCTGGTGCGAGACCGAGCGCTTTGCGCGAGGTGTCCGACCAGGACACCTCGCGCAATGTGGGCGTTTTGCAGGTCTTTCCCGGAGTCGGACTACGGCGAGGATCCCTGCGTCGTCCCTGCACGGTCCCGGCCTGCTCCCGGGCGGTGCCCGTGCTGGGTGGGGCCTACGGCAACAGACCGCGGGCGTCGCTCCGAGAACGGCGCATGGGTGTATCGAGCCGAGGGTCACGAAAGCGTGGGGTGCATCTGATGCGCCGTGACCTTCGGGTCCTCGAGCTCCTGGTGACACGTCGTGCTGAGACGCTGACCTGGATTCACGAGCAGCAGTTCGCGGGCCTGTCGCGTAAGAGCGCGTTGAACCGTCTCGGCGCTCTCGTAGCGGCCGGCTACCTCAAGCGCGTGACTGTGGCCGTCCCCGGTGCGCCGGGGACGCAGTCGGCGTACACCCTCGGGCCACGCGGGAAAGCGGCACTCGAACTGCGCTCTCTGGCTGGAGAGCATTTCCGTCACCGGCGGTTCAATCCGACGCTGCGCGATTCGTCGATCCCGCATCAGATCCTCGTCAATCGCGTGGCCGATTGGCTTGGTGCTGACCTGACGCCCGAGCACCTTCTCCCGATGCGCACGAAGGAGCAGTGGCGGCACAAGCCCGATGGGATCTATCCCGCACACGGGGCCGAGGCGGGCCGGGTGGTGTGGCTTGAGGTCGACCTTGGGCATTACAGCCGTGAGCGCATCAGCGGCAAGGTCCGTGCGTTCCGCGCCGACTCGGATGCAGTCCACCTGTTGCTCGTCACCCACACGAGAGCCCGCGCCGATCAGCTCGCGGGCTGGCTGCATACCGAACGTATTGGCCGATCGATGACGATTGTCTGTCTCAGCGAGCTGCTCGCCGACCCCGAGTTCGCGCGCCACGCGCTACCCGCACCGCGCCAGCCGTCCGAGGATCCCTTCGACCACGTCCCGTTGATCGACGGGCTGCGCATGCCGGAGTTGCCTTCGCCTTCAGTGCCCTGGGGGCCAGAGGACGGCGGATGGGACTAACCAGCACCCGGGTCGCCCCGCTCCCGCCCGAGCGGCTGCCGGGCCTCGAAACGGCCGGCGCGCGCGCGGGGTCCGCGTCGGTGCCGCGGGCGCCACTGACACGTGCTGACGTGATGAGTGCGCGGGAGGTCGCGGTGTTGCTCGGCTTGCCGACATCGACGGTGTACGAGCTTGCGCGGCGCGGGGTGCTGCCGGGCTGCAAGCTCGGGCGCACGTGGCGGTTCCTGCGCCCGGCGATCGAAGCGGCGCTGCGAGCGGACTGACCGGGCGGGGTGGCCCGGTGGGGTTAGTGGCCGGTGGCTGCTTCGGGCACCGGCGCGCCGTCGTCGTGGTCGTCGACGCCGAATGCGGCGTTGACGGCGCGTAGTGCGCGGTCGTCGACCTTGCCGTGCAGGTAGCGGTTGGTGGTCCGCACGTCGGAGTGGCCGAGCATGTCCCGCGCGAACGCGCTACCCGCCGCCTGCGCGGTGAGCGAGCCGGCGGCGTGACGGAGGGTGTGGAGCTTCAGTGGCCGCAGTTCCGCCGCCACGCACGCGCGCTTGTAGCGCCGCCGGATCGCTGACGGGTCAAGGCGTCGCCCGAGGCGGTTGACGAACACGTAGTCCTGCTCGCTGGTGAAGTCCTCGCGTGCGGCGAGGGTCGCGAGCGCTTGGGCGGCGGGCCGCGCGAGTGGCACCGTGCGCGCTCGGCCACCTTTCGGGGTGTCGACTTCGATGCCGTCGGAAAGGTTGCGGCGCACGTGCAGCATCGCGCCCTGCAGGTTTGCGGCGAAGCTCACATCGGCCCAGCGCAACACGACGGCTTCTCCGACCCGCATCCCGGAGTAGAACAGCACCCGGAACAGCACTGCATCCTGGGCGTCTTCTGCTGCCCGCGCTGCGATCTCCTCCGCGCCGAGCTTTGCGTTTGCCGATATCGCTCGGTCGCCGGTCGTACGGTGGTCGCCGGCGTACGCGGCGCGCGCGAGCGCTTCGATCTCCGGAACTTCGTAGAAGTCGATCTGTGCCGCGGCCGGCTCGCGGCGCTTGTCGCTCCCGCGGACCGGATTCTCCGGGAGCGCGTGGGTGTCGGCGCGGCGTGCGTACGCGAACATTGCGCTCAGGACTTGGCGGTGTTTGTTGACGTTGCGTGGCGAAAGCTCACCGTCAAGGGAGCGCAGGAACGCGGACACCTCACGGACTCCTACCTCCTCAATGCCCACGTCCCCGAACTCGCGCATGATTCGCCCCGGCGCCCGGCCACCGCCACGCTTGTGTGGTTCATCGGGCTCGCGCAACACGTAGGCGTAGTCGCGGAGCGTCGCGGGCTTCGCGCCCCGCACGTCGCGTAGCCACGCAAGCCACTCACCGGCCAGCACCCGGACCGTGACCGCCTCACGGCGAGCGAGCTCGCGAGCGGCACGGTCGCGCTCAAGTGCGACACAGGCGACCATCTCAGCCGCAGCGACATGCGCAGAACGCGCGTCCAGCCAACCTGCAGGAGTGCGCCCGGGACGCTTGCGCCACCCCTCGCCATCGCGGATCAGCCAGGCGCGGCCGAGGCGCCGCTTGATTTGGCTGCCGTCAGCACGCCACTTCGCCTCGTAGAACGGTGTCCCATCACGCCCCTCGCGCACCGTGATCGCTGGCGATGAGGCGAAGCCTATCCGCGCTTCGTTCGGGGACCGCGTTGCTCCGATGGTGGACGCCACGGGGTGAGGGTACCACTTTTGGTGGTGCGGGTACCACTTCCAGCGGGTACCACATCGGGTACCAAACTACCGGCATAACCCAATAAATACGGGCTTTCGACGCCACACAAAAGCCCGTACTTGCGCGTTTCGCAGGGCTGTCTACTGCTTTGCAAGCAGGAGGTCGTCGGTTCGAGACCGACTGGCTCCATGTTCGCGGCTGTCGGCAAAGCAGCTGGCGACGATGCGCTCCTCGCGGGCTCGGTCACGACCATGAAGGTCGCTCCCTCGCCGCTTCGTCGGCCTCCTCGCCAGCTGCTTTGCCGACAGCCGCGAAAATCGCGCTGACGGTCAATCCAGAACCCCGACTAGCGGAACATTCGCCCGCCCTGAGGGTTACCGTTCGCACATGCTTTCGCTTGCCCTTGCCCGGCGTCGCTCTGCGGCGCTCGTTCCGCTCTTCGCTGCGGCGGCGCTGCTGTCTGCCGCTGCTCCCTCTTCAGCGGCCACGATCACTGCGTGCAAGAAGACGAAGGGCGGCACGCTGCGGATCGTCACGTCGAAGGCCAAGTGCAAGAGGACCGAGAAGAAGCTGACCTGGAACCAGACCGGGCCCGCCGGCGCCAACGGCACGAACGGAACGAACGGCACCAACGGCGAACGGGGCCGAGTGATGGTTGGTACGCGTTCGACAACGGCTCCAACGTGGACGCCAAGTCGATCTCGCTCGCGCTGCCCGCCGGGACCTATTCGGTCAGCGGTTCGATGTGGGCGATCGCCCGCGCACCGCTGCCGAACGGCACCACGCTGGCCGGCGTCGACTGCCCGATCAGCAGTCCCGTCGACACCGCGCACTTCGGTCGCACCTACTTCAACGTCTCGGGTGTGAGCGGTGACCCGGCCGGCCTCTCCTATGGCGCCGGCCTGGGACAGGTGATCCTCGTCCTGCCTTCGGCATCCACGGTCACGATGACCTGCACCAAGTCCGTCGGGGTTTCCGTGGAGCTGTACCAGGCGCGCCTGCAGGCGGTCGCGCTCGGCAAGCTGAACTAGTCGCCGCCTCAGGCGGCGACGGCGCGGGTCGCGCACGTGCCGGCCTGGACGGTGCGCAGGTTGTCGATGAACGCTGTGGTGTCGTAGACCCGATCACCGCGATCGAACAGCGACAGGTACAGGATGGTGCTGCCGGGGGTGACGGCGCCGGCGACACGAATGCGCCGGGTCGCGCCGTCGTAGGTCGTGCCCTTCGCCGCGGCGGCGGTCATCGCGCTGAGGCCGGTCTTGGTGATTGTCAGGAAGCCGTCAGGAGTATCGCGGGCGATGTTGAGCGGGGCATCGATTGACGGTGTCGGCGGCCCGAAGACCTGCCACGTTGATGCGCTGAGCTCGGCGATGAAGGCATCGCCGTACTCGGTGCCGACGGCTTCGCGGTACTCGTCGCTGAGCAGGCGCACGTCGAACTTCAGGCATGTCGCGCCCGTGGGGATGTCCAGGTCAAGCCGCAAGATCGTGACGTCGTAGGCGCCGCGGATCTCGGGCCCTCCGGCCTCACGTCCCGTGAACGTCGAGGTGTTCGGACGCGACGCGAGCGTTGCGTCACCGGTCGAGAGGATCGCGTAGCGCCCGCCGGAGGTGCGCGCTGACGGAGCCGGGAAGCCCGCGAGCCGCGTCGTCGAGACCGCCGCGGGTCGCGAGAACGGCGGCGCGGCAGAGAATGCGGCCGAGGTCACCAGTCCGCTCTGGGCGGAAAGCGCGCGGGCGAGGTCGATCGCCCGGCCGGTCTGCCGCACCGGCGTGATCGCGGCGTCCGCCGTCGCGGTCGACACGAGCGCGCACAAGATGGCCGAAGTGAGGAGTTTCAACGGTTTGGTCATCGCAGGAGGAACACCGAAGTCTGCCCCACGCTGCGGCGGCACCAAGCGGCCGGACCGTCATCGGCGCCGCGGGGTAGGATCGCGGCATGCTCGGAGCCATTCTTCTCGGCCTTGTTGCTGGTTCGATCGGGCGGATGCTCGTGCCGGACATGTGGAGCGAAGTGAGCGGGCCGAAGTCCTGGCTCTTCTCGCTCGTCCTCGGCCTCGCCGGCGCGCTGCTCGGCTACCTGATCTTCACGGTCTGGCTGGACTGGATCGGCGACGATGACATCTTCGACTTCGGCGGCGTGGTCGGCGCGATCATCGGCGTGATCATCCTGCTGCCGTTCGTCGGCATCGCGGCGCGCATTGCGGGCATCAAGAAGAAGCTCGACAGCAAGGACTAGAAGCGGCTCTCGACGGCGCCGGCGCCACCGAGCTTCTGTGCCGCCCAGACCGGGATGATCGAGGCGGCGACGAGCAGCACCGCGATGACGTTGACGACCGGGGCCTGCTGCGGCCGGAACAGGTTGTCGAAGATCCACAACGGCAGTGTCTGGTTTCCAGGCCCGGCGGTGAACGTGGTGACGACGATCTCGTCGAAGCTCAGGCCGAATGCCAGCAGTGCCCCCGCGAGCAGCGCGGACCGCAGCAGTGGGAAGGTCACGCGGCGGAATGTCGTCCACGGGCGGGCGCCCAGGTCCGCAGAAGCGGCTTCCAACGAGCCGCCGAGGCGCCGCAGGCGCGCGGAGACGTTGTTGAACACCACGACGATGCAGAAGGTCGCGTGGCCGACGATGATCGTGAACAGACCTGGTGACATGCCGAACCACGGCTGCAGCACGGTCTGGATCGCCGATTGCAGTGCGATGCCGGTGACGATCCCCGGCAGCGCGATCGGCAGGATCACCAGCAAGGAGATGCCCTGCTTGCCGAAGAAGTCGAACCGCGTGAGCGCCAGCGACAGCAGGGTCCCGAGCACCAACGCGATCGCCGTCGCGCCCAGGCCGGCCTTGATCGACAGCATCAAGGCGTCACGCGGGCCCTCGGCGTGGAGCGCGCGTGACCACCACTCGGTCGTGAAGCCGGGTGGGGGCCAGCCGAACGTGCGGTCGCTGTTGAACGAGTTGATCCCGATCACCAGCAGCGGTACGTAGATGAACGCCAGGACCGCGCCGGCGAAGGTCCAATAGAGGGCACGAACCCGCGCGCTGTGCGTCATAGGTTCTCCAGTGCCCCGGTCCGGCGGATCGCCACGAGGTACAGCACCATGATCGCGACGGACGCTGTGCCGATCGCTGCCGCGAAGGGCAGATCGAGCGCGATGTTCTGCCGCACCGCGGTTCCGAGGACCTGCAGTTTGCCGCCGACGATCTGCACGGCGATGTAATCGCCGAGGCTGAGCGAGAAGGTGAAGATCGTGCCGGCCGCGATCGCCGGTTTCAGGGAGGGAAGGATCACGCGCCGGAAGGCGGTCATGCCGCTGCTGCCGAGGTCGGCGGCGGCTTCGAGGTGGGATCTCGGCAGGCGCTCGAACCCTGCGTACACCGGCAGGATCATGTACGGCAGCCAGAGGTAGGTGAGCGTCAGGACAACCGCGGTGAAGCCGTAGCCCGGCGTCGCGCCGAACGTGCTGTCGAGTACGCCGCCGGGTTGCAGCATCGCGCGCCAGGCGTAGGCCTTGACCAGGTACGACGCCCACAACGGCACGAGCACCGCCGCCACGAGCAGCCCACGCATGCGGCGCGGCGCGAGGTAGGTCATGAAGTAGGCGAACGGCACGGCGATCAGCGTGCAGAGCACCGTCACGGTGGTGGCGATGAGCAGCGTCCGGCCGATGATGCGCAGGTAGGTCGGCGTGAAGAGTTGGCTGAAGTTCTCGGTGCTGAAGTCCTGGACGACCTTGTTGGTGAAGTCGTCGGTCGTGAAGAACGCGGTCGCGAAGATCGCGGCGAGCGCCCCCAGGTAGGCGACGAGCAGCCACAGCATCGGCGGCGCCAACAGCGCGGCCAGCGCCCGGCGAGACTGCTGCATTGCTGCTCGTCGCTCCCTGAGTTCTCGGCTCGGCCCCGATCAGTTTCTGATCGAGGTCCAGGCCTTCGTCCAATCCGCGTAGGTCGTGCATTTCACGTCCGTACGCCCGTCGAGGCAATCCGCGATCGGTGTGTTCCAGTAGGCGACCTTGGAGAAGTACTTCTCGTCGGCTGCGTGGAAGATCGCGCAGTGATCCTTGTTGACCGTCTCGGCGCATGCCTTCTTGTTGGCCGGCGCCTCACCGAAGTACTCGGCGACAGCCGCGTTGGCCTTCGGCGACACGATGTGGTTGATGAACTTGTAGGCACAGTTCTTGTGCTTGGACTTCGCGCCGACCATCCACGTGTCCGACCATCCGGTCGAGCCCTCGTCTGGAAGGAAGGCCTTGACGGGCGCCTTCTCGTCCTGCGCGAGGTTGACGATCACCTGCCAGGTGGTGCCGATCGTCGATGAGCCGCTCTTGAACGCCTGGATCTGCTTCAGGTAGTCCGACCAGTACTCGCCGACGTTCGGTGCCTGTGCCTTGAGCAGATCGACGGCCGCCTGCAGCTGCTTGGCGTCGAGTGCGTACGGGTCCTTGATCCCGAGCTCGGGCTTCGTGTTCTTGAGGTACAGCGCCGCGTCGGCGATGTAGATCGGCGAGTCGTACGAGCTGATCTTGCCCTTGTACTTGCCGCCGTCGGTGAAGACCGCCGACCATGATGTTGGCGCAGGCGAGACCTTGTCGGTCCGGTACATAAGCAGGTTGGCGCCGCGACCGTGCGGGATGCCGTACGCAACACCGTTGACCGAGTTGAACTTCTGCATCTTCAGCGAGTCGAAGATGTCCTTGTAGTTCGGGATCAGGTCAGTGTTGACCGGCTCGACGTCGCCACCGGCGATCAGCCGCAGCGTTGCATCACCGGAAGCCGACACGACGTCGTACTGCCCGGTCTGCATCAGCTGCACGGCCTCGTCTGAGGTGCCGAACGTCTTCACGCTGACGTTGCAGCCCGATTCCTTCTCAAAGTCCGAGACCCAGTCGACCTTGGGGTCGTTGGAGCCGTCCTCGACGTATCCCGGCCAGGCCAGCACGGACAGCTTGCCCTCGCCGTCGCCGAGCTCCTTCATCGCGCTCAGCTTCGGTGGCTTGAAGCCGCCGGAACTGCTGGACGAGGTGTCATCGCCGCACCCGCTGGCGAACGTCATCGCTGCACTTGCCGCAAGCGCGGCAACAGCGAGGAATGGTCTACGCATGGACTGCTCCTTCGTTGATTGGGGAATCAGGCACCGCAATGACGTGCTCGGGGTGCCAGCGGACAGCAACTGCCGTACCGCGGGAAAAGTCTGTGCTGCCGGCCTCGTGGTTCTGCGTCAGTGCGATCAGTCGCTCACCGGCGTCGAGGTCCACGACGTAGCGGCTCGTCGGTCCCGCGTAGACCACTTCGGCGATCGTGCCCGTCGCCGACTGGCGCGGTCCGCCGGAGCCGGCGTCCGGGAGCGTGACCTCGAGCTTCTCGGGCCGGATCGCGAACGCGCCGTCCTTGCCGAGCAGCTGCTGGGCGACGTCGCCGGTCAGCAGGTTCGAGGTTCCGACGAAGCCCGCGACGAAGGCCGTCTGCGGATGCTCGTAGACCTCGCGGCCGCTGCCGACCTGCTCGATCCTGCCGGCGTTGAACACGGCGACGCGGTCGGCCAGGGTCAGCGCCTCCTCCTGGTCGTGCGTGACGAACAGGAACGTGATGCCGGTCTCGCGCTGGATCGCCTTCAGCTCCACCTGCATCTGCTCCCGCAGCTTCAGGTCAAGAGCGCCAAGGGGCTCGTCCAGCAGCAGCACGCGCGGCCGGTTGACCAGCGCCCGCGCCAGCGCCACGCGCTGCCGCTGCCCGCCGGACAGCTGCGCAGGGCTGCGGTCTGACAGCGCGGCGAGCTGCACCTGCTCCAGCGCCTCGACCGCGCGGCTGCGGGCCTCGGCGCGCGCGACCTTCTTGACGCGCAGACCGTACTCCACGTTCTCCCGCACGTTCATGTGCGGGAAGAGGGCGTAGTCCTGGAAGACGGTGTTGACGTCGCGGTCATACGGCGGCGACGCGGTCACATCGCTGCCGCCGAGCTCCACCGTGCCGGACGTCGGCCGGTCGAAGCCGGCGATCAGTCTGAGCACGGTGGTCTTGCCGGAACCCGACGGCCCGAGCATCGCGAAGAACTCGCCATCGGCGATCTCGAGCGACAGATCATCAACGGCGACGACCGGCGGCTTGCCATCGAATGTCTTGTGCAGGTTGGTCAACCGCACTGCCGGCGCGTCATTCATCCGGCCCCAGCCTATGGTGGCGGTGGTCTACGGCGCAAGCGCGGCGGCGACCGCGGGGCGGTCCCAGCTCTTGAGCAGCGGCAGGGGGTCCACGGCCTCGCCGCCCTGGTACCAGCCCGGCGCGGTCCACAGCTCGAAGTGCAGGTGACAGGTTGTGGCGTGCCCTGTCTGGCCGACATTGCCGATCGGGTCGCCGGCGACGACGCGGTCGCCCTTGGCGAGCTTCGACGGCTCGATCAGATGCATGTACGCCTGGCTCGTGCCGTCGTTGGCGTCGATGACGACGTAGTTGCCGGCGGCGCTCTCCACGTCAACCGTGTAGACGGTGCCGCCCAGTGCCGCCAGCACCGGCACGTTGCACCGGGCAAGGATGTCCTGACCCTGGTGGCCGCGCCCACCGCCAAAGCCGTTGACGGCAGTGCCGAAGCTGTGCTTGCCGGCGACCGGGAAGACGCCGCGCTCGAGCGCCGCGGGCGTGGTGCCGCCGGAAGTCAGTCCTTCGGTCGCCGGCGATGGCAGCACCGTCAATGCCGGGCCACGCAGAACCGCGCCCCTGAGCACCGCGTTGACCGCGCCGGACCGGGCCGCCTTCGGGACCTCGACGACGACGCGGTGCGGACTGCGGGAGATCGGCCGCGCGGTCCGGTCATCCTTGCGGCCCTTACCGCCCGCGAACCGCACCATCCGTGTCTTTTCGAGCCCGCTGCCCTTGAGCCGCAGCAGCGAGCCCTCCGGACACTGATCGGCCTGTCCGTTGTCACACGACAGCGCCGTGATGCTCGGCTGCTCGAAACCGGCGCCTCCGGTACCTGCGGCTGCGGCGCCCGCGGGCAGGCAGAGGAGCGTGGCGGCGGCTGCGGTGAATCCGAGCCGCGCCCGGGTGAGGGCGAGGAGCATCGACATAGGCGGGAACTACGCGCCGGGAACGCTATCAGCGCGACCGTCGTACAACGGGTTCCGGCTCGGCCTGATCGCGGGCAGCAACGCCGCGCCGAGCAGTGCCGCAGCGGCCGGCGCCCACACGGCAAGGCCTTCGCCGAGGCCGGTCAACGTCAGACCCGTCTGCAGCAGCAGCCAGCCGGCGACGACCACCCGCGCAGGCGCTTCGATCATGCTCGCGAACACCGGGGCGAAGATCATCGTCAGCACCTTGCCCTGCGGGTACAGGCGCAGATACGCCCCGGTCAGGCCGGCGGCAAGCCCGGCCAGGCAGACGACCTGGGCGGGGGTGCCGGCGGGGTCGTCGGTGATCGCCTGCAGGCCGCCCGCGGCGGCTGCGGCGAGCGCACAGAAGGCGACGAAGGTCGGGCGGCTGACGCTGTCCTCGACGCTGCGGCCGGCGATCCACTGCGCCCATGCCGCGAGCAGAAACGGCACCGTCGGCGCATCCCATAACCAGATCGCCAGCAGCGTGAGCACGACCAGTGTCAGGCTGATCACCGGAGCACGCCTCGTCGGGAGGTTGTCCTTCAGCGGCACCATCGGCAGCTACGCCGCGCGCGGGCCGATGCCCGGCTCGTCCTGGCGCACGTGCTCATCCGCGTGGTAGCTCGATCGCACGAGCGGGCCTGCCGCAACATGGTCGAAGCCCATCGCCATCCCCGCTGCGGCGAGCCGGTCGAACTCCTCGGGTGCCCAGTAGCGGACGATCGGGAGGTGCCGCTCGGTCGGCCGCAGGTACTGGCCGACCGTGATGATCTGCACGTGGTTCTCGCGCAGCTGGCCGAGTGCGTCCACCATCTCGTCAAAGGACTCGCCGAGTCCGACCATCAGGCCGGACTTCGTCGCGACCGCGTCACCACCCATCTCCTTGGCGCTGCGCAACACCCGGGTCGAGCGCTCCCAGGTCGAGCCGCGCCGCGCCACCGGGTACAGCCGCGGCGCCACTTCGCAGTTGTGGTTGAACACGTCGGGCCGGGCGTCGATCACCTTCGCCAGCGGCATCTCCAGGCCCTGGAAGTCGGGCGTGAGCACCTCCACCTTGCAGCGCGGCGCCTGTTGGCGAACCTGCCGGATCACGCCGACGAAGGCGCCCGCGCCCTTGTCGGGCAGGTCGTCACGGTCAACGGAGGTGATCACTGCGTGGCGCAGACCCAGTTTCGCCACCTGGCGCGCGACGCGGGCCGGCTCCAGGGGGTCATTCCAGGTCGGCTTGCCGGTCTTGACGTTGCAGAAGCCGCAGCGGCGTGTGCAGGTGTCGCCGAGGATCATGAACGTGGCAGTGCCACGCTCCCAGCACTCGCCGATGTTCGGACAGGCCGCCTCTTGGCAGACGGTGTGCAGCTCGTCGTCAGCGATCGCCGCCTTCAGCGCGCGGTAGCTCTCGCCGCCGGGCATCGGCACCTTGAACCAGGCCGGCTTGCGGTGGCGGAACGGCAGTACGTCGTGGCCGATCACATCGCGGACATCCATGCCGCCAGGGTTCGCGCGTGAGCGCGTCTGATGCTGGCGCGGGCTGTCCGCGGTTGGTACGTCGGCCATCGGCGTCAGGGTACCGGCGTGCTGCGCGGCGTGAGCTCCGTCGCCAGCGCTGTGACGAGTCGCTCACGAAAGCGCGAAAGGTCGGCGGCGCCGGTCTCCTGCGCGATCGAGGTGACCGGTGTGTCGAGGCCGCAGGCGACGACCCACGAGAACGGTTCGAGGTCGCAGTCGACGTTGACCGACAGGCCGTGGGTCGTGACGCCGTGCGAGACGTGCAGACCGATCGAGCCGATCTTGCGGTTCTCGACCCAGGCGCCCGTGTATTCGATGCCCTCGGTCGAGCGTCCGCGCGCGCTGATGCCTTCGGCTGCAAGCGCTGTGACGATCGCGCGTTCGAGCCGGCAGACGAAGTCGCCGACGTTGCTGATCTTGCAGATCGGATAGATCACGAGCTGTCCGGGCCCGTGGTAGGTGATCTTGCCGCCGCGGTCGACGTCGACGATCTCGATGCCGCGTTCGGCGTACCACTCGGCGCCGTAGGGCAGCTCGCCCGGTTCGGAACGGCGGCCGCGGGTGTAGACCGCCGGGTGCTCCACGATCAGCAGCGTGTCGGGTACGGCATCCGCACGCCGCTGGTCACGCAGCTCGTGCTGCGTTGTCAGCGCATCACGGTACGGCGTCAGGCCGAGGTCGATCGTGCGCACAACGCGATCTTCGCAGCCTCGGCTACTTCACGTAGTAGCTGCAGGCGTTCGCGATCGTGTACAGCCCGCTGCCGCCGTAGACGTTGGCGTTGACCTGAATGCAGCCCCAGAACGCCCCGGAGATCGACAGTGGCATCGGGCTGTTGTCGGTCGTGACGTCACGGTTCGTGAACGGTCCCGAGACCACCGGCGCGCTCGTCGTCCAGATGTCGTTGAAGCCGCGCCAGCCCGTAGTGAGGCGGAGCTCGTACCGCGCGGCCTTCGCGCAGGAGATCCTGCTGGCGCCGGAGACATTGCCCCAGTAGGGCGTCCTCATCGTCACGTTGCCGGTGCATCCGCCCCAGTTGGCGCCGATCGAGTTCGGGTAGATCGTGGCAGCGTTTGCCGCTGGCGCGAGCAACCCCGCCGCGATCACTAGTGCCAGTGCCGCCCTCTTCATCCCCATACACCTATTTGTAACAGATTAAGCAAGCGGGGGCGCGAGGGCGTCGAGCAGCTGGGCCGCGGCGAAGGGGGAAAGCACACGCTGGTCGACGGTGAGCGTCACCGTGGCGCTGCCGTCCTGCACGCCGCCGATCGCGAGCGCCGTCGCGTGGGGCGGCGTCAGCACGGCGGCGAAGGACGTCAGGCCCGTCTCGGACAGGTCGGTGACCGTCGCCGTGGCGCCGGCGGTATCCGGCGCGGTGATCGCGCCGTCGGCGAGCTTCGTCGTGAGCTCTGCTCGAAGGGCGGTCAGCTCGTCGACGGTCAGGGCGTCGGCGTCGAGCAGCGTCACCGCGGTACTGCCCGCACCATCGGGCAGGACGAGGCCGATGTTGACGCGGTCGTACCGCTCGATCTGGGCATCGCGGTAGGCGGCATTGGCTTGGGGCATCGCGCGCAGCGCCCGTGCGAACGCGGCGATGATCTGATCCCCCGGGCGTTCCTGCCCACCAACCCCGATAGTGCGCATGTAGGTGGCGTCCGGCACCGTGGCGCGTGCCTCGGCCGCACGCCGGCCTTGGAGCTGCAGTGACCGCTCCGGCTCGCGGACCTCGGTTGCGCCCTTGGCAGTGGTGGGACTAGCGGCCATGGGGCAGGACGTTACGCAAAATCGGTCGGCTGCATCGTCGCCCACATGCCCAGGAACTCCTCGGCACTGAGGCGGTCGAGGTCGGCGATCAACGCCTCCCGCATGCGGCGCAGCTGCGGCCGCGTGCAATCCCAGAACAGCACGACCTCCGCGTTGGTGCGGTCGACGATCTCGATCGACAGTCGCGTGACGATCAGCTCGTACTGGGTGCGGGCGCTGACGCTCATGCCGCCACCTGATCGAGCGCCGCGTCGCCTTCCAGCAGTGAGCCGTCGGGGAACCACACGGTCGGGATGCGCGTGACGCCTCGGCCGACGGCATCCGCCGTGGCTGCGTCCAGCGTGCGCGTGATGCCGTCCCGGTCGAGGGCGGTGAGTACCGCTCGCGGATGCATCTCGCAGCCCGCTGCGGCGATCAGGAGGACCTCGGGGTCGGCAAGGTCGGCGCCGCCGGCGTAGGCCTGCCGGAAGGCGGCGAGGGTGAACGCGACGCTGCGCCCGATCGATTTGGCGAAGGTCGCGGCGCGCAGCGCCAGCTCCGGGTCGAACGCTGGCGGCCAGCGCAGCGGCAACAGGTTGCGCTCGGCCGCGACGAGTTCGATCTGCTGCTCGGCGATCGTCTGCTCCTCGGCGCAGCGGAAGACCCACGGGTCCTGCGGTGCGCGAATCGGGACCCACTCACACGGGCCCGCGATCATCTGCAGCACGCGCTCGGCAGCCAGGTACGCATCCGGGCTGTCAAAGGAGAAGTAGAAGACGGGATGGCCGACGGCCTCGCCCTTCCCGCCCGCCTGGGTGATCTCCAGCGCCACGGCTATCCGTGGATCAGCCAGCCGTCGGCCGCGCGCGCAGCCTCCATGACAGCTTCGGAGAACGTCGGATGGCCGTGGATCATCCGGGCGACCTCGGGGTAGCCACCCTCGAGGGCCTGGGCGTTGACCAGCTCCTGGACCAGCTCGGTCGCCTTGGCGCCGACGATGTGGCCGCCGAGCAGCTCGCCGTACTTCTTGTCGCCGACGATCTTGACGATGCCGGCGTTGTCGCCGTAGACGATCGGTGCACCGACGGCTCCGTACGGCACCTTGCCGACCACCACGTCGTGCCCGGCCTCCTTGGCCTGCGCCTCGGTCAGGCCGAAGGAGGCCACGTTCGGCGTGCAGAAGGTGGCGCGCGGGATGTCGATGTAGGAGATCGGGTGGGTCGCGAGGCCGGCGGCGTCCTCGGCCGCGATGACGCCCTCGTCGGATGCCTTGTGCGCCAGCGCGGGGCCGGGAACGAGATCACCGATCGCGTAGATCTTGTCCTTGTTGGTGCGCATCCTGCCGTCGACCTTGATCAGGCCCTGTTCGGTCAGCTCGATGCCGGCGGCGTCGAGGCCGAGGGCGGCGACGTCGGGGCCGCGGCCGGCGGCGATCACGAACCAGTCGGCCTCGCCCTGTTCTTCCCCATACGTGAACGTGACCTTGTCGTCACCGGAGACGACGTCGGTGACGAAGGTCGAGGTGTGCACATCGATGCCCTGCTTCTTGAAGCCGCGCGCGACGATCTTGGAGATGTCGGCATCCTCGCTCGGCACGACGCGCTCCAGACCTTCGAAGAGCTTGACGTCGGCACCGAGACGGACATAGGCCGAGGCGATCTCCGAACCGGAGGCGCCGGCGCCGGCGACAACGAGGGACTTCGGCAGCTCGTCCAGCTGCCAGGCCTCTTCGGTCCCGATCACGCGGCCGCCGAACTCGGTGCCGGGAAGCGGGCGCTTGACCGAGCCTGTCGCGAGGATCACGGCCTTGCTCGCGGTCAGGGTGCGGCCCGCGACCTCGACCTCGCCGGCTGCGGTCAACGACCCCTCGCCGTGGATCACTTCGACCTTGTTCTTCTTCATCAGTTGGCTCACGCCGCCGGTCAGGGTGGAGACGACCTTGCGCCGGCGGTCACCGACGGCACTGAAGTCGATCGTCGGCTCGCTGACGGTGATGCCGAATTCCGCGGCATGCGCGATCTCGCTGACGGCGTCGGCGCAGCGCAGTACGGCCTTGGCAGGAATGCACGCGTAGTTGAGGCAGCGACCGCCGACCGTGTCCTCGCGCTCGACGACCGCGACGCTCATGCCGAGCTGTGCGGCGCGGATCGCAGCGACATAGCCCCCCGGTCCGGAGCCGATGATGATGCAGTCGTACGCGTCAGCCATGAAGGCCAGCGTATCGCTCGGGGCTACAACGGCTGCGCGTCGTCGTGCGTCGGCGCCTGGATGCGTGCGAGCACGCGAATCAGCGTCCAGAAGAGCCAGCCCGAGAGCACGAACGTGACGGTGCTGCCGAGCAGCGCGATGGCGTTCGCGCCCGACAGCAAGCCGAGGAACGCGAACAGCATCGTGACGATCAACAGCGCCTCGAAGACGAGCACCGCGACCGCCTCACGGACCCACATCCCGCCGGCGATCAGCAGCAGCACAGCGGCGATGCCGAGGGCTCTGCCGGCCGGGTTGTTCTCCCCGGTCACCTCGACCCCTGCGGCCAGCGTCACGACGTTGCCGAGCGCCAGCAGCAGGCAGACGGCGACCGCCGCCTTCAGCGGCCGCGGGCGCTCGCCGGGAGCGAGCGGCGCGATCGTGGCACGTACCGCGGCATTGCGCTCCTCGCTGGAGGGGCGCTTCTGGGGTTCGTTCTCGGTCATGACGTGATCGCGTCGCGCAGCCTACGGGCTGCGGCCTCTGGGTCGGCGGCATCGGCGATCGCGCGGACGACGACGATCCGTGTTGCGCCGGCATCCCGCACCGCCGCGACGGTGGCCTGATCGATGCCGCCGATCGCGAACCACGGGGTGGTGCCCGCGCCCCGCGCTGCGTGCGTGATCAGCTCCGTGCCGACTGACGGCCGTCCCGGCTTGGTCGGCGTCTCGTGGACCGGGCCGACCGCGAAGTAGTCGGCGTCTGCCGCAGCGGCGATCTGCTCCGGGTCGTGCGTGGAGCGGCCGATCAGCAGGCCGGGCGCGACGTGCCGCGCCGCGGCGAGTGTCATGTCGTCCTGGCCGACGTGGACGCCGTCGGCGCCCGCCTTCAGCGCCAGGTCGGGTCGGTCATTGAGGATGAACGGCACGCCCGCCGCACGGCAGATCTCTCGCGCAACCTCGGCGCTGCGCAGCACGGCGTCGTCCTCGGCGTCCTTCATCCGCAGCTGGAAGACGTCCACGCCGCCGGCCAGCGCGGGCGGCAGGACATCGGCCAGTGGTCGCCCGCCGGGGCGATCGTCTGCGACGAAGTACAGCCGCGCGTTGTTGAGGAACTGGGACACAGAGCTCAACGTTTGTGACGCATAGGGCCACAAACGTTGCCCTCTCTCGCGGGCGCCCGGCGCCCGTTACTCCACCGTGACACTCTTCGCCAGGTTCCGCGGCTTGTCGATGTCGCGGCCGAGGATCTTCGAGCAGTGGTAGGCAAACAGCTGCAGCGGAATCGTCAGCAGGATCGAGTTCAGCTCCGGCTCGGTCTTCGGCACACGCATCACGGCCTCGGCCGAAAGGCTCTCCGGCAGGTCCGCGTTGGTGACGATGATCACCGGGCCGCCGCGGGCCTGGATCTGTTCGACCGTGGAGATGTTCTTCGACACGTGCTCGTCGTCGGGAATGATCACGACGGAGGGCATCGCCGCGTCGATCAGTGCGAGCGGCCCGTGCTTGAGCTCGGAGCCGGGGTAGGCCTCGGCGTGGATGTACGAGACCTCCTTCAGCTTCTGTGCGCCTTCGCGCGCCGCCGGCCAGCCGCGCACGCGGCCGATGAAGAACATGTGCTCGGCGTGGCAGAAGCGCTCGGCGATCTCGGCGATCTCGGCCTCGGACTCGAGAATCTCGGAGACCTGTTCGGGAATCTTCGCGAGCGCCTCGACGAGCCGCCGCCCGTCGTTCGGTGACAGGTCGCGGATGCGGCCGAGCATCACGCCGAGCATCGCGAACGTCACCGTCATGTTCGTCAGCGCCTTGGTCGACGCGACCGAGATCTCGGGGCCCGCGTGGAGGAACACGCCCTGGCCGCAGGCACGGCCGATCGCGGAGCCGACGACGTTGACGACGCCGATCACCTGCGCGCCCTTGCGCTTCAGCTCCTCGACCGCGAACAGCGTGTCGCTGGTCTCGCCCGACTGACTCACGGCGACGTATAGCGTCTCAGGGTCGACGATCGGGTTGCGGTAGCGGAACTCGGACGCGGGCTGCGCGTCGGAGGGGATGCGCGCGATCTCCTCGATCATCAGCGAGCCCGCCTCACCGGCGTAGTAGGCCGAGCCGCAGCCGAGGAAGGTGACGCGGCGCAGTGCGCGCAGCTCACGCGGGTCGAAGTTGATGCCGCCGAGGCGTGCGGTGGACCAGCGCTCATCGAGGCGGCCACCGAGCGCGCGGCGGACGGCCGCGGGCTGGGCGTGGATCTCCTGCGCCATGTAGTCGTCGTAGCCGTCGAGGTTCCAGTCGCCGTGGTCCTCTTCGATCTCGACCGGATCGTTCTGGGTCGGCACGGCGGCGAGCGTCGAGGTGCGGTAGCCGCTCGCCTCGATCGTCGCCATCT
>Ga0209023_10000783_pt1 | contig 45321 bp, 38 predicted proteins | sample LakOneMetagenome_FD_187468 | JGI IMG/M metagenome (GOLD analysis project Ga0209023, IMG submission 187468) | Freshwater and sediment microbial communities from Lake Erie, Canada (SPAdes) (version 2) | ecosystem: Environmental > Aquatic > Freshwater > Lentic | place: Lake Erie, Canada...
AGGTAAAAAATTATTGAGTTCCTGGAAATCAAATCGGAAAAAAGGTGTTGCACCCAGAATAGCAAACAACGGAGTTGTAATGACTGAGATCAATACCAGCCGAAGAAGAATTTTTTTTTCTTTGATAGCTTTTATCATAAGCAGTTAAACTAAGCAGCAAAATTGCAGCAGCAACAGATGTTTAAAAAATTTTACGGTGTTGTTTTAACAATTAATACTGTTAAAGAATATCCGGTGATTGATGATAAAAAAAATATTTTTCTCCGGGTTAAACTTCAGCATTTAATCTGTCCTGTTCAAATCTCTTTCTGGTCACTTCAGTCCCTTTAACATTTTGTTATGCGCTTACTGAAAAATATTTGCAACTGAAAAATTAATCTATGCAAAAAATTAAATCCTCTTTACGATCGCTTATTTTATTCTCATTTATTGGCGGCATGCTGGCCTCATGCACAAAATCTTCTTCCTCCACTACAGACATTATTGGTAATTGGAAAAGGAGTTCAGAGTTTGAAGGAGTAGGAAGAACCGAAGCAGTGTCTTTTACCATTGGCAGCAAAGTTTACATTGGTGGAGGGTATGATGGTTCCAACAGGCTTAATGATTTCTGGGAATTCAACCAGTCTACCGGTACCTGGCTCCGGAAAGCCGATTTTCCGGGTGCAGCAAGGAACAGCGCTGTAGCCTTTACTGCAAACGGCAAAGGTTATGTAGGCACCGGGTACGACGGCATAAATAAACTGAATGATTTCTGGGAATACGATCCGGCAACCAATACCTGGAAACAGGTTGCAAACTTTGGCGGCACGGCCAGGTATGGAGCTATAGCATTTTCCATTGCAAACAAGGGTTATGTTACCACGGGCTACGATGGTAACTATCTGAAAGACCTCTGGCAATACGATCCTGCGACAAACAGCTGGACACAAATGGCCAGTTTAACCGGCAGCAAGAGAACGGATGCGGTTGTTTTCGTCTACAATGACAAGGCATACGTAGGCTCGGGAATAAATAACGGAAGTTACCTGAATGATTTCTGGGCGTACGATGCTGTGGCAAATGAATGGACAGAAAAGAGAAAGATATCGAATGCAAGTGATGAATCGTATGATGATTACTACGGCGACAACATAGTCCGGAGCAATGGGGTTTGTTTTATCATGAATGGAAAAGCATATTTATCCTGTGGCAACAGGAGCGGCGTGATCGCAACAACGTATGAATATGATTTCTCCAGCGATGTATGGACACAAAAAACATCTTTTGAAGGTACAGCCCGTGAAGGCGCCATTGGCTTTTCCATCAATAACCGCGGCTATGTGACCACAGGTAATAACAGCAGCCAGCGTTTTGATGACCTGTGGGAATTCTTTCCTGATGCGGCACAAACAAGCAGTGATAACTAACCCCTGTATATAACAGCAATCACTTTTGGTTTGCAGGGGTATGATGAAATTCATTTCTGAAATACCCCATTTTTTATTCCTAAGAACTTAAACCATACCGTCTAAAATGAAATGTTGCAAAAGCCTCAGGAGTTTCTTTTATATTTCTGCATTGGTCATTTCTGTAAGCTCCTGCGAAAAAGTAAATATAGAGTTTGGCGACCCGTTGTTGGCAGCGAATGATCCTAACATCATCAACCTCGATAATTACAAGGTGGATATTGCCACTTATAAACTGGATTCATTCATCACTTCTTCTACCGGAACCATGAGTGCCGGTTATCACTCCGATCCTGTATTTGGTGTGGTGAAAGCAGGTTCTTATGCCCAGGTAAATATGCCTGCTGCCAACCCAGTGGCAAATCAAACGATTCCCGTGGTATTCGATTCGCTGGAATTAATCCTCAAAGCCTCGGGTAATTTTTATGGCGACAGCAGCATCCCAATAAAAATAAATATTCACCGTCTTACCCAAAACATCACAGATCCAAACGGCAATGACCTGTACTATAACTGCAACTCTTTTGGTTTTGATCCTGTTCCCATCGGGCAAAAGACCATAAACCTTTACGGCAGGGCAGGCTCATACATACATATGCGCCTTTCGGATGCCCTGGGACAGGAACTGCTGACCAAGTTCAAAGCTAACGACGACGATATTTCCACTGCCGAAAGGTTCATCAATTATTTCAAGGGAATATACATAACCGGCGATACTACGGTCTCCAATTCCATCAGTTTCTTCCAGGCGCCTGCCGATTCTGTTTTCATAAGGCTTACTTACCACGATAATGGTTTGTTTCCTGAAAAAAAACTCATCGACTTTACTTATAAATCGCAAAAGCAGTTCAACAGCATCAGCTTCCGGCACAGCAACCCCGACTTTGCATCTTTCATAAATAAAAAAGCGCAGCTGATACAAAGCACCGCTTCCGGCAACAAAGCGTTCTTAAACACCAATCTTGGTGCATACATCCATATTACGTTTCCCGGAATACTTAACCTGAAAGAACTGCATCCTTATATAAAGGTTATCAAAGCCGAGCTCGTGATCAGGCCCGACAGCAGATCGTACAGCTACCCGTACGTATTGCCTGGTTCTCTTAATTTATATCAAACAGATAGCTATAATATGCCGATCACACCGCTATATACGATAAGCGCAACCCCGCAAATACAAACCGGGAATCTTTTTATAGACAACCTGTACGGGGAAAACACACAGTACAGTTATGATATTTCCAGTTACATAAACACGCTTATTTCGGAAGGCCGGTTTTCTACCTCTGCCCTCCTGCTTTACCCGTCTGCCGCAGATCTGAGTGGAAGCCTGCAAAGACTCATTGTAAAAGATCAAACCAATGCAAGATCCGTCCAGCTAAAACTTTATGTACTGGGACTATAAATAAAAACAATTATGAAGAAGCGATCCATTTTATACTGCCTGCTTTTATTTATTTCGATAAAGGCCGCTTCACAGAATGTTTCTTCTCCGTATTCCATCCTGGGTATTGGTGATATTGATAATAATAGTTACGGAAGATTTGCGGCATCGGGTAACGCGGCAGTGTCGAGAAGAGAAGCCAGCTCTTATAATTTTTCCAACCCGGCATCGCTTACGGCAATTCCATTTAAGAGCATAAATTTCGATCTCAATTTCAGGGGACGCAGCAGTACATTCAAACCTGTTGCATCAGATACCTTTTCCAGTTATACAAAAGATTTTATCCTTAAAAGGATCACCCTTGCCTTTAAAGTGACACCTAAAACAGCCATTGCATTTGGTTTAAAACCTTTCAGCAGTGTGAACTATCAATTTGTGGCCGCTTCATCCGTATCAAATGGTAACGAAGTTGATTATTTGAAATACACCGAAGGAACAGGCGGTATTAACCAGGTGTATTTTTCTGCCGCCAAAGAGATCAGGCCACGTTTGTCGGTGGGGGCAACCCTTTCCTGGCTGTTTGGTTCTTTACAAAACAATGTAGAATATTATAACGCAGACATTGACCTGGACATTGTTAAGAAAGAAACAGACTTTTATCATGGGGTTGGTTTAAAAGCCGGACTGCAGTATTATTCAAGGATCGGTAAAAAATGGCAGCAAACATTTGGGCTTACGGTGGATGCTTATACCAATTTGAAAGGAGAAAAGACCGTAGAGTACCTGGAGTCGGATGTTTCCATCAAAACCCTGTCGCCGGAAGGAATCCGGTTTAAGATGCCCGTTATTGCCGGGATTGGGTACAGCATTGGAAACAGGAAAGGGCTTTCTTATCATATCCAGGGAACCTATCAAAAATGGGCAACAAAAAATCTTCATTACAACAGCATCTACATCAAAGATGCATACAGCCTGCATGCCGGGATAGAATATTCAAAGAAACAGATCACACAGAACTCAGTGCGGGAAAAATCTTTCTGGGCAGCCGGCATAAAAATGGAACAATCGTACCTGGTAACAAGCAATAACCACCTGACAGATTATGCCATCACGCTGGGCGCAGGAAAAAACATCTCCCGGTTCTTATCCCTCAGTGCCGGGTTGGATATCGGTACGAGAGGGAAAAATTCCCTTCAGCAAATACAGGAAAACTATTACCAGTTTAATGTAGGACTTACATTAAAGGATTTCTGGTTTGGTACAAAAAAAATGGGGCGCTTTCGTTAAACATCAAAAGTTCAGGCATGAGAAAAATAATGATCCTTACAATGCTTTTGCCCCTGGTTCAGCAGGTAAAGGCGCAACAGTTAACAGGGTTTTGGTATTCGCCAGACAGTACCCGTATTTATGAAATAACAATGCGATCGCCTGATGAATATTCGGGGATCATCAGATCATCAACCCGTAAAACAGACAGCGTAGGCTTTGAAGTGATCAGGAAACTGAAATACAACAAACGTAAAAAAAGATTCGAAGGCTTCATCTATTCCACAGAAGATAATTCCGTTGCTTTTGTGAAGATCAGGTTCAATAAACCCGATCCCGATAAAATAATACTTTCCCTCAGCCGGATGTTTGTCTTCAATGTAGCGTTTAACTGGAGAAGGGCTGTGCTTACATAGGCTGATAGATGGGTACATGCCAAAAGGATCAGCGGTGTTTGCTCTGCAGGTATTTTTCATTTACGACCGCACTCATCGGCTTATCATACACTTTGCTTTCCACCCAGCTGATGATATCAAGGTAAGAGAATACCCTGGTCTCAAAACGGTTCTTTTCAAACTGCTTGATGCGGCTAAGGAATTTTTTAAGTCCGGGTTTTAATTTTTCGGCAGACTCATATACATTGTTGCGAAGGAATTTGAACATCTCTTCTTCCACCACCGTCAGGTTCTCCATGCGTGACATGAAACGGAACACCGATTTTATCAGCGATTCAATGATCGCATCGTTGCCCATTTCAAAATGCGCCATCAGGTGCAGCAGGCGGGCATAGCACTGCAGGTCGATGCGAATGTCAACCGGGCCATTGATGATGGTCTGCAGGTGATCGATGGACCTTTCGTAATTGCCATCCCCAAAATAAAGCAACGCCATTTTATAATGGATCACCAGCACCCGGTGCCGGTCGATATACAGGGAGAATTCATCCAGCCCTTTTTCAATAAAGGGAACAAGTTTTAAGCCTTCGCCAAAAGTTCCTTTCATTAAATGCTGGTTGATCCTGGCACTGGTAAGGTAAACGAAGGCCTGCATGCGGAAGTTATCATGCCTGTTTGCCGGCTTTGATAAAGTGAATCGTTCAAAACGGGCCAGGTAGGCATCAAACTTTTTATAATTACGCAGGTTGAAATTCGCTGTCATCAGGTTGTGCATACCCTTGATGTAATGACCCGTTTCCACGGTTATCATCAGTGGTTCTTTCTTAAACAGGTCAACCCATTTTTTACTGTACCGGTAGTACATCAAAAAATCCTGGCGAATGAATGCATACCAGCAATAACTCTGGTACAGGTAAAGCAACTGGTAAAAGCCGCTGATCTGTTCGGGGTTTGGCGGCAGGTTCTTTTTAAAGAACTGCTTCACCCCTTTCTCATCTTTTTCATTGCGGGCATGGCCCTGCATTACGTACCACTGGTAAAGCTGCAGGGCAAGGTTTGATAAAGCCGTGATCATCGTCCGCTGGCCATTCACTTCATTAGCTTCCGATGTAAGGCGGTCGGCTGCCCCTTCGCCGCTGCGTGTGATGTGCAGGGTCTCGATCTTTTTTTCCAATGATATTACCTGTATCAAAAAACTTTCCTGGTGATAGCTCTTGGCCAGGTCCTTTACTTTTTCCAGTATCCGCAGGCTTTGCAGGTACAGGCCTTTGTTATAAAGGATACGGGCATAATCTAATTGTTCGTGCAGTTGCAGGTCGATGCTCTCCTCACTTTTTAAAAGCCTCAGGCTGGCCAGCAGTTCCTTATAAAGATGCGCTTTGAGGTTGGCTAACTGGGGTTTTTCAACATCGGGCAGTCTTTTTAAAATGAGCGGTTCGATATAGTCCTTGCTCTTATCAATGGCGTCAAAAAGCTGGATGACCTTGAGGTCCTGGCGGGAGGAACTCCGCTTGATATAGAGTTTAAAATGCCTTTTTTCTGCCTTTTCCAGGGATTTTATCAGCTGAAATAATATGTCGGTAGAACGGTTGGACATCATAAAGAAAATTGTCTGAAAGCCGGTACTGTAAAGGGTTTTGTTATCAACGGATCGTTTTTAACAGGGTAAAATCATACCGAACTTGGTTAGGTATACATGGTCCCCCACCTTATTTTTGTTTCAGATAGTTGATCAATTCATACAGCAGGCAATCGCTAAAGGAAAACAATCAATCGTTAGAAGGCAAACTAGGCCTTTACGCTGAACCGGTCAGCAAAGAAAAGAAATAAACTTTTTCATATAGCAAGCAATCGTTAAAAAAGTCACTCCGTTTCTACGGAGTGGCAATTTTATTTGCAATAATAGGTAATAATTTAATAACATCCCTAAATATGAGGCATTTTTTAGGGGTACCCGGGCCGGGGATGAATGAACCACATAGGACATAGGGAACATAGAAAATACATAGGATTTACCCTTCGGGTAACAATTCGAAAAGATCGTTCACTAAAGTTTTCTGGCCCTCTTTGAAAATATTTATGCAATGAAAATTGATAAGGATCCCTTTAGGTTTTTGCAGCATTTGCATATAAGAAAATAAAACAGCATCATGTATAGGCAGCAAGCCATCCTGCGCTTTTAATTCCACACAGAGTATATCTTCCACCAATACATCTAACCTTAACTCAGCATCAAGCTTTAAACCCTTATATTGAAGTGGAACCCAGACCTGGTTTTGAAATGCTATACCCCTTAATGTCAATTCTTTCAGGAAACACTTTTCATATATACTTTCTAATAAGCCCGGCCCGATGTGTTTATCCACTTCAATCGCACATCCAATTACTGCATATGTAAGCTCATTTAAATATTTCCTGCTGATCTCCATACAGGAAAGATATTCTATGTTACCTATGTGCCTATGTGGTTCAAAACACAAAATCAGCGTTATTTTCTGCCCAGCATCTTAAGTATTTCTTCCACCGCCCTGTCAACCTGCGGATCTCTTCCATTGAGTTTGTCTTCAAATGTATTGATCACTTTAATGTCTGGTTGCACACCACTTGCTTCCAGGTCTTTTCCATCCAGGCTGTAACAGCCCCAGCTTGGCATACGAACACTGGAACCATCCACCAACGAAACACCACTGGTGAAAATGATCCAATGATAGGTTTCATTACCAACGATCTTACCCAGCTTCAATGCCTTGAATCCGGCTGAGGTCATTTCTGCATCGCTCAATGATTGTTCATTGGTGAGCAAAATGATCGGTTTATCGGCTGGTGAAAAATTAGATTGCTGCGACAATGCACCATCGCGGTATTTCCAGCGCAGGTAGGTACGCTGACTTAAAAATTTCAATACTTCATCATGCACATTACCGCCGGTATTATACCGGAGATCAAATATCAATGCATCCTTTGAATTCAGTTCCTGCGTCATGTCAATGATGAACTGTTCCAGTTCACCCTGTCCCATATTTTTCATATAACCATAAGCGATCCGCCCGTTGCTTTTTTCATTTACTCTTTTCTGGTTATTGTCGATCCATTCATCGTACAGGTTATTGAACAGCGTTGCCTGCGGGTGAACCTTCACATTTACGATCTGCCCGTTGCGGTTAAAACTAAGCCGAAGTTCCCGGTCTCTCGACGGCACCGTGAAATAATAATTCCTGTCCCTGTTCTTATCAACTTCCTCGTCATTCACTTTAACCAAAACGTCACCCGGTTTTATATCTACTGCTTTCCTGTCGGCAACGGAACGCTTTGCCACATATTTAACAGTATATGGGTTTTCATTGTCGAAGATGATCCCGGTTTCCATGGTCTGGTTCTGTAATGCAATGGACTCATCATCACCAAATGTGCCAAAGCCCTGGTGAGAGGAATTCAGTTCACCCAGCATGTCGTTCAGCATCACCCGCAGATCGGCACGGGTATTCAGGTAAGGAATAAATTGCTGGTAATATTCTTTTGTCTTGTTCCAGTTGAGTCCATGAAATTTATCATCATAATACCCTTCTTCCATCTGCGCCCATGCCTCGTAGAACATCTGGTCAAATTCTTCGGAAAGGTTTCTACGGAAAGTATAACTGATGTTTACGGGGTCAACTTTATTGGCATCAAGACTTAGTTTATTGATGTTTCCATTCGATAAAACAAAAAGTTTATCACTCACTTCCACGATATCGGCACTAAAGGCATTATCAGTACCAACTATCTTTTCGGTTTTGTTTTGTTCAAAAGGCTCTATCACTGTTTTCCAGAGTGCATTTCGCCCCTCACCGTGGTTGCTGGTATAAAGCACCGTTGTCTTCTCCCCTTTCTGATAAAGGCCCTGTAGGAACTGTGCGCCTAAATTAGGGCTAACCTGCTCAAGCCGTTCCATGATCAGGTCGGTATCAATCACCAGGGCTTTAGCAGAGTCGGCATTGACCGTTTTTTTAGTGGTATCCTTTTTTTCTTCCTTGAACATTTCATTGAACTTATCAATGCGGTAAGGCTCATCCAGTTTCTCCAGTGGCACCCTATACACTTTTGCATTGGCCATACCGAAAGGATAAGAAGGCCGCAGGCGCTGTGATGTGAAATAAATATATTTTCCATCGGCCGACCATGCCGGATCTGTTTCGGTAATACCGGTATTGGTAAGATTTATTGTTTTGTTCTCTTTAATATTATACAGCAGGATGTCCTGTTCGAAATTGCGGTAAGCTGTGAAGAGAACATACTCATCATTGGGAGAAAAACCCGGGTTTGCATTCTGGAAGCCCCATATCTCATCCTTTACAATGATTTTGCTGTCCATTGTTTTAAGATCCATCAACTTCACTTCATCCCGGCCGCACAGGTAAACAGCTTTGGTCCTTTTTGCATTCAATACAATACTGCGGCTGTTCTTTTTATCATTGGTAAGCCGGCGGGGCGTTCCGCTGCTGTCGGCCGGCATGCTGTACCAGTTGCTGTACCCATCCAATGTCTGGTTGAAGAGCAGTGTTTTGTTATTGCTCAGCCATTTTACTTCTTTCACCCGTTCTGCCGAATTTCGGTTGACCTGTTTTATGAATTTTCCTTCCACATCACTCACAAATAATTCACCACGGGAAACAAAAGCCAGTTTTTTTCCATCGGGCGAAACGTCAAATGCCGAGATATTGCCCCGTACGTCAAAATCCTTTTCTTTTGGCAATGTATTGTTGCGGATGATAGAAATGTCGAGTTTACTTTCCTTGTCAGACTTTACATCATACAACCAAAGCTGGTAATCCCGTTCAAAAACAACTTTACCGCCATTGGCATTCACCTGTGGTGTTTTAATGGAAGAAGGGAATCTTGTCAGCCCTTTTTTCTTTCCGTTATCCAATGTATAAAGATTGTATTCGCCATTCGCTTCATCAGAGATGAAATAAACATTGCCATTCTTATCGATGGTTGCGCCAAAATCTTTTCCTTCCCAGTCGGTATATCTTTTATACTGTTTTGTTTTGGGATTGTACGATTGTATGTCGGGATTAAATGGCCCTTTGTATCTTTTACGTTGCACCTGGTTACTGCTCTCCCAGGTATCGTTGAAAAATATTTCCCCGGATGTGGGGTGTTCAAATAGATTATGATCATACTGGAAAAAATAGTTACCAAATACCCTCACGGGCGTGCCACCTTCGGCACCTACTTTAAATCCGGCGATCTGACTCATTCGGCCACTGTTGAAATAAATGGATCTTGAATCCCAACTCCAGCTTGTTACTTCATCATTGGCGCTGTGGTAGGTAATCTGTTTAACTTCTCCCCCATTAACCGGCATTACAAATACATCGGCATTGCCGTACTGCCTACCGGTAAAAGCGATCCATTTTCCATCGGGTGAAACACGGGGACTGGTCTCATAACCCTGCATGGCCGTCAATCTCGAGGCCTGGCCGTTATTTACATTCGCCTTCCACAGGTCGCCTTCAAAGCTGAAGATGACGGTTTGGCCATCGGGAGTTAAACAGGGATTCGACAGGAAATAGGCCTTGCCATCCTGTGCGGTTATTGATAATGATATAAGGGAGAAAAGAAAGGAAATTAAGATCGATTTCATTGCAGCTGATTTAGGGAGTGAATATACAGAGATGCCTAATTACTGCAATGCCGTTTATAGAAAAGATACGGGATTCAGGATTCAAGATCCAGGATAAAACCCTTAGAAGATCAGGTATCTTGTATCCGGCATCTTGTATCCGGTGTCCGGTATTACTTGCTGCTGAAAACCTTCTTCAGGATATCCGTTACCTGTGCAGCGGGATCCTTGCGTATCTTCTGCTCCTGCAGGCTGATGTTATAAAATAATCCGCTTAATGCCCTTTCAGTCACATAGGCAGTGAGGTCGGTATTCACCTGGTCTTTAGAGAATCGGTTATAGTTAGTGAAAACATCTTTCCAGTATTTGGTGGCATCCATCTTAATAAGTGACGCTTCGATCACCGGCCTGAATTTTTCGGTGAGTTGTTTGGTGGTGATAGATTTGAGGTAATCGGTTGCAGCAAAATCACCGCCACGCAAAATTTTCAACCCGTCTGTTATGCTCATTCCTTTAATGGCATCCCAGAAAATATTTCCAACGCCGCTTGCCGCATCTTCGGCAGCACGGTTCATGGAAAGAACGGCTTTGTCGACCAGGCTCCCCATTCCAAAATTGCGGAGTGTTCTTTCTACTTTTTTTGCTTCTTCGGGCATTAAAATTTTAATTGCAGCGTCTTTAAAAAATCCGTCCATCTTACTCAACTTCTTTGTACTGCTGTCGGTGCCCACCCGTAAGGCGTCTTTTAATCCGCTGATGATATCTTCATTGCTGAGGTTACTGCCAGATGAAGAGGTAGACTTGGTTACTTTGTCGAATATTCCTTTGATGCCCTGTGCTTGAGTAGTTTGAAAACTGAGGAAAGCCAGCGAGAGGTAGAGTAAAATCTTTTTCATAGATAAATTTTGTATTGCTGAGCAAAAATAACGCCATGGATGCTAACAAAGGGTTAATTTCTGGTTAGGATGGCCCTGAACCACATAGAAACATAGAAAACATAGAAATACAAATCGGGAGACATTTTACCTATGTGTCCTATGTTTCTATGTGGTTCATAAAACCTAAATTTGCCTCAAACGATCTGAATATGAAAAAGTACTTTCTTCTGCTGATCATACTAGTTTCTTTTTTTGGTAAAACATTTGCCGAAGAAGGCATGTGGCTGCCGCAACTGCTGCAGAGCCTGAATGAAAAGCAGATGAAGAAGATGGGCATGAAGATAAATGCTTCCGACATCTACAACATCAGCAAAGGAAGCCTGAAGGATGCGATCGTTAGCTTTGGCGGATTCTGTACTGCCGAAGTTATTTCCGACCAGGGCCTGCTGCTTACCAATCACCACTGTGGTTTTGATGCCATACAAAATCATTCTTCTATTCAGAATAATTATATCCGGGATGGTTTCTGGTCATACAACAAAGACCAGGAATTACGGAATGACGGATTATTTGCCACGTTCATCATCCGCATTGATGATGTTACTGCTTCTGTATTGAAAGATGTAAACGCCCGCATGAGTGAAAAAGAAAGACAAAGTGCTGTTGATAAAAACATTGCTGCATTAAGAACCTCCACCAAAAAAGAAACCTACCAGGATCTTTTTGTACGGGCTTTTTTTGAAGGCAATAAATACTACCTGTTTGTTACCGAAACCTATCGTGATGTACGGCTGGTTGGCGCTCCTCCTTCTTCCATCGGCAATTTTGGAAAAGATACCGACAACTGGATGTGGCCAAGGCATACAGGAGATTTCAGCATGTTCCGCATTTATGCCGGCAAAGACAATAAGCCTGCGCCTTACTCGCCCGAAAATGTTCCTTACAAACCCAAACGTTCGCTGAGCATTTCTTTGGATGGCGTTAAGGAAGGAGATTTTACGATGGTATTCGGTTTTCCCGGCCGCACCAATGAGTATTTACATTCCAGCGCCATTGAGCAGATCGTAAACATGAGCGACCCGGCAAAGATCGCCATCCGCACCAAAGCTCTGAATGTGATTGATGGTTTTATGCGTAAGGATGAAGAAATAAAGATCCAGTACGCCGCCAAATATGCGTCTATTTCCAATGCCTGGAAAAAATGGCAGGGCGAAGTGCTAGGTCTTACCAAGACAAATGCCGTTGTCAAACGAAAAGAGATGGAAGCCAGTTTTGAAAAGATCGTTATGCAAAAGCCGGAATTCAATATTGCATATATGAACCTGTTGAAAGACCTGAAGCAGGCTTATGCTGATATTGAGCCCTATGCCTACGCCAGAGATTACTATACGGAGATATTTCCCCGGATAGAGATATTAGGTTTTGCCGGCCAACTGAACAGCCTGGTAAATGCGCTTGAAAAAAATGGCGAAGCAGGTTATAACACAGCAAAAGACAAAGCGCTTAATTCACTGGAAGAGCTTTTTAAAGAGTACAATGCAACGGTTGACCAGAAACTTTTTGAATCGTTGATGGAAATGTATGTATCGGGACAAAAGGATGTGAATATTTCTCCGTTGTTCAAAGATATACTGACGCAAAATGGGAACAGCTATGCCAATGCTGCGACAAATCTTTATGCAAAAACAAAACTCAGTTCACTTGCTTCCATAAAGACCTTACTCGCCGGTAATGCAAAAGATGTTTGCGATGCGATAAAAGCCGATCCCGCTTTTCAGCTTTCGATGGACATGCAGAAAACCTACAGCAGCAATGTAAGTCCGAAGCTGAATGAACTGCAGGCAATCATCAACCAGTTGCAGCGTACCTACATGCAGGCGCAGATGGACGTGTTCACACAGAAGGCATTTTATCCCGATGCCAACAGCACCCTTCGTGTTACCTATGGCAATGTAAAACCTTACCAGCCCAGGGATGCGGTTAAGTTTGATTTTTACAGTTACATGGATGGTGTGATGGAAAAATACAAGCCGGGAGATTATGAATTTGATCTTCCGCAGAAATTAATTGACCTCTACAACAAAAAAGATTTTGGCCGCTATGGTGTGAATGGCCGTCAGCCGGTTTGCTTTATTGCAGCCAATCACACAACAGGTGGTAATTCCGGCAGTCCGGCCCTGGATGCAAACGGCAACCTCATCGGTCTTAACTTTGACCGGGTTTGGGAAGGCACGATGAGTGATATCAATTACGATCCAACCATCTGCCGCAATATCATGGTTGATATCCGTTATGTGTTGTTCATCGTGGATAAATATGCGGAGGCAAAGAATATCATCAGTGAATTGAATCTGGTGAGTAAAAAAACAAAATAGATTTGAAGAATAAACAAACATATGCTCACTTCTACAGGCTCTCTGCCTATGTTTCCATCATGATGAATGGAACATCGTGCCCCAAACCCCTAAAGGGGCTTTAAAGAGTATGATGATTCAATCTCTTTTCATTTTTTAAACTTCTTATTTCTAAAATACCCGAACCATTTAGGGACTAAAGCCCCTTCAGGGGTTTGGGGCAAATACATTCTTATGCAAATAGCAATTTTAGGCGCCGGCATGGTTGGCCGTGCCATGGCCATCGACCTGGCCGCAAATTATACCGTTACTTCTTTTGATGTGAGCGAAAGATCGCTGCAACTGCTTACACAAAAAAATAATTCTGTAAAGACAGTAAAAGCAGAACTGAGTAATTACAGCAACTACAATTCTTTACTCAGGGATTTTGATTTCGTCATTTCTGCGGTACCAGGCTTTATGGGATACAAGACCCTTGAAGCGGTCATTCTCGCCAAAAAGAATGTGGTAGACATTTCATTCTTCCCAGAAAATGCACTCGAACTGGATAAACTGGCAAAGGAAAATGATATCACCGCCATTGTTGATTGCGGTGTGGCGCCGGGTATGAGTAACCTTATCCTGGGTTATTACAACGAACGGATGAAGATCACCGATTTTGAATGCCTGGTGGGCGGGCTGCCGAAGAAAAGGGTTTACCCTTTTGAATACAAGGCCCCCTTCTCCCCTGTTGACGTACTGGAAGAATATACAAGGCCGGCACGTTATGTAGAGAACAGCCACATTATAACCAAACCTGCATTGAGCGATGCCGAACTGATCGACTTTGAAAAAGTGGGCACGCTGGAATCGTTTAATACCGATGGATTGCGTTCCATTTTATTTACCATGGGCCATATTCCCAACATGAAAGAAAAAACATTACGCTATCCCGGCCATATCGACCTGATGAAAGGATTGATAAAAGCAGGTTTTTTGAATACAGCGCCTGTTTCATTCAAAGGACAAAAAATCTCGCCGATGGAATTTACTTCCGCACTTTTATTTGATCAGTGGAAACTAGGCGAGACTGAAGAGGAATTCACCTTGATGCGGATAAAAATAAGTGATGCAGAAAAAACGGTCTGCTACGATCTCTACGATGAATACAATGCTCACACCCAAACATCTTCCATGAGCCGCACCACCGGATATACCTGTACGGCTGCGTTGAACATATTGGTACAAAAATTATTTACCGCAAAGGGTGTTTTTCCACCTGAGCTTGTTGGCAAGGACGAATCCTGCTTTAATTTCATCCTCAATTATTTAAAAGAGCGCAATATCCATTACCGGAAAACAGAGGCCCTGACTGCAGTTAACTAAATATTTGCAATCTTTTTAGCGTTTCTGTTCCCGGCAACGGAACAGTTGTTATTTTTGTCCATCGTCTTAAAAAAATAAAATGAAAAGATATTCTGCCCTGGCAATCCTGGTAATAGTTGCAGCCTGTAATGGCAGTGATAAAGAAGAAGTGGTTGACAAGACCCTGATCCCGGTCCCAACGCCCGCTATTAACTATACCATCGTTTCACAATACACCCACGACACCAGTGCTTATACCCAGGGACTTGAATTTTACAAAGGCAAACTTTATGAAGGCACGGGTGATTTTAAGAATTCATCTTTACGCATCACCGATTACAAGACCGGTATTGTAGAGAAGAAGCACATAATGGGTACTGATTCGATATTTGGAGAAGGCATCACCATCTTTAAAAACAAAATATACCAGTTAACCTGGAAAAATAATATTGTATATGTGTACGACATAAACAATATTGATAAGCCGGAAAAAACACTCAAATGGCCTTACCAGGGATGGGGACTTACCAACAATGGCAAAGACCTTATCATCAGCGACGGTTCGGCCAATCTCTATTTTGTTAACCCCGATGATTTCAAGGTAAAAAGCACCATCAGTGTCAGGGAGAATTCCGGTAACGCAGTGAATTATTTAAATGAACTTGAATACATCGATGGCTTTGTTTATGCCAATGTGTATGAGTCAGACTTCATTGTCAGGATCGATCCTGAAAGCGGGCATGTAACCGGGAAAATGGATCTTACAGGCACCATTCAGAAATTTGCTCCCAATTATACGCCGGAGCCGGGAGACGAAGTGCTTAACGGCATTGCTTACGATAGTGCTTCTAAAAAAATGTTCATTACAGGAAAGCGCTGGCCGAAGATGTTTGAAGTGAGATTGAATTGATACAAAGACATGATACGAGATACAAGATTCAGGATACCTGATCATTTACCGATCACATAGATAACCGAACTGCATTTTTTTGTATTGCCCAATGCCTTCAGGTTAGAAAGAAAGCCATTGATCACAGCTTTGAAAATATTTCCTTTCCCGTTTTTATTTTTTTCACTCAGCATGCTTACATAAAAACTATCGAACCACATGGGTTTACAGGTAATAAGCTTTAAGTTATAAATTTTAAGTAATTCTTCCATGCTCTGCGGTGAGAAATGATACAGGTGGCGTGGCACATCATAAGCCGCCCAGTTTTCGCCATATGCAGCCGCATCTTTCGATGTATAATTAGGTACGGCTATAAACAGTTTTCCTTTCTCTGTGAGTAGTGTTTCAATTTGCCTTACGTATTCATGCAACTGATGCACATGTTCCAGCACATGCCACATAGTGATTGCGTTGTATGATGCAGGAACCAGTTCGAATAATTTTTGCGGCTCCAGTGGGTTGATCCCATATAACTCCACGGCCTTCACTCTTGCTGCCGCATCAGGCTCCAGGCCTGTGATCGTCCACCCGGCATGCTGAATCGTATTTAAGAAAGCACCGGTGCCGCAACCAATATCCAATATGGCTCCTTTGCTTATCCCGGTCTCCCTCATCACTAATTTTCTTTTGGAAGCAAGCGTCCGTTTTCTTACCAGGTGATACAGGTTATTGATGATGCCTTCCTTAGTATCACTGTGTGAAATATAATCGGCAGAAGCATAATACCCGCCTATATCATCCTGTGCCGGCACATCCTGTGTGAACCGGGCCGTGCAGTTGTTGCAATGCCAGATGGAAAATTCTTCTTTTGAAACGGTATGATCAGTTGCCTTTAGTTTTGGGGCAATGGCATCACTTTTACAAATCGGGCAACTGGTATAACGGATCATCAACGATTAGATTTTAACGGAGTTCCCTAAATGAGAAGCATTGTTTGAATTGCTGAAATAAATGATCAGCGTTAATAATGCCAGCGCCACAATAACAAGGGCCCATATCCACCAGCGGTCTTTCACCACTTCTTCTTCCGAAAAGTATTCGGTCATCATGGTGTTGGTGGTCTCCCTATCCCCAACCAGCATGGTATGCTCCGCATTCGGATGTATCACCCGGGTAGCAGTCACCGGTTGGCTGAATGCTTTCGGCAATTCTTCCTGCTCAAAAATGGTATTGCCATTCTCATCCACAAAAAAAATACCGATGCCGGGCAGGTTCGCTTTTGCATGGGTTGAAATTTCATGTTTAAGCCCGGCACAAAAACTTCTGAGCGATTCAGTCACTTCCTGTTCATTTTGCCTGGTCTTTTCTGCCACGTAGGTAAGCAAACCATTTGTATTCATTTCTTTGACGTTGAACTGAATGATTTGTTTTGGAGCAGTTACTAAGTGATTGGTGAAATCAGCCTCTGCACCGTTTGTTGCTATGGATAAAGAACCAAAGCCCGGAAGCGGACAAATTTTATTCTGAAAAAGATAGGAAGTGATCAGTTGCTGCATGCTGGCAAAGATATGGCCTACAAATGAGCCGGGCAAATGAGCAACGGGCATAAAAAATCCGGCTGAGTTCATCAACCGGATCGGAATATAGGGTACGGTATTAAAAATTCACTCTTACACCACCCATGAGGTTGAGGCCATAGACTTCGTAATTATGCCAACGCTGGTATTTGGTGTTGAAAATATTATTTACGTCCATCCAGGCACTGAACATTTTGCTGATCTTGAATTCAATGCCGGCGCTGAGATCAGAACCCGGTGCAAACAGTTTAGCCGAATTTCCTTTTGCCAGGAAGTGACCGCCCCCGAATGCATAAAAATCAGCCTTGATCAACACTTGTTTGATCGCCCACCAACGCAACGAACTGGTGAATTCCATCGGGATAGTATTCCATGCCTTTGCATTACTCTTCATTCCTGTATATCCATTAAAGGTTAACCCGGCAGTAACGGTAAATTTATCCTGGTTGATATAGCTTACATCGCCATGAACACGGAAGTTCCTTACGCCAGTTTCATTACTTACAATAAATGCTTTATTGTCGGTAGCCGTGTCGTTGATGAAGAAAGGGAGGTTGGTATAAGTAACGAGTCCGGCTTTTGCATTAAAATTGAAATGTTTGCCTAAAGTTGCTTTGATACCGCCGTAATATTCTATCTCCTTCGTGTTTAATTGTGCGGTAAGGGTCTTCAGGTAAGGATTGATCTCCGACAGGTTTCGGTAGGTATTCTTTGTAAGTTTTCCCACCCACCCTGCCTGGAATGCAAAAATATTTTCAGCGATCTGTGCTTCGGCATACACATTGGGTAACCAGACGAATTTCCCATTATCCCATGTAGGTATTAAACCTCCATTGATACTGAGCCTTGGTGTAGAGAATACCAGCGAAGGTGCTACCTGGAAAACATTGTTGTTCAGTTTCACATTTGGGAACACATCTTTGGTTGTATATGTAGTGATGTCTGCCTTGCCTTCTACCTTGAATGCAAAAGCTTCTCCGAATTCCTTCTCAACCGGGATCGTCAGCAAAGCCGATGTTTCTGCAAGTTTATTTACATTAATGAAATTACTTACCTGCAGACTGGGATTATACTTGATACCATACTCACCTATTACCGTATTTCGGATACCTGCTTTGACAGAAAGATCCTGGAACTGCTGACGAACATCTTTACGGGTATATTTATAAAGGCTGGTATCGTAACCATACAGGAAATTTTCATTCATCTTTACATCCACGCTGGCGTACACTTCATTTTTTGGCAGGAAATAACTGCCCGTTGCTTTTATATGCAGCCTGCTGTAATCCTGGTACTGTATTTTTCCTTTAGAAGAAATATAGTCGGCATACACATTAGCCAGGAACTTTTTACCATCCCCAAAACTGAACCCGGCACTTATAAATGGCGTTGAGAAATTACCATAACCGACTTTTACAAAATTGCGCAGACCAAGGTATAAGTTAGTATCCTGTTGCAAGGCCAATGGCTTTAAGGGAATGGGTTGGTAAGAATAAAATAAATTCTGTGCAGGAATATCATAAGTAAGGTTCGGATGTGTGGTATCCGAACTTAAATTGCTTGCAGAGAAATTTATCTTCACCGCATTGCGCAATACCGGCTTATAGGAAGATGTAATATCAATAGTAGTAGTTTTCTTCTTAGTAGCAGTGTCTTTCTGTGCAAAAGCTGCTTCAGAAAATAAACAGCACAACACAGGAACTAAGTAACAGACCGGTTTCATACGCATTTTAAAAAGGGATATTTCTTTATTGCTCATTTAATGATTTTATTTTTTTTATGATGGGGGTAAGCACGGCGCTTAATTTCCTCCCACCTTACTCACTGATTTTTCTTCTTCTATCGCTTTATCAAGTTTTTGCTGGGCCTCCTGTTTCAATTCGGGTATGATAGCATTTTTAGCCACGCTTTCGTACGTAGCTTTTGCATTGAAATAATCTTTCTGCTGCATAAATATGTCGCCGAGCAGAATATAACTTTTGGTAACCCAGCTATCGTAAGAACCGGTTTCTTTGATGACCAGCAAAGCAGATTTTTCAGCAGCACCCAGGTTATTCATACTGAACTGGCAATTGGCGATCTCGTACCGGGCTTCTGCTCCCCAGGCTGATTTATTTATAGCTGCACAGGATTTGAAGGAAGTAACAGCCGCAGCACAATTATTATTTACCTGCTGGCTTTTCCCTAACACCAGGAACGCAATTGACTTGTCATCTGTGTTGAGTCCTTTTTTAGTGAGCAAGGTATTGGCCGCTTCATTTGCCTTTGTATAGTCCTTCAATTGATAGTAGCAGCGCACCAGCCCCCTCAATGCTTCCAGTTGGTTATCCTGGTTCACCGCTCCGGTGATCAATGACTCAAAATATTTTTTTGCCCCAGTATAATCTTTCAGTTCAAAATAATTTATCCTTGCCGCTTCCATCGTTGCTTTTTCAAAATAGCGGTTCAATCCTTTACTGTTCACATAATCATAACCAACCAGCGCATTCTGCCAGTCTTTACTCTTTGCGTAACATTCACTGCTAAAATAATTTGCCTCCAATGCATAAGAGCCGTTGGGGTATTGCGACAGGTAGTTTTTAAACCCGGTAATGGCCGCATTGCAATCACCAGCATTGTATTTAAGTTCTGCCGAGGTATAAGTAAGTGAATCGGCTTCTGACACAGAGATGTTCTTCCCGTTCTTACGCATCATTTCAATATAATCATTCGGCCTACCGATCTCCACATAAATATTCTTCATGATGTCTGTGGCTTCGTCTGCTTCCGGCGATTGAGGGTATTTCTGAATGAGGGTTTGGTAATTACTCAGCGCTTCATTATTAAGATTGGTATTGTAATAACACAAACCAAGTTTCAAATATGCTCTAGGTTTAAGTCCACCGGCTTCTGGGGAATTTACCAGCGTATTCAAGTATGGAATAGCATCGTTAAATTTTTCATCTGCAATATAAGTGAGCGCTATCTCCATATTCACATCAGGCACCATGCTGCTCTTTGGATACTGTTTCAGCAATGCATTAAGGATTTTGATCTTTTCGGAAGAGCTTTTTACCCCGGCGATCAGCGATTTCTGGAACATGGCATAATCACTCTGCGGCAGGGCATTGTTCACCACATTATCATACATGCCGTTCGCTTTTGCAAATTCCCTGTTCATAAAATAACAGTCGGCGCTGCGTACATAAGCATCCTGCTCCATGAATGGAGAAGTAACTGAAATGGTCCTGGTTACTTGTTCAAAATAGCCCAAAGCCTGTTTGTAATTTTCTTTTTGCAGCCAGCAATAGCCAAGATCATACCTTGCGGTTGCATTATTGGCTTCTCCTTGTGAAGGCACATTTGCCTGCAGGTATAAAGTCAGGTACCTGATCGCCAGGTCATATTCATTATTCCGGTAAGCGATCTCACCTTTCCAGAAATTTGCATACGGAGAAACTGTTGATACCGGCAATTGAAGGATCTTCGTCAGCAATTCGCCAGCTCTTTTTATTTGCTGGTCATTGATGAGTTCTACGGCCCTCCCGTAAAGGATACGTGGATAAGCCTTTTGCATGGAGGACGTTGGCTTATCAAAGGACTCATATAATTTCAACGCATCGGCAAAATTGTTGGTATTGGTCAACAGGTTTACCAATATCTCCTTTGCCTCGGTATCGTATTCACTGTTTGGATAATCATTCAGGTACTTCTTCATTTCATTCAGCGCAATATCCTGGTAGCCGAGTTCATAAGAAAGCTTGGCGTAATTAAAACGGGACACCTGCTGCTGCACCTTATTGGAGCTGTTGTAAGCGCTGTACTGGAAAGCAGTACGTGCATTTGCCTTTTGATTGGTACGCAGGTAACAATCACCCAGCAGGTACATACTGTTCTGCCCCATCGAATCTTTTTCGTTGCTCAGTTGTTTGAACCCTTCAATGGCTTTGGTAAGCTGGTTGGCATCGTAATAACAATAGCTCAGTTCATACATCACTTCCTTGCTCACTTTATCACTGCTTTTAACATAGGCTTCCAGCAAGGGCAAGGCTCTTTTATAATTCTTCTTTTCAAAATACAACTGGCCAATGAGGAGGTTCATTTCTTTTTGATAGTATAAAACGCCCGGTCTGCCTAAAACACTTTCGCCGTAACGCAGCGCTTCATCTTTTTTCCCCTGGAAATAATAGATCTCGGCAATGTAATAAGGTACCACGCCTTTGTAAGCTTCCTGTGTTTCCACCAGTTTGAATGATTTTAATGCCTCATTGAACTGCTGCTCGGAATAACTGATAAACCCGTAGTAATAATTTGCCGGGATAAAATATTTATTATCGGGCAATTGGTGAATCTCGTCAAACAATGGTTTTGCTTCTGCAAATCGTTTCAGGTTGAAATAACAATAAGCTTTTTCAAATTTTGCATCAGCGATCTCGGAGTTGCTTAAATTTTCCAGTCCCGCCCTTTCGTAATAATTAATGGCATGGCTGAAATCTTCCTTAATGAAATAAAACTTCGCCAGGTGATAACTCATCAACTGCCTGCGTGGTTCATTATTCACTACGTTGATATAATGACTGGCTTCCTGCTCAGCAACCGGTTGCTGAAGTTTGAGCTCACAGGCGATGTAATAATAATTCACATCTTCATTCAGGTATGCATGGTCGCTCACTGTATTATCCGGGTATTGCGCCTTCAGTTCTCCAAACAACGGGTAGGCCAACGCAAACTGTTCCTGTACAAAAAGTGCTTTTGCATCTTTGAATTTTTTTTCTGCGTCGGTAATTGCATTGGTGGGCTGAGAAAAGGCGGATAGGGAAAACAGGACTGCCAGTAAAAGGCATATTGTTTTTTGTTTTATCATGGTTTTGAGTTCGATCATTTTTGCTGATGCAAAATTACTTATTGTGCCTCCGTTGCAAACATCGTTCCAAACAGATTGTGAATAAGTGGATAACTGATGTAAACAAAACGAATGTATTTTTACAATGCTGTTAATGAAATGATAAATAGATTTTCTTTTAGAGTTTTTATAACAGTTGATCAAAAAAATCTAAACCTCTTTAAAGACAAAAATGAAAAAATTACTCTCTGCAAAGTATTCTGCCGGTTCTGTAAGTGCAGCCATGTTGTTGATCCGCCTGGGTGCCGGTATCCTCATGATGTGGCATGGTTATGATAAACTGATCCACTTCAGTACCTACCAGGATCAATTCATCAATTTCTTAGGCCTGGGAAAGACGCTATCCCTTGCATTGGTCGTTTTTGCCGAATTCTTCTGTTCCCTGTTCCTCATGCTTGGATTGTTTACCCGGCTGGCAACAATACCATTGATCATCACCATGTGTGTGGTGCTTTTTAAAATAAATCACGGAGAGGTTTTTGGCAAGGCCGAGAGCGTTCCTTTATTCCTTATTTGCTTTTTGACCTTATTGATCATCGGGCCGGGAAGAGTTAGTGTGGACAGCCTGATCGGAAAATAATCATTAACAAAAACTGCTTTATGAAAAAAGCGAATGTTTTACAACTCACATTCATAATTACCGGCATTGCATTTGGAATTTCAGCTTTGCAGGATTTTTTTACCACGTTACTCTCTCTCCTGATCTTTGCATTTAACAGCAATGACCTGAATAATACTTTTGGGCTGGGAATGAGCATGGGAATCCTGCTGAGCATAGGAATAAAAATTTTTATCTGCTGGTTATTAATTACCCAGTCGGGGAAATTGGCCTCCTTTATTTCGAAAAGAGCAGAATTCGGAAGAGGCTTCATTATCATCAGTAAAGCAGATGACCTGCTTTATATCCTGCTCATTACGGTTGGTATTTTCCTGTTTTTATCAAACATCGTCCCGCTTCTCACAGGAATCTTCGATAGCTTTAGAAACAAAAGCTCTTCGGGGATGCAGAATTTATTTGAAACTGCAAAGGCTATCGACTGGACATCAAACATCCTGGATGTTATCTTGCCGCTTGTCTTCTTAATGCTTGCTAGGCCAATAGCAAACTACTTTGCAAAAAATGTAAACGACGAGGAAATTACTATAGAGGAAACTGACGAAGAACCCAATTTATTAGAACCAACCCAAGACTGATGTTCGTTACCGAAACCCAGATAAGGATCCATTATGCCCTCACCGACCAGATGGGCGTTGTTTATTACGGCCACTATGCCCAATTCTATGAAATAGGTCGTACCGAAGCAATCCGCCAAATTGGTTATACCTATAAAGAAATTGAAGCGATGGGCATTATCATGCCGGTGGTGGAAATTCACAGCCGGTTTCTACGTCCGGCTAGGTATGACGACCTGATCACCGTAAAGACAACCTTAAAGGAAATGCCCACGCATCATAAGATCGTATTTCATGCAGAGATTTATAACCAGCAGGATGAATTACTGAATACGGGCGTGGTTACGCTATTCTTTGTAGATGCAAAGACCATGAAACGCTCCGCTATGCCGGAAGACCTGAAAGAAAAATTAATAAGATATTTTGCCCCAAACCCCTAAAGGGGCTTTAGTGTATGATGATTGAAGAACCTTTATATCTTCAGCCAAATAACATTTATTTGTTTACTAAAAACATGTAACCAGGTTCCCCTTCAGGGGACAGGGGCGTTAAGCCCTGTGATTATCGGCCCTCCAGTTCTTAATTGCCATCTTAATTTCCTTGGAAGGCATATTTTCATCTGCAGCTCTTTTAGCGAGTGCCACAAACTCATCATCCCCTGCAAAACGCAAGGCAACTATTTGCCCCATACGTAAGCGGCCATCCAATGGTTTACCCGTGACTACAAAATGCCGGAAATTTTCTTCGGCACGAATGGCCCTGTCCTGCGCCTTTATTGCAAAGGCACGGGCATACCAGAAAATAAGTATTACCCCGGCTATAAAAGCCACTACCAAGGCTGCATCCAATCTTCCGCTGCCAGCACTTATGGTTTTAAAGAAATGAATGATGCTGAAAACAAAAGGCACCAAAATCAACGTGGAAGCCACAAAATGAAACATCGGTACATACCTGGTGTGGTTCTTAAAATTCTGTTCAGACATGGTATTTAGTTTTGGTTGATGCTTCAAGTTACTTTAAAATATCCAGCAGCTTCCACATTTTTTCCCTTACCGTGCCGGCGCTACCCTCGAAATTGTTTACGATGAAAGAGAACGTATATTCTGACCCAGACTTGCTTTTTACATACCCGGTATAACTTCTCACCCCGGTGATATACCCATCTTTCATTTTAATACCATTGGTTTCGGGCAAGGCATAATAAAAAGACGGGAACCAGCTCTGCTGCCGGGCATATTGCATTACAGCAACCAATGCATTTGTTGTAACCCGGTTGGCCGGCGAAAGTCCGCTGCCGTCAATGATGTTCAATGCAGATCTTTCAATGCCTCTCTCCTTCCAGAAATTTCTGATGATGGAAACACCCGTATCCGTTGAACCGAATTTTGTTTTTTCATAAGCGATCGTTTTCACAAATGCTTCCCCATAAAGATTCACACTTTTTTTAAGGAACCAGTAGTTGATGCTGTCCAACGTAGGAGAATATAAAGTACCTAATATTTTTTCCGGCTGCAATACAGAATACGACTGGTTGTTCATGAATGCATTAAACATGGAATAGTTTCCGTTGTTAAGTGTAAGTCCTGATCTATTAAGTTTATCAGCCATCAAACCTGAGAAACTATAAGCTCCGTCTGTTGAAGAACCTGATATAAAAAACGAATCAACTCCTGCCGGTACAGTGCCCCGGATAAATCCCAGGGCGGAATAGGGTGAAAAATAAATGTATGCCTGGTCGCCAGATCCCTTTGCTCCGGTTGTTAATTCATTCAGCATCTGAATCCCAGGAAAAGGTTTCACCGAAATTATTTCCACCTTCTCGCCAACCTGTTTACCAGGTTTCAGTTTTATGGTATACTGGTTTTCGTTCCAGTTAAAGGAACTGCATCCTGCCCCGTAATAATTTCCCATATCCTGCCATATCCATCCATCAGGCAAAGTTTGCGAGCCCCATTTGGAATTATCAACATAGATCACATCCAGGGACCTTATTTTTAGTTTGTCCGCTATGATGGCATATAAAGTGTCCACAATTTTTTCTGCAGTCGTATTTTTGTAACGCCAGCTCCCAAATGTAGGATCTCCATACCCTGTAATATTTATACTTCCTTTTAAATACCCGTCTTTGATCTCACCGCTGTAACCAAGCTCCGTCTTGTATTTATATTCCTTGCCCAGTATTTCAAATGCACTCACACTGGTAACCACTTTCTGGCAACTGGCCGGCGCCAATCCGATTTGTGAGTTTTTATCGAAGATCACTTTACCCGTTTTGCTGTTTACCACATACAAACTGATGATGGCATGTTTGAACTGGGCATCTGTTTCCAATCCTTTTATTGCACCAGATAAACGGATTTGCACATTCTGCCCGAAAGAAATGTTGCTCAACAGTAAACCAAAAATCAAATAGACTGTTTTCATCTTAACTTATCTTGCACTAAAATTAATCTTTTTAAAACGATACATGACACAGGCATCCATCATCACCATCGGCGACGAATTATTGATCGGTCAGGTCATTGATACCAACAGCGCCTGGATGGCACAGGAATTAAACAAATGGGGCATCCGGGTAATGCGCAGGGTGGCGGTGGGTGATGTGTGGGAGGAAATATGGAATGCACTTGATGAAGAACAGAAGCATGCCGACATCATTTTAATAACCGGCGGACTTGGCCCCACCGCAGATGATATTACAAAACCACTTTTGTGTAAATATTTTGGCGGAACGATGGTAGTGAATGAAGCCGCCCGGCAAAATGTACTGGATATTTTCACCCGGTTAAACCGCCCCATCATTGAACGCAATTTAAAGCAGGGTGAAGTGCCGGATGTTTGTACCGTAATTCAGAATAAAAGAGGTACGGCGCCGGGAATGTGGTTCGATAAAAAAGGGAAGGTTTTTGTAAGCATGCCCGGCGTACCACACGAAATGAAAGGCATGATGGAAGATGATGTGATCTCCCTGCTGCTGAAACAATTTAAATTTCCTGCCATCATTCATAAAACATTACTCACCGCCGGTGTGGGTGAAAGTTTTTTGGCGGAGCTGATAAAACATTTTGAAGAAGCACTTCCTGCACACATCAAACTTGCTTACCTGCCTAACTACGGCATGGTGCGGTTGCGGCTCACATCAACCGGGTTTGACAAAGAAAAAACGGAGCACGAAGTGCAGCAGCTTTTTGAAACACTTCAATCGCTGGTAAAAGAGTATATGGTTACCAACGAAGACGAGCCGATTGAAAAAGTTGTAGGAAGACTACTTCTGTCTAAAGGCAAAACCATTTGTACAGCCGAAAGCTGTTCCGGCGGGTATATTGCACACCTGCTCACTTCCATCCCTGGTTCTTCAAAATTCTATGAAGGCAGTGTGGTGAGCTATTCATATAAGGCAAAGAAAGACCTGTTGCAGGTTGAAAAGGAAACACTGGAAGAGAAAGGCGCTGTTAGTGAAGAAGTGGTTCTGCAGATGGCAGCGGGTGCATTAAAGAATATAAAGGCCCACTACGTGATCGCCGTTTCGGGGATCATGGGGCCTGGTGGTGACATGCCCGGTAAGCCGGTAGGTACTGTTTGGGTGGCCTATGGCAGTAAAGAAAAGATCGAAACACAGAAACTATACTTCCGTTTCGACCGAATGCGGAACATTCAACTCACTGCGGTAAATGCATTGAATCTACTGCGTAAATTCATACTGGCTGAGGGATAGCTGCCTGGCCGAAATTCAAAACACTGTCAGGCTGAATTTATCGAAGCCGGGTTAGAACGCTGAAATTATACCGTCTTCGATAAGCTCTGCCTGACATCTCACTAATAAACAGGAGTTTTACAGATTAAGCGGGAATAATTACCTTTGAACCCGATTGCGGCAAGGCATCATGTGCTTTGTTATTTTTTACATTTACAATTTCAAATTTCTATATGAGTTTAGTTGATTTAGTAATGCCGAAACTGGGTGAAAGCATCATGGAAGCTACCATTTTGAAATGGCATAAAAAACCAGGCGATTCCATCAAGCAGGATGAGACTGTGCTGGACATTGCCACCGATAAAGTGGACAGTGAAGTCCCTTCCACTGCCGAAGGTGTTATTGAAGAAATTCTTTTCAATGAAAATGACGTGGTACCCATTGGTACCGTGATCGCAAAAATAAGAGTGGGTGCAAACGCAGCCGTTTCTAACAACCAGCCAACTCCTGCACCCGTGAAGGAAGAATATGAAGAAGCGAGAGTAGTGGAAGAAATTCCTTACCAGCCAACAGACAACGGGCAACGGACAACAACAAGCACCAAATCAGCCATACGTTTTTACTCTCCCCTTGTTTTAAACATAGCCCAACAGGAAGGCATCGGCATGGCCGAACTGGAAAATATTCCCGGCACCGGCCAGGAAGGAAGGGTGAGTAAGAAAGATATTCTGGCGTATGTGGCAACCAAGGAAACCAGCAGCAAGCCACAAAGCACAAGCCAACCGCGGCAAACAACATCTGTTGCAGTAGCCGAACCACAAACCTCAAACCATAAACCTCAAACAGAATACCAGGCACCAACCGTATACACCGGCAACGTAGAAGTGATTGAAATGGACCGCATGCGCAAACTGATCGCCAAACACATGGTGGACAGTAAGCATACTTCTGCACATGTTACCAGTTTTGCCGAATGCGATGTTACCAGCCTTGTTTTATGGAGAGAAAAAGTGAAAAAGGATTTTGAAAAAAGAGAAGGGGAAAAGATAACCTTCACTCCCCTGTTCATTGAAGCCATTGTAAAGTGTATTAAAAGATACCCCATGCTCAGCAGCAGTGTTGATGGCGATAAGATCATTATAAAAAAAGACCTCAATATTGGAATGGCAACCGCTTTACCAAATGGCAATTTAATTGTACCGGTAATTAAAAATGCCGATCAGCTTAATTTAACAGGGCTCACCAAACAGGTGAACGGCCTTGCAAATGCAGCCCGTACTGGAAAACTAAGGCCCGATGATACCACAGGCGGCACCTTTACTTTGACCAACGTAGGTACATTCGGAAGCATCATGGGTACGCCCATCATCAACCAGCCGCAGGTAGCCATTATGGCTGTGGGCGCTATTAAGAAACGTCCCATGGTTATTGAAACGCCGCAGGGCGACAGCATTGCCATCCGCCACATGATGTATATCTCGTTGAGTTATGATCACCGGATCATTGACGGGGCATTGGGTTCTACCTTCTTAAATGCCGTTTCAAAAGAACTGGAGAATTTTGATGTGAACAGGAGTATCTGATCTACGGGCAAGCTTCATTCAATTATTAAGATAGGTCATCAGCAAAACCGTTGCGATGACGATGAGCATTGAAAAAAAGTACAATGACCTTGTATTGTATTTCTCTTTTCTCCAGAATATAAAAGATAAGACCGGAAGAATAACCAATGAGGCGATCATGGGCAGCCACAGTATCTCAAATACAGCACCCACAAAAGCAAAATGATAAACATTTATCGCCCGGCTCAATGCCCAGAATATAAAAACAGCGAGGCTCAGTACCAGGAATATCCTGCCGTAATTTGAATTTTTATTTCCAGGCAATTGATTTGAATTTAAGATGCCCGTTATTGACAGGTAGCCAATGTCTCAGCCGTAACTCCTGTAAAGCCACCCGGCGTTAACATGTCTTCAAAATAATAAAAACTCTTTGGCGGGTTTACGGGAAAACAGGTGAGGCCATATACCTGGCCGCACATGCCGATGTGTTTGCCGGCCAATGTCCTGGTCTGTATCTTATAAAAATATCTCTTAGCGGTACTGCTGATGAAGGTTGTTTGCCAGCCCTGGCCTAATTGATTTGTTGTAAATACCACCGCATCATTTTCATCGTACAGGGTGAAACCAATGGAATCAATATTCTGCGTAATGGGCCTGCAGATATCATTCAACCCATCGTTATTAGGACTGAATGCGTTGGGCATGAATATCCGGCCATTATCACCGGTGCCTGCTGTATCTGTTACCAGGCCATCGCAATTGACGTGATGGACTGCATCACTTGATTTGGAACAGTTAAAAAATACCACTGCGGTTGTTATCAATAGAGCCGGAATGATCAGTTTCATACAATTCAAATTTATAAGGCCAGAATTTTCATTAAAGAAACGAAATTTTATTTAAACCGGGAAAGCGAACGGGATCAAGCTGTCTTTATGCCTGCATTTAGTATTCCACCAGCTGCATCAGCATTTTTCTTGCCCCTGCGTTAATTTCCTGTTTCCAGAGCTTCCGGTCGGCCATATCAATATAATAGGTCATTTTGCTGTCGGCTCCGCCAATTTCATCCGAAACGGTTACGACCCATACATTATGAACGCCTGATACGGCACTTTCATAAATTCCTTTCTTAACATCCAGCACCGATGCTTTTATAACCCCGATCTTCCCCGCAGGATTATAATCGTAGATCGCTATATCCTGTTTGTACCCTTCTTTCAATGGCAACCATGTGATGAGAGTCGGATATAAATTGCTGTCGAAATAATCTTCCCTGGTTGTATCCTTTATGGTGGTTGTAATTTTTTTTATTTTATCGGTATAATAACCGGTTACAACTTTTCCAAAGGTTAATGCCATGTCTCTTTGTGCATTGTACGAGGAGTGATAGACCGGGGCCAGGTCTTTCACAGACGCAATGGTAGAATCGATCCAGGGAGCATTGCTCCGTTTCATGCTTACCTGGGTAATTACCGTTATCTTATTACCATCATTGCTGATCTCCGAAGTTACCTTACCTATTTCAAGCTTCGCCGTATCCCGGAGTGCATACCAAACCATCTGGTATTTCTGGCTGTTCATCCATTTCTTATCCACCACGTTTTTTGCCGGCACCAATTTGGTTTGCGCATTACTTAGTAAAGCCACAAATGAAAGAAGGCCTGTAAAAATGTATTTCATACTGTTTATTTTTTGCAAAAGTAAATGCAGGAGGCAGGGCGAATTTACCACTTATCAAATACCAATGTATAAATGATGAACGGATTATTGTCTGTATAAACAGATCTTTGGCAGTTGTTTGGTTAATATGGCCGTTATTTGAAAAATGTACACTTTTTTAAAGGAACGAAATTTTACTTAAAAAGAGATAATCCTTACCTTGAAATATGTCTTCCATTGTTACCATCACGTTCAGTCCCTGTATTGATAAAAGCACATCAATACCATCTTTAATTCCTGAAAAAAAAATAAAATGCGCTCCACCAAAGCTGGAACCCGGTGGTGGCGGCATCAATGTAGCGAGGGCCATAAAAAAACTGGGTGGAGAAGCTACCGCTGTTTTCCCATCGGGTGGTTATACCGGAAAATTCTTCGATCATTTACTGGAAAAAGATAATATACCTGCTGTGATCATTGAAACCGGTAATGAAACAAGGGAAAATATCATTGTGCTGGATGAGTCCACCAATGATCAATATCGTTTTGGAATGCCCGGAACTGAGTTAAGTGAAGATGAGTGGCGGCAATGTTTGAAAGCGGTTGAAGAATTAAAAGATGCGGCCTATATTATCGCAAGCGGCAGCCTGCCGCCCGGAGTTCCGCTGAACATTTATGCCATGCTGGCTAAGATCGCTAAAAAGATGAATGCAAAATTCATTGTTGATACTTCAGGGGAAGCTTTAAAACATGCCGCTGATGAAGGCGTTTATTTACTTAAACCAAACCTTGGTGAATTGAGTTCGCTTGCAGGTAAAAAAGAACTGGAACCTGGTGAAGTAAAAAATATTGCAAAAGAGATCATTGCAAAAGGGAAATGCGAAGTGATGGTGGTATCATTGGGTGCCGCCGGTGCCATGCTGGTAACAAAAGATATTACTGAAAAGATCACAGCACCAACGGTTGCAAGAAAAAGCACGGTTGGTGCCGGCGACAGTATGGTTGCCGGCATCGTTTATTTTCTAACAGAGGGAAAAAACCTGGTTGAAGCCACTCAATACGGTGTGGCCTGCGGTACAGCAGCTACCATGAATGCCGGTACAGAATTGTGTAAAAAAGAAGATGCAGACAGGCTGTATGCATTGATACAAAAAGACAATAGGTAGTAGCCTCTCATAACAAACAAATTCTGATCCATCTAAATCCCTGTTCACGGCAATCAAGCTGAATAAAGTTATCACGTACAAGAGTGCGACGCCAATGAAGCTGAATATTGTTACCGAAGCTGGTAACAAAAACTTCACCGCATCAATTCAGCAGATTCCTCCTTACGTCGGAATGACAGCACTACTCTATCCCCAATCCCCAATCCTTTCCTTTCTCTGTTGCCGGCAAACCAGTTGTTATCCATTTGGCGGGTTTACCACCCTTTAAATAATAATCGAAGAACTGGCCCAGTCTTACGGAAAGATCTTTACGGTTCTTTCTTTCCACGAGGTTATGGTCTTCGCCGTTGTACTCCAGCAGCCATGCTTTTTTTCCGAGACGGCGCAGGGCAGTAAAGAATTCAATACCCTGGTACCAGGGCACGGCGCCATCGGCATCATTATTCATCATCACCAGCGGCGTATTTATTTTATCGGCAGCAAATAAAGGAGAGTTTTTTATATACAGATCGGGGCGTTGCCATAAAGTGGCGCCAATGCGACTCTGGGATTTTTCATACTGGAACTGCCGGTTTATACCAGCTCCCCATCGTATGCCGCCATAAGCGCTTGTCATATTGCTAACCGGTGCACCTGCCCATGCCGCCCTGAACATATTTGTTTTGGTAACTAGGTAGGCAACCTGGTAACCGCCCCAGCTTTGCCCCTGTATGGCCATACGGGTGCTATCCACCCAGGGCATTTTTGCTAAATATTTTGCGGCGCTTACCACACTGTTGTAAGCGCTGTTGCCGGGCTCTCCTTCTTTATAATAAATATTGGGATCAAAAACGAGATACCCATTGCTTACAAAATAAGGAATGTTAACGGTAGATGCACTGGGTGCCGGTGCCCGGTAATTAAATAAACCGTCGGCATCACGTTCGTAAAAATAAAAGATGATGGGGTATTTTTTCTTCGGATCAAAATTCTCCGGCTTGAACAATAAACCTTCGCTCATCTTGCCGTCGAACATTTTCCATTTAACTAATTCAGCGGTTAACCAGTTATAATCTTTCTGCTGACCTGACACATCACTCAGTTGAGAAAGATTCTTAAGGTCGCCGGTTGCAAATAGTTCACTCTGGCTGATATTGGCCCGCTGCATAATATACTGTTCTGCTTCTTTTGCTTTTACGGGGTTACTGAATGTATACGGCCCGGTGATAAGCAGTGCCGGATCAGAAACCTCGTTAACTTTTTTGTTATAGAAACCGCCGTACTTGCTTATCTTATTTTGAGAACGCAGCAAAATGGTTTCATCTGCTTTAAAGAAACGTTTCTCGGGATCAAGGCGCACATAATTGAAATCGGCTTTATTCTTTTTGCCCCAGCCATTGGTGATATTTTTTGGCTGTTCCATGCCCCCGGGATCTGCCTGCCAGATATCGTATACGTCTTTGATGAGGACATAACGGTCGTCTTCTATCCATCCTATTGTTCCCTGCTCACGTGGATAATCGGGCACATCATTCTCCACATCGTACAAGGGCTCTTTTATTTTATCGCTTATGTTTTTGGTTGAACCGGTTGCCGCATCCCAGGTAAAATAATTTTTCTGTGCGGGATCATACCAGTAAACATATTTACCTTTTGGCGATGCTTCAAAATTGGCAAGTGAATTGGATAAAATTAATCTTCTTTTTCCATCTGCAGTGCTGATGGCATAGCCGGTTGTCTTTACCCTGCCCGTCCATTGCGATTCTACCCGGTTACCATTTGTGCTTTCGCCCAAAACCCAATCGGCATTGCCTTCATCAACCAGTGTAATTCTTTCTGCGTCTTCTGCACCCAATTGAACAACCCGGTCATCGCCGGGTTTCATCACGGCCATAAAGCTGCGTTTTAATTCCTGGTCGAGCTGTTTTAACTGTTGCGGCTGCAGGTAATCATCGTTGTAGTGCCATACATCCAATCTTGCCAGTTCAAAGTCGACCAGCGTGGTATCTTTTGGCGCTTTGATGGGTGCCGTGCCAAAGAATAATTTCTTTCCATCTTTACTGAACCGCAGCGTTGCATTTTCGCTGATGGTATAACCCAGTTGCATGCCCACGGTATTTTTTTCTGCGGATAATTTAGCGCTGTCTTGTCCGCCGGTATAATACCAGAGTTTGTAAAACTTCTGCAGCGCCTTGGTACTGCTGTCTCTTTCGGCAACAAAAGCCAGTTGGCTACCTTCTTCATCAAAGCTGAAATTTTTGGCATCGTTGAAGGCTTTCATCACCGTATCCATTTTTTCAGAAGCCAGGTTATAGATCATCACCAGTGCTTTACTGTTGCTGTCCTTACTGTTCTTTGTTGTTTCTATTAAAAGCCGGGTTCCTTTCTTGTCGAAATAGTATTCACTTACCAGTTTGAAAGTTTTTTCTTTTGCATCGCTCATGCGGCGAACGACCAGGTCGGTTCCTTCAGAGGCTGCCGCCGCGGCGGGGTCATCGCCTTCAGCATCTTGTCCCTGGACTAAAGTCCAGGGCAATTCATCATCCTTACCTTTTTTAATGATCTCTTTGGCTGCCTTTTGTGCTGCAACGATCACTTCTTCTTTTGTAACATTTCCCTTAATGGAGTCGATTGATTTCCTGATCACCGAATCGGCCAGTTTCAGCAATCTATCCATGTTCAGTTTGGCTGAATCAACAACTGCGGCAGGTTTGGTTTTCTTCGTTGTATCGGGCAATGATTTTTCCAACTGGTAAGCCACCCAACCGAAACCTTTCTCGGCGGTTTTAAATCCTTTTACCCGGGGCATTTTCACTACTTCCTCTTTACCCAATTCAAGAATACCAATTGAGTCTTTGGTCATATCATCGGGTTTCTTCTTTTTTATTTTCGCCTGCCTTGTTTCCTGGAAGATGGGTTTTATTTTAAACACAACATAGCGGCTGTCTTCTGTAATAACAGCCCCATAACCACGGGCAATTATTTTTTTATACAGACCGGACGCACCTGCCTGTCCGGCAGGCAGGTTCTGTATCACCAGTTCCCCGTCACCTTCCTGTGGATTAACGGCATACACAATGTATTTTCCGTCGTTGCTGATCATTCGTTCGCCGATGCTTTTCCAGCCGTCGTAAACAGAATGATCGAGTGGTTTTTTATTTTGTGCAGATAAACTGAAACAGAGCAACAGGAATACAGGGAGAAATAACTTCTTCATATAAGTTGTTTTGGTGCGTTAAAGTTATTGGAATTGGGGCAAAATAAAATAGCCGTTTATTCTTCCTCTGAAAGACACATTGTGGAAGCCATTAAACAAACCGGGCTAAAGCCCTTTTTATTTGCCTTCATTACCCGGCCCTTAAGGGCCGGGTAATGAAGGGCTTCCTTTTTTCAGGGCTTTAGCCCGGTTGAATGAAAGAACAAGTGTAAATATATTTGAGCCAAAATATCTGATCGCAAGTATTATTCCTCCAGGAATCCCCATTCATTCCGCAGGCCCTGCAACTTCTCTCCTTCCAGCTTTACGGCATCATAATGCCCGGCATTTTTCTTTTGGCGATAGGCTTCATACAGGCAAACCGCACAGGCAACAGAAATATTGAGCGATTTTATGATCCCCATCTGTGGGATAATGAAATTCCCATTGGCCATGGCAATGATCTCTTCACTCACGCCGCTGTGCTCGTTGCCAAAGACAAGGGCAACGGGTTCGGTAAGATCTAATTCATGCAGCCCCACTGCATCGCTGCTTAAATGTGTGGTATAAATTTTTTTGAACCGCTTTCTTACTTCAGTAAAACATGCCGCCGCATCGGTAAACTGGTGAATGCTTAACCACTTGGCTGCGCTGGAAGAACTTTTTGCTCCCCATTTTTTGTGTGGCGGAATTTTCGTGTTGAGAATATAAATGTCCTGTATCCCTACCGCATCACAGGTTCGCATTACAGCAGAAATATTATGGGGATCGAAAACATTTTCCAGCACAACCGTAAGATCGGGCTGGCGTTTATTTAACACAGATGTGAGGCGTTGGAATCGTTCGGGAGTCATGACGCAATTTACAGAAGAATATTTTGCCACAAAGACACCAAGGCACAAAGGTTTTGCCTTTGGCAAAAAGGATTGCCACAGAAACACAGAAGCACAGAATTAATGAACCCTAATTGTATTTTATGTGTCTCTGTGTTTCCGTGGCAATAATATATTCCTGAAGGGAATAAAAAGAATATTTTTGCAGCAAACATCCTGATTTGAGTGCATCCCTTTTTTTAATAACACCGCCTTTCACACAGCTGAACACACCCTACCCGGCCACGGCATACCTGAAAGGATTTTTCAATACAAAAAAAATCAATTCCTTCCAGGCCGACCTTGGTATTGAAGTTACTGTTGAATTATTTTCAAAAAAGGGGTTGCAGAATTTATTTGAAGGCATCAATAAACTGCAAAAAGAATTATCACCCAATGCAGCAAGAATAATTGCATTACAGGATGATTATATAAATACCATTGATGCCGTAATATTGTTTTTGCAGGGGAAGAATCCTACCCTCGCCCACTTGATCTGTAAACGTGATTTTTTACCCGAAGCAGAACGCTTTGCGCAACTGGATGACCTGAAATGGGCATTCGGAACCATGGGTATGCAGGATAAAGCAAAACATATTGCAACCATGTACCTCGAAGACCTGAGTGACCTCATCAAAGAAACAATTGATGAACATTTTGGTTTCAGCCGGTATGCCGAAAGATTGGGAAGATCGGCCAACAGTTTTGATGAATTGTATGCAGCGTTGCAACAGGAGTACACTTACCTGGATAAAATACTCATCGGCATCTTAGAAAAAAAGATGGAAGCAATACAACCAAAGCTGGTTGCCATCTCTGTTCCATTTCCCGGCAACTTATATACCTCATTGCGCTGCGGACAATGGATAAAGAAAAATTACCCGGCAGTTAAAGTAGCGATGGGAGGAGGTTTTGCCAATACCGAACTGCGTTCTTTAACAGATGCCAGGGTTTTTGAATTTTATGATTTCATAACCCTGGATGATGGTGAAGCACCGCTTGAAATTTTGCTGCAGCACATTGAAGGCAAGAAAAAAAGGGAGGAACTGAAGCGGACATTTACCTTGGTTAATGGCAGCGTGATCTATATCAACGATAAAACATCTACCGATTACAAACAGGGAGAAGTGGGCACACCGGATTACAGCGATCTCTTTTTAGATAAATATATTTCGGCCATTGAAGTAATTAATCCCATGCACAGTTTATGGAGTGATGGCCGCTGGAACAAACTCACCATGGCGCATGGATGTTACTGGGGCAAATGCACTTTCTGCGATATTTCGTTAGACTACATAAAAAACTATGAGCCTGTTACGGCGGTGCTGTTATGTGACCGGATGGAAGAAATGATCGCACAAACCGGCCAGCATGGTTTTCATTTTGTAGATGAGGCTGCACCGCCTGCTTTAATGCGTGCGCTTGCGCTGGAGATCATCCGAAGAAAACTTGTAGTTAGCTGGTGGGCAAACGTACGGTTCGAAAAAAGTTTTACAAGAGATCTTTGTTTGCTGTTAAAAGCATCCGGCTGCATCGCCATTTCCGGGGGACTTGAAGTTGCGTCCGACCGATTGCTTGCACTGATCCAAAAAGGAATAACGGTTGCACAGGTTGCCAAAGTAAATAAACATTTTACTGAAGCCGGCATTATGGTTCATGCTTATTTAATGTATGGCTTCCCCACACAAACAGCACAGGAAACCATTGACTCACTCGAAATGGTTCGCCAGTTTTTTGAAGCAGGTATTTTGCAATCGGCCTTTTGGCATTTGTTTACCATGACGGCACACAGCCCCGTCGGGCTGCACCCCGAAAATTTTGGCGTACAAAAAACATCGGACAGCATTGGAACATTTGCCAATAATGACATCCAGCATATTGACCCCGCCGGCGCCGACCATGAAAGTTTCAGTTTCGGATTAAAGAAATCTTTACTGAATTATATGCATGGTGCCTGTTTTGATTATCCCTTGCAAAAATGGTTTGAGCAGAAAGTTCCCAAAACAAAAATTGAACCTGGTTATATTATTAAGGCGATTGAAGAAGTTGAAATTGCAAATTCAAACCCAAATACAAAAATTGTCTGGTTGGGCAAAGCACCCAAAACTGAAACCATCACCAAAAGCAAAAAAGGCAGCCAATGGGAATTATTATCGTTGACCTTTGAGACGAAGAAAGAAACCATTAATATCAAGGTAGATAAACAACAGGGAACCTGGCTGGCCGGCATATTACAAACCTTATCGTTATCGAATCCAAAAATTTTAACACGGCAGGAAGTAAAAGCTGATTATGAAAATGCCGGGCTGGAAGATTTTGAATTGTTTTGGGATAACAAACCGGTGAATACACTTTATAAAGCAGGGTTACTGCAGTTGTAATTTTTTCATTTTTAAAGTAGCAGTCGGGATGACTGGATTCGAACCAGCGGCCCCTTCGTCCCGAACGAAGTGCGCTACCGGGCTGCGCTACATCCCGTTATTTTTCAATCATAAATATACCAACTATCTTATTTTTCAGGGTACAGCTTTGCAATAAATTTTTTATCTGCTTCGGATAGCCCGTTATTCCAGCCAATATGAAAATTACCCTTGGTAAGTTTTTCCGGAACCGGGTACATCATGATCGACTTCCTATCTAATTTATTGGCACGAATCTGTGTGATGTCGTACTTGGAAAACACCTGTTCATCCACTTCTTCTTTGCTCCATCCATCTGTTTGTTTGTAATAAGCATACACTTTGGGTTTGTCCCAGGGAATGCCGTTATCGGGCCGTTCGTGTTCATGAATGCAGCCAAGTGTATGGCCAAACTCATGCAGCACCACCCGGTTGTATTCAAGGTCATCTGTTGTTGGGGTGAGCCAGCCGAAGTTCATGGTGGGGTTTGATTTGTCTTCAGAAAGCACTTCAGTACCGGTCAATGACCAGGATCCATCGTTTGTATCAAACGCAATACGGATATCGCCGGGTTTGTTGCGAGGCGTAAAATCAAATTCAATATTGGCATGTTCCATCCATATTTTTGCATGGCGTATGATGCGGTCATTCACCTGCTTCTTTCCGCCCATGAAAGATACCGTGAGCCTTCGTCCGTTCTTCCATTCCTTGCTGATCTCACTTGCCATCCTCGACAGTGAAGCAAAATGTTCCGATTTTTTAATAATATTTTTGTGCGCATAGTCTTCCAGTATCCCCAATTCTTTTTTTGACATAACACCCCGCATATTACCCGGCTTTTCCAAAAAGGAATTTTTGAGGTCCTTAATTGTCCGGTGATGGGATACCCGGCATTCCCGGCAGTAATAGATGTCTGAGATCTTCATAAAAGTAGTTTTTGGACAAAGCCAATTCTGGAGAAAGATATATTAAAATAGGTCTAAATGCAACAGTGGTTTTACGGTTGTCATGTCAGCGATGCCAATACCTGAAGAACACCGGGACAAACAGGAAAAATTCTTCCATTTATCAAAAAGGGGTAGGCCGAATCGAATCATTCTCTATATTTAGTGATAAAACAAACCAGAATGAAAAAAATATTTTTTGCTTTTGCAACCCTTGCAGGTTTTATATCCTGCAACAACAATGACAAACCTTCGGCAGTCAAGGCAGACATCCTCATTACGAATCTTGACAGCACCGTAAAACCCGGTGAAGATTTTTTTGAGTATGCCAATGGCGGATGGATAAAAAAGAATCCCATCCCCGGTGAGCAGTCTAGCTGGGGTATTGGTAACCTGGTTATTGAGGAAAACCTGAAACGCCTGCGGGAGATATCTGAAAAAGCAGCAGCCAGCAAAGCTGCCAGGGGAAGCAACGATCAAAAGATCGGTGATTTCTGGAGCATGGCCATGGACAGCGCTAAAATTGAAGCCGATGGATTAAAACCGATTCAACCATTGCTGGATAAAGTAAATGGGATCACCGATATAAGATCATTGGTAAGCACGGTGGCTGAATTAAAAAAGATTGGCTCGGGTACATTGTTTGGTGAATACGTTGGGCAGGATGCAAAACAAAGCGATGTGATGGCTTATAATTTATGGCAGGGAGGACTCGGCCTTCCGGAAAGAGAATATTATTTCAAGAATGATTCTGCAACCATCAACATCCGCAGCAAGTACCTGCAGTATATGACAAGGATGCTTACCATGTCGGGCGAGGATGCTGCCACAGCCGCCACAGCCGCCAACAACATATTGCTGATGGAAACAAAACTGGCCAAAGCTTCCCGTAAAATAGAAGACCTGCGTGATCCCTATAAGAACTATAACAAAATGGCCATCACCGACCTGAATAAAATGGCCACAAATATTGACTGGGTCTCTTATTTAAAAAGTATTGATGTTAAGAGTGTGGATTCCGTGATCGTAGGCCAGCCTGAATTTTTCACAGCCCTTAGTGATGTACTCGGCAAAACACCCATCAGTGATCTTAAACAATATGTAAAATTCAACCTGCTGAGCGATATGGCCGGGGTATTACCGGATGCCTATGGTATGGAAACATTCAATTTTACCAAACTGCTCAGTGGTGCCAAAGAAAGAAAACCAAGATGGAAACGTGCCATACAAATGGAAGAAGGCGCCATGGGTGAAATGCTGGGACAGCTTTATGTGAAAGAGTTCTTCAATGAAACAGCAAAGAAACGCTATACCAATATGGTGGAAGATATTCGTGCTGCTTTAAAGGACCGCATTGCCAAACTTGCCTGGATGAGTGACAGTACCAAACAAAAAGCCTATGCAAAGTTAGCCGCCATAAAAAGTAAAGTAGGTTATCCCGATAAGTGGAAGGATTTTTCTGCCATGGACATTGGCAGGGAAAGCCTGGCAAAAAATTATATGAATGCAAACCTGTGGTGGCATAATTATAACTACAATAAATTAGGCAAGCCGGTTGACAGGGATGAGTGGGATATGACGCCGCAAACCTATAATGCATATTACAATCCCAGTAATAACGAGATCGTTCTTCCTGCCGGCATATTTACCGTGCCTGGATATCGGGACGAAGAGCTTGATGACGCGGTGGTGTATGGCTATGGCGGCGCCAGTACTATTGGCCACGAAATCACTCATGGCTTTGATGATGAAGGAAGGCAGTTTGATGCAAAAGGAAATTTAGTGAGTTGGTGGACAAAGACCGATGAAGCTGCGTTTAATAAGAGGGCGGATGTGATGGTGCAGCAGTTCAACGAATTTGAACCGGTAAAAGGTTATCACATTAATGGCAAGGCAACGCTGGGCGAGAACATTGCCGACCTGGGTGGTATTCTTTTAGGCATTGAAGCATTTAAAAAAACACAGCAGTATAAAGAGAATAAAAATATTGCCGGCTTCACCCCCATGCAGCGTTACTTTTTAGGTTATGCATTGGGCTGGCTGGGACATACAAGAGAAGAACAATTGAGGAGCCGTTTACTTACCGATGTACACTCCCCGGCAAAGTACCGGGTTAATGGCCCATTTGTGGATGTGGACGAATTTTATTTAACCTTCAATATTAAACCCGGTGATAAGATGTACCGGGCAGACAGTTTACGGGTGAGGATCTGGTAACAACCGTTTAAGTCGTTTAAGGGTTTCAGAGTTTAAAGGTTATTTAGTAATTTAGACAACGTTCAAACCTTTAAACGATTTAAACCCTTCAACGTTTCCATGCGCACTGTACTTAAAAAAGACGAAAAGATATTACTCATCATCCGGCAGCACTGGTTAAAACTGGCGCTGCCTTTTTTTGCCTGGGTGTTACTGGCAGTGATATTAATATGGTGGCTGCAAAATTCCACTGCATTCATCATTGTTCTTGTAACCGCTATCTACCCCATGCTGGAATACATCAACTGGAAATACAATCTCTGGTGTGTGACGAACCTGCGGGTAGTTGATGAAAGCGGATTCTTCAGCCGCTATTCAAAAGAAAGTCCGCTGGATAAGATCAATAATGTGGAGTACGACCAATCTCTCTGGGGCCGGATCTTTGGTTTTGGTAATGTAGACATACAAACTGCCGCCGAACTGGGAGAAACAACCTACAACCTGATCCATCATCCCAAACTTTTAAAAGACACCATCACCCATGCACAGGAAGAATATAAGAAGATGCAGATAAACAACCAGGCCACCCAGCTTGCTGAGGCCATTGCCAGAACGAATGCTTCACAACCATCGCAACAAATGGTAGCCGATGAACTGAGTAAACTTTTTGACCTGCTGCAAAGGGGTGCTATTACACAGGAGGAGTATTTAGCTCAGAAGAATAAGTTGATGGGGTATTAAGGCTTTACTATTTCTTTAAAACAAGCACTATGAAAAAGAGCCGTTCCTGTTTTATCCTGCCGGGTTTTCTCATGCTGTTATTTTCATGTTCGGGCAGCCAGGGAAACGAGACGATAAGAAAACATAAGTGGATGATATCCCGTGCAACTACAGAAAGGCCAATAGATTTAAACAATACCGGCAAGCCCTCTACTGACCTGCTTGCACAAGGGCCTTCCTGCATACTTGATGACCTTTTCAACTTCAATGAAAAAGGTATTTTGATGAAAGATGACAATCAACATATCTGTGACGACCCATCGGGTAAAAAAGGAACCTGGAGTTTTATCAGCAAAGATTCACTATTGATCGATTTTATCGGGCAGGGTGAACCCAGGAAATATAAAATTATCGAGATGTCTGAAAACAGAATGATCTTAGTTACGCCCATGCCATTTACACCGGGAGGAATTGAGGTAACCTATACATTTATCAATGCTGATTAACTGATAACCGGGTAACCAAACTTTAACATTCTCAGCATCCATCCTGCTCCGGCATTGGCATAATTTTTTCCATCTTTGCGCAAACAAATCAAGTGAAGAAATTTTTACTTTCTCTTTTTATCGCCTGTTCCTTTTTTGCCAAAGCGCAAAAAATTGAAAGCATTCACGTGAATCTTTATACCGACAGTCTTAAGAAGGGGACATTCAACTACATCAACATAGATGGCCGGATGGCAAATGGCAAATACATTCCATTAGACAGCAGCTACCTCATCTTTTGGTCATCGGCCGGTACATTCAACGGCAACAGCCTTTGGATAGACCGAAACATAACACTGGAAAAAGTGGATATAAAAGTAACCCTCCGCAGTAACCCGGCCCTGTTCAAAGAATTCAGCATTTACATTAAGAAACAACCCGATCCTGTGTTGAAGACAATGGATGAACTGATGAAAAGACCAAAGGCGAAGAATAAGAAGCCGAAAAAATAAAAATGGTCTGACGTCTCCGTCTGACCATTTTTATTTTTATAGTATTATCATTTCAATGTCAGACGAGGGCGTCAGACAATATATCATTTCATTGTCAGGCGGCCCTGCCTGACAATGTATTAAGCAAATTTCTTAGCGTCTTCCAGGAATTTAGCCAACCCGATATCGGTCAACGGATGCTTTAATAATCCCAGGATAGAATCAAGCGGGCAGGTACATACATCGGCTCCCGCTTCCGCACAACTGATGATATGATTCGGGTTGCGGATAGAAGCAGCCAGTATCTCTGTCTTAAAACCCTGGATGTCGAATATCTGGCGCATCTGGTGAATGAGGATCATGCCGTCCCAACCACTGTCGTCGATACGGCCGATGAAAGGAGAAACGTAGGTAGCTCCTGCCTTTGCAGCAAGAATTGCCTGCCCTGCACTAAACACCAGTGTGCAGTTTGTTTTGATGCCATTATCACTGAACCATTTTAATGCTTTGATGCCGTCTTTGATCATCGGCACTTTCACTACGATGTTCGGGTGAATGGCAACCAGTTTTTTTCCTTCGGCTACAATGCCTTCGAAATCGGTGGAAATAACTTCGGCGCTGATATCGCCATTCACCATTTCGCAAATGGTTTTGTAATGAGCCATCACGGCATCGCTGCCCTTGATGCCTTCTTTAGCCATCAGCGAGGGATTGGTGGTAACCCCGTCTAAAATGCCAAGGTCATTTGCTTCTTTTATCTGTGCCAGGTTGGCGGTGTCTATGAAAAATTTCATGTGCCCTATCCCCTAAAGGAGGATTAACTTTTAATTGGTGAGATAATTTATTTCCGGCAAAAGTAAAATAATTAAAAGAGTAAACTTAAAATATTTATCTACGAAAAATGCCTGGTGGTAAGATAGAAAAACTGCAAAGTTCTCCTTTAAGGCCTGCCTGGCGGTAGGCATGGATGGGGGCAAAAAAAAATGGCAAGTTACTTACATCGCACCGCTCAACCACCTACCCTTGCTACCTTCCGGTCCTGGGGGAGTTCAGCAGGAGCTGGTCGTATAAGACTTGCCGGCGCAAAGATAAGGGATGAAGGGCAATGATGGAGAAAGAATTTAAGAAAGAAATGCCGATACAAGATTCAGGATTCAGGATTCAAGATATAGGATTTTGGATATTGTCAATTATTAAAAATAACTATAAAGCTTCAGGGTCTATCTTGCATCTTGGATCCTGTATCCAGCATCCGGCGGCTAGAAACTTATCCCCGGCTTATCATTCCGTGAATTTATTTTTCCAACGCCAATCAACTGGTCGGCCCGGTCGGTGAATGACTTGTAATACATCAGTATGGTATAGCTGTTTTCCGTTTCCCAGTAATCGCCTTCCAGGTCACGTTTTTGAGAGGGATCGTTCTTATCAACCGCTATGTAAGTATAATTATAATATCCCTGCTTTAAATAGGCCGTACATTCGTAAACACCTTTTGCCGCATTAAAGACCATTTTAGTTTTATCATTCATCTCGTAACCGGTAAGCTGGCCGGCCAGGTAAATATCTTTATCCCCATAGGGCGTTGCATTGGGCGGAGCAAGATTAAAATGAACAGTTGCGAAATCGGCCTGCCAGTAAGGGTTGATGGTTTCATAGGTCTCTACCAGGTACATACCATTCAGGTCGCGGAAATAAACATAGCGCTGTGCACTGCGGTCCACATCGGGAAACAGGTACATATCTGTTGCATTCTTTTTATAATCTGCCTTCTCAACCCGGTCGCTCTGCAGCCGGAAACTACGCAGGTCGAGCCAGCGCCATTCTTTGCCGCCGGGAAAGATGCAGTTGTTCTCCGAACTATACTCCAGCGAATTACCCCGGACAAAAGTGGGCGCAATGTCTTTTAAAGAATTATCCCAGCGGTTGTTTTGCAGTATAACAACTTTTACCTGCTGTGCAGCGCTGAAGGTATTAAGTCCGGTTATGTTTGCAGTGAACTGAACTTTCTGATGGGTACGGTATAACTGCGGCGTAAATGGCTGAACGACCTTTGCACTGATGGCCGCTTTTTGATCGAGCACCAGCATGCGCCGGGTAAACACGAGTTTGGATGTATCGCCATCGAGGTAAACTTTTAAGATATAATTCCCCGAAAGCGTGATGGTAGTGCTGCGGTCGGGCAACAAGGCCTGGTAATGGGTGTATTTTGTAAGCGCAATGGATGAATACCGGTACGTGCTGATGCGCTGTTGTGTAAATCCTTTTATGTACAGGAAGGGACTGATATCAACCGGCTGCCAGTTATAATCGCAAAGCTGAAAACTGTAGTAATAACTTTTAACATTGGCATCCAGGTCATCAAAATTCAGTTCAAGCTGGTCGGCGCTGTTCATATTGTATACCGGTAATGATTGCTGATCGCCATACATGTGAAACCGAACTGCCTTTATATTATCCTTGAAAACCGCTTCGGGCATCTGCGAAAAAACAACATTAGTGAAACCGATGCAAAAGAAAATGAACAGGCTGAAGAACTTTCTTCCGGCTGGGTATGGTTTAATTTTTGTCATGTTGACCCTGATCGTTGCGTTTAAATAAATACATTTGTAAGATACCAAATAAATGCCGATTGAATGTATCTGTATTCATAGCAAGACGAATAGCCTTTAACCGGCAGAAGACCTTTTCCAAATTCATCATCCGGCTGGCCATCATTGCCACGGCTATCAGCGTTGCCATCATGATCGTGGCCATGAGTTTTGTAAATGG